>Ga0187784_10001035_pt1 | contig 21580 bp, 20 predicted proteins | sample 1015_SJ02_MP15_2_FD_132964 | JGI IMG/M metagenome (GOLD analysis project Ga0187784, IMG submission 132964) | Tropical peat soil microbial communities from peatlands in Department of Meta, Colombia - 1015_SJ02_MP15_20_MG | ecosystem: Environmental > Terrestrial > Soil > Wetlands > Peat | place...
CGCAGCGAAGACGGCGATGCCCGGCGTCGAACTCTGGGGTGTTGAAATCGACCCGTCGCTTTATCGGGCCGCGTTAGTTCAACTGAGCATCTTCACGGCTTTCGGTCTCGTCAACCCATTCAAACTTGCCGTCAGAGACTCCTTGATGAATGATGTCGATTGGAGCAGAGCAAATGAGTGGGGGTAGAGAAATTGAATGCGCAACAGAGAACGGTGGTAATGGCAACATTAGCGAATGATGAAACGTCGACTGACGAAGAACTGTACGAATACTTCGTGAACGAAATTGGCGTAACACCACAGGAAGCAAGGACAGCAATCCAAGACAGAACTAGTGCGCTAAAGGAACTGTAAACGCGTCGTTCTCTTCTGGCGCGCCATACCACTATCCTTCTTTACTCGCCACGTCAACGGCGGCGTAAACATGTTTGAAAGAGTTAGGGTTGACGGATGACGGCCTGAAGAATGTCGAAGCTCGTGTGAAGCTTGAGAGCGTAGAGTGGTCGGAGCGCAGGCGTCTTGCCAGAACGAGCGAAGACGAGCACTTGCTTATTGCGCTCAGTGAACCAGCCCCTGAATGGGATAACCCAGACATAATACAGAACTTGCTAGAGAACTCGCGCACTCCCTCTATGGCATTGCTGAACATCGTAGACCGAAAACGGTCCGAGAACCGATCCACGGAGGACGAGAAACTTGAACGTTGGACGCTGCGGGCGATAAAGCACCCAAAGGCCGACAGTGCCCTGCTCACTCATCTGTCCGAGAGTTCGAATTGGGTGATCAGGTACGCGGTTGCGATGAGGCAGGAGACCTCTGAAGGAGTTCTGAAGAATTTGAGCTGTGACATGCACCTTGCAGTACGGGCTATGGCTTCTCGGAAATTGGGCGTAGCCTTCGTTGAAGACTTGGGTGTCGGACCGCTCTGCACACGGCTCAACGAAGTCTTCGAGAAAGTTCGCGGCCACATATCAAGTAACAGAGGGGACATAACTTCGCTAGTTGAGCCATTGGGTATCGAACTCGACAGATTCAGCGACCAGTATGGCCCCTTCTATCAGGTGTTCGACAAATTCGATGAAGCGTTAGATGAACTACGAACGAAGCTAGTTGACCATTACGAGCGACGTCTCCACACTACTCTGATACCGAACATCAGCCTAGAAGACTGCCACTTCGCGGAATGGATGAAGAAATTCGGCCGAGACCACTTTGACGCTTTCATCATAGCTGGCGAAGTAAAGGCGCTGTTTGACCAACGCGGCGACCTGTCGCTGAAGGAAATCCTTTCCGATGCAAGAAAACTGCTCCCGTACGTGTCAAACGGTTCTCCAACACTAGAACACTTCCTTCGAGGCAGACGGCTGGAACTACGTTTTCACCGCGTCCACACCTACGGCGACGACATCGCTAGTGTCGATTCTGGAGAGATGCCGCAGCTTTCCGCAATCGATCAATTATCACAGGTCGTCTTGCAAGGAGCGGACCCGAGCACCGTCAGCAGCAACATCCCCGAGATACTGTTCTCGATCAGAACTGCTTCCGGCCTATTTAGAAAAATCTCAGTTGGCTGGGGCTCTCCTATCGAAGCAATTCGGATCTTCAAAAGCGGCAGGTTTGATGTACAGTATGCAAATGCGGGAGACGCCAGAAAAGTCGCAGAAGCTCTGATAGGATCTGCCGAGGATTAATACAGCGATCGGCTTCTTCGCATACATTTTTCATTTTTGCTTTTTTCATCCTCTTGTGTGTTCCGTGCCGTGTTGTGGGTTTTCCGAAGGTGTCCGCAGGGTTCGATAGCCGCGCTTAAGGCGTTTGAGAATCCTAGTCGACGATCCTGAGGCGAGAGTACCGCTAAGGGAAGCCTGAGACGGGTCGCCGGCTAATTCCTCGCGGAAACCCAATGGGTTGCGTATCCGGTGTTATGTGTGAAATCATCCGCCCCAGTCGGCATTGCAGTCAACTACAAAAGGACGCCAACTGAATGATGAAAGTAACCTTACATGTGAGTTGGATTTTCTAATGCGGAATTACTGTGTAATGGAAACGAGGAGAAAACGTGCGATATCTGTTCTCTCTCTCCTTGGACGCGCTTGAGCTTGCTCGAAGAAATGCATCGAAGCTTTCGCCGGAAATCGACGACATAATGGAACTGGAGAAGAGTAAAGAGTTGCGAAATGTCATCGGCGAAATCCGCGTGAATGAATACGCCTGCGAAACTCGAATTATTGAAATTCATCGATCCATCAAGAGAATGGCTGGGTACCGGTGCAGTAGACGCGCTCGCGAATGCCAAGGGGCTGCACCTAAGCAGTAGAATGATTCAGGACTATCTTTTGCACCTAGAACGAATGAAGCTAATCGAGCTCGAAAGAATCAGGAAAGGGCAGTGGCATTCACAGCGAATCAGAATGATTGTCGGGCTTGATTGTTTGAGATAAATCTCTTAAGCGATACGGAGTAGCCGCTAATCTATTTATGCTCGCGTTTACAGAGGATGAATCATGGGCATTTCAGAGTCTGTTCAGGTCGAAGCAAGATTGCAGACTCTATGGAATCTAGTTGATGATTGCGATGAATGCAAGCAAGACCAGAATGTGCTTCAGCATATTCATGGCGGCGGTCAGGAAAACAATCCAAAAGTAATGTTTGTGTTTATCAATCCAACTCATAGAAACATAAGCTCGCGCCCCGAGTACTCCGGCCCTAGAATTCCATTTCTAGGAACTCGTGAAATCTGGAAAGTTTTCGTTGATGCGGGTCTTCTAGATCCGACTGTAATTGAGAGAATTCGTAATGGGTGGGATCGAAACATCATCGACACTGTCATTTGCACAATACGGAACGCAGGCTTCTATCTCACAAACATCGTAAAGTGCACCCAACCAGACGCGAGGCTTCCGACCAAGAAGACAATCAAGAAGAAACAAGATATTTTTCTGAAGGAGCTCGAAGCAGTCAATCCGAAATTGGTCGTTGCATTCGGAACGCTTCCGTTCGAAGCGCTCTCTGGAACGAAGTTGAAATTGAATGACCACTATGAAAAACAAATGAAATCGGATAAACTGATCACCTATCCCACAATACCAGTCTCAGGCAAGTCATACAACATGTACCCATGCTATTTTCCTGTAGGAAGAGGGGACAGAAAGAGAGCAGTCGAATTGCTTCAAGTCCTCCGAAGAAATTGTGGACTAGATGACAATCAATCCTTATGATTTCTTGCTGCCAAATAGGTTGCTGTATTTTTCCATAATCCTGGATGCCACATCGTTAACGACTTCGAGGCGTGGGCGATTCGCATTCACGATAGCATAGGAATTTGCTCTCGCAAGTCTGAGGTATTCACGTCTGACTGACTCGATCAGAGTAAGCGAATAAGGAATTTGAAGAAGGCCGCGTCTTTGACGTTTCTTAGCAACTCTGATGTTCAAATCTAGGTAGATCGTCAAATCTGGTTTCATGAAAGGCGCATTGATTTGTCGTACAAAATCCAAGTTAATTGCGGACTTTTTGCGCTTTAATTCAGCACTTCGATAGGCAACCGCTGAGTCGACATATCTATCCCAAAGGACGAGAGCACCACGTCTGAGTGCAGGCAAGCAAGTCTTCTCATATGTCCAAGCTCTGTCGGTGGCGAATAAGTACGTTTTGAGAAAGGCGGAATATGTCTTGAGGTATTCATCGTGAAGCAGAGGGCCTATTGGAGACTTACGTTCGCCGCAAATAACCACCGGTACCTTTGCTCCTGAGAGAAAATCGGGCAGCAGTCCAATTATTGCGGTCTTCCCTGCGTGTTCTATTCCTTCGAACGCGACTAACTTGCCTGGATACTGTCGGTTTTTCTGAGTAGACATATATCAAACACCCTTTGATCTTCAAATGGAAATCTGATAGTCTCTATCACGTTGCCCAAACGGTCTCTGTTGTCAAGATATGCATTCTTGTCCAAGCCAAGAGGAAGATCCATTCCTCGGTAAATTCCGAAGATTTCAAAATACTCCTCAAGCGCGTTCTGGGAGGGGAAAGCTATTGACATAATTTTCGATTCGTATTTGACCAGTTCAATTCCCCGCCCTCGAATAGCTGGTAATATCCACGTTGGTTCGAATCTCGAATCTTGGATAAGGGCTGGACTGCTGAGACCGCGTTTCAATGTACTGACCAATCTTGGTAAGTCTCTCGTGGACAGATCTATTGTGAGGATATGCCCGCCAGCCTTCACGTAGCTTTCCATCTCAACAAGAGCTTTTTCCTTCCTGGGCTGATCGTGCAACACGAACGAAGCCAAGACCAGATCAATCGGTGACTCCCTTCCGAAACTGCGAGCACGACTGATGTCTGAAGTGTAATTACACCGTTCAGAGGTATGCAGCTTCTTTGCGGTAGCGGTCATCTCTGAGGCAGCATCATAGCCTAGATATGACAAAGTTGGATTCTGCTTGCAGAGCTGATGTCCGAGTTTCCCTATGCCACAGCCGATTTCCAATATTCGCATGGCATGTGTCAAATCTATATGGTTCTGAACCTCATTTTGCAACGACCAACGGGGACTGTACCAGCTCTCAAGTTGTTCAACAAAATCACCGTATCTCGTAGCGATGGCATCAAAATGACGAACAACGTTGTTGATAGAGTCTTTGTCAACTGCTTGATACGCTGGGATAAGCGTTAGCAATTCGTTGACATTTGTGACGATTTTCCCGAATACTTCGATTGCTCCCAGCACATAGAGGTTCTTGTACATCCGACCTCTGCCAGAACGATACTGCCGGATGTCGGTATACAAGCCCACTATAGGAATTCCGAACGCGTATGCCAACCCCACCTCGCACGCAACGCCGCTGTCAATGGTTTCTTGATCCAAGCACACCACCAGCACATCGGATTCGAGTATCCTTGCCGTATCTGAACGAAAAATGTCCTTAGCAGTCGGCTCAGCAGATGCGTTAACATCGCTCTCTTGAGGCAGAAACACTTCATAGCCACAAGTCCGCAATCGACGGACACATTCCGTGTTAAACATTCTATCGGCTTCGGTGAAAAGAGAATTGGCCCAATAGATTCGAAGACTGGTCAACTTAAAACGTGGTTATTTACTGCACGCCTTCTTTTGAAATCTTGCATTTTGTGCAAGCGATCGACAGGAAGGCTTTCACTGCGAGCGTTTGCCAGAAACTTCTTTTCTACGGCAGCAACTCATTTCATGAATGAAGATACCTACAAACGCCCTCGGGTTTCACTGGGAGAGAGAATCCGAGCGTATTCGGTGCTGATGCTGAGGGACTAGGAACTTAAGAGCGGATCGACAAAAAGGGCATCACGATGCAACAGCCTGCGGCATCTGCAGAGAGGTTCGAAGATTCTTCAAGGTTTCTTTCTCCCACTTTCTGAAGTCGTTAGGCGCGCTGTCCCAGAATACTGTCCACGCCTCGTTCAATAACTCGCGAACTTCGCCATTTCTTCTCAAAGTTGAATTAGAGGAGTATGAGGACATACCTGACTGCCTCAGCCCATCTACAATCAACGTAACTATCTCTTCTAGCAGATCGTCTGGATATGCATACTGATACTCGATTTCAGGAGGACCCCAGAATCCAGCTGCTTGGGACCACTTAGATTTTATGGCTGTCACATCGTCATCAAAACTCAATTGTTTCAAGGCGAGAAGAAGAATTCTCATTCTGGACTCGTCAGATGGATGTGTCTGCTGGATCATCGATAGCTCATGAATATCTGCGGAATATTTCATAGTGAGATGTAAATGCGACCAAGCATATGCAGGGCCTACAGTGAAGATTGCGAACAAATCGGAGAAGAATTCTTCAATCCACGACTTCCAAAGTGCATGCAACCTTTCAATATCCATCAAAATGCCTTCGGGTGCAGCATCCGCTCGTTTGCTTCTTATGAGCTGAGTGTAATAGTCGGTTACTCTAGAGTACGCTTTCTGAAAACTATCGCGCACAGCCTGTAGGCTAAGTACGGTTTTCATGTTCTGAAGAACATAATGACCTATTTCGTGATAGAGATCCGGGGTGTGGAGCAAGAATTCGGCTTCGGTTAATGGAGTGAATATGACATTCGTATAGGGATGCGAGAAGTAGTGCGTAGTTCCGGTGCAGCAGACCGCAGGATGTGGAAACGGAAGTTTAATCTCCTGACTAATTTTGAAAATCAGCTTGTTGAGGAAGCCTATTTCTGGCGTCTGATAGTACAGTGCGGCAATGCCATAGTATTCTACTAATGAAACAGAGTCGGAGCACACCCTCAGGTCCCTGAATATGTCACGAAGGTCTTCGGCATCCCTTGTGCGAAGTTCCGCCCTAAGTGTATTCAAAAGCTGAATTTGTTCGTCAAGAATGTCGATCGATCTGGTCGCCAAACCATTCAATTCTGGATACTTCAAAGGAAAATGTATCAAATCCTTTAATGTTAGAGATCTGTTGACCTCTTCAACAATGAGCGATTCAAGGTAGTTTTTCATGCACGCCCACTCATCCTCCTGAAGAGGCTGCTGCATTCAGTGTCGACGGCATCTGCGACGTCGTTTAGAACTTCAAAATCATCTTTTCGGAGTTTCACTTCTCCTGAACTGAGTCGCTGCGTAAGTTTGAGGACAGTCTCACGATATCGTTGCCAGTCCCTCATGCGTCTCTGTCGCAGAATTTGAACGACATTTAACTCATCAAAGTTCATAGACTCCGAGAGTTTTCCTTGTAAAGACGTGGAGACCGGGGTGAGAATAAGTAGCAATTTCTGAACTTGCTTTTGATCGTCCGCTGTGTTCTTGTTGACATCGGCTCTTCTGAAATATCTTATAGCTTCATCAAACGATTTGAGAGACGAAGTACCCTCTCGAAATCTCGATGCAAATAAACTGAGATCGCTCACTCGTCACCCTCCTCCTCAAGATACTTTAGCATGTCTTCATCATACTCGCCTGCAATTTCCCTCAATCTGATGTCCGTCATTTTGACCGAAATTGGCAAGCGTGAGCATGCATCAGGTTTCGTCCAAGTGAGGTTCGCCAGAGAGAAGACATCTTGTAAAAGTAATTTGAACTCCATCTTGCCCCCGATCTTCGTGATTTGAAGCGGTTTCGTTGTCCCAGGATACTTATACGGTCGGCCTGTCGTGCAAACAAAAGCAGTATCGTCAAAGATTCTGCATTTTCCGATCATTGGGTTTTCAATCCACTCCCGCATGCCTCCCTCAGGGGTAGAGCGTTCAAACATCCTTAGTGGGACGCGAGAAGTCTTCTTGATTTCAAGGAAATTACAATCGAAATCTTTGTCGACCAATCTCTCCTTTGCTAGTTTATCGAAGGCATCTTTCACTCCTTGAACCTCTTCCTGGTAAAGTCTTCCGTCGCGATGAATTGTTATGTCGTGAACCTTTCGCGGATTGGCGGTGAGCTCGTTCTTGAGATAATCGTAGATCATTGTGAGCAGCTGTGCTCGACCAAGATGCTCCTTTTGCTCTGACGTCGTGTATTTGAATACGAAACTTTGCCCCTCTTTGAAAATGAACATGAACCCAGCGGTGTTGTTCTTGACGTCAACTCCTATTGTAAGGTCGGAGTGGAGAGGGCTGGACAACACAAATGGCCACACACTGTTTAGTAGAAATATCTTGTTCAGCACGAGGTTCTCAAGATACCCCTTGAACCTTCGGAAAGTCTTCTCATCGTCGTTGACTTTCCACTCCGTATTTCCAGCATGGTCGATGCCAATGTAGCTGGCAGATGGTACTTCCGTGTGGGACACTGAGACAATGATATCTCTCTTGCGAAATTCGCGCATAAGTAAATTCGCTAGCTCATCCTCTTTCTCAGTCCCGTGTTGACCAAATCTTCTGATAATGACCAATCCGAATCCAGACTGACGCAAGTTGCCCCTGGTAGCATCGTCCCAAGAAAGCAGAATTTCCCTGCCAAGAGAATAGATAGATTTGCGAACCGAATCATCATATGTTATGACTATAGGATCGTACTGAATTTCTCCGTTCGGGGAATACAGATTCGAAAATTGTTTCTTTATGTGATCTAGGAATTTGTGACCAAAAGTATCATACACGGATTTCGGCATTATCAAGTATTGGCGGTCCAGTTTTCTCTTCACGAAAAATCCAGCGTCCTCGGAGTATAGATATTGCCTCCTAGACAGTCCGAATTCATGTACGGAATCAATGCCTTCCTCTCTTTGCGAAAGCACTTTGCCGCTTCCGAATAGGATACTGGGAGTTGTGAGCGTGTCACAGTCGAGTTCTAACATTTGATGTGATAGCGTTATCGGTATTCCTTGTAACTTCCATGCTCTAAGATAATTGTGAACAACGAATTCTATCTCTTGTTTCCTAATATGAGGAGCCATGATGGTTCTGGAGTGAGACTTGGCCGCATCTGGTTGATTTGTAGCGAAAGTTAGTCGACAGAGTGCTGATGGCATGTGTCTTACCTGCCCCAAACTAGTCTGATATGTAAATACCGAGCAATTTTTTGGAAGAGTCATAAGGCATGCCGGTTTCGGACTCTTCGTAATAGCGTGAATGTGGTCAAACAACGAAACACCGTCAGGCATCTTGACCTCGCTGACATTCAGGTCCGTCATACCATTAATTGAGGTCTCGTACCACCGATTTCCATATTCATAGACACACCTTCGTCCCTTGTATCCCCTGAAATCGTCATCTGAAATTCGGGATGGAAGATAGTGCGGGGATACATATTTCCGAGTGACATCCACGCAGACTCCTATTCTGTTTCCAGGAAGCAGCACTAACCTGAATCTGAAACCTCTATACATGACCGCTTCCGTCGGCGCAAACTTGGAATCAGGTTGTTTCTGGTAGTATGGCATGCCGGTGGAGGGTTGCCACAGCGATGAATTGTTGTGTACCAGGCCATTTAACTGAAACTGAAGGAATCTTATCGCGAGGTGCTTAGTTTTCTCGTTCAACGCGCCGTAATCTAGCTCCTGTTCTAATTCTGTGGGCTCGATTAGCGCGTTAGTTCCCACTAGGGGGACCTGGTTAGGCAAACTCGGATACCCCAGAGGTTGAGCGACGAACAATTCGGAGTTTTCCTTTACAAGGGCACAAGGAGATTTAGTGGTCCTGCTGAGCTTGTCGATCAACAGTTGCGCATGCTTGTCAAAATTGTCCGAGAGTGGAGAGACCCCTCTCACTTTGTAAAGACGATACTTAATTCTTATCTCATGCTGGTTCTCGATTACATATATGTTGACAAGTGTCATGACGACGATTCCTCCCAGCAGATTTTCTTGAATTTGCACCAGAGGCACGCATTGGCTGACTTGGCCTGAGGAAAACAAGTTGGATCTCGCGCCGAACTATTTCCATTAAACATGTGTTGAATTCGACTTGAGGTCTTGTAGATGTAATCCTCTACATCCACAAGGTCCTGTTCAGTAAGCGAATATTGGAGTTCTCTGTTTCTTAGCAATTGGAACTCTGTAAGTCCAACCTTCGTTGGGTCTGCAATTGTGCTTAACCATTCGGCAGGGAAATCTTTGTGCGGCTTCGCTCGGGAGAGAGCAAATGCATACGTTCCCAGCTGAATAAAGTGTTCTTTGTGTTTGGGAGCTTCGACTTTCCAGTCCACAATTATTGGTTCTGTTTCCTTGAAGAAAGCGATGAGATCTGGAGTGCACTGTACGTTGACATCTGCGAATGGAAACTGGACGGCCCTCTGCGCAATCAGATACGGGTGGCTCTCGTTGATTTGGGCAAGAAGCCGTGAGTTGAAAAAATTGGTTAAGGAGGCGATCATTTCACTTTCAATCATGTTAAGCATTTTTTGGTCGATTGTGCCACCGTATTCTAGTTCAAACAGAGCACAGTAATCTTCCGCTGTTTCATCGTCGCTCTTTTTGATACTAGGGTCGCGATACCGACGGGCAGTAGCGAACGCCAATTGCGTCTCAAACAACTTGTGAGCGTAGTCAAGTGCTTCCTTGAGGTCGACAACCTCGTTACGGTTCAGTTTTGGAACGATAAAATTAGATATGACTTGATCTACTAGTTTGCCTCGCCACGCACGGACATTCTGTAGCTGTTTCAATATGAATGCTTCTTTTCGTGCAGGATCCTTCGCTCTTGAGTTCGCAAAAACCGTCTCATAGTACCATCTACGAGGACACTGGAAAAAAGTTCGGGAGCCACTCACAGACCATTTCATCTGCTCGACCTCTTGCTTCGCAGGAATCGAAGATATTCGTGGAGTTCTCTCTCCTCCTGTTTTGTGATTTCCATATCGCCAGTAGAGGTCCTGAAGACCACTTGCCTAGAGTTATTCGCTGTGGGGTGGCCGGCACGCTCCATTAGCCCATTGTAAGGAATTGAGTAGAGGTCAGACAACTTCTTCAAAACCGAAGGTGACGGGCTCAGTATCTTGTGTGTCTCAATCTGGCTTAGATATGGATTGGATATTCCAGCTTTCTCGGCTACTTCTCTGAGTGTGAGCCCGAGCGCCCTTCTTCTTTGCTTGAGGATATCGCCTAATCGTTCCATGCATTATACAATGTGTGCATAAGTATTTAAGCTTGCTAAGTACATCAAGCAGAATCAAAGTGTATTTAGCAAACCCAGAAAACGGCTTCTTTCACTGACGCTCGAAACGAAACGTCGCTGACTACTTGAAATTCATGAAAAATCAGCGCTTTCCTTGATGTATCGCGACAGTTGCATTCGACCCATCCCTATCTGCAATCGCATCTACATTCTTCCTCCATGCAGCCCTGTGGTATCTTTGAATTCTTTGCAAAATAATTGACAGCAGTATGCCCGCAATTCTTGCACATTGTAGTGGGCTGCGGATTTTCAGCCTCGGTAATTCGTTGCTTAAAAGGCATGACAGGGGCGATCTGGAAACGGACCCGAACGAATGGTCGAGCAAGGGCCCCGCGTTCCTGAACAAGTTCCTCGACCATTGGGAAGACAAAGAACTAGAGCGGACGATAGAGTCTCAAATTAAGTCTGATTGATAGCCGACGAGATAGTGGTGGTGACGCGCGAAGACGATGAGTGATGATGCGTTTAGTGAGCCGCGCTCTTCGCACGCTCGACTCTGCGAAAGTCTCAGGACGCTAACGGTTTGTGGTTGGCCGCTCATTCGGCTTTTTTCTTTCCTTGTTCTTGGACGGAGTGGGCTTCTGAATTTCGACACTTGAGCTGCCCTCAATCGCCTGGGGTTTGATTTCAACGTACACTTGGATTGCCGCAAATGTAAGGACGAAGAGCGCGAGGCTGAGCGTGTAGGCGTTGTTGCGTTGAGTGTCAACAGTCTCTTGTGAAAGGACCTTGATGAACGGCGCGGTGCGTAATGTGAAGCCGCAGTAGTGCTCTCCATTCTTCGTCCCGTTCGCTTGGTAGATGCTGACCCCCAAATCGAACTGGCCTGGGGCCGGATAGTCGAGGAGAGCGGCCCCTGTACGGAGCTCGACCCACTCGCCGCTGTTCGGATCGTACACTGAACCCTCGTTCGGAAGCAGAAACCTGACGTAATTGGGCGAGAATGTAAAGGAGGAGTTAGACGCTTGCATGCAGCTGATGTTGTTCGAGGACGGGAACTCCGTCGCAATCGGCGGTGGGAGTGAGTTCGAGTACGAGCCATACCACACAGCACCGTCGGCGAGAACATCAATCAGTCCGAAGCTGAAGACAGGAAGAATATTCTCCGGCAACTTCATGCTCACGTTCATGAGCATCGAGTTGCCGACGCTAAAGGTTCCTCCGTCCGGAAAACTCAAGGCGACAGTCACGTTGAAGAAATACTCTTCGCTCTCACTTCCTCCCTGCGATGTGCTAACGAAAGCCAAAGTTTGCGCAGGAAGAAGGTACGGAGATTTCGACTCTCCGACGGACTGCCAATTCAACAAACCAGGAAGTACAGGAAGAGTGCCTAGCCCTACGATCAGGCAAGACACAGCGACGGAGACCAAGAGAACCTTAGCAACGTTCATCCGGATGCCCATCTTGTCACCCTCCTTGGGCTAGGGCATTTTTTGGTGAGGTCACTAATCAACCAAACGAAGTCAGTGATTCTGCACCGCTCCACTTAGCCTTTGGCGCCATCCCCGCGGTTGTGTAATCGCTGTATTCCTGCTTAGTCTAGGAGTTCTCTGCTGGCCTAGCGTTTTTGTTTACGAAAGTTAGTCCCTTGATTATCTGTCTCATTTGATCCGCGTGTTGTCCTCTCAGGGATTCCAGCAACTTGTAACGACCTATAAAACCATAAGCCGCTCCACTTTTGAAAAAAACTACTAGTATGCTACTCGGCCTCCCTGTAATGCCAAACTCATATTTCCTCATTTCAGGATTGAATTCCATTATGCGCAGAAACCTAGAGGTTGGCAAGGCTCCTCCGCTGTACTCGAGCATAGACTTCTTTGGGTCAGGATCGTAGCAAATATCAACAAACATTTCGGAATCCTGCCAAAAAAATATGGCTGCTACTAAGTCGCTTCTGGCCCATCCTCCTAACTCCGGAGGCAGTTGGAAGGATTTAACGGGCAAGAGTATGTTTCGACCAGCGGGGTTGACGGTCATCATTCTTTTTCCTTGTGGTTCTTTTTGGTAAACTTTCGAACCAGTGAAGCTCTGCCACAGCAATTTATGAGCTGCCTGCGCCGTCGTTTCGACTTTCTTTCGGGCAACGACGTAGTTGCGAATGTCGTTATTTTGACCGTTTAGTTTGATCAAACCGTTCACTATTTCGTTGGCGCTCCGTTTCACGTTCTCGCTGAACTCCGAGTAACCACCGAGCGCTTCGATCATAGCTTCCCTTACGTGTGATAACATCCGAACACGTTCACCATTCTGGAGTTGCTTCTGATCAGTTATCAACCAAAGACAAGTCCGCAAAAGTGATTGTTTGACTCTTTGGCATGTACGATTGAACAGATCCCTAGGTTCTTCACGCACGAAATCACTCATGTGGAACCGAGTTATCCAGTCGCAGTTGGCTTCGTAGGCCCGATTCGCGGCTGCGGTCAATGCTCCACTCTCTGTATACGCCTGCAAGAACTCCTCAAGAGCTGACTTTAGAGTTGAGTCCAAATAGAAGTAAGGATTCGTTCTGATGCTGTCAGGATTCCAAGAGTCCGAAAACTGAAGCGGAAAGTTACCCTTCAGCTGCTCAATGACGTGCAGAACTTGTTTCAACATTGGTTCAATGAATTTTTCTTTGTAGTGAGGGTCGATGGGTTGTTGCTCAACTAGCTTGCTTTCTCGCCCCGCTTGAGCAGCTCTGAATTGCTCGTTAAGTTCTTTGATTTCGTCAGTCAACCGTTCAGCTAGTTGTACTTTAACGCCAGCCTCATCTAGCGTATACATGCCCTTACCCTGAATGCTAGGGTTGGGATCGAGCATGCCGATTACAACCCTTCCTATTCCTCTCTTTATGATCCTGTTGGCACACGGAACTTTGTCGTGACTTCGAGTAGTGCACGGTTCCAGAGTTGTGTAGAGTGTAGTTCCGGTAAGGTCCAACCCTCCGAGCATTCTCTCGAGGACCGTATACTCGGCATGATCTCCTTTGGAGATTTGACCACGAAAGGCCTTGCCGATTATCGTGCCTTCCTTGACGACCACCGTCCCTACCTTGGGGTGGGGGCGATCGTCCTCAGGCTTAGATTTTTTCGAAAGTTCGATTGCAATGCGCATGAATCGCTCATCTTTGTCAGCAGCCTTGGTAAGAGATTTGGCCAACCGGATACCCCTCGATTAGACACCCTGAGCCATATTGAGTTACAAAGCATTTCGCGCGAGTTCGAGCTATCCTCTGAAGGAAATCAATACCTCAGTCTGTGCCAGTAGCCTTTCGCTGAGCTCTTCCTCCGTCCGGTTTGGGTTGGGCTTTGCTTTCCTCAACCTCGGCTACAAGGATAGCCTTCTTCGACGTCCGATCGACTACCGCAATGTCCGGAAACGCTAACCGGGAGGACGACTTGAAATCTGAACCAAGCCTAGAAACAGTCTGTCCAAATCTCACACGAGAAATCTCATCTCTCCGAACTCGCCTGTCCCGATGAGCACACAGAACATCGAATCCCAGCGAATCAACCTTCACGGACAAGTTGTGGACCGCCCGTGCGGTTTGTGCACCTTGCAGCATGTCTCAATCAACCCTATCCTGCGTGGCGTGACGCCGCGCTAGATTAGCCTCATCCGGGGTGGAGATACACTTCGGACAAATAATGTGGCCGTCCGTTATAGGAAGTTATTGGCGGTCTTCGGGTCACTATGGGGCACGTATTCGATCCGGTTCAATCGAGACTATGTGCTTCTTTCGTTTGGAAGAACTTTGTTGGCGTCAAAATTTCGTCTGCCGAACATCTTTTCTGCGACTGAGAGAAGACTAGACGTGTAGTCGATAACTACCATTCCTCAGCTGATTTGTTCTGGAAGTTCAGAGATTGACCGGGAAGACGATGTGGGGTCGCAGGCGAGGAGAAGTCTCTCGGTACGCCTATTGGTCCGTTGCTGCCATAGCGGTGGTGGCGACCTTCGCTGCTTCCGGCCTAGTTGCCTTACTTAGCCAGGGAACGTTGGGTGTTCGCGTCGTTTCTGCCTCCCTCGTAGGGGAGTCGTTCGTACTCTCGGTCATCGCTTTCTTGGCGGCGGTCATACCCATCGTGTTCTCGGTATCCACCCTAGCGATTCAGCACGCCGCGAGCAACTACACTGCCAGTGTTCTCGAACAGTACAAGAAGGATCCGAGGACATGGTTCTTCTACAGCTTCGTCGGCTGCGGCGTCCTACTCGCCGCCTACATGCTGATGGCTGAGTCAAGCGTGATCATCCTCGCGACGGCGACCGCCTCCGTTACAATTTCGCTGCTGAATTCGGGCTTCGTCATGCTGGCGTTCTCCCTCGTGCTTCTGCCCCTCCAGCTGCTTCACGTGGTGGACCTCATCGACCCGAAGTACATCATCGCGCAAGCGAAGGAAGACTGCGTCAGGGCCACCCTCTCGGTGCCCGGCAAGGTATCATCTATCGTAAGCAGAGCGAAGGGCGGCAACGAGATCGACCGGACGATGGCGAACCTGCCATTCTACTCCGAGTTTGCCTTCCAGCAGAACCAAAACGAGCTACTCAAGGTCCCCCGGGAGAGGGTATTACAGATCATGGACATCGCATTCAAGTCGGCCCTCAAGAGGGAGGCGGAGACGTACCGAGACGCCTTTCAGGCGGTGGGCGGGATCGCGCGCGCTTACGTCTCCGTCCGGAAGGAATACAGCAGGCAGGAGGACGAGTTCCTACAGCACATCTACGAGAAGCTCGTCTCGATGAGGAAGGTGGCTCTGGACGGCGGAGACGAGACGCTTCTTACGGGCATCATCATGACCTTGGGGGCCGTCGGATGCGCGGCGGCGGGAATAAGGCCCGCCTCGCAGTACGGTCCGAACCTCAACGCTTCCCTCGCCATGCTGCACATCGCCGAGATCGGAGCTGGCGCCGTCGAGAGAGGTCTCTGGGACCCGGCCGCGGACGCGGTGAGGTCAATCAGGGATGTTGGCGTCTCCTCGATACGGGTAGCCAAGGACGACGGGGCTGCCTGCAAGAGGATCCTCGCGCTGGGCAAGGCGGCGATCGGCGCCAGAGAATGGTTTGTGGTCAACGTCGTCTCCCTAGCACTGAAGGACTTGTTGCTGGCCTCCGTCGAGGCAAGGATCGATGAGGCTCGCGCCCCGGCAAGAATAATCGAGGCAACGGAGGAGTTTTCGGTCCTCGCCATCAGGAACCGCCTCGACTGGAACGCGCTCAGCGGCCTCTTCGCAGCCATGCCCCAGTACTCGCTGGAGCAGGTCGTCCGGGCGGCGCTGCAGTTCAAGAACGAGCCCCACAAACTTATCGAAACGGCGGCGCGCGAAGGGTACGCCCACGAGATTGCGTCCTCCGTTCTGGACCTGCTGGTCCATGTCGGCGTTGAGGCGGGAGAGAGGAAATCTGGCATGGTGCTGACGTACGTGGTGCAGCCGGTGCGCGGCATAGCGTTAGCGCTGATGAGCGAGAAATCCGTGGCCATCAAGGGCGGCTTTGAGGACCTCGTTTGTAAAGCCGTAGGCGGACTGGCAAGTATCTACGAGCACGCCGGGGACTGCCCTCTCGTCGAGGTCATATCGGATGCGCTGACGGATATCGCCGTCTGCAGCTTGGACGCGGCGAGAGACGAGGTTGCGCTTCGGGTTGTTGAATCAATTCACCAGATGGACTTGGAAACGATGGGGTGGGACAAGCACGGGTACGACGTCCAGAGACTCGCGGGCAGGCTCGCTGTCATAGGCTCCTACGCGGTCAACGTCAATAACAGCGCCGTAGCGGAAGCCTGCGCGAAAACCCTCACGCAGCTCGACAGCCCCTACGCGAGAAAGTACGGGAAACCAAAGGAGCAGCTCCAACTGAAAGAAGCGCGGGAGCTGCATGACGAAGGCGGCCTATCACTTGAGGAATGGCAAGATAAATACCGAAAAGTTCCGCAAGCTGCCCTGGACCAATTTACGATATCATACAGGAACGCCCAGAAACTAGCAAGACGATGATGCAAAAAGAAACACCGCGAGAGTGAGTGACTTCAAAGGCGACTCCACAGCAGGTGTTACTCCAAATTCTAGACGGCCTAACCCCTATCCTACGCTCCGTGTTCTCTTTTGTCCAATAGGGCGCGGGCCGATTTCGGGAGCGCATTAAAGGTCCACTTCGTTGAACTCAACGGGAAACTAATGTTCAAGCACGCCTACAGGTCAATCCTTCCTACCCGGGCTGTCAGCAGAACGCGGATGACGGCACGGGCGCGGATGCAGAATTCCAGGCTCTCACTTGGAAGGAGTGTTTCAAGGACGGCGCGCGCAAGGCCGCCAAAGTCGCCTTCATGGCATGAAGGCCGCAGCGATAGTAGCGGTTGTCATTACTCTGCTTGAATCTTCCATGGCCGTCGAAGCCGCCCGGACATGAATTAGAGCTAGTTGCACGGGGCCTAGGGTTGTGGCGATGATGGTGAGGCGTTGAAGGTAGAAGACATACCTAGCTTTCCGCAGCTCTCTAGCCTTGCAGTGGGTTAGGAATTCCAGGATTTTCGCTCTGTTGTCTGGGTGGATCGCCTTGTTCTCGTCGAGGAGCCGTAGTGCGTTCTGGTATCGGCGTTCCATACTCTCGATCCGGAATTTTCCGTTTTCGAGTCGGGGTTCGCAACAAGGTTTATGATTCAAGGGTGACAAAGGAGGGTTCTGACGCAACATGGGGGTTCAGGAAAAGCCGGTACCACCACTCAGTAAAGGTGGTGGGCCCGGAGGGATTCGAACCCTCGACCAGCAGGTCTCTCCGTGTTATCTTATGAGCTTCGACTTTGGTTTCTGTCGCTCTAGCCTAGCTGAGCTACGGGCCCACTGCCATAGTTTCCATCTCTTCTTCGCTCTGAAAAAGCTTCTCAGGCGCGTAAAGCGTCGATTAGTTTGTCGAAGTAGGAGCGCTGAAACGTATTTCTGAAACGTATTTTATTGATTTCCTTGTGATTGATTAGTGCAGAAGTCAGTGCCAGCCACAGATATCGTGAAGGAAGCGGAACGAATCATTGAGACGGCGGAGAGGAACAAGATAATTCTCCGACTATTCGGCGGTATGGCGGTTCGTTTTCATTGCCCAAGCGCGACTCATCAAGAGTTAGCACGGAAATACGCAGACATTGATTTCATGGGTCTGCGAAAACAGTCCAGGAGTATGAAGAAGCTCTTTCTGGAACTAGGCTACACGCCTCGTGACATCTTCAACGCATTACATGGCGACACGCGGCTCATCTTCAACGACATTGAGAATGAAAGACGGGTGGACATCTTTCTAGATGTGTTCGAGATGTGTCACAAACTGAACTTCAAGGACAGGTTGTTAATCGACAAGTACACAATTTCATTAGCCGACTTACTCGCTACCAAACTGCAGGTAGTTGAAATAACGGAGCGGGAGTACCGCGACATAATATCGCTATTGAACGACCATGAGATCTCCAACACCGACGCGCCCGAAACCATCAACGGCAAGTATCTTGCGAAAATCTGCTCCGAAGATTGGGGGATATACAAAACGTTCACGATCAACTTAGGAAATATTGTCACTTCATTAAGCCACTACGAGTTAGGTCCGGAGACTGAGGAGACTGTGCGGAAACGGGTCAAGGAACTTACCTCGCTCATTGAAAACGAACCCAAATCTTTAGCATGGAAGCTTCGAGCCCGCGTAGGGGAGAAAGTGCAGTGGTATGAACTACCCGAGCAAGACAAGGAAGTTATTGATTCGCGAATAAATAAGGACCCAGCGAATGAAAATGAGGCGCCGAAGGCCTGAGGACTTTTCTCTTTCGGTTCTACTCATCTCCACTTAAATAACCCGACTTCGTTAACCAAAATGAGTCTGTGTTTCGTGGACGAAGCGAGTACCGAAAAGAAGAGCCCGGTCAAACTAGAGATTGACCGACCGAACGACTTCAAATTCCATCTTGCCTATGAGGTCTACTCGAAAGCTTGGGAGGACCACACATCCGACGACGCTAGGTCCAAACTCAACGAGCTAATCTCAGCCCTAGCTAACAATCAGGATGGTTTCACGGACTTCTACTCGCAAGTCCAACAGTACAGAAGCGGTGCTGCAGGCTATGGTTCCGGCAGAATGAGAATTGAGACCAGCCGAAAAAGAAGTTGGCAAAGAGAACAGAACAGAGAAGGCCGGGACCGAAGACACAGATAGCCACAAACACGTTTTCAATTCGACCTCAACTGCACCCTTCGCGGCTTCTACAACTGCATCCGTTAACGGAAGACCGCCCAAAGAAATTAGGGATAATGTGTGTCAAGTGACACACAGTAATGCCAGATAGTGTATGTCAAGTGACACACAGTAATGCTGTTTACCTTCCGGTCAAGGCTCGAACCCGTCCAAACGCTTCGAATTGACCCGATGCACTTACGTGCAAAGAAAGCGAAACCGTCCTAGTCGCGGGGATCGAGCTGAGCGATCGCAAAGGGAACAGAGAAGGACGGGACGGTAGACACCGATTACCAAGCCTACGCAAGCTTCGATTTCGACCTTAACTTCCTCGTTCGGATCGAAGAACAATGGCATCCAGTGGAAGCATTCGACCTACACCTAATAGTCTAGTCGAGGGGTATGAGGTGCCTAGAGACTCTTCACACATGGTCCAAGCGAAGGTGATGAGGAACGAACAGTTCGCGGAGTTGATCATAACTGGTCTTTATCTGGTTGCGTTCGCCTGCGTTTGGTTGTTCCGAGACCGGCAATATCCGTCTGATCTCTGGTCCTTTTCGACCTCAATAGCTCTAGTTGTCTCCGGAAGCGGGATCTGGCTGGCGGGTAGGATGACTCTGGGAAGTGCACACGCGACGATTCCGACGGCGAAGGCGCTCGTGACCGAGGGAGCTTATTCCAGGGTTCGGCATCCGATATACATTGGCCTGCAGCTTATGTTCTGGGGGCTTTGTTTATGGTTCGGTTCTTTGATCGGATTCGTCGCTAGCTTCGTTGTGGATCTGCCTCTAAGCATATGGAGGGCTAGGGCTTAGGAACGAGTGCTCGAGAGAGTGTTTGGAAAGAAGTATTCTGACTACAAAGCACGGACAAAACCCTAGCTCGCTAAGAGAAAGCCTGAACCGTAGACACAGCTGACCCTTAGTACGTTTCCGACCATGCAGAAAGAAGATCCCGCCCTTCACGGATGAATACCACGTGGATCTAGCCATGACCCTTGCAGGGGAAGTGTGCACCGGTACACACTCCACAAAGCGAAAGGGTGTGCATTCCTACACACCTCATGAACGTTAATGACGCAATCACATCCCTACTGTGGCACGAAAGAAAAAGCGCACCGCCAGCCAGACTGCCGCGGATGCCGTGGTGCTCCGGGCGGGATTTTCAGCGAGTCATGCCTCGCTTTTGAACCCGCGTCGCTGACTTTCTCCGAAGCTCGAGAGGCCAGCATACTTTCGGCGGCTCGCGTCGCGCGCCTTGACCGGGCTATATTCGGTAGGTTTCCTTCTACCGGAGCCCTAAGCCCGGAGCAAGCCGACTATCGCGGTCACTGTCTATTTTAAGCGTGCGTAGCGGGGCAGTTTAGTATTCTGGCATTTCTCCGCCTTTGGGCGGGGGTGTTGGGGGTGGCTTCGCTGCGGCTATGACGTCGTCGATTCTGAGGATCATTGAGGCGGCTTCGGCGGCGGAGCGGATTGCGTGTTCCTTAACCTTTTCCGGTTCGACGACTCCTTGCTTCTTCATGTCCTTTACCTCGCCCTTGAAGACATCTACACCCTGGTTTACGCCGTCTTTCTTGTCATGCGCTGCGCGGAGGGCTACCATTATATCAATTGGATCGAGGCCGGCGTTCTCTGCGAGCGTCTTCGGAACATTCTCAAGTGTCATTGCGAATGCTTCGATGGCGAGTTGCTCACGTCCGCCGACTTTGCTCGCGTAATCTTTAAGTCGCTTGGAGATTTCGGCTTCGATCGCGCCTCCGCCTACGACGATCTTCGGTTTCTGCACTACGTCTATGACCACTGAGAGCGCATCTTTCAACGCCCTCTCGGCTTCGTCCACTAGGCGTTCGAGGCCTGCACGAATGAGTACGCTGACGGATTTTGGATCCTTGCATCCCTCGATGAAGACCATTTTGTCGTCACCTATCTTGCGTTCCTCTGCGAGATCAGCTTTTCCTAGATCTGCGGGTTTCAGGTCGTCGAGGTTTGTTACAATTCTCCCGCCCGTTGCTCTGCCGAGTTTCTCCATATCCGATTTCTTGATTCTCCTAACCGCTAGGAGGCCATCTTTCGCTAGGTAGTGTTGGGTTGTGTCGTCGATGCCTTTCTGGCATAGGACGACGTTTGCTCCTGACGCCTTAACTTTGTCAACCATTTCCTTCATCATTCTGTTTTCTTCGTCGAGAAACGCTTTCATTTGGTTCGGGTCGTTGATGCGTATCTCGGCGGAGATCTCGGTCTTCTCAATCTCCAGGGCCGCGTCGAGTAACGCGATCTTGGCGTTCTTGACCTGCTTAGGCATACCCGGGTGTACAACTTCCTTGTCTACGATTATCCCCCTGACTAGCTCAGTGTCTAGGAGGCTTTTTCCTTCTTTCTTGACCAGTTGAATGTTGTCGATGTCAGCGTACCATGAGTCGCCGCGTTTCTCTTTGACTTGCTGTACGGCTTCGATTGCTATGTCTGCGAAATGTTCTCGTGCTCCGCCCAAGCCTTTGCTATGCATGGCGGTCATCGCGACCTTCTTCAAAGCTGCCTTGTCGTCAGCCTTGACCGGTTCCGAGAGCGACTCAAGAACGGAGACGGCCTTGTCGGCGGCTTTCTTGTAGCCGGCTACAATGGTAGTCGGATGAACTTCATCATCTAAGAGGTCTTGAGCTCGCTTGAGGAGTTCGCCGGCCAGAATTACTGCGGTAGTTGTCCCGTCGCCGACCTCATCGTCTTGCGTCTTGGCGACTTCAACCATCATCTTGGCTGCCGGGTTTTGCACGTCCACTTCGTCTAGGACGGTTGCGCCGTCA
>Ga0187784_10001036_pt1 | contig 21565 bp, 21 predicted proteins | sample 1015_SJ02_MP15_2_FD_132964 | JGI IMG/M metagenome (GOLD analysis project Ga0187784, IMG submission 132964) | Tropical peat soil microbial communities from peatlands in Department of Meta, Colombia - 1015_SJ02_MP15_20_MG | ecosystem: Environmental > Terrestrial > Soil > Wetlands > Peat | place...
ACCTCAAAACGCCCGACCCGGTAGGGGCCCGAGCCGAGCGGAATGTCGAGCGTCGTCTCGTCGAAATTTCGCGTCGCATAATAGGCCCTGGAGAAGATCGGCAGGCCCGCGACGAACAGCGGCACGTCGCGCGCGCGCTTCGGCGCGAACCGGCACACGACGGTCGCGTCGTCCGTTGCCTCGGCGCCGAGGAAGTCGCGCGTCAGCTGCAGGATGATCGGGTGCCCCTTCTCCTTCAGGACGTTGAGCGAGAAGGCGACGTCGTGCGCCGTCAACGGCGTGCCGTCATGGAAACACGCGTCGGCGCGCAACAGGTAGGTGTAGGTCAGCTTGTCCGGCGAGATGCGCACCGCGCGCGCCGCGAGCCCGTACATGGCGTCCGGCTCGTCGGCCAAAAAGCCGAGCGTCTGCGACGGCGCCATCAGGGTCGCGAAGGTGAGCTCCAGCCCCTGCGCGCCGTCGCCCTTGAGGATGAAGCTGTTGAGCGAGTTGAAGGTGAGGAAGTTCTGGTTGAACAGGCGCGACGGTCCGATCTGCGAAAACGCGCCGCCCTTCGGAGCGTCCGGATTGACGAAGTCGAAATGCTTGAAGTCCGCCGGATACTTCAGGTCGCCGAACGACGAGATGCCGTGCGTCTCGACGCCCTCCTCGGCGCGCGCCGGAGCATTCAGGCCGCCGGCGAGCGCGCCGGCAGCGATGATCAGTGCATCGCGCCGCGTGAGGACCACTAGCGCGTTCCCGTCTTCGCGGCGCGCTCCGCGTCCCACCACCAGATCGTCGGAAACGCCGCCGCCGCATATTTCGGCATGATCTCGGGATGACCGAAGCGGTCCCAGCGCGCCGTGCGCTGGAACGGATAGGTCCATTGCGGCACCACATAGTGGTTCCACAACAGCACGCGGTCGAGCGCATGCGTTGCGGCGACCAGCTCATCGCGATCCTTGGCGAAAATCACGCGGTCGATCAGGGCATCGACCGCCGGATTCTTGATGCCGATCAGATTGCGCGAGCCGGGCTGGTCGGCGGCCTTCGAGCCCCAGTAGCTGCGCTGCTCGTTGCCCGGCGAGAGCGACTCGCCCCAGGAGCTGATGATCATGTCATAGTCGAAGCTGCGCAACCGGTTCTCGTATTGCGAGGGATCGACCGTGCGCACCGACGTCGTAATCCCGAGCCGCTGCAGCGAGGGCGTGTAGAACAGCGCAATCCGCTCGGAGGTCGGATCTTCCCCCAGCAGCTCGATCGTAAACGGCGCGCCCGACTTGACCTCCACCAGCTTCTGGTTGCGCACCTCGTAGCCCGCCTCCTTCAGGAGCTGCACCGATTCGCGCAGGTTTGCGCGCACGTTCTCGGCGTTGCCGCCGACCGGATTGACATAGGGCTTGGTGAAGAGTTCCGGCGGCATCGGATCGGATGGCACTGCGGCCGTTTCGCCGGAAGCGATCGCATAGCTCGGCAGCTTGCTGCGCACGTCCTCCAGCATCGCGAGTTCCCGGCCCTGCGGCACCCCCGAGCAAGCAAGCTCGGTGCCGTCGAAATAGCTCGCGATGCGCTGGTACTGATTGAAGAAGATCTGCTTGTTCATCTCCTCGAAGTCGAATGCATAGTTCATCGCGAGCCGCACGCGCGGGTCCTTGAACTTGTCGCGTCGCGTGTTCATCACGAAGGCCTGCATGTTGCCGCGCTCGCGCTCGGCAAACTGCTCGATCAGGACGCGCTTCTCCTTCACGGCCGGAAAATCGTAGGCCGTCGCCCAGTTCTTGGCCGAGTTCTCGGTGCGCCAGTCGAGCGTGTCGGCCTTGAAGGCCTCAAGCGCGACCGTGGAGTCGCGGAAATACTCGTAGCGCAGCTCGTCGAAATTGTTGATCCCGACGTTCACATTGAGATCGCGCGCCCAGTAGTCCTTCACCCGCTCGTAGACGATGCTGCGGCCGGCGGCGAATTCCTTGACGCGGTAGGCGCCCCCACCGAGCGGCGGCTCGAGCGTGGTCGCCGCGATGTCACGCTTCTTGCCCTGCGCGTCGGTCCCCTCCCACCAGTGCTTCGGCAGGACGTGCAGCTCGCCCACGATGTGCGGCAGCTCGCGGTTGCCGGGGCCGTCGAAGGTGAAGGTGATGTCGCGCTCGCCGGTCTTCTCCGCCTTCACGACGTGGCTGTAATAGCCCGCATACATCGGGCTGTTGCTCTTGAGCGCGTCGAGCGAAAAGATCACGTCCTCGGGCGTCACCGGCTTGCCGTCATGCCAGCGTGCCTTGGGATTGAGGCGATAGGTCACGGAGGAGAAATCGGCCGGATGGCTCGCCGACTCGGCGACCAGTCCGTACTCGGTCGACACCTCGTCGAACGAGTGGAGCATCAGCGTGTCGTAGATCGCCGTGATGCCCATCGCGGCCGTGCCCTTCACGCCGGCGACGACCATGTTGAAGTTGTCGAACGTCCCGAAGGCGGTCAGCCGCACGACGCCGCCCTTGGGCGCGTTCGGATTGACGTATTCGAAGTGCGGAAATCCTGCCGGGTACTTCACGTCGCCGAACAGCGACAGGCCGTGGCGCCAGGTCGGCGCGTCGGCGCGGGCGGTATCGGTCAGCTCGGGAAGAGAAAGCGTGGCAGGAGTTGCAAGCGCGGCCGCGCCAGTGCGCAGCAGGGTCCGGCGGGAAAGTGTCACCGAATGGCTCCAAGTAAAGATCGTCGTAAAGATCGTCCCCACCTGCAACGCTTCCAATTGGGGCGAATTATGTCAGTTTTCCGGATCATTGGCAGACACCTCACGGTGTCGTTATTCGCGCAGCCGGACGGGCTGCGAAACGTCGCAGGGCTTGCGGCGCAGGGTCGCAAATCGCCGCAACGAAGGCGCGTACGCTTGACTTACTTCTTCTGCCCGGCTGGCGGCGGCGCGGCCGGTGCCGCGGCGGGCGCAGGCGCCGCTTCCGCGGCCTTCGGCAGCGGCTGCGGGCTATCGGATTTCGTGTTCAGGAACGCGATTACGTCGGCGCGCTCGGACCCGCGCGGCACGCCGGCAAAGCTCATCTTGGTGCCGGGGACGAACGCCTTCGGATTGGTCAGGAAGGCGTTCAGGTCATCGATCGTCCAGCTGCCGCCCTTGCTCTTCATGCCGGCGGAATAGTCGAAGCCGGCCTCCGAGCCCTTCGGGCGTCCGACCACGCCATAGAGGTTCGGGCCGACGCGATTCGGCTCGCCCTTCCCGAAGGTGTGGCAGGCCTGGCATTTCTTGGCCGAGTTCGCGCCCTTGTCGACGGAGGCGCTGGCCAGGAGCTTCTCGATCGGCTCCTCCGGCTCGGCCTTCGGCTGCTCGCCGCCGGCCGGGTGCTCGGTGACGGCGACCTCGAACCCGGGCTTCGCCGGCTTGATCGGCGCAAACATCGCGCCGGCCGCAATATTGAGGGACAGGAGCACCAGGCAAGTGAACAGCAACGCACCCAGGATCTTGTTGATTTCGAAGGAGTCCATTGCGGCTCGGTTCCTGAAAGCTCGTCAAAAGGGCGGCGGAATCGGTGCGTTCGGACGCACCCGACCCGGCGGACACATAGCCGGTTTGCCGCCGGGATGGCAACCCGTGTAGAGAGTGCGCGACCACCTTTGACCGCACGCAGAAGTCGCTGGTTTGGCGACGCTTTTCATGGCCCAATCCCTTGCCAGCAACTGACGTCGTCATCCTGATCCCGGCCCGCATGGCCTCGGTGCGCCTGCCGGGCAAGCCGCTCGCCGACATCGGCGGGGAGCCGATGATCGTGCGCGTGATGCACCGCGCGCAGGAGGCGCAGGTCGGCGAGGTCGTGGTCGCAACCGACAGCCGCGCGATTGCCGACGCCGTGACGGCGGCGGGAGGGCGCGCCATCATGACGCGCAGCGACCACACGGTCGGCTCGGAGCGTATTTTCGAGGCGCTCGGCCATATCGATCCGCAACGCCGCGCCAGGATTGCGATCAACGTCCAGGGCGATTTTCCGACGCTGCAGGGCGCCGACATTCGCGCCGCGCTCGACCTGCTCGCCGACCCCGCGGTCGACATCGGAACGCTCGCCATGGAGATCACCGAGGAGGCCGAGCGCACCGATCCGAACACCGTCAAGGCGATCTGCTCGCCGGTATCGGAGGGCCGCTTCCGCGCGCTCTATTTCACCCGCGCCACCGCCCCGAGCGGCGCGGGACCGCTCTACCACCATGTCGGCATCTATGCGTATCGCCGCGCCGCGCTCGAGCGCTTCATCGCGCTGCCGCCCTCGGCGCTGGAGCAGCGCGAGCGGCTCGAGCAGCTGCGCGCGCTCGAGGCCGGCATGCGCATCGACGTCGCGCTGACGCGCAACGTCATCTTCGGCGTCGACACGCCCGAGCACCTCGAGCGGGCGCGGGCGCTTCTTGGAGCAGCATGATCTTTTCCCGAAAACCGGCGTCCACTTTTCGGGATCATGCTCTGCCCGTTGACGCGCGTCCAAGCCAAGCCTAACGGAACAGGTCCAACGGAAGTCGTCATGAGCAAGTTGAAAGTCGCGTTCCAGGGCGAGCCCGGTGCCAATTCCGACATCGCGGCGCGCGAGGTCTACCCCGACTGCGAGCCGCTTCCCTGCGCCACCTTCGAGGACGCGCTCGCCGCGATCTCGAGCGGCGAGGCCGAGCTCGGCATGATCCCGATCGAGAACTCGATCGCCGGCCGCGTCGCCGACATCCATCATCTCTTGCCGCACGCCAATCTGCACATCGTCGGCGAGCACTTCCTGCCGATCCATTTCAACCTGATGGCGCCGAAGGGCGCGACCTTGAAAACCATCAAGTCGGTCGAGAGCCATATCCATGCGCTCGGCCAATGCCGCCGCTTCATCCGCGAGCACGGCTACAAGGCGGTGATCGCCGCCGATACCGCGGGCGCGGCACGGCATATTGCGGCGACCAACGACGTGACGCGCGGCGCGCTCGCGCCGAAGCTCGCGGCGAAGATCTACGGCCTCGACGTGCTGGCCGAGAATGTCGAGGACGAGGACCACAATACGACCCGCTTCGTGATCCTTTCGCGCGAGGGCCAGCGCGCCCCGCGCCGCAACGGGCCGGTGGTCACGACCTTCGTGTTCCGCGTGCGCAACCTGCCGGCCGCGCTCTACAAGGCGCTCGGCGGCTTCGCCACCAACGGCGTGAACATGACCAAGCTCGAGAGCTACATGATCGAGGGCAACTTCTTCGCCACGATGTTCTATGCCGACGTCGAAGGCCACCCGGAGGATCAAGGCCTCGCCTTCGCGCTCGAGGAGCTCAAGTTCTTCTCCCGCGAGCTGAAGATCCTTGGGGTCTACCCGGCGCATCCGTTCCGCTCCTCGTTCCGGGAGGCGAAGGATTGATCGTCCGGCGCGCAGGGGCCGCTGACGTCGAGGCGATCGCGCAGGTGCACGTGCAGGCCTGGCGTGAAAGCTATCCGGACCTGCTGCCGTGGAGCGAGATCGACGCGCGCCCGCTCGAGACGCGCGCCGCGCAGTGGCGCAACACGCTGATCCAGCTGGATCGGCCGACTTTCGTCGCCGACGAGGACGGCGCCGTCGCGGGCTTCGTCTCCGGCGGGACCGTCATGTGGAGCGGACTTTCGACCGACGGCGAGGTCTCGGCGCTCTATCTGCTCGACGCGATCAAGCGCCGGGGCTTCGGGCGCGCGCTGTTCGGTGCCATGCTCGGCGAGCTTGCCGCGCGCGGCATCCGCTCCGCCGGCCTGCGGGTGCTGACCGCCAACGCGCCGGCGCGGCGGTTCTACGAGGCGATGGGCGGACGGCCGGGCGAGAGCCGCCTCGACCGCAGGGGCGAATTCGTGTTCGATGAGGTCGCCTATATCTGGGAGGATCTGACCGCATTCGAGGCGCCCTGCGTCGACCCTGCGCCTCGGCTCCGGGAGGAGAGGCGTTGATTATCCGGCGTGCCGTGCCTGCGGATGTGGAAGCGATCGCGCGCGTGCACATTCAAGCTTGGCAGGAGAGCTATCGCGGGCTGATTCCGGACGCGGCCATCAATTCCCATACGCTCGAGCAGCGTCTCAGTCGGTGGACGCTCACCCTGCAGAACCCCGACATTCTGGTCTACCTGCCGGAGCGAGACGGCGCGGTGTGCGGCTTCGTCTCTTTTGGCGAGGCGCGCCCGGGCCTCGCCGCCGAAGGTGAGGTCTACTCTTTCCATCTGCTGCAATCCATCAAGCGGCAAGGAGTCGGTCGCGCGCTGTTCACGCAACTCTGCAACGAGCTAAGGGCGCGCGGCGTCACCTCGCTCGGCCTTTGGGTGCTGCCCGAAAACACACCGGCGCGGCGCTTCTATGAGGCGATGGGCGGGCGGCTCGGCGAGAGCCGCCTCGACCGCAGGGGCGAATTCGTGTTCGATGAGGTCGCCTACATCTGGGGCGATCTTGCGCCCTTCGCGGCAGGTTGAGCGCGTGCGTGATCCCGAAAAGTGAACATCGGTTTACGGACAAGATCGCGCACAAACGAAATAAAGGCGTAGTGTCTGTTCGACATGATCGAGTCAGAGACGAGCGAATCACGACGGAGTAGCCGATGGCGAATGCAGAACGAAAGGTCCGCCGCACCCTGCAACTGCGGTTCACGATGCCATCGGCGGATCCGGCGCATATCCTTTCGTTCGTGAATGCCTCGAAACCGTTCTACGAGATGCTCGGCGGCACCGAGGTGCGCCTGCTGCAGAATGTCGACGATCCCGGCAAGTTTATCCAGGTGATCGAATACGAGGCCCCCGAGACGATGGAAACCAACCGCCAGCGCATCGCGAGCGATCCGCGGCTGCAGACCTACCTGCAGGCCTGGCGCGCAATGCTGCCGGGCGGGATCGAGATCGACGTGTTCAAGGACGTGGAGCCGTAGTGAGATGTAGGGCGGATTAGCGGCGAAGTCGCGTAATCCGCCGCTCACGTGATGCACAAACGATCGGCGGATTACGCTCGCTAATCCGCCCTACGTTTCCACATCAAATCGTCTGATTGTAGTCGCCGACCTCCGGATGCGTGCGCAGCACGGCGTCGACCGCCTTGAACATGTCGCGCATGCGCGCCTCCGAGGCCGGGCTCTCGACCACGACGACCAGCTCCGGCTTGTTCGAGGAGGCGCGCACCAGGCCCCAGGTGCCGTCCTCGACCGTGACGCGCACGCCGTTGACGGTGACGAGGTCGCGGATCTTCTGCCCGAGCACCTTCTCGCCCTTCTGCTTTACGGCCTGGAAGTGCTTCACCACGTCGTCGACCACGCGATACTTCACCTCGTCGGCGCAGTGCGGCGCCATGGTGGGCGAGCCCCAGGTCTTCGGCAGCGCGTTCTTCAGGTCGGAGAGCTTCTTGTCCGGATTGCGGTCCATCATGTCGAGCACCGCGAGCGCCGAGACGAGGCCGTCGTCATAGCCGCGGCCGAACGGCGCGTTGAAGAAATAGTGGCCGGATTTCTCGAAGCCGGCGAGCGCGCCGAGCTCGTGCGTGCGCCGCTTCATGTAGGAATGGCCGGTCTTCCAGTAGTCGGCCTTCACGCCGTTCTGCTGCAGCACCGGGTCGGTCATGTAGAGCCCGGTCGATTTCACGTCGACCACGAAGGTCGCGCCCGGATGCAGCGCCGACATGTCGCGCGCCAGCATCACGCCGACCTTGTCGGCAAAGATCTCGTCTCCGGTGTCGTCGACGACGCCGCAGCGGTCGCCGTCGCCGTCGAAGCCGAGCGCGACCTCGGCCTTGTGCGCGAGCACCGCATCGCGCATCGCGTGCAGCATCTCCATGTCTTCCGGGTTCGGATTGTATTTCGGGAACGTGTGGTCGAGCTCGCAGTCGAGCGGGATCACCTCGCAGCCGACCGCTTCCAGCACCTTCGGCGCGAAGGCGCCGGCGGTGCCATTGCCGCACGCGCACACGACCTTGATGCGCCGCTTCAGCCGCGGCCGCGCGGTCAGGTCGGCGATATACCGCGCCGGGAAGCTCTCGATGAACTCGTAGTTGCCGCCCCCCTTCGGCTTGAACGCCGCGGCGAGCACGATGTTCTTCAGCCGCGTCATCTCGTCGGGCCCGAAGGTGAGCGGACGGTTCGCGCCCATCTTCACGCCGGTCCAGCCGTTGTCATTGTGCGAGGCGGTCACCATCGCGACGCAGGGCACGTCGAGCGCGAACTGGCCGAAATAGGCCATCGGCGTGACCGCGAGGCCGATGTCCTTGACCTTGATGCCGGCGCTCATCAAGCCGGTGATCAGCGCCATCTTGATCGAGGCCGAGTAGCCGCGGAAATCATGACCGGTGACGAGCTCGCCCGGCACGCCCAGCTCGTGGATCAGGGTGCCGAGGCCGAGCCCCAGCGCCTGCACACCCATGAGATTGATCTCCCTGCCGAACAGCCAGCGCGCATCGTACTCGCGAAAGCCGGTCGGTTTCACCATCGGCTCGGATTCGTAGGCATAGGTGTTGGGCGTGAGCGACGGCTTGGGCGCGGGAAGCATCAGGTCCTCAAAGACGGGCAAAAGCGGCCCGCGCAGCAGATAGCGCAGCCGCCAGGCAGTTGAAAGTATTTGGGGGCGAATTATTGTTCCAGCACCAGACGGCCGTTCGCCATCTCGAAGCGGCGCACGCGCGAGAGGAACGACATGCCGAGCAGGTTGACCGAAAGCGCCTGATCCGGAATGACCACCGCGTTGACGTCGTAGACGCGAATGCCGTTGACCTCGAGCGAGGACAGCCGCACCGGCGCGACCCTGATGGTGCCGTTCGCCGTATTGGTCAGCGCGGTGTAGTCGCGCGGGGCCGGGAAGATGCCGAGCCGGCCGGCGTCGCGCTCGCGCAGCGCCACCACGGTTGCGCCGGTATCGACCACGAAGTCGAGGCGCCGGCCGTCGACCGAGCCCTCGACCTGGAAGTGCCCCTGCCGGTCGCTTTGCACCGTCACGGTGCGGTAGTTGCTCGCCTGCGGTTGCGGCGCGGCGCTCTGCGCGGGCTGCATCGCAACGGAGGGGGCCTGACCGACATGGCTCATCACGCGCGGCGCGATGCCGGCGATGACCATCGCCACCATGGCAATGAAGATGATCTGTTTCATGAGCCCACCGCGCCTGCTTTGCGACGCCACTCAAGCACGGCGACCGCAACGGACGCGCTAACGGTGCGGCGATGGCGGCCGGTTTTGCCGCGGTTTGGTGAAGGCGCGGTTCGGGCGATCGTTACGATTTTAGGGAGCGTGTCACTTCGTGCCGTACATGCGGTCGCCGGCGTCGCCGAGGCCGGGCACGATGTAGCCGTGGTCGTTCAGTCTCTCGTCGATCGCCGCGGTCCAGATGTGCACTTCCGGATGGTGGCCGTGGAACTTCTCGATTCCCTCCGGAGCCGCCAGCAGGCAGACCACGCGGATGTTCTTCGCGCCCGCCTCCTTCAGGCGGTCGACCGCCGCGACCGCCGAGTTCGCGGTCGCCAGCATCGGATCGAGCACGAGCACCAGGCGGTCGGCGACGTCCTCCGGCGCCTTGAAGTAATATTCGACCGCGACCAGCGTGTTCGGATCGCGATAAAGCCCGATATGCGCGACGCGCGCGGAAGGGACGAGGCTCAGCATCCCGTCGAGGAAGCCGACGCCGGCACGCAGGATCGGCGCGAGCACGAGCTTCTTGCCGGCGAGCACCGGCGCCTTCATCGGCTGCAGCGGCGTCTCGATGTCGATCATCTCGAGCTCGAGGTCGCGCGTCACCTCGTAGGCGAGCAGCATGCCGATCTCGTTCAACAGCTGGCGGAAGCCCTTGGTCGAGCGCTGCTTGTCGCGCATCAAGGTGAGCTTGTGCTGCACCAGCGGATGTTTGACGACGGTGACGTTCTGCATCGGAAACCCCGGGCCAAATTTCAAGAGAGCCAAGTTTCAGAATACGGTGCCGTCGCTGACGACAGCAATCGGCGGCGAGCCGTCCGGCCGCTTCTCGCGCGCGAGCCGCCGTCCCGCCGCCCAGGTCCCGCCCTCGAGCACGCAGGCGAGCGGGAACTCCTCGATCGTCAGGCCGCGCTGCTTGCGGATCAGCGCCGCGATCTCGTCGAGCAGCGCGACGGTCAGCGCGCGCCATTCGACCACCAGCGCGCTATCGACCGGATTCGGATGGATCGCTGCTTCCGGATCGCGCAGCTGCAGCACGCCGGAATCCACGAACAGCCCGCCATTGCGGTATTCGGCAAGCCCGGTCAGCCCGTCGATATCGGTCACCGTGACGCCGGACCATTGCAGCGGCTCGATCAGCGAATAGGAAAGCCATTGCGACAGCTTGTGGATCGGCACGAGGCCATTCGTCGCATCCGCGCGCTTGATGGCGGGATGACGCCAGGTATCGCCGAGCGGCACGCCGCCGAGCGACAGCCGGCTCGGCCAGATCGGGCCGAGATGCTCGAGCACGGCGGAAAGGATGCGCGGCGCCGCGAGGCGGCCGTCCTCGGCCTGCGCCACCAGATGGTCGTAGAGGCCGCCGGGCCGCGCGCGATCCGCGCGCGCGAACACCTCCGGCTTCCCGGCAACCGCCCGGCCGAGCGCCGCGAGCAGGTCGGCGCGGCCTTCGACGCCGACCAGACGGTTGCCGACCATGCTCTGAAAACCGTTCGCGATCTCCTCGTGCCGGAGCTGCGCGAGCCGCTGCGCGTCCGCGCGCAACGGGTCGGCGGGACTGGAGGAGAACGCGCCGGCCTCGAACATGCGCAGGCTCGCGACCGCAAGTCCCTCGGAGCGCGCCACCACCTGCTCGGTCGCGGGATCGAGATATTTCCACGACGCGCCCGCGCCGGCATCGAGCAGCACCGAGACGATCGCGAGATCGAACGCGGCGCGCGCCTTGGCGGCCGGCGAGGCCCAGGCCGCCTGCGCGGCGCGCTCGGCCCACAGGTCGCGGCCGCCGAGCACGAAATGGCGCCAGCGCGCGTGGAACGGGACCTTGAGGTCCGGATAGTTGACCCGGATCAGCTCGGAGACGACGCGCGCCGCCGCGCGCAGACTGGCGAGATCGATGGTGAAATGCGCCAGCTCGCCGGCGAGCCCCTTGGCCAGCATCTCATGCGCACGCTCACGCACCGCCGCGGCGGAGAGCAGCGCACGCGCGGCGGCCGCGTCGCTCAATCAGAATTCCTCGATGCCGCGGCCGATCGTGCTCTTCAGCTCTTCGGCGGTCGGTGCCTGCGCGGCGAAATAGCCGGCGGCCTTCTTCGCCTCCATTTCGACCTTGGCGTCGTCCGGGATCAACTCGTCCGGGATCGGCACGCGCTCGCCGATTCGAATCCCCGAGCCAGTGAGCGCGTCGTACTTCATGTTCGACATCGAGACGAAGCGGTCGATCCGCGTGACGCCGAGCCAGTGCAGCACGTCCGGCATCAACTGCTGGAAGCGCGCGTCTTGCACGCCCGCGACGCATTCGGTGCGCTCGAAATAGGTTGCCGCCTGGTCGCCGCCCTCCTGGCGCTTGCGCGCGTTGTAGACCAGGAACTTGGTCACCTCGCCGAGCGCGCGGCCTTCCTTGCGGTTGTAGACGATCAGTCCGCCGCCGCCGCTCTGCGCCTCCTTGATGCACTCCTCGATGCCGTGGATCAGGTAGGGCCGGCAGGTGCAGATGTCGGAGCCGAACACGTCGGAGCCATTGCATTCGTCGTGCACGCGGCAGGCGAGCGTGCGGCGCGTGTCCCACACTGCCGACGGATCGCCGAAAATGTAGAGCGTGATGCCGCCGATCGGCGGCAGGAACACCGACAGGTCGGGCCGGGTCACGAGCTCCGGATACATGCCGCCGGTCTGCTCGAACAGCGTGCGCCGCAGCGCGTCTTCCTTCACGCCGAAGCGCGCCGCGATGCCGGGCAGGTACCATACCGGCTCGACCGCGGCCTTGGTCACCGCGACCTCGCCGGTATCCTTCATGATCGTGCCGTCGACCTTGAGCCGTCCGGCCTCCACCGCCTCGTCCAGCTCGGAGATCGTCAGCCGCGCCCTGGTGACCGCGATGCTCGGGCGGATGTCGACGCCTTCGGCGATCTCGGAGGCGAAGTCCGCCGCGACGCGGTGCCCCCACGGATCGAGCGACACGATGCGGCCTGCTTCCGACCATTGCGGGAACGGGCCGATCTCCACGACCGGCGCGGTGTTGGTCAGGTCCGGCCGCGCGATCGGGTTGAGCGCGCCGGAGGAGACCGCGAGCGCCCGATAGAGCGCATAGGAGCCGCCATGCGCGCCGATCGCATTGCGGTCCGTGCCGGAATTGACGGTGCCGACCACCGGGCCGCGCTCGCGCGCGGTGGCGGCGCCCCAGCGGATCGGAAAACGCTGCGTGATCCCTCCCCGTCCGGGATGCGAGGTCAGGCGGATATGCGTGCCGCGGTTCTGTTTCGTCATGGTGCCGTCTCTTTGCGCATGATCTTTTCCGAAAACCGGAAGACCACCCCGCATCAAGTGCGGGGCAGGCATTTTCGGGATCATGCGCGGCGCCTTGCGGCGCCCCAAAAGCAATAAACCTCCCGCACGACAATCGCCGGACGAGAGGCCTCAACTTCGTTGAGCGGAATATGGGGCAGAAAGGCTGGAAAATCAAGCCTTAAGCGTCGCCACCAGGGCCGCGGCGAGCTTGCCGATCTCGGCCGGAGGGCGGCCGGGCCGGTAGAGCGCCGAGCCGATGCCGTAGCCGGACGCGCCGGCCTCCGCATAGCTGCGGATATTGTCGATCCCGACCCCGCCGACCGCCAGCATCAATGTCTCGGGCTCGAACACCGCGCGCCAGGCCTTGAAGATCGCCGGCGGGATCATCTCGGCCGGAAAGAGCTTCAGCCCGTCCGCGCCGGCTTTCAGCGCCGCGAAGCCCTCGGTCGGAGTCATCACGCCGGGCAGCGTCGCCAGCCCCGCGGCCTTGGCGGCGCGGATCACGGCGGCGTCGAAACTGGGCGCCACCACGAGCTCGCCGCCGGCGTCCTTCACCAGCGTCACGTCGGCCGGATCGAGCACCGTTCCGGCGCCGATCATGGCGCGCCCGCCGTGGCGCGCCATCAGACGGACGATGCTGTCGAACGGCTGCGGCGAATTGAGCGGCACCTCGATGATCGTGATGCCGGCTTCGATCAGCGCGTCGCCGACCGCGACGATCTCGTCCGGCCTCACGCCGCGCAGGATCGCGACGATCGGGCATTGCTTGAGTGCGGCACGCAGGGTCGGCATGGGCCAGTTTCAGCACAAAGCGGCGGCGCGCGCGAGCCGCCAGTGCCCGGCCGCGACGCAGTCTTGCGGCGCCAGCGTGCTTTCCCGCCCAAGCAGACGCAAGGCGTCTTGATAGCGCTGCGCCAGCGTGGCGCTCGCGACGATCGTCACGGCCGCGTTCGCTTGGCGCACCGCCTCCGCCACCTCGGCGCCGATCAGCAGCCCGCTGAGGTAGTCCGCGAGCGCGGTATCGGCGAGCCTGCCGGTGAGGCCGTAGGAGCGGGCCGCGAACAGCCGGTTGAGCAAGGCGCCGGCGCTGCCGAGCGCGGCTCCTTCGCGCACGCCGCGCGCGAAACCCTCCGCATCGGTGCCGGCCTGCATCAGGCGGCCGAGGATCGTGTGATCCTTCAACGCGCCGAACACCTCGCCGGTCATGAAGGTGCGGAACGCGACGATGCGTCCGCCTGACACCTGCGCCCATTTGGAATGCGTGCCGGGCAGCAGAAACAGCCCGCAATCGCGCCCGCCGAGCGCGAGCGCGCCGAGGATCTGGGTCTCCTCGCCGCGCATCACGTCCGGCATGGCGTCGTTCTCGGTCGCAAGCCCGGGCATCAGCGCAAGCGCGAGCCCGTCATGCTCGAAGCGCGTCAACGCGGCGACGAGATCCTCAGCACCGGCCGGACAGCGTGCGTAAGGCGCTTCGCGCCAGCCCTGGCGGCTGCCGATCATGCCGGAGAGAAGGACCGGCACGACGCCATGGGTGGCGATCCAGCCGCCGATCATGGAATCCAGCCACGCGCCGAAGGCGCCCTGCTCCATCTTGCCGAAGGCGCCGTGCTCGACCTTCAGGATGCCCGGACCGTCCGTGAGGCGCTCCAGGATCGCGCCGTCGACGCCCAGCAGGTAGGCGCGGCACGATGTCGTGCCCCAGTCGAGGGCGATCAGCTTCGCGCCGCTCACGCGAGGAGCCCGCGCTTTTTCAGAAGCGGATCGACCGAGGGCATCCGGCCGCGGAACGCCCGATAGGCCTCGGCCGGATCGCGCGCGCCGCCGGCCGCATAGATGTTGTCGCGCAGGCGCTTGGCGACCTGCGGATCGAACACGTCGCCCGTCTCCTCGAAGGCATTGAACGCGTCGGCGTCGAGCACCTCGGACCACAGGTAGCTGTAATAGCCGGACGCGTACTGGTCGCCGGCGAAGATGTGCTGGAAGTGCGGCGGGCGATGCCGCAGCACGATTTCGTCGGGCATCGGCATCCGGGCGCGGGTCGCATCCTCCACCTGCTGCGCGTCCTTGGCGCCGCCCAGATGAAAATCGAGGTCCACATAGGCGGAGCCGAGATATTCGGCGGTGAGGAAGCCCTGGTTGAAGGTGCGCGAGGCGATCAGCCGATCCATCAGCGCCTGCGGCATCGGCTCGCCGGTACGGTAATGACGCGCAAAGCGCGTCAGGATCTCGGGGCGGTCGAGCCAGTGCTCGTAGAGCTGCGAGGGGAGCTCGACGAAATCCTGCAGCACACCGGTGCCGGAGATCATCGGATAGGTCACGTCGGACAACAGCCCGTGCAGGCCGTGGCCGAACTCGTGGAACAGCGTGCGCGCGTCGTCGAATGACAGGAGCGTCGGCTCGCCGCTCGCGCCCTTGTTGAAGTTCATCACGTTGAGGACGAGCGGCCGCACCTCGCCGTCGAGCTTCTCCTGGTCGCGCAGGCTGGTCATCCAGGCGCCGCTGCGCTTGGAGGCACGCGCGAAATAGTCGCCGAAGAACAGGCCGACATGCTTGCCGTTCGCCGTCACCTCCCACACCCGCACGTCGCCGTGATAGACCGGCAGGTCAGGGCGCGGCGTGAAGGTAACGCCGAACAGGCGGCTCGCGGCGTAGAACGCCGCCTCGATGATGCGATCGAGCGGCAAATACGGCTTGATCTCGCTCTCGTCGAGATCGTAGCGCGCCTTGCGCAGCTTCTCGGCGTAGTACCGCCAGTCCCAGGGGGCGAGCTTGAAGTTGCCGCCCTCGGCCGCGGCCATCGCCTGCAACGCATCGCGCTCCTCGGTGACGCGGCGGCGCGCCGGTCCCCACACCGCATCGAGCAGCGCCGAGACCGCCTCCGGCTTCTTCGCCATGGTGTCGTCGAGCTTGTAGTGCGCAAAGCTTGGATAGCCGAGCAGCCGCGCGCGCTCCTCGCGCAGCGCCGTGATCTCGCGGATGAGCGGCTTGTTGTCGGCCTTGCCGGCATTGTCGCCGCGCGCGGTCCAGGCGCGGAACACCTTCTCGCGCAGCTCGCGCCGCATGAAGAATTGCAGGAACGGCTCGACGATCGAGCGGCTCAAGGTCACCGCGTATTGATCCTTCAGGCCGCGCTCCTGCGCGGCCCCGCGCGCCGCGGCTTGGGCGAAGTCCGGCAGGCCGGCGACGTCCTCGGCCCCGAGCGGCAGCACGTAGGACTGCTCGTCGGCGAGCACGTTCTGCCCGAAATGGGTGCTGAGCGTCGCGAGCTGCCGCGCGATCTCCTTCAGTCGCTGCTTCTTGGCCGCATCGAGCCCGGCGCCGGCGCGGCGGAACAGCGCATGGTAGCGCTCCAGCACGCGGGCCTGCTCGGGCGCGAGCCCATCGGTCGTTCCGTGCAGCGCGTCGAGCCGCGCGAACAGCTTCTCGTTCAGGTGAATTTCGCTCCAGTGCTGGGCGAGCCGCGGCGCGAGGTCGCGCTCGATCGCCTGGATCGCCTCGTTGGTATGCGCGCCGGCGAGCACGTAGAAGACATTCGAGACCCGCGCGAGCAGCCGCCCGGAGCGCTCGAGCGCCGCGACCGTGTTCTCGAAGGTCGCCGCCGACCTCGCGCCGGCGATCGCCGCGACCTCGGCGCTGTGCTGGCTCAGCGCCTGCTCGAAAGCCGGCGGAAAATGCTCCGGCCTGATCCGATCGAGCGGCGGCGAACCGAACGGCGCGTCCCAGGTGGCAAGCAGCGGATTGGCGGCGATTTGCGAGTTTGCCATTGATGCCTTCGTGCGAGTCGATGCCAATGTAGTGAGCGTTCGCGTTTGAGCAAAGGCGATCCACATTGGCTTGATTTCGATCGACTTGTAACTTATAAGATACAGCCGCGATCGAGGTCCGCAGGACGGCCGCCTTCGCCGACTGGCTCGCAAGCCTGCGGGACCAGAACGCCAAGGGCCGAATCGTGTCGCGGATCAGCCGGCTCGAGTTCGGCAATCCGGGAGACACAAAATCGGTCGGCGGTGGCGTCAGCGAGATGCGGATCGACTATGGCCCGGGCTACCGTGTCTACTACGCGGCACGCGGCGCCGCGCTCGTGATTTTGCTGTGTGGCGGCGACAAGCGGACACAGGACGCGGATATTCGGCGGGCCAAATCCATGGCGAAGGAACTGTGAAGGAGAGGGAACGATGGCGTTGAAGACAACCCGCTGGGACGCCTCCGAATTTCTCGACAGCGACGAGTCGATTGCCGCTTACCTCAACGCGGCCTTCGAGGAAGGAGATCCGGGCCTCATCGCCGCCTCGATTGGGCATGTCGCTAAGGCCAAGGGCATGTCGCAGATCGCGCGGGAGACGGGCCTATCGCGTGAAAATCTCTATCGGGCGCTCGGCGACGGCGGAAATCCGGAGCTTTCGACCATGACCAAGGTCATGCGGGCTCTGGGTATGCGCATCCAGATCGCACCCGCCAAACCGACCAGGCGGAAGCGGGTCGCGGCTTGACCGGGCCGCCCTTGATCCGGCCACACCTTTGGTATTGATTGCGCGCCATGCTCGATGCCACCGGCAAAGCCCGCGGATCCCGCCGCGTCAACTGGACCAATGTCTCGACCGTGCTCTCCGCCGCGATCCTGATCTCGGCCGAGGTGTTCGGTGCGGCGTTCGCGGGCGGCTGGGCGTTCGGCAATCTGTTCGGGCTCGGCGAGTACGGCACCTACATTCTGCAGGTGCTGTTCTTCATTCTCGGCCTCGCGGTGATGATCGCGTTCGTGCGCAACGGCATGCGGGTCGAGCCGTTCACGTCGCGCGAGTGAGCGCCAAGTCGCGCGAGCTGCCGAGCCGGTTCATTCTTTCTTTACGAAAAAAATTCGCCGCGCGCGCAGAAAACGCTTGCATGTGACACGCGCATTCCTTATGTCGCGCGTCGCCCAATTTCGCACGTGCCTGTGGCCGCGTGCTGGTCGGTGGGCATCCGGACAAGAGGCCGGACAGCCGCCTAGGGAAGAAACCTGCTTCCCTAACCATGCGACCAGCAGCCGGAGGCGAAACCGGCGCACCCCGCGCTCAACGGGGGACGCGGCTTAAAGCAACGACGGAGCGGGCTTCTGTGGTCTCGTCGGCCCTCCAAAGGTCGGCACCAGAGGCTTGTCCATCTTGCCGGCCGTGCGGATCGGGATCTCCCGCTCCAAGCCAAGGCAGCATCGTCGGGTCAAGAGCCCGCGCACCGTTCCCGTGTCTCCATCGCACGGCGGCGCGCTCGTCTCCTCACCCGTTGACGCCGGGTCTGCCGCGACAGCGCCGGGCCTGAACCGCAACTGCGGGCGCCTTCGCGCCCCCTTGAGCCTTGTGAGGAGAGCGCCAATGACCGCGCGCATCCGCGACTTCCTGCGTCGCAACCATGATGACGGGCCGCGCCTCGTCGTCGACCTCGACGTCATCCGCGAGAACTACCAGACCTTTGCCAAAGCTTTGCCCGACACGCGCGTGTTCTACGCCGTAAAGGCGAACCCGGCGCCCGAGGTGCTGGCGCTGCTCGCCGGCCTCGGCTCCTGCTTCGACACCGCCTCGGTGCCGGAGATCGAGATGGCGCTCGCCGCCGGCGCCACGGCGGACCGCATCTCGTTCGGCAACACGATCAAGAAGGAGCGCGACGTCGCGCGCGCCTACGCGCTCGGCGTGCGCCTCTACGCGGTCGACTGCCAGGCCGAGGTCGAGAAGATCGCCCGCGCGGCGCCCGGCTCGCGCGTGTTCTGCCGCATCCTCTCCGACTGCGTCGGGGCGGAATGGCCGCTCTCGCGCAAGTTCGGCTGCGAGCCCGCGATGGCGGTCGACGTGCTCGAGCACGCGCTCAAGCTCGGGCTCGAGCCTTACGGGGTGTCGTTCCATGTCGGCTCGCAGCAGCGCAATCCGCATGCCTGGGACCGTGCGCTCGCTTCCGCCGCGGCGGTGTTCCGCGAGTGCGGCGAGCGTGGCATGGCGCTGTCGATGGTGAACCTCGGCGGCGGCTTCCCGACCCGCTACCTGAAGAACGTGCCGACGGTGAAGACCTATGGCGCCTCGATCTTCCGCGCGCTGCGCAAGCATTTCGGCAACCGCATTCCCGAGACGATCATCGAGCCGGGCCGCGGCATGGTCGGCAATGCCGGCGTGATCGAGGCGGAGGTGGTGCTGGTCTCGAAGAAGAGCGCGGAGGACGACGTGCGCTGGGTCTATCTCGACATCGGCAAGTTCGGCGGCCTCGCCGAGACGATGGACGAGTCGATCCGCTATGCCATCAAGACGCCGCGCGATCGCGACGAGACGAGCCCCTGCGTGCTCGCCGGCCCGACCTGCGACTCGGCGGACGTGCTCTACGAGAAGGAGCCATATCTCCTGCCGGTGAGCCTCGAGATCGGCGACAAGGTGCTGATCGAAGGCACCGGCGCCTATACGGCGACCTACTCGGCGGTGGCGTTCAACGGCTTCGCGCCGCTGAAGACGATCCACATCTGAGGCTTCTGCCTCTCCTTCCCTCCCCCGCGAAAGGGCGCTTTGCACCCGTCTTCAACGGACACACGGGGGAGGTCGACCGCGAAGCGGTCGGGAGGGGGAAACCGCGAGCCTGGCGCTCGTGGCGCTTCCCCCTCCCCGACCCTCCCCCGCTCAAGGGCGTTCACGCCCGTCTTCGACGGGCTACGCGGGGGAGGGAGACCCCATCACTGCTTTGGACTGACGACGCCTCAGATCAAAGGGGCGGGGAAGGAAATGGCAATGACCACGATCCGCAAGGAAATGGCGAAGGACATCCCGGCGCGCGAGGCGCTGATCGACCGCGCCTTCGGGGCGGCCCGCTTCACCAAGGCGGCCGAGCGGCTGCGCGAAGGCCGCCTGCCGGCCCACGGGCTCTCGTTCGTCGCCGCAGCTAAGAACCGCGTCGTCGGCACGGTCCGGCTCTGGCACATCGCGGCCGGGCCGGCGCGGCCGGCACTCCTCCTCGGCTCGCTGGCGGTCGACGACGCGTGGCGCGGCCTCGGGATCGGCGCAGCCTTGATGCGGCGCGCCACCGAGGCCGCGCGGCAGCTCGGTCACAAGGCCGTGTTGCTGGTCGGCGACGCTTCCTACTACGACCGCTTCGGCTTCTCCGCCGAGAAGACCGGCGCCCTGTGGATGCCCGGCCCCTACGAGCGCGAGCGGCTGCTCGCGCTCGAGCTCGTCGCGGGCGCGCTCGACGACGCGCGCGGCCTCATCAACGCGACCGGCGAGAGGATGCTGGTCCCGGATCTCGCAACCCTGATCGCGGAGCTTTCCCGCACCGACGCCGCGCGCGCGGCTTGACCTCGCCACCAGAGGAGACCACGACAATGAACGCCATGACCCGTCCGACCGACGCCCACCTGCTGCATGCCGAGTTCGCCGGCCCGATCGTCATGATCGGGTTCGGCTCGATCGGCCGCGGCGTGCTGCCGCTGCTCGAGCGCCACATCGGCTTCGACCGCTCGAAGTTCGTCGTCATCGCGCCCGACGACAGCGACCGGCGCCTGCTCGACCAGCGCAAGCTGAAGTTCGAGAAGCTCGCGATCACCAAGGAGAACTACCGCGCCGTGCTCACCCCGCTGCTCACCGGCGGGCCGGGCCGCGGCATGATCGTCAACCTGTCGGTCGATACCTCGTCGGCCGACCTGATGGATCTGTGCAAGGACATCGACGCGCACTACATCGACACGGTCTGCGAGCCCTGGCCGGGCCTCTATACCGACAAGACCCGCTCGATCTCGCAGCGCTCGAACTATGCGCTGCGCGAGGAGGTGCTCGACGTGCGCCGCCGCCGTCCCGGCGGCGTCACGCAGGTGAGCTGCTGCGGCGCCAATCCCGGCATGGTGTCCTGGATGGTGAAGCAGGCGCTCATCGACATCGCGGCCGAGCTCAAGCCCGACTTCGCCGAGCCGAAGTCGCGCGCCGACTGGGCGCGCCTGATGCAACAGGTCGGCGTGAAGGGCATCCACATCGCCGAGCGCGACACCCAGCGCGCCAAGGCGCCGAAGCCGCGTGGAAAATTCGTCAACACCTGGTCGGTCGAGGGCTTCGTCGCCGAGGGCCTGCAGCCCTCCGAGCTCGGCTGGGGCACGCATGAGAAGGCGCTTCCCGCGGGCGGGGCGCGGCATGATTTCGGCTGCGACGCCGCGATCTACCTGACGCGCCCGGGCGCCGGCACGCGCGTGCGCTCCTGGACGCCGACCGCACAGGCGCAGCACGCCTGGATGATCACGCACAACGAGTCGATCTCGATCGCGGACTATTTCACGCTGCGCGACGAAAGCGGCAAGGCGGTCTACCGCCCGACCTGCCACTACGCCTACCACCCGTGCGACGACGCGGTGCTGTCGCTGCACGAGATGGCGGGCGCGGCCTGGAAGCCGCAGCCGACCTGGCACATCCTGACCGAGGACGACATCGTCGACGGCATCGATGAGCTCGGGGTCCTGCTCTACGGCCACGCGAAAAATGCGTATTGGTACGGATCGCAGCTCTCGATCGAGGAGACGCGCGCGCTTGCGCCCTACCAGAATGCAACCGGCATGCAGGTGACGAGCGCCGTGCTCGCCGGCATCGTGTGGATGCTGGAGAACCCGGACCGCGGCCTCACCGAGGCGGACGAGATGGACTTCCGCCGCTGCCTCGCGATCCAGCGGCCGTATCTCGGCCCGGTGATCGGGCGTTACACCGACTGGACGCCGCTCGTCGGCCGCGGCGAGCTGTTTCCCGAAGACCTCGACCACGACGATCCGTGGCAGTTCAAGAACGTGCTGGTGGCTTAACCAACCCTTCACAGGTGCGCGTAAGCGCGTTTACGCGCGTCTGCGACGCGCTATGGGGCGTGATCCCATCGGATCATGCCCCGAGCGAGAGAGGCGAGCGCGGGCGACCGCGCGCGCCTTTGCGTTTTGGAGTGCCGTCACGCAACTGTCATCGAATTGTCTTGCTTGATTCTGCTGAATCGAATATTTTTCTCCTCGCCCAATTTCGCACGTGCCTGTGGCTGCGTGTCGATCGGTGGGGTCCGGGCAAGAGACCGGACAGCCGCCTACGGAAGGGACCGAACGAGGCTCTCTTCCCTGCTAGGTGTCAGACGGAGCACCGCTCCCGACGAACGCCAACGCGATCGGCAACCGGAGGCGAAACCGGCGCACCCCGTGCTCAACGGGGGACGCGGCTTAAAGCAAC
>Ga0187784_10001037_pt1 | contig 21564 bp, 20 predicted proteins | sample 1015_SJ02_MP15_2_FD_132964 | JGI IMG/M metagenome (GOLD analysis project Ga0187784, IMG submission 132964) | Tropical peat soil microbial communities from peatlands in Department of Meta, Colombia - 1015_SJ02_MP15_20_MG | ecosystem: Environmental > Terrestrial > Soil > Wetlands > Peat | place...
GGTCAGCTCCGTGACGAAGCCGATCTTCACGGCCTCCTGCGCCCGCGCGGCGCCGCCGAGCAGCGCGAGCCCGACCGCAGCCATCCAGATGCAATCCCGGCCTTGTCTCATCCTTGTTCCTCCCAGCCCCTCATTTAGTCTTCTTGTTCAGGCGCCGATCCGGAGCTCATGCGGCGGCGCGCCGCGCCTTCGCGTCGAGCAGGCCGGCTTCGATCAGCGCTGTCCGAATGCGCGCGATCTCGGCTTCCTTGATCTTGACGAGCGGCGGGCGCACGACCGCGCGCGGCAGCTTGCCGAGCAGCACCAGCGCCTCCTTCATGCGGTTGTGCATGTCGGTCGCGGGGTCGGCGTAGAAGACGCGCGCGGTCGGATTGATCCGGTCGTTGAGCCGGCGCGCCTCGGCGAGGTCGTTGCGCCGCACGGCGTCGAACAGGCGTGCCTGCAGCGCGGCGATCACGCTGCCACTGCCGGACAGGAGCCCGTTGCAGCCGAGCACGAGCGACGACATCAGCCAGGCCGAGTGGGTCGACAGGACGGTGACGGCGCGCGGCAGCGCCTGCAGCGTGCGCACGTGCCATTCATGCTGCGGCACGTTGTTGCACCAGTCCTTGATGGCGCGGATCGTCGGCACCGCTTCGCACAGCGCAAGCAGCGTGTCCTTCGGATAGCCCTGGCCCGTCGCCAGCGGATACTGGAACGCGATCAGCGGCAGATCGGTCGCGTCGGCGATGCGCCGGAAATGCGCGATCGCCATGTCGGCGCTCTGCCCCATCGTGAACGGCGCGGGCGGAAACACCAGCAGCGCCGAGGCGCCGCCCGCCGCCGCCATTCTGGCGATGCGCGCCGCCTCGAGGCTGCCGTCGGCCCAGACGCCGTGCACCAGCGGGAGCTTGTCGCCGATCTCGTCCTGCGTGATCTCGAGCACGCGCCGCTGCTCGTCGAAGGTGCAGGAGGCGACCTCGGTCGAATGCGCATTGATGGTCAGCGCCGAGATGCCTTCGGTTGCGCCGACATCGCGGATGTGCGCGCGGAACGCGCGCTCGTCGATCGACAGATCGTCGTTGAACGGAAGCAGGATCGCCGGGATGACGCCGTTCGGCAGATAGCTCGCATGGCGCGGCATGATGCTCTCCTAGCTGGTGAGGGGTAAGGTTCGCGGAACCGGAAGGACGCGCAGCGTGCGCGGCTCGAGCGGCCAGATCTGCGCGAGCCGCTCGACGGTCGCAAGCAGCTGCGGGCTGCAGGCGACGAGCTCGCGCGCGCTCATGCGGTTGGTCGGCGCCGCGAGGCTGACCGCGCCGACGCATTCGCGCGCGCCGTCCAAGGCCGTCACCAGGATCGGCGCCGCGATCGCGATGACGCCGAGCGCGGTTTCCTCGAAGCTCGTCGCGTAGCCGCGCTTGCGCGTCGCCTCCAGCTCGGCGCGGATCGCCTTGGGCGTGACCTTGGTGTACTTCGTCATCGGCTCGATACCCTGGCGCAGCATGTATTTGAACGCCGTCTCGAACGGGAGCGTCGCGAGCCAGGCCTTGCCGATCGCGGTCGTGTGCAAGTGGGCGTCGAGCCCGTAGTTCGGATCGATCTGCAGCAGGCGCCGTGCGCCCGAGACGGCGTAGACCCAAGTGATGCGGTCGCCGTTCTCCACGACCGCCAGGCGCACCAGCTCGCCGGTCTCCTCCGCGAGCGTCTTGAGCACGGCAGCAGATTGATCGAGCAGCCGCGTGCGCTGCAGCTGCCGCAGGCCGAGATTGCTGACCCGGTAGGTCAGATTGTAGCGCTGCGCGACGTCGTCGTGCCATGCGATGCCGATGCCTTCGAGCGTCGCGAGCAGCCTCAAGGCGATCGCCTTGTTCACATCGAGATGCCGCGCGATCTCGGCGAGGCTCGCGCCCTCGCTCGCATCAGCCAGCATGGTGACGATCTCGAAAGCGCGCTCGACCGAGACGATCGTGTCCTCGCCGGGCCGTTCGGTCGCGCCGTTGCGACGTGTCGGGGACGCTTGCGCCATCGGCTTGCTCAGCAACAGCGGAACCCGTTGAGACCGGCGGCGGCCGCGGCGCGCCACATGGTCTCGGCACGCGGGTCGAGCGCCGGGAAGGCGCAGTGCGGACAGCCGAAGGGGGAGGAATCCTCGCGCGCGAACGGCTCATCCTTCGGCAGGCCGCGGCGGCGCATGTCGCGGCGCCGCGCCTCGCTGCGCGCGCGGTCGGCGCGGCCATCGGCGTCGAGCTCCACCCCATAGAGCTGATGCGCGGCTTCGCGCGACACGTAGCCCTGGCGGACGTCGTGCTCGACGTCCTCGAGCTTGCGGTCGAGCGGCGAGCCGCAGCCGCCGCCCCCGCCGGAGCGCAGCGTGTAGACGTCGCCCTTCTTGAGGAACTGCGCCAGCACCTTGCCGGTCGGAAAGCGGATCTCCTCGCCGTCGCGGCGCAATTGCACTTCATTGCCGAGCGCGGAGAGCCCGCCGAACAGGCCCCAAGGGCGGCAATCGACCCGCTCGATCTGCGCGTTGAAGCTGATCTCGTCGAGCGCGCGCACCACCTGCTCGGTGCCGAGCCCGCCGCGGTGCCTGCCGGCGCCGCCGGAATCCGCGCGCAGCGCGTAGCGCTCGACCCGCAGCGGGTATTTCGCCTCGACCTGCTCGCTCGGGCCGTTATGGGTGTCGCCGTCATTGATCGCAATGGTGGCGCTCATGCCGTCCTCGGCATATTTCGCGCCCCAGCCTCCGCCGATCAGCCCGCCGAGATAGATGAACAGCTTGCCGTCGCGCGGATGGCGGCCGTTGATGTTGGCGACGACGAGGTCGGCGTGATGGCCGGCGATGACGCGCGTCGGCACCGCGGGCGCGAGCGCCTTGAAGATCGTGTCGACGATCGTCATCGGATAGGTCATCCAAAAGCGCATCGGCGCCGGACGCTGCGCGCTCACCACCTTGCCGGGCGGCAGGATGATCTCAAGGCTGCGGAAGGTACCGTCATTGATCGGCAGCTCGCGGCCCGAGGTGATGCATTTGAACGCGACCTGCGCGGCCGAGCGCCCCGCCGTGATGCCGGAATTGTAGAAGCCCTTCACCTCCTCGCTGATGCCGGTGAGGTCGATCGTCATGCGCTCGCCCGCGACCGTCACCTTGACGCGCATCGGAACGCGCTTGCCGGTCTCGACGCCGTCGTCGTCCATGAACGACTCGGCCTCGTAGACGCCGTCGGGGATCTGTCGCACGCTTTCGCGCGCGGCCGCGTCCGCGGCATCGAAGATCGCCGCGATCGCGCCGAGCACGGCGTCGCGGCCGTACTTCTCAGCCAGCTCGAGGAAGCGCTTCTCGCCGGTCTTCACGGCGGCGACCTGCGCGCGCAGATCGCCCATGGCGCGTTCGGGGATTCGCACGTTCATGCGGATGACCGCGAGGATGTCGTCGTTCGGCACGCCCCTGCGCCAGGCCTTCACGATCGGCATCTGCAGGCCTTCGGAATAGATGTCGCGCGTCATGCCGCCGAGCGTGCCGCCGATATCCTGCCAGTGCGCCATGCAGGCGGAAAATCCGATCAGCACGCCGTCGTGGAAGATCGGCACCGTGAAGGTCATGTGATTGAGGTGGCTGCCGGTCGTATAGGCGTCGTTCGTCAACAGCACGTCGCCCGGCTCGATATTGTGGTACCCGAAATGCGCGATCTTCGCCTTGATGGTCTCGCTCATGCCGCGGATGAACATCGGCAGGCCGAGGCCGATCGAGACCGTGTTGCCGGCGCGGTCGAACAGGCCGACCGTGAAGTCGAGCGCCTCGTAGATGATCATGTTGTAGGCGGTCCGCATCAGATTGGTCTTCATCTCCTCGGTCGCGGCGATGAAGCCGTTGCGGACGATCTCGGTGACGACGGGGTCGATGCGGGTCATGGTCAGACGTCCACCTTGATGTCGAGATTGCCGAAGCGGTCGACGCCGAGCGTATCACCCGGCGCCAGCACGGTGGTCGAGGCGTATTCCTGGACCAGCGCCGGGCCCGCGATCCGATGCCCCGCGGCGAGCCGGTCGCGCGCATAGAGCGGCGTGTCGAGCCGGCCGCCGAGCACGCCGAACTCGACCGCGCGCACGCCGAGCAGCGCCGCGTCGGCGGCGCCGGCGGCCGGCGTCAGCGGCGCCTGGCGCGGCTTGCCGATGATGCCGGTGACCGAGAGGCGCAGGCTCACGATCTCGGCGCTCTCGTCGGTCGAGGCGTAGCCGTAGCGCACCTGGTGCACCGCATCGAAGCGCGCCTTGATGCCGGCGACGTCGCCGGTCGCAAACAGCGCGCCCGGAATCTCAACCGTCACGGCGTGCTCCTGCCCGACATAGCGCATGTCGGCGGCATACTTCACCGCGACATCGACCGCGTGCGGGGCCGCCGCCTTGATGTCGGCGCGGCCCTTGTCCTCCATCTCGGCGAAGACCTTGTCGAAGAGGTCGAACGGCGCATCGGCAAGCCGCGCAAACAGCGAGCGCACGAAATCGCGGCGCAGGTCGGTCACCAGCATGCCGTAGGCCGAGAAATGCCCGGGCGCGACCGGGATGATGACGCGATTGATCTTCAATTCGCGCGCGATCAGCGTGGCGTGCAAGGGCCCTGCCCCGCCATAGGCGACCATCGCGAATTCGCGCGCATCAAGGCCGCGCTCGGTGGTGACGCGCTTCACGACGTTCGCCATCTGGGTGACGGCGATGCGCACGATGCCGTCGGCCGCCGCGGTGACGCTCAAGCTCAGCGGCGCCGCGATCCTCTCGGCGATCGCGTTGCGCGCGCCGACGACGTCGAGCTGCATCTCTCCGCCGAGAAAGAGCTCCGGCGTGAGGCGGCCGAGCACGAGGTTCGCGTCGGTGATGGTCGGCTCGGTGCCGCCATTGCGGTAGCACACCGGACCCGGAACCGCGCCGGCGCTTTCCGGTCCGACGCGCAGCGCGGAGCCCGTCACCACGCGCGCAATGCTGCCGCCGCCGGTGCCGACCTCCTCGATGTCGATCATCGGGATCTGGATCGGCAGGCCCTCGGTGTAGCCGCCGACCATCACCTGGCCGGCGGTGAGCTCGACGCCGTTGAGGATGACGCCGGCCTTGGCGGTGGTGCCGCCCATGTCGAACGCGATCGCGTTGGGCAGATCGATGTTATGGCAGAGCTCGCGCGTGCCGATCACCCCCGCGGCAGGGCCGGACTCGAGCATGCGGATGCATTCGCGCCGTGCCTGGCCGGAATCGTAGAGCCCGCCATTCGACTGCACGATCAGGAATTTGCCCGGGAATGCCGCGCCATCGAGGAAGGCGTCGGTCGCGTCGAGATATTCCTTCACGCGCGGACCGATATAGGCGTTCGCCGCGACCGTCGAGGTGCGCTCGAACTCGCGATATTCCTGCGACAACTCATGCGACGCGGTGACGAAGGCGTGCGGCAGCGCGCCGATGAGGAATTCGCGCGCACGGATCTCGTGCGCGGGATTGCGGTAGGAGTGAAGGAACAGGATCGCGACCGCGTCGACCCCCTCGGCCGCCAGGCGCTCGGCGAGCGCCGCAAGCTCCTCATCCTTGAGCGGGCGCAGCACGTTACCGGCCGCGTCCATCCGCTCGTCGACCTCGATGCGCAACGCGCGCTCGATCAGCGGGCGGTGTTTGCGGAAGAACAGATTGTACGCCTCCGGACGATTGACGCGGCCGATCTCGTAGATGTCGCGGAAGCCCTTCGTGGTCACCAGCGCGGTCTTGGCGCCCTTGCGCTCGAGCAGCGCGTTGATCGCGACGGTGGTGCCGTGAAGAAACAGCTGGCCGGTCCGAAACGACGCGCCGGCCTTGGTGACGCCGGTGCTCATGCCCTCGATCAGCCGCGCCGGCGTGGTCAGCGTCTTGCCGAGCCGGATCTGCCCACTCGCCTCGTCGAATACCGCGAGGTCCGTGAAGGTGCCGCCGACATCGGCCGCAATGCGCAGTGCCGCCTCGCGTGAAACCTGGTCCGGCATGCCGGGCGCTTCCTGGTGCTTGTTGTTGTCGCGGCCGGCCCCTCCGGGGTAACGGCGTTACCCCAGTAGAATGCCGCCCGCCCAACAAGTCAATTGCGGCCATCGCAGAGCTGATGACGCACGAAACGCCGGGCTTGGAGACGCCAGGTGGCGGCGCCGGCAGGTTGCGCCTCAGGGATCACGCCATTCGCCGGTCGCGAGATAGCGGTCGACCGACAGTGCCGCCACTGTGCCGTCGCCCATCGCGGCGGCAGCGCGGTGGGCCGAGAACTGCCGCACATTGCCGGCCGCGCAGATGCCGCGCGCACGCGTACGCATTGCGGCGTCGACCACGATCCGCCCGCTCGCGTCGCACGGCACGAGGCCGCGCACGAGGTCGGAGTTCGGCACAAGGCCGATGAACACGAAGACGGCCGCGGTCGGCGTATCGGTTTCGGTTCCGTCGGCCAGATCCTTCACGCGCACGGCTGACACCGCATTGTCGCCGAGAACCGCCGTGACGGTGGCGCGCGTGCGCACCTCGATCCGCGCATTCGCCCGAATGCGGTCCCGATAGCTCGCCTGCCCGGTGAGATCCGCCCCCGACGCGAGCAGCACGACCTTCGACAGATGATCCGCGAGCGTGAGCGCCTCCTGCATCGCGGAGTCGCCGCCGCCGACCACGACCGCGGTCTTGCCGCGCAGAAGCGGCGCATCGCAGCTTGCGCATTCGCTGACGCCCTTGCCGGCGAGGCGATCCTCGCCCGCAATGTCAAGCTTCGCGAATGTCGTGCCGGTCGCGACGATCACGGCGCGCGCCAGCAGCTCGCCTTCAGTCACGAGCCGCCAGCGCTCGCCCGCCGCTTCGATCGCACGGCAATCGCCGCTCACGATCTCGGCCCCCGCCGCGACCACCTGCTCCTGTGCCATCGGGCCGAGATCGTAGCCCGGCACGCCATCCGGGAAGCCGGGCAGGCCTTCGATCTTCTCGATGCTGGTGAGCTGACCGCCGGGCACGCCGCCGGCGAGCACGAGCGTACGCCATCCTCGGCGCGCGGCCGTGAGCGCGGCGGTCAGGCCGGCGAGCCCGCCGCCGATGACGGCGATGTCGACCTCTCGTACCATGCGCGGGCTTGCCCCCTCCCCAACCCTCCCCCGCAAGCGGGCGAGGGAGTACGCGGTGCTCGCGGCGCCGCTTTAGATCACCGCCACGCGTCGATCAGCACGGTCGGGTTTTCCTTGTTGAACGTCCCCGGGCCGCGGCCGGCGTAGCGCCCGCCGAACATCTTGAACGCTCCCTGTGTCTCGCCTCCGGTGACGACGATCTTGATGTCCTCGGGGAGAAAAATATTGACGAGATCGTCGGGCTGCACCTTCAGCCGGCTCGCATAGGGCTCGATCCCGGCAACCGCATGCGGCAGCAGCAAGGTGTGCGCCCATTGGTCGTCCCAGTAGTCGCGCGCGGTGAGCTTGGCGTTCTGCGCGCACCACTCGATCAGCGACTGCTTGGTGAAGCCGAGCTCGACGAAGCCTTTTGCCACCAGCGGGTCCATCACGATCAATGGCTGCAGATAGTGCTCAAGCGCGGTGAGGCAGCGGATGAACTTGGACTTCCAGTTGTCGCGCGGACCGTAGCCCGACTGCGTGTACCAGCCGCCGAAGAACACGCTCACCGTGGAGTCGGTCGGCCGGAACCCCGCATCGACATGGAACGGCGCCCAGGGGCTGCGTTCCTCGTTCTCGGCAAAGCAGGCCGTATAGGCGAGCCAGTTGCCGAGCGTCCCCATATAGGTCTCGCCCGGCACCGAGCCGCCCTGCAGGTTCTGGCACAGCAGGCTGAAGGCGCGGCCGATGGTGGCGTTGGCGTGATTGTAAGGCCCGAGCGCGCCGATGCCGCAATTCATGCCGATCTCGTTGCGGATCGGACCGTTCACCATCGAGATCGTCGCAAACGAGGTGGTGCTCGACGAGCGCGCCGTGATGCCGCTCGTCGCCATCGCGAGGATGACGGGAAGATATTCCGGCCGCGCGCCCGCCATCACGGCATTGACCGCGACCTTCTCGACGTCGAATTCCCAGAACTCGCGAAAGGCGGTCGGGCGCATCTTGCCGACGATCTTGTCACGCGGGTGGCTTGTGCCCTTCAGCATGCGCTCGACGCGTTCTTCTGTCGGCAGCACGATCGGCAGGAAATCGGTCCAGCGGTTGCGGATGAACAGTGCGTGCTGGTTCTCTTCCGTGTCCGGCTCGAGCAGCCGCGGCGTCGAGCGGTCGAAGGTTGCGCCCTTGAGATCCTCATCGCCGAGCGGCCTGGTCAGCCCCTCGATGACACCCTGCATGAAGGGTCGCTTCGAGATCGGGTCGGTGCCTTCCACGTAGCCGCGCAGCGCCTCGGTATCGAGCCCGACCAGGGGCTGCGGCACGAACACGTTGCGCAAGGTCGGCATGCCGCCGGCCAGCGCGGTTGCCTTCGCAAGCCGCGCGAACGCGTGCGTATTGACCGGAACCGTCGGTACGCCCGCTTCCTCGAGCGCCAGGGCCAACCCCACGACCGTGGGGCAGCAGGTGCTTCAAAGCCCGACGCCGAGGATCGCTCCCTGCCCTTCGGCGGCGATCGTCGCGCGCATGCCGGCATCGTCGACCCAGCTTTCGCGCGGCTTGATGGTACGCAGGATCACGGCCGGCAGATGCCGCGTGAACCACTGGCGCATCTGCTCGAGGAAGTTGTCGGAATTCTCGAACAGGCAATCGACCAGATAGATGACCTTGCCGTCGAGGCGATCGAGCCGCCGCGCCAGCCGCCTGCCGACTACTTTCGGCGGGAAGCCGCGCGGATCGTGCACCGCAATCTTGTCGCTCAAAGCCTGCCTCCGCCTGCGCGCTCATCGCAGCACCAAGCCGCGCAATATAGGAATCCGCGACCTGATTGCAATTGATCTGTCGCAAGGCAGCGCAATTCATGCCCGCGGCCGCGGTGCATCTTGCGCGGGTCCCGCCGACGCAAAGACGCTGCTCGGGCGTCCCGCACCCTTGCGTGCACGTCCCGGCTCGGGAATGCTCAGCCGCGAGGGGCGCGCTGCAGACGCGGCCGGAAACAGAAAATGTCGCCCGAGATCACGCCGCCCAACACCGTCGACGTCTCCGCCATCATCGAGCAGCAGCGACTGTCCTCGTTTCTGGTCGCACTGGTGGTGATCTCCTGGATCATCACGTTCTTCGACGGCTACGACATGAACGTGATCGGTTTCGCGGCGCCGTACTTCGCGAAGGAGCTCGACCTCACGCGGCTGATGCTCGGCAACGTGTTCTCGATCGGAACGTTCGGGCTTCTGGTCGGCGGCTTCCTCTTCGGCTATCTCGGCGATCGGATCGGCCGGCGGCCCTCGATCATCCTGACCACCTTGCTGTTCGGCCTGTTCACGCTGCTGCTCGCGTTCGCGACGAGCTACGCATCGCTGCTCGGCTTGCGCTTCTGCGTCGGCGTCGCGGCTGGCGGCATGCTGCCGCTCTCCTGGGCGCTCAATCTCGAATACGCCCCGAAACGCTACCGCGCGACGGTCGTGACGCTGATCATGATCGGATATTCCCTCGGCGTCGCGGTCGGCGGCCCGATCTCGAACTGGCTCGCACCACGCCATGGCTGGCAGGCGATCTTCGTTTTCGGCGGCGTGCTCTCGCTGATTTCCGGCTGCGCGCTGTTCCTCCTGCTGCCGGAGTCGATACGTTTCCTGGCAAGTCATCGGCGCGGTGCAGAGGTCATAGCCCGCACGCTCAGGCGCGTCGCGCCGACCGTGACCATCCCGCCCAACGCCGATTTCGTCGTCGCCGACGAAGAGGGGCATTCGAAATCGTTCGGTCCCTCGATGCTGTTCCTCGGCGACCTTGCCTGGATCACGCCGCTGCTCTGGATCGCCTACATATTCTCATCGATGGCGGCGTTCTTCCTGGCGAGCTGGACGCCCATCGTGTTCGAGGCGCTGCATTTCACGCGCGCCGATGCCGCCTGGGCCGGCACGCTGGTCTCGGCGTCCGGCGCGATCGGGGGTCTGTCGCTGATGCGCTTCACCGACACCAGGGGGGCGATCGCGATTACGGTGATGCCGCTCGCCGCGATCCCGCTGCTGATCGCGACCGGCTTCATCGATTTCGGCTATGCGGAGATTTTCGTCGCGACCGCGCTCATCGGCTTCACGGTGTTCGGCGGCCATTACGGCATGCACACGCTGGCCGGCCTCTACTACCCGAGCGCCTATCGGGCGAATGGCACCGGCTGGGCCACGTCGGTTGCCAAGATCGGCTCGATCGCGGGCCCCTGGATCGGCGGCGTCATCCTCTCGACCAGCCTGCCGGCGCGCAACATTTTCGCGCTCCTCGCGCTCTGCCCGGCCGCGGTCATGATCTGCGTCTTCCTTATCGGCCGCATCCACAGCCGGATCCTGGGCGAGGAGCGCGCGCGGGCGGCTCAACTGGCGGCGTGAGAGCCCGCGCCCCGCGCGGCAGAACGGCGCCCGCCGCTGTTGCCGGAAGGGCACAGGGGCGGGAAATCGTCACGGCCTGGAGGTCTGATCCGCCGGTTGGAACGCAAAAATCCTTCAACATCCGTGCAGTCTCCGGACCTGTGAAGGCAAGGCGATTGACGTTCTGCTATCCGGCATTGCAAGGTCGGGCCCGGACACGGGGCGCACGATTCATGCGGGTTGGTCTGTCGCTCATCGGCGCGATTGTGGCGGTGAATGTCGCGTGCGCGGCGGACATCGCGCCGCCCGACGTGCGGGCGCCCGTCGCGGTGCCGGTGACCACCCCGATCGACCCCTTCACCGGCTGGGAGGTTCGCACCGGCGTCTTCATGCATGGTGTCGGCAACGTCGAAAAGAACACCTGGGACGTCGACGGCGAGCTGATTCTTCCCAAGCTGTTCGCGCCCGTCGGCCCCTGGTCCTATATCGTTCCGCGCATCCACCTCGGCGGCAATTACAACACCGGCGGCCGGACCAGTGACGTCTGGGCCGGTCTGTTGTGGACCGTTCCGCTATTCGACACTCGTTTCTTCGTCGAAGGCTTCCTCGACGCCGCCTACACTCCCAATGGCTCGCTGACCGGCACCACGACCATGTCCGCCCTCGGGTGTAATCCGCTGTTTCACGTCGGCGGCTCGTTCGGATATCGCTTCGACGCGCACTGGAGCACGATGGTCACCTTCGATCATATTTCGAATGGTTCCGGCATCGACCTGACCGATTGTGGCCGCAACCAGGGCCTCAACAATTACGGCCTGCGCATCGGCTACCAGTTCTAAAGCCGCCTGCCCCGAGCGGACCCGCCCTGCACCCCTTCATCGCGGATTGCGCGGCTCGCCCGGGCCGTCGTCGCTCCGAAGCCTTCGTCGCCGAGGCCTGACCCCGAGAGCGGCGTGACCCGCGAGCCGTTCGCGCTCCCATCATCTGCGGCGCGCCGCCTGCGCGTGGCGACACCCCGCCGCAGCATGCGTTAAGACTTTGTTTACCATTTCTGTTTACCATTTCTTTGGGGACGAGAGCGTGCCGCATTCGGCCTTCGAGGCTCGCGGCGCGTCGATCTGTATGTGAGCGTCTGACCGAATACGGAAGCTCCGCCATGGGTTTATTGGACTCAATCTCCGTCGGCGTCTCCGGCATGCAGTCGCAGTCATTCGCGCTGCAGAACATTTCCGGCAATATCGCCAATTCGCAGACCACTGCGTACAAGACGACCGACACCAGCTTTGAGGACCTGCTGAACGCGCAGGCTGCCGGCATTCCGTCGGCCGATGGTGTCCAGGCCACCTCGATCACGAGCAACCTCACGCAGGGGTCGATCCAGAGTTCGTCGATCAGCACCAACATGGCGATCAACGGCGACGGCTACTTCTCGGTGGAGGCCGCGACCTCCACCGACGGGAATGGCAACCCGACTTTTTCCGGCGCCGCCACCGAATATTCGCGACGCGGCGACTTCCAGATCGATGGCAACGGCTATCTGGTCAACGGCGCCGGCGACTATCTGATGGGGACGTCGGTCGACGCGAACGGCAACTCGACCGGCGGCACGCCGCAGCTGTTGCAGTTCAATTCCTCGACACTGCCGAGCGGCGACGGCACGCTGCAAGGCATCTCGATCGCGTCGAACGGCACGGTGGAGGGCAGCTTCTCGAACGGCCAGACGGTCGCGCTCGCGAACGTTTCGCTGTCGACGTTCAGCGGCGAGCAGTTCCTGGCGCAGAATGCCGACGGCAGCTACTCCCCGACCGCCCAGTCCGGCGCGGCCATCTCCGGCGCGTCCGGCACGATCGTCGGTGGCGCCCTTGAGTCGTCGAACACGGACATCACCGGCCAGTTCACCGCGATGATCCAGACGCAGCAGGCCTACAGCGCCAACACCAAGGTGGTGACGGTCAGCGACGAAATGCTGCAGACCTTGACCAACATGACGATCTAGCCCGACGCCGGGCCGATCACCGCGTGGCGCAGCCGCGCCGACATCCAGTCGATCGCCGCGACGGTGACCAGGATCATGATGATCACGAACGACATCTGGTCGAAATCGTAAGTTCGGATCTGCTCCGAGAGCTGCAAGCCGATGCCGCCGGCGCCGACGATGCCGATGATCGTCGCCGAGCGCACATTCGACTCGAAGAAATACAGCACCTGGCTGACCAGGACCGGGAGCACCTGCGGGATCAGCGCGAAGCGCACCGCGACCACTTTCGAGCCGCCCGCGGCGAGCACGCCTTCGAGCGGCTTGCGGTCCGCCTCTTCGATGGCCTCGGAGAACAGCTTGCCGAACGCGCCCGAATCCGACACCGCGATCGCCAGAATCCCGGCGAACGGTCCGAGACCGACCACGCCGACGAACACCAGCGCCCAGATCAGCACATCGACGCCGCGGATCGTGTCGAACCCGCGGCGCACCAAGAAGCGCACGATCGAGCTCGGCGCGGTGTTCTCCGCGGCGAGGAAGCTCACCGGAAAAGCGAGCGTCGCAGCCACGAGCGTGCCGAGAAAGGCGATTGCCAGCGTCTCCCCCATGGCATGGAGGAACAGCATCAGGTGGCCGCCGGTTGCGGGCGGAAACATCAGCGCGACAAACTTGCCGAGCTGGCGCAACCCGGTTCCGAGCTGGTCGGCGCCAAGATCGAGCCACCAGACCGCGAACGCCACCGTGCCGATGACGAGGATGAGCGCGCCGAGCCGCGTTGCGGCGCGCCGCGCGCCGTTGGGCAGGACGTCGCGATGGCGCCGCAAGATTGCGCCGTCCGGGGCGAACAGGCGGGCGCCTTGCGTCATCGCGTCGCCTCGAGGCCGGCAAGCCGCTGGCGGATGTGTCCAGTCACGACGTCGATCGCCGCGACCGTGATGATGATCATCAGCAGGATCGCGCTGACGTCGGTGTAATAGAACTTGCGGATCGCAACGAACAGGTCCTGACCGATGCCGCCGGCACCGACGAGGCCGATGACGGTGCCGGAGCGCACATTGATCTCGAAACGCAGCAGCGCGTAGCTCGCAAAGCCGGACAGCACCTGCGGCACCGCCGCAAAGCGCACGGTTTCGAGGAACGTCGCGCCGGTCGAGCGCACACCCTCGACCGGCTTCATGTCGATATTCTCGATCACCTCGGTGAACAGCTTGCCGAGCGCGCCGAACGTGTGGATCGCGATCGCCAGCACGCCAGGCAGCGGTCCGAGCCCGAAAGCCGCAACGAACAACAGCGCAAAGACGATATCCGGGACCGTGCGGCAGAACTCCAGCAACCGTGTCATCGCGAAGCGGATCGGGGCCGCTGGCGACAGATTGGTTGCCGCGTAGAATGACGCCGCGAAGGCACAGAGGGCGCCGGCAAGCGTTGCCAGATAGGCGATCAGCACCGTGTCGAGGAGCAGCTTCAGCCACCCGCCGAGGTTCCAGTACCATTCGGCGACGTCGTGCCGGAAGCTCGCGAAATGCAGCGGCGGCAGGATGCGGCTGAAGTAGCTCGTGAAGGCCGCGATGTGATGGGCAAGATAGGAGAGATCGACCTCGCCGAAGTGCGCGGCGAATAGGGTCAGCACGAGCATGATGACGCAGCCCGCGAAGAACTGCCAGCGGCGGCGCGCCACCGCGCGCGCATACCCCGCCAGCAGCTGCTCGATGCGTTCGTGCGAAAGGCTGAGTAATCCGGATGACATCAGCTGATGCGGGCTGAGGGAGCCATATGGCCCCTCGCCCGCCTCGCTTAGCGCCTCACGAGCGCTTCTTGCGCATGTTGTCGACGTACTGGATCATCTCGACTGTCTCGGCATAGTCCTTGTGCGTGATCGGCACGAATTCAATGTCCTTGCCGTCCGACAGCCGGTCGAAGGCGGCCTTGTCCTTGGCCGGTGCCTCGGCGAACGCCTTCGCGATCGCCTTCTTCAGCTCGTCCGGCAGATCGGAGAGGTAGGCGTAGGGCGAACCAGGCAGCAGTCCGGACTTGAAGATGATGCGGAAGTCCTCCTTCTTCGCCATGCCCTTGGCGGCCATGCGCGTCAGATTGGAGTCGTTGTCGGCGTTCCACCAGTTGGCGGCGCAGTCGACGGTGCCCTTGTCGAGCGCGATGATGCCGTTCTCGTGGCTGCCGGTGATGATCGACTTGCCGAAGAAGCTGTCGGCGTCGATGCCGGCCTTGTTCAGGAAGAAGCGCGGCGCGTTGTAGCCGGAGGTCGAATTCGGATCGACGAAGCCGATGGTCTTGCCCTTGAGCTCGTGGATGTCCTTGTACGGGCTGTCGGCCTTCACATAGATGACCGAATAGTAGCCGATCGAGCCGTCATTGTTGCGCGTGGTGACGAACGGCTCGGTCTTCACGCCGGTCATGTAGGCAGTCGAATAGGACGCCGGACCATAGAAGGCGATCTGGATGTTGCCGGCTCGCTGCCCCTCGATCACCGCCGCGTAGTCGTTGGCGACGCGCAGCTTGACGGGGACGCCGAGCTCTTTGCCCAGATACGCCATGAACGGCGCAAAGCGGTCGGCAACGCCCGAGGCATTCTCCGCCGGCACCACGGCGAAGACGAGCTCGGGATATTTCGCCTTCCAGTCCTGTGCGCCGGCGCCGGTTGCCGTGGCAGCGAGCAAGGCGGCACTGATGATCAGGCTTCGACGATTGAGCATGATGTGGTTCTCCTCTGGTCTGTTGTGCGGCGTTACGCGATCGCGACTTCGCCGCCGGCTGGAACCGGATCCGTTGCGCCGTGCGGCAGATCCATCACCTCGCCGGCCTCGAGCCCGTAAAGCTCGCGCGCGGTCGCGTCGGTCAGCATTGCGGGCGCGGCATCGAACACCACCCGTCCGGCCGACATGCCGATCAGCCGGTCGCAATAGCTGCGCGCGAGATCGAGCGAGTGCAGATTGCACAGCACCGTGATGCCGAAATGCTTGTTCAGCCGCAGTAGCGCATCCATCACGATCTTGGTGTTGCGCGGATCGAGCGAGGCGACCGGCTCGTCGGCAAGAATGATGTCCGGCTCCTGCACCATCGCGCGCGCGATCGCGACGCGCTGCTGCTGGCCCCCGGAGAGTTGGTCGGCGCGCTGCGCCGCGAGCCCGGCCATGTCGAACTGCTCGAGCGCCGAGAGCGCGATGGCCTTGTCCTGATCGGTCCAGAGATTCGCCAGCGAGCGCCAGTGCGGCGCGGCCGCGACGCGGCCGATCAGCACGTTGGTCAGCACGTCGAGCCGACCGACCAGATTGAACTGCTGGAAGATCATCGCGGCGCGCGCGCGCCAAGCGCGCAGCTGCGCGCCCTTGAGCCGCGTCACGTCGATGTCGCCGAATACGATCCGCCCTTCGCTCGGATCGATCAATCGGTTGATCAGACGCAGCATCGTCGACTTGCCGGCGCCGGATCGGCCGATCACCCCGACAAAGCTGCCGCGCTCCAGCTCAAGCGAGATATCGGATACCGCGGTCATCGCGCCGAAATGGCGCGAAACGCCCTGCAGAGCTAGCATACACCACACTCCGGAAACGGTCTTCAAGCCGTAGTGCGGTTGTCCGACAGCGACGTGACATCGCGCGATCGGCCGCGTGCCGCTGTGCACAAGTTGTGATTTGTCATCAAAGTGTCACAGCGGCGACCGGAGAAAGCCGAGGCACTGTCCGCCGAACAGCGGCGGCGCCCGCAGCCATCGGCGTTCGGGACGGTCATTCCCCGGCAACGCCGCGCGAAGCTACTTGGCCGCGCCCTTCACGAACGCCGCGATCGCGTCGGCAAGGCCCGCCATCAGCGGCAGGCGTGGATCGGTATAGGCCGCCTGCTGCTCGGCACGCGCAGCCGGGGTCGCTTTCAGCGTATGATTCATCTCGGGCGCGTCGAAACGCCGCGCATCGGGGCGCGCCTGCGCCAGCGCCTGCGCATCCGCGGCGGTCACCTGCAGGTCATGCCCGCCGCTGACGATCAGCGTAGGCAGCCGGACCTGCATAAGCTCGGCCGCCGGATCCATCGCCATCTCCGACCGCAGGAACGGCTGCACGCTCGGCCGCAGCAGCGGCATCAGCGGCGCGCTCACCTGCGTGACCGTCTCGCCGCGCTCGAGCGCCGCGATGGCCGTGAAGGCTTCATCGCGCAGCGGCTGCGGCAGCGTCTCGCTCAATTGCTCGCGCAGCATGTCGGAGAGACGGCGGCCGGGCGTCGCCAGCAGGATGAGCCCGGCGAGTGGCTCGCGCCGCGCAAGGCGAATGCCGATCAGCCCACCCTCGCTGTGGCCCGCGACGTAATGAGCCCCGAGATCGTTGCGCGCCGCGAGGAATTTCAGCCACGCGTCGGCATCGTTGACGAAGGCGTCGAAGTCGACCTGGTCCTCGCGCATCTGGGTGACACTGCGGCCGATCCCGCGCTTGTCGAAGCGCAAGGTCGAGATGCCGCGCTCGGCGAGCGCCTCGGCGAGCTGGCGCAGCGAGCCAGGGCCCGCGCCACCCTGGTCGCCGTTGCGATCGGTCGGGCCCGATCCGGCGATCAGCAGCACCACCGGCGGCTTCTCGACATTCGCGGGCTTCAACAGCGTGCCGGCCAGTCCGGCCGTCGTCACCTCTTCGCCGCGCGTTTCAGCCACGGGCTGCGGACGATAGACGAGCGCGGCAAGCTTGCCGGACGGCGCGACGCGCAAGCCGAAAATGAGCGCGCCCCTCTCGAAGCTCGCACGGAACACGCTCAAGCCGCTCTGCGTTCCGAGCGGCGTCACCGATTTGAGCGCACCGAGACCCCGCAACAGTGCGCCCGTCTGCCCGGCTACCGGCTCGACCGCGCGGCGCAGATCGGGCTCCATCGCGTCGAGGTCGACGGCGCCACGCGTGAATTCGTCGATCAACTGCCGCAGCCGCGCCTCTTCGGCGCCCGCCTCAGGGCGCGTCGCGCCGGGCGGATTCCCCTGGGCGAGCGCGGCCTGCCCCGCGGTGATCGCGGCGACGCCCGCGAGAAATGCAACAGCAAGCAGCCGAGCGCGCTTCATGACACGCCTCCTGGTGTGCGCGAAGTTGCAGCGGAGCACGCAGCGCCATGCCGCGTCTCGCCATCTATCCGCCTCTCTGTCGTGCGCCTCAAACCGCCGGTTCAAAGTTTCAGCCGCAGCCTCCGTGCGCACAGGTTCCCACGCTTTGCGGCAGAATCACGCAAAACTGCTCCTCATCTCACCGTTGCGCCGACTGGCGCGATGGCGCGACCACTTGCGGGGTCGCCTGCGGCGGATTCGCGATACTCTGCGAGCAGCGATCGACGAACACCACGGTTCCCTCCTGCGTGGACTGCCGAGTGAGGCAGCTCGGCCGTGCGGGACCGCCGATCTGGCCGAGCGCGGCCGCCGGGCCGCCCACGAAGGTTGTGCGGGCGTACGGGTTGCGCGAGCCGTGGCTGCTTTCGCGCAAGGCAAGATGGTCGCTCGAGCGCCAGTGCGGCCCGAAACGCGCGCCGTGATGACAGACGTCAAGGCAGCGGCCGGAGCGCAGGCCATGCGCTGCGGCTTCGTGCGTCGCCGCCATCGTGGTGCCAAGCGAAAGCAACGCGGCGGCGCGGATGAGCTTGCGGGTCTTGGTCAAGGTCCTGCTCCTTTGGGATTCTCGCGAGTCTCCTGGAACACAGTGCTCCATTCGACCGTTGCGCGATGCGTACGCTGCGCCGAAGCCACGCGCTGTGCGCCGGCGCACACGCGGCGAACGCCGCGCGGCGCGCGCCGGCCGGCATGACTGAAAAAAATGGAGCCCCGGGCTCGCGCGCGGGGCTCTGAGTTTGGAGAGAACTGGTTTCCTTCATTACTGCTGCTGCGGCTGCTCCTGCTGCTGCGGCTGCTGCGGCGCGGGCTCAGGCGCGCCGGGCGGCGGGCCCATCACTTGCGGCGGGCACACCACCGGAGCCGAGTACGTCGGGTGGACATAGGTCGGCTGGTAGTAGGACGGCTGGTAGTAGGACGGCTGGTAGTAGCTCGGCTGGTAGGAGCTGTAGCCGTAGCTGTAGTGCCAGGGCGAATAGCGGTACCAGGAGTACGGCCGGTAGTGGTAGTTCCAGTGCGAGCTCCAGTAGCTCCAGTGATAGTTGTTGTGGCCGAACTGGAACCGGCGGAAGTCGCCACCACGGAAGTCGCCGCCGCGGAAGCCGCCAAAGTGGAAGCCGCCGTTGTGGAAGCCGCCGCCGCCGAACGCGGAAGCCTCCGTCGAGGTGGTCAGTGCGGCGGTGCCGAGTGTGAACAGCGCAGCGGCCGCAAGGACGAGGTTACGCGCAGTCTTGACAGTCGTGGTCTTGGTCATGGTCTTTCTCCATAGGGTTTGAGGACGTTGATCTGATCGGCGACCCGAATTGCTCTTTTTCTCGTTTGCGAGCGCCTCGAACCGTCGACGTGATGCGGTGGATACGGCATGCGCGGCCCGCGCGCTGTGCGCTAGCGCACAGGGCGATCGGGCTGCTAGAAATCGGCGGACAGCGACCGGAGGACGGCATTGGTCGAGAGGGCCGGTTCGAACAGGGCCAGCAAGCCGGCGGTGCTCGCCGCCTTCGCGCCGCGTGCCGCCAGGCGGCGCTGTCATGAGGGCGAGCTGATCCTCGACTTCGAAGACACCTCGACCGACGTCTATCTCATCGTCTCCGGCGCGGTGCGCGTGCTCATTCGCACGCCGAACGGCAAGGAGATGCTGCTCGCGGACCTCGGCGCCGGCGAGTTCTTCGGCGAAACCGCCGCGATCGACGGCAGCGCCCGCTCCGCCAACGTGACCGCCACCATGACCACCGAGCTGGTCGTCATCTCGCGCGCGGAGTTCCTCGCCGCGGTGCACGCGACGCCGGCGGTATGCGACCGGCTCATGCAGCTCTTGGTCAACCGCATTCGCGATCTCAATGAGCGGATGTTCCAGCGCAACATGCTCGACGTGCGCCATCGGCTCTATGCGGATCTGCTGCGGCTGTCGCGTCCGCGCGATGCCAAAGGCGAGCAGCGCATCCTCTCCCCGCCCCCGCCGCATCACGACCTCGCGGCGCGTATCGGCTGCCGCCGCGAGCAGGTGAGCCGCGAGATCAGCGCCATGGAGGCCGAGGGCCTCGCCGAAAAGACGCGCGGCGGACTTATCATCCTGCGCCCCAAGGAGCTTGCGCGCCGCGTCGCCGCCGCGACCGATGAAAGCCGGCTCTCGTCCTGAGCGCGGCAGGCGGGGCAGTGCGCGGCCCCTTGAATTTGCCCTGCGCAACGGCTGGTATTCGCGCGGACCCCGAACAGGCCTGTCCCGGGCCTGATCCGGGATCGTGCTTTAAGCAAGAGCCCATGAGCGAGACGATCGGCAGTCGTACGGTCGAGCGGAGGTTGACGGCGGTCCTTGCGGCCGACCTCGCCGGATACAGTCGCCTCATGGGACGCGACGAGGTGGGCACGCTCGCGCGCCTGACGCGGCTGCGCCGAGAAATCGTCGACCCTGCGATCACGGCCTGCCGCGGCCGTCTCATCAAGACCACCGGCGACGGGCTCCTCGTCGCCTTCGACAGCATCGTCGATGCGGTGCTGTGCGGCGCGGTCATCCAGCGTGGCCTCGCGCAACACAATGCCGGGATCGCCGAGTCCGAGCAGATGCTGTTTCGCATCGGCGTCAACATCGGCGACGTCATCCTGGCACGCGACGATATCTTCGGCGACAGCGTCAATATCGCGGCACGGCTGGAGACTCTCGCCGAGCCCGGCGGCATCTGCCTCTCCAAGGCGGCGCACGACCAGGTGCGCGGCAAGATCAGCGCCGACTTCGTCGATCTCGGCGCGCATGCGGTGAAGAACATTGCGCTCCCGGTCGAGGTCTTCGCGCTGCCGCCGGGCGCGATCGCCGCAATTCCGGATTCCGAGCTCGCGCGCCGGCCGGCGCCGGCGGCACGGCGACCGCTTCTGATCCTCGCGCTCGCTGGCTGCGTCGGCCTGCTTGCCGCCGGCGGCGGCGCCTACCTCTATGCGGCGCGACAAGGGCCGCCCGAGAGTTTCGAGGCGCGCCTGAACGCCGCGCTCGAACGGGTCTTGCCGAACCTCAGCGCCAAGGCGCGCGAGCGCGTGATCGCGAGCTATCTCGGGATTTCGCGCCCGCGTGCCTTTGCGATCGCGCCGAACGCGCAAGCGCGCATGCCGGCGAGTGACGGGCCCTCGCGCGAGGCCGTGATCACGCGGGCGCTCGAGAGCTGCCAGATCTCGTTCAACGAGCCCTGCGCGCTGATCGCGGTCGACAACGAGCTGATGGCGTCAGGCGCGGACGGCAGGTTTGCCGCGACCGACATGCCGCGCCCGCACTACAGCGGCAGCTTCGATCCGGCGCGCATCCCCGCGATGCGGCCCGCACTTGCCAGCCGGCCCGAGGTGCGCGACTACGCGGCCGCGGCAGCGCCGAAGGCGGCCGCTCTCAGTATCCACGGCGTGTTCACCATCGTGACGACCGCGCCGACCCAGCGCGCCGCCGAGCTGCAGGCGCTCCAGGCCTGCAACGACAACCCCGCGGCACGACGCACCGAGGGGACCTGTTTTCTCTACGCGGTCGGCGACACCGTGGTGCTGCCACAGCGCCTGACCGCACCGCTCACGCCGCCCTGAGCCACACCGAGCACGACCCGCAGCGGCCGTTGCATCCCGGGATTGGGTGCCGCCTTGTTGACTCGAAAACGCGCCCGCGCCTACTCTTTTTGTCGCAAAAAGCAACAGCTTCGTCGTGTTGTCGGAAACGACCAGACAGGCATCCGGGAGCCAAAATGGCAAACGCCACGCCGAGCCGCGTCGTCTTCACCGGCGAGCGCTGCCGCGACGCTTACTGCCTGAACAACTTCCTGATGTCGATGCGCGAGGCCGCGATGCGCGAGGCGTTCGAGCGCGATCCCGAGCAGGCAATGGAGAAGTTCGGATTGAGCGAGAAGGAACGCGATCTCGTTCGCCGCCGCGACTACCAGGGCATGCTCGACCACGGCGCCGTGATCTATGCAGTCGGCAAGGCTTCGAGCGCGTTTCACACCACGCTGCTCGCGATCGGCGCGCAGATGCGCGGTGAGACGCCGGAGGCGGTTGCCGCGTGGATCGGGTCGGGCAAGAACGCGCAGCGCTAGTGCATGATCCCGAAAAGTGGAAACCGGTTTTCGGAAA
>Ga0187784_10001038_pt1 | contig 21554 bp, 19 predicted proteins | sample 1015_SJ02_MP15_2_FD_132964 | JGI IMG/M metagenome (GOLD analysis project Ga0187784, IMG submission 132964) | Tropical peat soil microbial communities from peatlands in Department of Meta, Colombia - 1015_SJ02_MP15_20_MG | ecosystem: Environmental > Terrestrial > Soil > Wetlands > Peat | place...
AGCACGAGGTTGTGCAGCGAAGGACCGATCATCACGGTGATGATCAGCGCGAGCACCAGGCCGGGCAGGGCGATGAACAGGTCGATCAGCTGCACGACGATGATGTCGGTCTTGCCGCCGAGATAGCCGGCGATCAGGCCGATCGGCGCGCCGATGATCACCGCGAGCAGCGCCGCGCCGACGCCAATGACGAGCGAGGTGCGCGTGCCGTAGATCACGCGGCTGAGGATATCGCGGCCGAGCTCGTCCGTTCCGAACAGGTGCGCTGCGGTCGGGGTCTGGAGAAAGAAGACGGAGGATTTGGCCGGGTCGTCCGGCGCGAGCACGGGCGCCAGCAATGCGACGGCGCACGCCGCAAGGACGACGATCACTCCCAGAATGGCCCGCGGCGGCGTCGGCATGGCTACTCGAGCCGGATTTGCGGATTGACGACGGCGACGAGGATGTCGGCGAGCAGATTCATGATCACCACGCCGACCACCACGACCATGCCGACCGCGAGCATCACCGGAAAATCGCGCCCCGCGATCGCGGCGACGAAAAGCCGCCCGACACCCGGCATCGAGAACACGGTTTCGGTCACCACGGCGCCGCCGGTCAGGTGCCCCATCGACAGCCCCGCAAAGGTGATGACCGGCAGGATCGCGTTCGGCAAGGCGTGCCGGTAGGCGACCCTTGCGGGCGACAGACCCTTGGCGTGCGCAGTGCGAATGTAAGCCTGCTGATAGACGTCGGCGAGCTCGACCCGGTAGACGAGGCTGAATGCGCCGAAATAGTAGGCCGACAAGGTCAGCACCGGCATGATCATGTGCCGCAGGTGCTCGATCACCCCGTCCGACCACGGCGTCCAGCCGGTGGTCGGAAGCCAGCCGAGCTGCACCGAGAACAGGAAGATCAAGGCGATGCCGAGCATGAAGTTCGGCACCGTGATGCCGACGAGATTCGCGAGCACCACGATCCGTCGCAGCATCGCGGCGCGCGGCATGGTGTTGAGGCCGACCGTGGCCAGCACGGCAAGCAGGATCGCCCAGACCGAGAGCTCGAGCGTCACCGGCAGCGCGCCGGCGATCGCGGCGCCGACCGGCTCCTGCGAGACGTAGGAGCGCCCGAACTCGCCCGTGAGCGCGCGCGCGAGCCAGTCGACGTACTGAAGGGTGGCCGGACGATCGAAGCCGTAGCGCGCGTTCAATGCGGCGATCGCCGCCGGGCTTGCATCCTCGCCCAGCATCATCGTGGCCGGGCTGCCGAGGATGGTCGTGACGCTGAAGAACAGCAGCGCCGTCAGCGCCAGCAGGGTCGGAATGGCGAGCAGAAGGCGGCGGGCGATCACACTCAGCATGCAGGCCGTTCCGATCCACCTTGCGACGCGACCACCGCACCGGTGCCGCCCAGTCTGGACCAGGCCCTTGTGGTTTGTCTATTTGTCAGACAGTATACCAACACCCGCTGACCCCTGCTGGATCGGATATTATTCCCATGAGGTTTGGCTACTTCGACAACATCCAGGATCCGACGCAGAGCCGCGACTACAGCGAGCTGGTCGACGAGATGCGCGCGCGCGCCCTCGCGTGCGAGCGCGCCGGGATGGATATCTTCTGGGTTCCCGAGCATCATTTCGGCATCTGGGGCCGTGAGCTGCTCGGCAATCCGCTGCTGATGGCGGCCGACCTCGCCGCCCGCACCAAGAAGATCCGCATCGGGCTTGGCGCGGCGATCATCACGTTCTGGCACCCGCTGCGGCTCGCCGAAGACGTCGCGCTGCTCGATCACCTGACCGCCGGCCGGCTCGAGCTCGGTGTCGGACGCGGCAACTACGGCCTCGAGGCCGCGAACCTCAATCCGCTCGCCGACCCGAACAAGCCGGCGATGAACCTCAAGGTCTTCCTCGAGACGCTCGGCGTGCTGCGCGCGGCGCTGAGCGAGGAGCGGTTCAGCTACAAGGGCGACATCTACACGTTCCCGGCGCCGGGCTTTCGCGCCGACAGGGCGCACACGGTCAACGACCCGCGCTATGTCGACCCCGCGACCGGCGAGCTCGTCAAGCTGACGACCTATCCGCGCCCGCGGCAGAAGCCGATGCCGCCGATGTGGCAGATGGTCTCGGAAGCGCACGACGCCATTCGGGGCGCCGCCGCGCTCGACATGGGCATCGTGATGTGGCGCCCGACGATCGGCGAGCTGAAGCACCGCCTGCGGATCTACAAGGACGCGCACGACGCGGCCTTCGGCACCGACATCGCGCTCGGGCAGAAGGCGGCCGTCGTGCGCGACACCTTCGTCGCCGACAGCGAGGCCGAGGCGCGCAAGATCGCCGAGGAGGCCTGTCTCGGCGCGCTCAACTTCGCCAACTGGCGCGGTCCGCGCATCTACCTCGATCCGGGCGAGACGCTCTCGCCCGAGATGAGCGCGGCGCTGACCAAGACCATCACCTATGATTTCGTCCGGCCGCGCGCGCTGTTCTTCGGGTCGCCGCAACAGGTGGAGGATCAGATCGTCGAGCTCGCCGAGGAGACCGGGATCGATCACCTGATGTTCAAGTGCGGCTGGCCGGGGCTTGCGCACCAGCACACCATGCGCGTGCTGGAGCGGCTCGCGACCGAGGTCCTGCCGCGGGTGCGCGCGCGGCTCGCCGCCGGCAAGCCGCAGCGGCCCGCCGCGCGCGCCGAAGTCGCGCATGCGGGGTAACGGCTCAGGCCGGCGGCGGCTCGCTCAGCACCTTGATGGCGAAGTCGGCCGAGCGCTCGACGTAGGCGCGGCACTGCGCCGCGATCGCCTTGCCGTCGCGCCGGCGCGCGCTCTCGGCCATGTCCTTCATCAGTCGAAGCGTCTCGCGCTGGCGCACGGCTTCGGCGCGGCCCGTAGTGATGCCGCGCAGATAGCTGATGCGCGCGCGCAGCGTGCGCACGATCCGCACCGCGACCTCGTTGCGCGTCCCGCCGATCAGCGTATCGAAGAACGCATCGAGCCCGCGCACGTAGTCGGCGATCACGCGGCTGCGGATCGCCCGCTCCATGGCGGTGAGCGCGGACTGCAGTGCGGCAAACTCCGCCTCGCTCGCGCGCGCCGCAAACAGCCGCGCCATCTCGGGCTCGATCGCGACACGCACCTCGTAGATCTGCCGCGCCTCGTCGGCGGTGATCGAGGCGACGAACAGGCCGCGGTTGCCGCGCCGCTCGACCAGCCCCTCGGCCTCGAGATGGCGCAGCGCTTCGCGCACCGAGCTGCGGCTCACGCCGGTCTGCGCGCACAGATCGCGCTCGATCAGATGTTGCCCCGGCTTGAACCGCTGCGCCATGATGGCCTCGCGCAGCTTCTCGGTGGTGAGGTCGCGCAAGGTCGGAAGGTCGCGCGCGACCCGCAGCTCGGGAAGGGCATCCGTCATCTGCGACCTCAAGACCTTCGATAGCTCTCTAGTAGCGGATCGCCGCCACCGCGTCGTCAGGTAAAGCCATGTCCCAGGCCGGAATTTCCACCCCTTTCATTCATCACATCGCCTCCGGCAAGGGCCCCACCGTGACGCTGGTCCACGGGGTCGGCGCGAACCTGCAGTCCTGGGACGAGGTCGCGAGGCTGCTCGAGCCGCATTTCACCGTCGTGCGACTCGACCTGCGCGGACACGGCCGATCGGGCCGGATCACGACCTGCACGCTCGACGATCTCGCCGCCGACGTCCGCCACGTCTGGGACGCGCGCGGCATCGGGAAAAGCCACCTCGCCGGGTTCTCGCTCGGCGGCCTGATCGCGCAGTCGCTTGCGCTCAGCGATCCGGAGCGGATCGACCGGCTCGCCATCCTCAGCGCGGTCGCCGGCCGCACCGACGACGAGCGTGCCAAGGTGGTCGGTCGGCTGAAGCTGCTGCAGGACGGCGGCATCGCGGCAGTCACCGCCGCCGCCGAGGAACGCTGGTTCACGGCCGAGTTTCGCGCGCAGCATCCGCAGCGCGTCGCGCAGCGCATGGCCGAGCTGCTCGCCAATGATCCGGCATCCTACGCGGCCGCCTATACGGTGTTCGCCAGCAGCGATCTCGGCGACCGGCTCGGCGCGATTCGTCACCCCACGCTGATCGCGACCGGCGAGAACGACGTCGGGTCGAACACCCGGATGGCGCGCATGATGCACGAGCGCATCAAGGACTCGCGGCTCGAGATCCTGCCGCGTCTGCGCCACTCGGTGCTGGTCGAGGCGCCGGAGCGAATCGCCGAATTGCTCCTGCGGCATTTCGGCGGCAGGTAGAGCATGATCCCGAAAAGTGTGCAGCGGTTTTCGGAAAGGATCATGCCCGCTAAAAAACCTACGGCGGCCGCACCATGCAATACGCAAGACTCGGCACCAGCAACCTGAAGGTTTCCCGCCTCGGCTTCGGCGCGATGGGCATCGGTCATCCGTCCTGGCGCGAGTGGGTGCTCGACCAGGACGCCGGCCGACCGATCGTCAAACGGGTGCTCGATGCCGGGATCAATTTCATCGACACCTGCGACTATTACTCGAACGGGGAAAGCGAGGTCGCGGTCGGTCGGCTCATGAAGGAGCTCGTCAAGCGCGACGAGGTCGTGCTCGCGACCAAAGTGGGCAATCCCATGGGCAAGGGGCCGAACGCGCGCGGCTACTCGCGCAAGCACCTGTTCGAGGCCGTCGATGCCTCGCTCAAACGGCTCGGCACCGACTACATCGATCTCTATCAGACCCACATCTGGGACCCTTCGACCGATCTCGACGAGATGATCGAGGCCTTCGATACCCTGGTGCGGAGCGGACGGGTTCTCTACCTCGGCATCACCGACATGCCGGCCTGGCAGCTCGCCAAGGCCTTCTATCACCAGAAGCTGCGCGGCTTGAGCCGGTTCGCCGCGGTGCAGAACCACTACAATCCGATCTGGCGCGAGGACGAGCGCGAGCTCATCCCGCTGTGCCGGGCCGAAGGGATCGGGCTCATTCCCTACAGTCCGATGGCGCGCGGCTATCTCTGCGGCAGCGCGCGCCGTGGCGGCGCGACCGAGACCGCGCGCTGGCGCAGCGACGACTACGCGCACAAGATCTACGGGCGCCCGTCCGATGACGAGGTGGCGCGCGTCGTCGGCGAGATCGCGCGGGCGCGCGGCTGCGAGCCGGGACAGGTCGCGCTGGCGTGGACCTTGTCGCGGCCGGGCGTGATCGCGCCGATCTTCGGCGCGACCTCGGTGGCGCACGTCGATGCGGCGGTCGAGGCACTCGCGCTGAAAATCGACGACGCCGACGTGAAAAGGATCGATGCCGCCTATGTGCCGCGGCCGCATGGCTAGAGTCGGAAGAGGCGCCCCGGCGGGGGGCCACTCGCCGGCCATCGACCTCGGTTGTCATTCCGTCCCGCGCGGCCCATCATATCCACAGTGCGAGGTCGGGGTCGGTGGAGGGCGGGGCGTCATGTCGATCTCGCGAAGAACCTTGGTTCAAGGTGCCGCGAGCCTGCCGTTCCTGGCGGTTGCAGGACGGGCCGAGCGCGCCGCCGGCGTGCTCCGCTACGGCCTCTCCGCCTACCCGCCGAACCTGCAGCCATGGGTGAACACCGGTGTCTCGGCTGGCACCGTGAAGATGCTGACCCATCGCAGCCTGGTCGGCTACGACGCGAAAGGCGAATTGCGCGGCGAGCTTGCGCAATCCTGGTCGATCGATGGCGACGGCGCCTGGGTGTTCAAGCTGCGCCAGGGCGCGGTCTTCCACAACGGCGAGCCGGTCACGACCGATGACGTCAAATGGTCGATCGAGCAGATGGCGGCTGAGAAATCGACCGCCTATATGCGCGCGCAGTTCCAGAGCCTCGCGCGCATCGAAATCCCCGATCCGCAGACGATACGGCTGGTCACCAAGGAGCCGCTCGTGACCCTGCCGACCTGGTTTGCGAACTACAACACCTTCATCATCTGGCGAAACTCGGCGCCGAACGAGCCGGTCGGCTGCGGTCCGTTCCGTCTCGTCGCGCAGGAGCGCGGCACCTCGCTCGAGCTCGCGGCGTTCGAGCGCTACTACAAGCCGGGATTTCCCCGTCTCAAGGGGATCAAGTTCGTCGTTTATGTCGACGAGAACCTGCGCAACGCCGCGCTGATCGCCGGCGACGTCGACATGATCGAATATGTGCCGTGGCAGTCGATGACCGCGGTCGAGAACGATCCGCGGCTGAAGCTCGATGCGGTCGAAGGTCCGTTCATGGACATCCTGTTCAACGGGTCGAAGCCGCCGCTCTCCGACCCGCGCGTGCGGCGCGCGATCGCGCACGCGGTGCGCCGCGACGATATCGTCAAGGTCGCGTTCTTCGGGCGCGGCAAGCCGCTCGAAGGCGTTCCGATCGTCGAGGGGACGCCGTTCTGGGACAAGGAGTTGTCGCAGGGCTGGAACTACGATCCGGCGCGCGCGAGGGCGCTCCTCGCCGAAGCCGGTTACCCGAACGGGTTCAAGTCGACGCTGCTTGCGACCGCGCAGTTCGGCATGCACAAGGACACCGCCGAGGTGGTGCAGCAGCATCTCGCGGCGATCGGCATCGTGTGCGAGCTGAACCTTCCCGAATGGGGAACGCGCGTCACGCTTGGCACGCGCGGGCAATATGAGCTTGCGGTCCACGGTGTTGCTGCCGACAACAATGATCCGGATGGGCTGAGCGTCGTGCTCGATACGACCCTGTCGCCGTCGTACGGGCGCTCGTTTGCGCTTGCGGCGCCGCGCACCACCGCGGCGCTCGCGCGCGGACGGGCGGAGTTCGACCAGGGCAAACGTGTCGAGATCTACCGGGAGATGCAGCGCGCCGCGCTCGAGGAGGTGCCGCTCGTCGGCCTCGCTTGGCGCGCGCAAGGCTACGGCATGGACCGCCGCGTCAAAGGCTTCACCAACCTCCCCGGCGCGCTAAGCACATCCTCCGGCGCGATGCTCGAGGAGACATGGATCGAATGAGCGTGTAGGGCGGATTAGCGGCGAAGTCGCGTAATCCGCCGCCATCAGCTCGCGGCAACGCGGCGGGTTACGGCGCTTCGCGCCTAACCCGCCCTACTGAAACACAAGGAGCTCACTGTGGCGTCGCATACCTCTCCGAAAGTGCACATGGGGACCATCACGGGCGGCGAGGGGCGCGAGCTCTATGCCAGGAACCCGATCGTGCTGCTGCCGATGGGGAGCCACGAGGATCAGGGCCCGCATGCGCCGATGGGCGACTACCTGCTCGCGGAGAAGATCGCCGAGCTTGCCGCCTTGCGCGCGAGCGAGCGCGGGGTGCGCACGGTGGTCGCACCGGTGCTGCCGTTCGGCGGCGCCGACTATTTCGGGCCGATGCCGGGCGGCATCGCGATCACGCAAGCGACGCTAAGCCTCGTGCTCACCGACATGTTTGCCTCGCTGCATCGGCATGGCCTGACGCGCCTCATCATCATCAATGGTCACGGCGGCAATGTCGGCCCGATCGCGGAGGTGACGCGCGAGCTCTATCGCGTCAGCGGTCGCCCGATTCCGAGTCTTTATTTATGGCGCATCGGCTATGGGCTGCTGCCGAAGATCGTCGGACCTGAAAAAGCCGCGCAAGTCTCCGGCCACGGCGCCGACCCGTTGACCAGCATCGGCTTGCACCTGTTCGCCGAGCTGATGCGACCCGATCTCATGCCGGACGCGAAGCCGCTCAAGCGCGACGGCGTCCTCGATCTGCCGTTCACGGCGCTCGGCGCGGCGAGCTTCGAGGGCGCCGAGGTCGGCATGCCGAACGAATATGACGAGGTCTACTGGTCGGGCGTCGGCAAGGGCGATCCGCGCCTGTGCGCGAAGGAGACCGGCGCTGCGCTGACCGAGCAGCTCACCGAGGTCTGCGCGCGCTTCATCAAGCACTATGCCGACAAGGTCGCGGCGTGAGACACTGAGGCATATGGACGCGATCCTGAACCGCGGCGCGCGCCGCGTCGCGCACTTTGCCTGCGAGAAGCAGCCGGCGGTCGGCGCGAAGGGCATGATGGTATCGAACCATCCGCTCGCCTCCGCGGCCGGCGCCGAAATGCTGCTCGCTGGCGGCAACGCGATCGATGCCGCGGTCGCGGCCCTGTTCGCGCTGACGGTGGTCGAGCCGATGATGGTCGGCATCCTGGGCGGCGGCCTCGCGCATATCCGCCTGGCCGACGGCAGCCATCGCATTCTCGACGCCCTGAGCACGGCGCCGGCCGCGGCGCGCGCCGACATGTACGAATGTCTGTCCGACGAGATCGGCAAGGCGCGCGACGTGCGCGATCGCGAGAACCTGATCGGCGCCAAGGCGGTCGCCGCGCCGGGCGCGCTCGCGGGATGGTGCGAGGCGTTGCGCCGGTTCGGCACGCTGCCGCTTGCCGACGTGATCGCGCCGGCGGTGCGGTTGGCGGAGCGCGGCTTCGTCGTCACGCCGTATCTTGCCGATTGCGTGAAGGACTGCGCCGCCGATCTCGCAACCGATCCGGGGCTGAAGGCGCTGCTGTTGCCGGATGGCGCGCCGATCGCCGCCGGGGCGCGGCTGTGCCAGGGGGACTATGCCGGCAGCCTTCGTCTGATCGCCGAGCAGGGCGCCGCCGCGCTCTATTGCGGGGCGCTCGGCGACGCGCTGGTGGCGCACCTGGCGCGCCAGGGTGGCCTGATCGCGCAGGCCGATCTCGACGCGTATCGGGTGATCGAGCGCACGCCGATCCGCGGCAGCTATCGCGGCTTCGAGATTCTCGGGCCGCCGCCGCCATCCTCGTCGGGCGTGCATATCGTGCAGATGCTCAACCTGCTCGAGGGCTACGATCTTGGCGGCATGGGTTTCGGCTCGGCCGACGCCGTGCATCTCCTCGCCGAGGCGTTGAAGATCGCCTTCGCGGACCGCGCGGCCGCGACCGCCGACCCGGATTTCGTGACGGTGCCGGTCGCGCGCCTGATCTCGAGAGCCTATGCGGACGAGCGGCGCGCCTGCCTCACGCTGGCGCGCGCGCAGCGCTGGAGCGCGGCGGTGACGCTTGCCGATTCCCTCAATACAACGCATGTCACCGTGGCGGATTCCTTCGGCAACGTCGTTGCCAGCACCCAGACGATCAACGGCGTATTCGGCGCCTGCGTGCAGATCCCCGGCACCGGCATGCTCACCAACAACTACATGTACAATTTTGATCCGCATCCGGGCCGTGCGCTGTCGATCGCGCCGGGCAAGCGTGTCTTCACATCCATGGCGCCGATGATGGCGCTGCGCGACGGCGCCATCGCCTGCGCGCTCGGGCTGCCCGGCGGCTTGCGCATCTTCCCCTCGGCGCTGCAGGCGCTCGTCAATCTGATCGACCACGGCATGTCGCTGCAGGAGGCGGTCGAGGCGCCGCGGATATGGACCGAAGGCGGCGTGCTCGAGCTGGAGCAGGCTTTCCCCGATGAAGTGGTTAGCGCGCTTGTGTCGCGCGGCCACGACATCCAGCGCGTGCAGCGCATCGCGGGCGGCATGAACGCGATCGCGTTCAATCCCGACGGGACGCTCACCGGGGCCGCCTGCTGGCGCGCCGATGGCACGCCAGTTGCAATATCGGGCGGGCTGGCACGCCCCGGCGTGCGCTTCACCGGCCTCTGACCCCTCCAACCGAGTGCCTCTTGAGATGACGGAAAAGATCGTTGTGCTCGACGTGATCGCGCCGGCGCGCGCGGACAGGCTGCGCGCGCTGCTGCCGCCCGGCATGACGCTCAGCCACGGCCTGGAGCCCGGCGAGGCGCACATGAAGGCGATCATCGCCGACGCCGACTACGCGATCACCGGGCAGGTTGCGGTCAGCGGCGACGTGCTGCGCGCGGCGCGGAAGCTCAAGCTGCTGCACAAATGGGGCGTCGGGGTCGACAATCTCGACCTCGAGGCCGCACGCGCGCTCGGCGTGAAGGTCGCGCGCACCACGGGGAGCAACGCGATTCCCGTGGCCGAATTTGCGCTCGGCCTTGCGCTGGCGGCGCTGCGCGCGATCGCGTTCGGCAACGCCGAGCTGAAGCAGGGCCGCTGGCGGGCCTTCAGCGGCCTGCCGATGTCGACCTATACGCTGACCGGCAAGACCTTCGGCATTATCGGCTTCGGGGCGATCGGGAGGAATGTGGCGCGCATCCTGAAAGGTTTCGCCTGCACGGTGCTCTACAACAAGCGCACGCGGCTGACGCCGCAGGAGGAAGCCGATCTTGGCGCGAGCTATGCGAGCGTCACCGATCTGCTGGCGCGCTCCGACGTCGTGTCGCTCAACTGTCCGCTGACGGCCGAAACGCGCGGGCTGATCAACCGGGCGTCGCTGCAGTTGATGAAGCCGAGCGCGGTGCTGGTGAATGTCGCGCGCGGCGGCGTCGTGGTGGAGGACGATCTCGTCTGGGCGCTGCAGAACCGCATCATCGGCGCCGCCGCGATGGACGTGTTCGAGACCGAGCCGCTGCCCGCCGACAGCCCGCTGCTGCAGCCGCTCGACAATCTCGTCGTGACGCCGCACCTCGCCGCCATCGCGGCCGATAATTTCGAGCCGACGGTGCGGCAGATGTTCGGCAATATCGAGCGCGTGTCGCGCGGCGACCCGGTGCCCGCCGCCGACTCGGTCGTGTAGGCAACTTCGTCAGCCCTTGATCGCGTCCATGATTTTCGGAGCGCGAAATCGTTCACGAAGAGTGGACCGGACTTCGCGCTGGCTTGCTAGCTTCGCCTCCGTGGGGTCAAGAGCGAGAGAAGCATGCAAGTATCAAGGGAACGCATCGCATTCACCCAAGAGCTGTACACGCTGGTGATCGACTATTGGCATGACGTGGACACCAACTGGGGCCGCAACGCGCCGAGCTACTACACCGAAGACGGCGTGTTCGAGGGGACGCGGAATGCCTACAAGGGGCGCGAGAAGATTCGCGCGTTCTACAAATGGCGCGAAGACCGCGGCGCGCGCACCGTCGTTCACGCCGTCCACAACTTCCAGGCGCTTCCTGACGGGCCCAACAAGGCGATCTGCCACTGGTTCCTGATGCTCTATGCGGCCGACGGCAAACCGCCGCTCCCGTCGCATCCGCCGATCCAGATCGCATACATGACTGATCATTGCATCAAGGATCGCGACGGCGGCTGGCTGCTCACCCGCCGCCGGTTCGACAACTGGTTTGAAGGCGGCATTCCAACGACCAATCCCAATCTCGACGATAAGTAATGCGGTCCATCCGCGCGACAATTTCAGCTCTCGAAATTGCGGAAATTCAAGATTCTAACGCAATGGGCGCCGCCTAGAATGGATGAAAGGGTCTTGGGACGCCACGAGCTGAGGAGCATGAGCGTGCGTGCCATTCGCGCTGTAATCACATCCTGCGCCGTCGCGCTGGCGCTGCACGTGGCCGGCGCATCGTTCGCCCATGCGAAATGGCCGATGGACTACACAATGACCATCGTCGTGCCGTGGCCAGCCGGTACCGGAGCCGATCTCGTAGCGCGGCTGCTCGCCGACGGCATCCGCAACAAATGGGGCAACCAGGTCGTCGTCGAGAACCGATCCGGCGCAACCGGCAATATCGGACAGAACTACGTCGCGAAAGCGAAACCCGACGGCTACACCTTCATCCTCACGACGCCGGGGCCGGCGGCAAACAACATGTTGACCTTCAAGGCGCTTGCCTACAATCCGCTGACCGACTTCACGTTCGTGACGGTCACGAACGAGGATCCGCTGGTCATCATCGCGGGACCGCGTTTCGGCCCGAAAGGCATCAACGCGTTCATTGACTATGTCAAAGCCAATCCCGGTAAGCTGCAGTTCGGCAATCCGGGCTACGGCACCTACGCGCACATGACGCAGCTTGCGCTCCAGGACCTGCTCGGGACCCGGTTCAACCTGGTGCCCTATCGTGGTGCTCCGCAGATGGCGACCGACATGCTCGCCGGGCAGATTGACGGCGTCGTCGATCTGCTCGGTAGTTATCTCTCGCTGGTGCAAGCCGGTCAGCTGCGCGTTCTCGGGGTGATCGGAAACGAGCGGGTCGAGCAGCTGCCCGGCGTGCCGACGTTGAAGGAGACCGGCCTGAACCTCACGGCCGAGCCTTGGAACGGTCTGGAGGGGCCGAAAGGCATTCCGCGCGACATCGTCGACCAGATGAACGCGGTCGCCGCCGAGGTTCTCTCCAGCAGCCCCGTGAAGGAAAAGCTTGCGGCCGCCGGCATGACGCCACGCACCAGCACGCCCGAGGCGTTCGAAAAACTCGTCCGCGACGAGGTCGAAAAATGGCGACCGATCGTCGTCAAGTACGATATCAAGTCTGACTGAGCGTGGCGCGGTCCGGATTGAGGATGAGGTAGGGAATGTCGGGAGAGAACGAGGCGCCGCTCGTCGATTCGCACTTCCATATCTGGCATGACAAGCTTCCGCTCATCCGCACGGCTTGGCACCGGCCGCCGACGAATGCCACGGTGGAGCAGGCTCTGGAGACGCTCGACGCCCACGGCGTAACCTTTGGGGTGATCGCCGCCGCGTCGCTATACGGCACCTATAACGACTATGTGCGGGCGGCCCTGTTGAAGCACCGGCGCCTGCGCGCAACCGCCATCGTTCACCCCGACGCCGACATCCATCAACTCGAGCAGATGAAGCGCGATGGCTTTGTCGGTATTCGCTTTGTCTGGAGCGTTCTCGACGAGACGCCGGATATCAATTCCGATGCATACCGCCGGTTGCTGCATCGCATCGCGGATCTCGACTGGCATGTCCACCTGACCGAACGCCCGCACCGGATAGCTGCAACGATCGCGGCCGTACAGCGGTCCGGCGCCAGGCTGGTGATCGACCACCTTGGCCACGTCGACACGCCGGACGGGATCAATGGCGAGGCGTTCAAGAGTGTGCTTGCCGCGGTCGAGCGCGGACGCACCTGGGTCAAGCTCTCCGGCGGCTTCCGCTTTCATCCGCCCGCCGCGGCAGCGCAGTACGCGTTCGCGCTGGTGCGCGTCGCGGGCGGGGAGCGTCTCGTCTGGGGGAGCGATTGGCCGTTCGCCGCCTACGAGAGCACGGTGACCTACGCGAGCACGCTTGCGACACTGCGCGAATGGGTGCCCGATCCCGCGTTGCGCCGGCAGATCGGCGGCGAGACGCCGCTGCGGCTTTACTTCACCTGATGCCGTCTAGAACGCGAGCTCGGGCACCTCGGGTCGCGTGTCCTCGCCGGCGCGCATGGCCGCAATGGTAGCCTCGATGATCCTGATGGTCGCTCGCAGCGGCGACACGATCCTGTCGGCGATCTCGCACTTCGCGAGCGCGGTCGTGAAGAAGCTGATGCTGACGAGCGCATGAATGACCTCTCCTTCGCGGATCGGCATCGCAACCGTGGTCATACGATGGGGCTTCGTCTTCGGATCGCGCGTGGTGTAGCCATCGATGCGCGCTTGTCGCAGCAGCGCGCGCAGATGCAGTTCCTCGGCCTCCCCGAAATTGCGCGTCGGATCATCGCGCATCTCGCGCAGGCGCCGCTCGCGCTCGGGTTCCGGGGAAAAGGCCAAGTAGGCTCTTCCCATTGCGGTCGTCGCGAAATCGGGTCGCAAGCCGAGCACGGTGTTTGTGTGCACGCAGGGACTGATCGTGCCGGTCCAGAATTTGATCGCGATCGCGTCGCCGTCGAGCACGCCGATCCCGATCGGCCATTTGAGCCGCTGCGTCAGCTCGACCGTCGGCGCGCGCGCGGCATCCAGCACCTTCGATATCCCTTGATACCCGCGCGCGAGGTCGTGGACGCGGCGCGTCACACCGTACCCGCCGCACATATTGTCGCGCGCGACATAGCCTTCGGCGACGAGCGTCTCCAGCAAGCGGACGATGGTCGGCTTGGGAAAGCCGGTCGCCTTGTGGATGCTATGAACCGAGGCGATGCGTAGATCGTTCACCGCGCGCAATACCGTGAACGCGCGCCGCACGGACTGAACCGGCGGGTAAGACCGCTGCGCCGGATCGGTCGCCCCACGACGCGAATTGGTCCGGCAATGGATTTGCGTGCCCGGTCTTTCCTTGCCGCGCTCAAGCTCCGGCTCGGCGGACGACAAGGAGCCAACGGGGACACAGCCGTGCTCCGCAGTGTGGCTCGCCGCAATCGAGGTTGGCATCGCGTGTCCTCCCGTTTCGTCGCGGCGCGCGCGTGTCCTGTCGGGCACATCGCGTGGCCTGCGTTGGCAGCAATCCTAGTGTCGAGCGGCCCAGCAGGCCGTGGTTCGGTCGTCAATTTCGGCTCTCGAAATTGTAGCCAAATCCGCTCGCGCCCCGCGAGGGCCTCGGCATATTCGAGAAAATCGGTTCTGCAGAAGGATTTAGCTCCGAAGCGCGCCGGTCCGAGAGCAAATACAGGGAGAATAATCGACCTAGTCGGCATATCAGGCCGTAACGCGACCAAAGCCGAGCTTCACAAGGTGGCGGCCCAGTCGTCGATCCGGCCGGCAAGGCCGCACCCGGGTGGCGCGCGCCGCAAACTTCGCGGTTGCGACGTCCGAGGCGAAGGGCCGGACCTCAGCACGTGGATGCCCGACGTGCCAGTCGACGATACCGTCAAGACCGGGGCAGCCTGCAGTCCTGGCAGCGGCCCGGGCTAAGCCCTTGGGCTTGCCGTCGGCGCGACAATCATGACACCGCACCTCGCCGCCGTCGCGGCTGATAATTTCGAGCCGACGGTGCGGCAGATGTTCGGCAATATCGAGCGCGTGTCGCGCGGCGACCCGGTGCCCGCCGCTGACTCGGTCGTGTAGGCCCGCGCCGCGATCGGGAGGTGCCGTATTTGACAATGTCCGGATCGTGACATGAAACTTGCGGCGCGGTGCTCGGCGCAAACCTTGGAACATCAGGGCGTTTGCGCCCGTACTACCGACTCAGGGGAGAGGGTTATGGCCTCGCATATCAGGACAGCGAAAATCTTGGGCCTCGCAGTCGCGGCCGCATTGGCGGCATCGGCGGCGCTTGCGGGCGATCTGCCGCCCGTCCCGGACGCGCTCAAGAAGGCCGGGGTCGTGCGGATCGGCATCAAGTGCGACTATCCGCCGGACGGCTTTCTCGACAATCAGGGCAAGAACCAGGGCATCGAGGTGAGCCTCGCGCGCGAGATCGCCGCGGATGCGCTCGGCGATGCCGCGAAAGCCGAGCTCACTTGCGTGAACGCCGCGAACCGCATCCCGATGCTGGTCGGCGGCAAGGTCGACATGCTGGTCGCGACGCTCGGGATCACCGAGGAGCGGGCGAGGGTGGTGGATTTTTCCGAGCCCTACGCCTGGGGCGGCAGCGACGTGCTGGTGCCGAAGGGGAGCCCGGTCAAGAAGCTCGCCGACCTCAAGGGCAAGACCGTGGTCGTCATGAAGGGAGCCTGGCAGGCCGACTGGTTCGAGCAGAACATGAGCGACGTGAAGCTGCTCAAGCTCGACAATGTCTCGGACGGCCTGCAGGCCTTGCTGCAGAAGCGCGCTGACGGCTTTGCGCATGACTTCGCGATCCTCGTCGGCATCGCCAAGAACAACCCGAATACCGAGCTTGTCGGCGAGCTCTACCAGATCGGCTACCGCGGCATCGGCGTGCGCAAGGGCGACACGGCGCTGCGCGACTACGTCAATGCCGCCATCAAGAAAGCCTATGATGACGGCAAGATCGCCGCGTGGGTGAAACAGTTCGTCGAGCCGGATCTGGTGCAGGCGACGATCGACACCTGGGACCTGGCCAAGGTGCCGAAGACCGCCCCGAAGTCCTGACGCCCGTTAACGAGGGTCGGTCGGTCGCCGGCGTGCCAGGTTCTTGGTGGAGCATGATCTTTTCAGACTTGCCTTCGCCCGCCGAAGCTTCGATCTAACACGAGAGGTGGTGCGAGGGCTTCGCGCAGGCGGGAAACCGCTGCACACTTTTCGTGATCATGCTCTAGCCTGGCGGCCATGCACTACGACTTCGACCTCGCGTACATCTGGGCCAACACGCCGGCGCTGCTCGGCGGCCTCGCGGTGACCGTCGAGGTGAGCGCGATCAGCATCCTGATCGCGGTCGCGATCGGCATCGTCGGCGCGTCCGTGCGGGTGCTCGAGGTGCCGGTCTTCTCGCAGTTCGTCTCGTTCTATGTCGGCTTCATCCGCAACACTCCGCTGCTGGTGCAGATCTTCTTCATCTTTTTCGGGCTCCCGGCTGTCGGCCTGGCGCTGCCGATCTTCACCTCCGGCGTGGTCGCGCTCGCCGCCTGGGGCGGCGCCTACAACGTCGAGAACGTGCGCGGCGGGTTCCTTGCCGTGCCGAAGGGGCTGCACGAAGCCGCGCGTGCGCTTGGGCTGAAGCCCGCGCACTACATTCTGCTGGTGGCGATCCCGGTTGGCCTGCGCGTCGCCATTCCTTCGGTGCTGAACACGGCCGTCTCCGTGCTCAAGAACTCGGCCTATCTCCAGTCCATCGGCCTCGCCGAGCTCACCTTCGTCGCCATGGAGAAGGTGGCCAAGGAGTTCCGCACGCTCGAAATGTTCGCCGCGATCGGCGTGCTCTATCTCGTGCTGGTGCTGATCCTGTCGTGGCTGGTGCGCCGCCTCGAGCACGTGCTGCAACGGCCGTTCCGGGTGCGCTGATGCAGCTCATTCTCGACAATCTCGGCCTGTTTGCCGCCGGCCTCGGCTGGACCTTCCGGCTCGCTGTGGTGACGCTCCTGATCTCGACGGCCGTCGCCGCGATCATCGGAACGCTGAGCGTCACGCGCTCGCGCGCGCTGCGCGTCATCGCGCTCGTCTATGTCGAGGTGTTTCGCGACATTCCGTTGCTGGTGAATGCGCTGTTCGTGTTCTTCGGCGCGCCGCTCGTCGGCATTCCGCTCGAGCCGTTTGCCGCCGCGACGGTGAGCTTCTCGCTCTGGGGCAGCGCGAACGGCGCCGAAATCGTGCGCGGCGGATTCAACGCGGTGCCGCCGCATCAGCGCGAGAGCGCGGTCGCGCTCGGCCTGAGGCCGTGGCAGATCTACTGCTTCGTGCTCGCGCCGCAGGCGCTGTTGCCGATGCTGCCGCCGTTCGCGGGCCTGTTCACGTTGCTGGTGCAGGCGACCTCGCTCGCCTCGCTGGTCGGGGTGGGCGAGTTCTTCCGCATCGGGCAGATCGTGATCGAGCGGACCACGATGATGAGCGGCCACAGCCCGGCCTTCGTGATCTATGGCGGGCTGCTCGTCACCTATTATCTCATCTGCTCGGTATTGACCGCCGGAACGCGCCGCCTCGAGCGTCGCATCGCGCGCCGCACCGAGCGTCCGACGTCGGCGCGCGCGCTCGTGCCGCAGGAAAGCGTGTGACGATCACAGAACCGGACAGGAGGCCCGGCGATGGCCGGGAGCAAGCAATGACCGACAAGATCCTTACCGAAGACTTCCAGGTGAAGCCCTACTGGTGGGAGGCGGCGCCGCCGGAGGAGGCGCGCGAAGCGCTGCCCGAGGAGGTCGACGCCGCGATCGTCGGCAGCGGCTATTGCGGGCTCATTGCGGCAATCGAGCTCGCGCGCGCCGGCCTGCGCACCGCCGTGCTCGATGCCGGCCCGCTCGGCTTCGGCGCCTCGACGCGCAGCGGCGGCATGGTGAGCAGCGGGCAGAAGCTCTTGATCACCGGCGCCTACAAGGTGTTCGGCGAAGGCAATGCCGAGCGGGTGTTCGCCGAATCGAAGGCCTCGTTCGATTTCATCGTGAGCTTCATCGCGCGCGAGCAGCTTGATGCCGACTACCAGCATTGCGGACGCTTCTTCGGCGCCTATCTGGCACGCGACTACGCCACGCTCACCCGCCATGCGGCGCTGCTGCAGGAGCGCACGGGCGTGACCACGCGCCTCGTGCCGGCCGCAGAGCAACGCGCCGAGATCGGCTCCGACTTCTTCCACGGCGGCATGGTGGTGGAGGATTATGGCGGCCTGCATCCGGCAAAATACAACCGCGCGCTCCGTCGCCTCGCGCGGCAGGTCGGCGCGAGCCTGCATTCGCATGCACGCGTGCTCGGCACGTCCGGCGATGCCGGAGCCCGCGTGGTCGCGACCGAGCGCGGTCGTCTGAGGGCCAAGGAGGTCGTCATTGCGACCAACGGCTATACCGACAAGGCGGTGCCGTTCCTGCGGCGGCGGATCATCCCGGTTGCGAGCTACATCGTGGCGACCGAGGAGCTGCCGCAGGCGCTGATGGACGAGCTCAGCCCGAAGCGGCGCATGATGTCGGACACGCGCCGCGAGCTTGACTACTTCCGTCCATCCCCGGACGGGCGCCGCCTGCTGTTCGGCTGCCGGCCGAGCTTTCGCGACAAGGACGAGCGCACGATCGCACAAGGCAGCTATCGGCGCATGTGCCAGATCTTCCCGCAGCTGCGCGGCTATCGCCTGAGCCACGTCTGGAAAGGCTTTGTCGGCATGACCTTCGACAAGGTGCCGCATATGGGCACCCATGAGGGCGTGCACTACGCGATGGGATGCAACGGCAACGGCGTCGCGATCGCGAGCTACCTCGGATACCAGACCGCGTTGAAGATTCTCGGACGGCAGAACCGGCCCTGCATCTTCGATGCGCGGCCGTTCCCGACCAATCCGCTTTATTCGGGCGTGCCCTGGATGGTGCCGTTCGCGAGCGGTTACTACCATTTGCGGGACGCGCTGGCGCGCCCCGGCGCAGCGCTGAACTTTTTCTGAGCACGGACCTTCCCGTGCCCTGCGACTTCAAGTACCGATCCGCAAAGGCATCTTCGGTCATCTCCGACCGGTCCGAGGGTCAATGCTTCAAGTACCTGTGCGCCCGAGCGGCCCGGAGGCGGGTGAACCATACTCCTCCGGGGACAGACGCGCCGAGACCGCGTCACTGACGGGCTACGCGCCGTTCGTCGACGGCCTGCGTGCGGTCTCGATCCTTGCGGTCGTGGCGTTTCACGTCGGCGTGCCGGGAGCGCCGGGGGGCTTTGTCGGCGTCGACGTCTTCTTCGTGATCTCCGGCTTCTTGATCATCAATCAGATCAAGGCCGGCCTCACCGCCGGCAAGTTCTCGATCGTCGGATTCTACGCGCATCGCTCGCTGCGCATCCTGCCGCCGTTCCTGCTCATGGTCGTCGTCACGGATGTCGTCGCGGCCTTCATCCTGCCGACGCCGGCGATGTCGTGGGACTATCTGCCCTCGGCGTTCAGCGTGCCGACGATGCTCTCCAACGTCGCGTTCCTCCTGAGTCAGGGTTATTTCGATATTTCGGCAATCGAGAAGCCGCTGCTGCACACCTGGACGCTGTCGGTCGAGGAGCAATTCTACTTCTTCGCGCCGATCCTGCTGGTCCTGATCTTCATGTCGGGCGGCCGCCGTTTCGGCCTCCAGGCCGGCGTGATCGGCGGCGCGATGCTCGCGCTGTCGCTGGCCGGCGCGATCCATCCGCTCGGCGCGAACGGCGAAGGCGCGGCGTTCTACCTGCCGCACTACCGCGCCTGGGAGTTCATCGCGGGCGGATTGGTCACGGGCGGCGGCGTCGCGGCGGCGCGCCGCCTGCCGCGCGTGCTGCTCGAAGGGCTCGGCTGGGCCGGGCTCGCCTGCATCCTGATCGCGGTCGTCGGCTTTCATGCCGACATGAAATATCCCTCCTACTTTGCGGCGCTTCCGGTCGCGGGCGCGGTGCTCGTCATCCTGTGCGGGATCGTCGATCCGGCCTTGACCATGGCGCGCTTCCTCGCGCTGCGTCCGATGGTGGCGATCGGGCTCGTCTCCTATGGCTGGTATCTCTGGCACTGGCCGATTCTTTCCTTCCTGCGCATCAGCCGGGTGGACGAGCCCGCGCTGCTGCCCGACAGCCTCGGCGCCGGCGCGCTGGCGCTCCTGCTCGCCTGCCTGTCGTATCGCTATCTCGAGCAACCGATCCGCCGCTGGCGCCGATCGCCGGCGGGGCTGCGTTGGCCCGGCCGCATCGTCGTCGGCTCGCTCGCAACCTGCGTGATGCTCTCGCTGCTCGGCGGGGCGGGGGCCTACGCGAGCTATGTGGCGACGCGCGCCTACGTGACCACGCATTATTCGACGCAGGGCCGCGGCACGCTGGACGATGGTTGCGAGCGCGTCACCAGGGACGGATTGCCGCCCCAATGCCTCGAAGGGCCCTCGGCTCTGCTGCTCGGGGACTCCCATGCGAGCGTGCTTTCCGGCGCGTTCGCCCGAAGCTTCGAGGCAGCGGGCGTGCGCCTCGTCTCGATCGCGGGACCCGGCTGCCATCCGCTCGCCTTCGTCGCGCCGTCGGCACAAGCGAACTGGAGCGAATGCGCCCACAAGGTCGTCCCGTTCGAACGCCTGCTAGCGGCCCAGCCGCCGCTCAAATTTGCAGTCATTTCGGCAAACTGGGGCTGGTCTGAGCCGTTCGCCGGGATGCTCATCGATCTCATTTCGAAGTTCGATAAGAACACCCGCATTCTCCTGATCGGGCAGGTCCCGTTCTTTCCCAAGCCGGGCCTTGAATGCGTGGTGCTGAGCGATCGCTGGGGAGAGAGCCGCGACCGCTGCACGGTGGCGCGAAGTGCAGCCGAGCTGCCGGCACTGCGAGCAGCGCTTCAGTCGACCGCTGCCCGGTTCAAGAACGTGCGCTACATCGATCCGCTTGCGGCCTTCTGCGACGAGGTCATCTGCCGTCCGTTCGACCGTGACACGGTCCTGTTCACGGATGCGCATCACGTCTCGCCGAGCGGCGCGGACAAGATCTACGATACCTTCAAGGATGATTTTCTCTGGCTGGTCGCGGGACCTCCTTAGACTAAGGCGCGTCCTCATCAGCCGGTGACCCGCCCGAGTTCATGTCGGCTTCGTTCCGTTTGCGACCATCATCATGCGGCGGCGCAGCATGTCGTGATGGGCTGAACTCGGACGTAAACCTATTGGAGAGAACGCCGCCATACGCCCTCGAGCATTGCGGGAATCCATGTTGACGCCGGGCACCTGCTCCAACTCTCCTCCATAAATACAAGAGACCGTCCGTGATCGAGTTGGCTGGCGCTGCCAATTTCCAGGACAAAGTAAGGAGCTCTTGGGGAAAGCAGTCCCGTTAAGAGTGCCCTTTGCCGTGGACTGCCGATAGACGCTAACTGGCGCGCGTAAACACTTCTCTGCAACCGCTTCGGCTGAAAGTGCCTTCCTTGAATCTATATCGGCATATAGCAAACGCATCTGGCGAAGACTTTTCGCAAGGTTATGAACAGCGATTCCGATCGCGTTCACCGCAGAAAGATCGTCGCCAACCATCTTCGCAAGAACGCCCTTGGCGCGGCGGATCTTTCCCGTAATGAACCACCAGCACACCCTCGCCAAATTCGGAGAACGAGGAGCGGCTACAAGAACCAATGCCGCGGCCCAGCTCTCCGATGTTGCGGTGAAATCGCTCCGAAATAACCGTCCCAACACCTGTTGTGCGAGTATGCCGACCTCTGCTTCCGAACCGACCCCCTTAACCCATTCCGCCAAGGGCGCCAACCCAATTGGTCCAGCCCGAACCGTAGCCACCTGATCGTTTAGTTTGCGCCACAGTTCATCCTGTGCACGGGCTCGTTTTTCGCAAAGCCGTGGCTCCATCGTCGGGAAACGCTGGCCTTTGAACGAAAGTACCGTGAGGGAGCGTTTCAGCA
>Ga0187784_10001039_pt1 | contig 21535 bp, 18 predicted proteins | sample 1015_SJ02_MP15_2_FD_132964 | JGI IMG/M metagenome (GOLD analysis project Ga0187784, IMG submission 132964) | Tropical peat soil microbial communities from peatlands in Department of Meta, Colombia - 1015_SJ02_MP15_20_MG | ecosystem: Environmental > Terrestrial > Soil > Wetlands > Peat | place...
AGGGAGAGGCCCCCTGCCCCCGAGCAGCGTCGTCCTGACCCGGAGACAGGTTCCGGTAGGACTGGAGGAATAGACGGCACCTAGGTGGGCAATCCTTCGCGTTTGCGGTAGAAACTTATCACCTGCCGCGCGGTTGCGACCTTGAGTATTGCATAGTTTTCCTGCGCGGATTCGAGATCGTGTACCGAGACGCGGCCTCCGGCGTGGAGCAGGAGCAAAGCTCTTGCAGCAGTCCAGGAAAGTTTTGCGGCCTTGGCAACAACGAGAATCATCTCGCCCTGATCGTCGTGCAGCGCGCGCTCGGCGACATTGACCGGCAGATCGCATAGCAGGGACAGCGCGACAACAACTTCCTCGAATTTTCTTGCGCGGACAAACTCGCAAAGAGCCTCCTCGGTCAACTGACCCCGGCAATGCATCTCGCCGACCTGCCGTTTCGCCGCGAAGTAGTTCCGTGTCGCAGGCCCAAACTTCGCCTGCATGGCTCCAGTCACATTGGCCACGACGTCGCATACCGTGTCCGCCGCGACTGGATTAATGGCGGCGAGGCGCGTTTTGACTTCGTCGGAAGCCCGTGCGATCAGCTTCTGAAACTGAAGCCGCGGTATATCCTTGCGGGCGCCAAACTCCAGTGTCAGCACGACATCGTTCTCGCACCGCTGAACCAGTTTCCAGAAGCCGGACTCGGAAAAGCGCGCGCCGGTGTTCCTCACAACAGTGCGAGCCACTTCCTGATTACCGCGTGCGAGCAGAACGTCGGTGACATCTTCGTTCAGCGACTTGCGCTGCGAGATGGCGAGGAGGTGATCCTGACTGTTGGTCCGTGCCACGCGGAGCAGCGCCTCGGGACTGATGCGGTCGGAGTGTTGCAGCACGGGACGCGCGACATCGATCGTGTCGTCGGAAGCGAGTCGATCGACAATATTCGTCGGCGCTCTCGAGAAATGCGCGAGGCGCTGCGAGAGCTGCGCGCGCGCCGACGACTCGATTTCGCTGGCGAGCAGCCCGATGATTTCGCCGAACATCCAGACTTCGTCGTCCTTGTAGCGGCCAGCGACCAGCAGATCCGTCGTGTAAGCGAGCGCTGCGCGACGGCGCTCGGCCGTGCCAGACGACACCGCAAGCTCCAATTCCTTGATCAGGTTTAGCTCGGTCATCGGGGATCGTCCGCGCATTCGGTGCGGCATTGGTCAACCGCACTGCCAGGCGCGCATTGGGATTACGGTAGGTAAATCTAGTGGTGATTCATTCGAACTTAATTAATGGAGCGCGATCGCGGCATCGCGTTGGCTGTCGACCAGCATGTCAGGCCTTCTCGCCGTCCGGCTCGACATAGCGCGGGAACACCGGCGCGGGCGGCGGCAACGTCACCCCGGACTCGAGCCGGTGCCCTCCCCCAAGCCACCCGAAGTCGCGTTCCCCAGCCGGAACGGCAAGCAAATCCAATAGCTTGCCGGCCGATCCTGGAATGAAGGGTTGGGCGAGGATCGCGACCTGGCGGATCACCTCCGCGGTGACGTAGAGCACGGTCCCTTGGCGCGCCGGATCGGTCTTGGCAAGCGCCCAGGGCGCCTCGCCGGCGAAGTAGCGGTTGGCATCCGCCACCACCGCCCAGACGGCGTTGAGCACCTGGTGCAGCTGTTGCGTCTTCATCGAGTCGCGCGCCTTGCCGATCATCGCGTCGGCGGCTGCCAGGATGGTGCGGTCGGCGTCGGAATATTCGCCCGGGCGCGGCAGCACGCCGCCGCGCTGCTTGCCGATCATCGTGAGCGAGCGCTGCGCCAGGTTGCCGAGATCGTTCGCGAGATCGGCATTGATCCGCGCCACGATCTGCTCGTGGCTGTAATTGCCGTCCTGCCCGAACGAGACCTCGCGCAGGAAGAAGTAGCGCAGCTGGTCGACCCCGTAGGCGTCGGCGAGCGCGAACGGGTCGACCACGTTGCCGATCGACTTCGACATCTTCTCCCCGCGATTGAGGATCCAGCCGTGACAGGCGATGTGGCGCGGCACCTCGATCCCGGCCGACATCAGGAAGGCCGGCCAGTAGACCGCATGGAAGCGCACGATGTCCTTGCCGATCACGTGCAGGTCGGCCGGCCAGTAGCGGCGGAACATCGCGCTGTCGGTGTCCGGATAGTCGACGCCGGTGAGGTAGTTGGTCAGCGCGTCGACCCACACATACATCACGTGCTTGGAGTCGCCCGGCACCTTCACGCCCCAGTCGAAGGTGGTGCGCGAGATCGAGAGATCCTGCAGCCCGCCGCGCACGAAGCTGATCACCTCGTTGAAGCGCTCCTTCGGCAGCACGAAATCAGGGACGTCGGCGTAAAGCTTCAACAGCCGCTCGGCAAACGCCGAGAGGCGGAAGAAATAGCTCTCCTCCTCGACCCACTCGACCGGCGTGCCGAGCGGGCCGAGGCGCACGCCGTCCTCGAGCCGCGTCTCGCTCTCGTCGTAATAGGCCTCGTCGCGCACCGAGTACCAGCCGGCATATTTCGACAGGTAGATGTCGCCGGCCTCCTGCATGCGCTGCCAGATCGCCTGCGACGAGCGGTGGTGACGCGCCTCGGTGGTGCGGATGAAGGCATCGTTGGAAGCCTCGAGCCGCTTGGCCATCTCGCGAAAGCGCGCCGAGTTGTCGTCGACCAGCGCGCGCGGCGAGATGCCCGCCTTGTTGGCGGTCTGCCACAGCTTGATGCCGTGCTCGTCGGTGCCGGTGAGGAAGAACACGTCGTAGCCGTCGAGGCGCTTGAAGCGCGCGATCGCGTCGGTGCAGATCACCTCGTAGCCGTAACCGATATGCGGCGGGCCGTTCGGGTAGGCGATCGAGGTCGTGATGTAGTAGCGCGGCTTTGACGCGACGTCGGGGGGCGCGGCCGACGGCTTCGGCGCGGCCACGCCAGCAGGCGGCTGTGGCCTCGCCGGTGGTTTTCGGGGTACTGGCTTGGTGGGCGCAGGCGCGACTTTCCTGGCAGCGGGTGCAGTCTTGCGCGAGGCGACCTTCTTGGTCGCCTTCTTGCGGGATTTGGCCTTCTTGGCGACCTTCCGCCCGCGCGCGACCTTCGCCTTGCGCGCGGCAGGCTTCGATGGTTTCTTCTTCTTTTTCGCCTTTTCGGCTTTCTTCTTCGCGCGCTTGGCCATCACCGGCTTGCCTTGAGCAGTCAATCAACCGCGTCCGCTGACAAGCGGGCGTTGACCGCAATGTTCCATTGGAGTCGAAGGACTAGGTATCAACCGCGCGTGGCCGCGGCAAGCCAGCCAAACACATTGAAGACAAACGGCTTTCGCTCGAGATGGTAGATCTCGACGTCGCGTGCGGCGGCATTGAGCCGCTCGAAGGTCTCGGCAAAGCCGGCAAGCCGCGCCGGCTCGGCGCGCGCCGGCGCGACGCGCGCGCTGAGCCAGTCGCGCACGGTGTCGACGAAGGCCGCAAACGCGCCCTCGTCGCGCCCGAGCGCGTCGCCGAGCGCATGCAGCGCGCGCGGGTCGACCGTGGGCAGCGCGCCGAGCAGCGTGTTGACCCGCTCGCGCACCTGCAGCGCGGTCCCGCCGAGCAGCGCGAGCGCGCCCGCGACCGAGCCGTCGCTCGCAGTCGCGGCCGCCTTGATCTCGGCATCGGCGGCGTCGCGCGCCAGCGCGTCGGCGAGCGCGCGCGCGACGTCCTCGACGGCGAGCGGGCGCAGCGCGAGCCTGCGGCAGCGCGACCGGATGGTCGGAAGCAGCCGGCCGGGCGCATGGCTGATCACGAGCAGCAGCGACTTTGCCGGCGGCTCCTCCAGCGTCTTGAGCAGCGCGTTGGCGCCGGCAGCATTGAGCTCGTCGGCCGAATCCACGATGCAGACGCGCCAGCCCCCCTCGCCTGCGGTGGAGCCGAAGAAGCCGATCGTCTTGCGCACGAGCTCGACCGGGATCACGGTCGGCATCTTGCCTTTCTCGTCCTCGACCCGCTCGAGCGCGAGCAGGTCGCTATGGCCTTGCGCCGCGATCCGCCGCACCGTGGCGTTATCCGCCGGCAGCGCGAGCGTCCGCGCCTGCTGCACCGCGGCACTCGCCTGGTCCGGATAGGCCAGGACGAAACGTGCCATCCGATAGGCGAGCGTCGCCTTGCCGATGCCGCGCGGCCCGCCGATCAGCCAGGCATGCGGCATGCGCCCGCGATAGGCGTCGAGAAACGCCTGCTCGGCTTCAGCATGGCCGTAGAGCGCGAGCGTCTCGCGCGGATGCGGGATCGCGATCTCGGTGCTCTCGGCCGCGCTCACGAGGCGTCCCGCACCATGGCCGGGGCTGCGGGCGGCCGCAGCCGCGTGCTCACCGCCGACCAGACCTGCTCGGCGACGGCCGCGGCATCGCCGGCGGCGCTGACCACGACGCAGCGCTGCGGCTCGCGCTCGGCAAGCTCCAGATAGGCCTCGCGCAGCTTCTTGTGAAACTCGAAGGCCTCGGCTTCGAACCGATCGACCGCGGTGTTGCCGCGCCGCTGCGCGGCGCGCTTGAGCCCGATCTCGGGTGCTACATCGAGAACGATGGTGAGATCGGGGATCAGATCGCCGACCGTGAGTTTTTCCAGCCGCGCGATCAGCCGGGCGTCAACATTGCCAAGCGCGCCCTGGTAGACGCGGGTCGAATCCGCGAAGCGGTCGCTGATCACCCATTGGCCGCGCTCGAGCGCCGGCCGGATGGTCTGGCGCAGATGATCCGCGCGCGCGGCCGCGAACAGGATCGCCTCGGCGTGCGGACCGAGCGGCTTTGCGGCGCCGGAGAGAAGCACGTGGCGGATCGCCTCCGCGCCGGCGGAGCCGCCGGGCTCGCGGCTTACCACCACGTTCAGGCCCAGCGATTTGAGCTTCTTGGCAAGCCGCGCGGCCTGCGTCGACTTGCCGCTTCCCTCGCCGCCCTCGAAGGTGATGAATTTTCCGCGTGCCATCGGGATTTATCTTCTCGCGATGCCGGACGGAAAACCGGTTCCTGCTTTTCCTGGCATCGCTCTGGAGTCTAAAGCCTGTCGACGCCGGCGCGGAACACGTTGATCACCATCTCGCCCATGGCATCGAAGGCGCGCTGCGGCAGTCCGCCGGCACCGACGTCCTCGCCGGCCTCGAGCGGGACTTCCAGCACGACGTTCTCGCCGCGCCAGACCTTGAGCGTGCCGATCGCCTTGCCCTTCTCGACCGGCGCCACGACCGGGCCGGAATAGACGACCTTGGCGCTGAGCTTCTCCGAGTTGGAGCGTGGCACCAAGAGGCGGATCGGCTGCGCGCTCACCAGCGGCACGTGGCCCTTGGCGCCGCCAAACATCTTGGCCTCGCCGACCGTCTCGCCGGCGGCGAACAGTGCGCGCGCCTCGAACGAGCGGAAGCCCCACTCCATCAGCTTGCGCATCTCGTCGGCGCGTTCCTTCATGCTCTTGAAGCCGTTGCCGATCGCGATCAGGCGCAGCTCATTGTTGACCGCCGAGCCGGCGAGCCCGTAGCCGGCCTCCTTGGTGTAGCCGGTCTTCAAGCCGTCGGCCCCGATGCCCATCGCGAGCAGCGGATTGCGGTTCTGCTGGCGCACCTTGTTCCAGGTGAATTCGCGCTCGGCGTAGAACTTGTAGGCTTCCGGATAGGTGCGGATGATGTGTTGCGCGAGCTTGGCGAGATCGCGCGCGCTCATGTTGTGCGCCGGATCGTGCAGCCCGGTCGAGTTGACGAAGTGCGATTGGGTGAGGCCGAGCTCGGCGGCGCGCTTGTTCATCATGTCGGCGAACGCAAGCTCGCTCCCGGCGATCCCTTCGGCGAGCGCGATGCACGCGTCGTTACCCGACTGGATCATCACGCCGTGCAGGAGATCGCGCACGTTGACGCGGCTGTTGAGCGCCGCAAACATCGCCGAGCCGCCCGACGGCGCACCGCCCTTGCGCCAGGCGTTTTCGCTGATGGTCATCTCGTCTTCGAATTTGAGCTTGCCTTCGGCGATCTGGTGCAGCACGACCTCGACGGTCATCATCTTCGACATGCTGGCGGGCGGATTGGGCTTGTCGGCGTTCTTCTCGAACAGCACGGTGCCCGAGTCGGCATCGATCAGGATCGCGTAGGGCGCGCTGATCACGAAGTCCTCCTTCTTCGGAGGAGGAGTCTGCGCGCCGGCGGGCAGGGTCGCGGCAACGAGCAGCGCGCCGCAGACGGCGAGCGCACCGCCAAGAAAGACTGGACGCATCGAGGAATGACTGGCCATGACGGCTCCGCGCGTGAAGTTCGCGCCCCGATATAGGGTGTATCGATCAGACGTGCAGGTTGCCAAGCCTTTCAGCCAAATCAAGGGCCGAAATGACAGGATTGTCAGCAGGCTGAAGGCGCGACGGCGCCTCAGTAAAGGCCGCGGCCGGTCGCGATCGCGCGCGACACGTCGTTGGCCGGGGCATAGGCCGTCACCGGCGAGGCCGGTGGCGGCTGCGGGCTCCATTCTGGCGGCATCGTCGCCCCGCGCAGCGGCGGGCGCGGCTCAAGGTCGGCGAGATCCTCGATCCGCGTCACGCGCGGCTTTTGCGCGCGAGCCATGTAGGCCGGCATCTCGGTGTCCGGCGACACGTCGGCAAGGCGCGGATCGCCGCCATGGCGCGCCAACGCCTCGCGTGCGAGGAGCCGCGGGTCGCTATCGGCGCCGCGGGCCATCGGCTCATAGGCGGCGTACCGCCCGTCGCCCTGCCCGAGATCATACGGCCGCTCCTGCGGCGTCGGCACGCCGCCCGGCATCATCGAGGGAGGCCGACCGAAATTCGGCAGGAAGCGGTTCGACGCAACCATGACGCTCGGCGGCGGCGGTGCCGGCTGTCCCTGGCGCAGCGTCGCGATCAGCAGGCGATCGTCGGTTCCCTCAAGCGGGGCCGGGCCGACATATTCGACGCGCACGCGCGCCACGCCGTGGCCCCTGAAGCCGAGCAGCTCGGCGGCCTTCGACGAGACGTCGATCTCGCGATTGGCGTGATAGGGCCCGCGATCGTTGACCCGCACGATCAACGAGCGCCCGGTCGCCAGATTGGTGACGCGCGCGTAGCTCGGCATCGGCATCGTCGGATGCGCGGCCGAGATCGCGTTCATGTCGTAGATTTCGCCGTTCGCGGTCAGCCGGCCATGGAAATCATCGCCGTACCAGGAGGCGAGGCCTTCGGCGCGATAGGCGCGGTTCTCCTCGGGCACGTATTCGCGCCCGCCGACCAGGTAGGGCTTGCCGACGCGGTAGACGCCGCCGCCCTTTGGCACCGGCTGACCCGGCTCGACCACGCGCGGGCTTGCCGCCACACCGTATTTGGGATCGACGCGATCCGTGAGCTTCGAGGTCGATGAACAATTCGTCAGAATCAGGCAGCCGATCACCGTCACGCTCGCGCGCGCGATCCTGCGCCCCGTCCGGCTATCCCCGCACCACCCCATGAAACTCGAGGTTTCCCGCACTTTCCGACTTCAGGCGGCCGCGGCGGCCACCCGCGAGGTCATCCCCTACCCCGCTTTGGTTAAGATACCGGCGAGCAGCCGACCGGCCAATCGAGGCTCTTTCCCGCTGGTAAACATCGCATTGAAATTTTGAGGCTTTCCTGAGGCAACCTGTGGGCGGTCCGCAATGACCCTGCGAGAGTGTGACTTTCGCGCAATGGTCGGTGGTTAAGTCTTATCAAGTTGTTCACGGGCTTTTGACTTTGGGCCCCGAGTCTCACACAGTGCGTGGGTTAGGCAACTTGGCTGGGAGGGGTATCCCCGATGGTGAAGAAGACACTACTCGCCGCATTGCTTGTTGCGGCTGCTACGATCTCGTTCGCGCCTGTGGTGACGCAGGCGCAGACGAATGCTCCCGGGATGACGACCGGACGCGGCGACAACCAGAATCTCCAGGCGCCGGCCGCGAAGAAGGCTGTGAAGAAGAAGGCGAAGAAGAAGGCGAAGAAAGCAAAGAAGGCGAAGAAGGCAAAGAAAGCAAAGAAGGCGGCACCGAAGAAGAGCTGACCCTTCTGTTTCTCAGGAAAACCCGCGCCCGTCTGGGCGCGGGTTTTTCGTTGCCCGAGCGAGACGAGCTTGCGCTGCGTTTCCGGCCTGGTTTGCGGGACCGGCGCGCGCCGGCGTCGTCCGCGGCGCTGCCTCAGAAATTGATGCAATAAGTGGCACCGACATCGACCCGGCCGGCGCGTTCGGCGGTGCGACGCATCGGCACCTTGGCATGCGCAACGGTGCCCCAAATCGTTGCACGCGGCTCGCAAGATGCGACGCGCTCGGCAAAGCGGCGTTGCACCGCAACGCCCAAGCCCGAGCAGAGCGTATTCGCGCTCATAGCGGCGGTCACCTACGGAACAGCGCCGGCGTCGGCACCCGCATAACGTTTCCACCATCGCGGCATGGCCGCGATAGCCGACGGAGACGCTCATGAAGGTGAAGGCGAAGGCGAAGGAAGACGAGGCGCGTCGCCGAGCGAGCGAGGAACGTCGCAAGGCCGGAAAGCGATTCAAAGTCGAGAGACGTCGCGTTGCTCGGGCCGCAGGATCAACAGCGCCGTAGGAGCCGGGGCAGCACCGCGCGCCCCGCCAGGAGCGCACGCCCGCGTTGACGGCGCCCTGCGCGCGGGCCTACAGAAGCGCGCCGCCCGAATGCAGGACGAACGTTGAGCGGCGAAACGCGCCGGCAAATGGTAGCAATCCGGTGGCAACGGTTCGCCTAGAGTCTGACTCGACGAAGTGGAATCAGACTCTTCGCCATGTTTCGATGGTGCATGATCTTTTTCCGAAAACCGGTTTCCACTTTTCGGGATCATGCACCAGCCGAAAACTGCGGATAGGAAACCGAGCAATATCAGGCTTGGAGAGGTGGCCGAGTGGCTTAAGGCAGCGGTCTTGAAAACCGCCAGAGGGGCAACTCTCTCGTGGGTTCGAATCCCACCCTCTCCGCCAATCTAAGCGAGCGCACGCATCGACACTCAACAGGTGGATGGTCCGAAAGCGCTAGACCCCGACCGGCCGAAGCGGACGTCGCCCGAGGTCGCAGCAGGGCCGTTAGCGGCTGTGATCAAGTGCAGCCAGACCCGCGTGCGGCGTTGCAGACAGTGACAGGCGGCACGCAGCGGCATTGCACCGCAGCCGGCGGCCCGGCCGGCGCGCGAGAGCGGAGCGTCTGTGGTGTCCGCCCCGGAACTATGATCTCGTGACGTCGAGGTCATGGGATGACGGGATGCCCATGGATGGTAGGCCGTGATTCGCAATCTGCCGCTCGCCACGTTGCGCACTTTCGAGGCTGCTGCCCGCCATCAGAGCCTCGCGCAGGCCGCGCATGAAGTCGGCCTCACCGACAGCGCCGTGAGCCACCAGCTCAGACGGCTCGAGGAGGCTCTCGGAGTCGCGCTGTTCGAAAAATCGGGCCGCGGCGTGGTGCTCACCGACGCCGGACGGATATTCGCACGGTCAGTGAGCGCCGCATTGCAGGAGATCGCAAGCACCGCCCACAGCCTTGCCGACACCAATCAGATCGGCGGTCGCCTGACGATCGCCTGCTCGCCGATGTTCGCCAGCAAGTGGCTGGCGGTGAACCTCGCCGATTTCTGCGACGATCACACGGCCATCGAGTGCCACATCCGGCTGGTGGAGAATGAGCGGGTCGTCGGCGTCGCCGACGCCGATATCGGGATCATCTTCGGAGACGGTGCCTGGCCGGGCAAATGGTCGGCGCTGCTGGAGAATGTCGCGATCTCGCCCGCGTGCAGTCCGCTGCTGTTCCAGAAAGCGGGTCGCGCCCTGGTGCGCCCGGCTGACCTGCGTGACGTCGTTTTGCTGCATCAGGACAACGGCGCCGAGTGGCAGCGGTGGCTTGCCGGCGAGGGCGAGCATGATTTCGAGGCGTATCGCCGGAATCTCTACTGCAACGATCTCAGCATCGCCATCGACCTCGCCGCGCAAGGCGCCGGCGTCGTTCTGGTAAGCGACACGCTCTCCGCCTCGTATGTCGGCGAAGGCAAGCTGCTGCGTCCCTTCTCCGGCGCCATTCAGGCGACCGGCGGATGGTACGTCGTCTGCGACAGCTACCGGCTAGAGCGTTCCAGCGCGCGACTATTCCTGCGCTGGCTGCTGGGACGCTTCGGCAAGCTGCTCACTTTGCAACCGACCGTTCAGGACGTCGATCCCGACGCTGTCGACAGTCCGTAGAGCAGGCTGAGGATCAACGACGCTCCGGTCGCGCCGGTGATGTTGCGCGGATCGAATGGAGGCGAGATCTCGACGAGATCGGCGCCGATCAGCTTGCCGCTCGCACCAATCCTTCGCACCGCGTACTGCACGTCATGAGCATCCAGCCCGAACGGATTGGGCGCCGCAGTGCCGGGCGCCTGCGCGTGATCCAGGCAGTCGATGTCGACTGACAGGTAGATCGCATCGGTGCCGTCGCCCGCGACCCGCAGCGCCTGGCCGACCACATCGGTGATGCCTCGCTCGCGCACTTCGAGCGCGGAAATCACGGTCACCCCCATCTCCCTGGCATAGTCATCGAGCTGCGGTGAATTGGTGAACTCGGCCATGCCGATCTGCACGAGGTTGCGGCCGCTCAGCAGGGTTCCGGAAAGCTCGAGCGCCTTGCGGAACGGCACGCCGCTCGACTCCGCGCCGAGATGCGCCTTGCGCAAGTCATGATGCGCGTCGAAGTGTATGACACCGAGCTTCTTGCGAGGCCCCATGGCCTCGATCACGCCGCGCAGGTTGGGGAAGGCGATCGAGTGATCCCCACCAATCATGACCGGGGCGATGTTGCGCGAGACGAGGAACCTGACCACGTCGCTCACGCGCCGGAACGTCTCTTCCATGTCGGTGATGACGACCCTCACGTCGCCGATATCGGCGGCGCGGAAACCGGTCATCGCGCGCCGGTCGCGGCTCGAATAGGTGGTGAAATACATCAGCCCCTGACGCACCGCGTCGGGGCCATGACGGGAGCCGGCGCGGACGACGGAAGCGCCGTCGTAGGGGACGCCGACGAGCGCGCAATCCAGATCGAGAGACCCGTCCCAGCTCAGCCACGCCCCTGCCCGATGCTCCGCGACATCACCCTTCATGGTGTTCACGACGAGACCGGGGGGTAACAGATCGAGTTGTTCCAAGATTCGCTCCCGCGCATTTTGCGCGCGAGATTAGGCACGCTGGTCCGTCCGGGTGAAGTGAATGATCTTCAAGCCTTCCATGAAGCTCTTTCAGGGTTCTGCGCCCGAAGATTTCGGCAGTTGGTGCCCGCCCCGTTCAAACATGAATTGGCATCATGATTGCGCTGATGAATAATCAATTGTCCCTTTCAGGGGCGCTTGCTTCATAAAGATTCTCGCGGGTCGGCCGCGATCCGATCGAATGCGAACTTGGCCTCGGCCGGTCTGGCCAATGCGGCGCGGGCGCCGGTTGCCGTGCCGAACGACGGATCACGATTTGAGGAGCACGCGATGAATGCGATGTCCGTCCCCGACGCATTGCCCAGCATGGCGAATGTCGCGCGGGTGAGCCGTCGGCACCCGTCGCGATGGGTCGTGGCAATCCTGTGCATCGTCGCGTTCGCCTTCCTCGTGCGGGCGTTCGCGGTTGGCCAGATCGAATGGTCGTTTGTTGGGCGCTTTCTGACGGCATCGGCAATCCTGACCGGATTCGCCAACACCCTCCTGATGACCGCGCTGGCGATGACGCTTGGCATTCTCCTCGGGCTCGTCGCGGCACTGATGCGGCTCTCGTCGAATCCCGTCGCACAGCTGTTGGCGGCGGGCTACATCTGGCTGTTCCGCGGGATGCCGGTGTATCTGCAGCTGCTGCTGTGGTTCAATCTCGCGCTGATCTTCCCGACGATCGGAATCCCCGGCATCTGGAGTGCGCGCACGGTCGACTTGATGACCCCGTTTGTCGCCGCGCTTCTCGGGCTTGGAGTATGCCAGGGCGCTTACACCGCCGAGGTTATCCGCGCCGGGATCACGTCGGTCGACCCGGGCCAGGTCGAGGCGGCGAAAGCCATCGGCATGCGCGCCTCCCAGGTGATGCGCCGCATCGTGTTGCCACAGGCGCTGCGCGTCATCACGCCGCCGATCGGCAACGAGGTGATCGGCATGCTCAAGCACACATCGCTCGCGGCCGTCATCAGCTACAACGAGATCATGCACACCGCCTCGATGATCTATTTCGTCAACAACCGCGTCATCGAGATGTTGATCGTGTGCACGATCTACTACCTGATGACGGTGACGCTGCTCAGCCTTGGACAGGGCTGGCTCGAGCGCCGCCTCAATCGTGGTCGGCGCGGCGACAAACCGGTCGAGGGTGTCGCCACATGATCCCGGCGGTGCTCGCGCGCGACGTGCGCAAGTCCTTTGGCGCCGTAGACGTGCTGCGCGGCGTCTCACTCGATGTGAAGGTGGGCGAGGTGTTCGGGATCATTGGGCCGTCGGGGAGCGGAAAGAGCACGTTCCTGCGCTGCATCAACAGCCTGGAGACCATCGACAGCGGTGATCTCTACGTGAATGGCGAGTTCGTGGGCCATCGCCTGCGCGACGGCCGCCTGCACGAGCTTTCCGACAGGGAGCTCTCGGCGCAGCGGATGCGCACCGGAATGGTGTTCCAGCGGTTCAACCTGTTCGCCCACATGAGCGCGCTCGACAATGTGGCGCTGGGGCCGATCATCGTTCGCAAGATGCCGCGCGGCGAGGCCGAGGCCGAAGGCCGCAGCCTGCTCGATCGGGTCGGACTCGAGGGCCTCTACAACCGCTATCCCGCGCAGCTCTCGGGCGGTCAGCAGCAGCGCGTCGCGATTGCGCGCGCCATGGCGATGCGGCCGGACATCCTGCTGTTCGACGAGCCGACCTCGGCGCTCGACCCGGAGCTCGTGGACGACGTGCTGGAGACGATGAAGCAGCTCGCCGGCGAGGGGCGCACCATGATCGTCGTCACTCACGAGCTTTCGTTCGCGCGCGACGTATGCGACCGCGTGGCCTTCATGGATCAAGGACTGCTCATTGAATGCGCCGCCGCTGCCGAGTTCTTCGGCGCGCCACGCATGCAGCGTACGCGCGACTTTCTGCAACGCCTCAACGCCACGACCCGTGCATAGAAAGGGCCCGACATGCAACGCCTCTGCCTGCGCCGGCTTGCCGCGGCGGCATTCGCCGCCCTGGTGGCGGCCGCGCCCCTCTGCGCCCAGGATCTGGCGTCCCGCGTCCCCGCGAAGATGCGTCAGGCCGGAAAGCTCGTGGTCGGCACGAGCCCGACCTATCCGCCGCTCGAGTTCAAGGACCCCATGACGCTCAAGCTCTCCGGCCTCGACATCGACCTCGCCGAGGAGATCGGCCGCAGGCTCGGTCTTTCGGTTGAGTGGCGCGAGCAATCCTTCGACCAGCTCATCAACTCGCTCGGCACCGGCCGCATCGACATGGGCGCTTCGGGAATGACCGACATTCCGGCGCGGCGCGAGAAGGTGGATTTCGTCGACTATTTCGCGACCGGCACACAAATCTTCACCATGCCGGCGGTCGGCGCCGACCTGAAGGCCGTCACCGACGTGTGCGGAAAGCCGGTCGCCGTCAACCGCAACGGCATCTTCTACATCCGCATGCAGGACTTCAGCCAGAAGGTCTGCCTCGCCAAGGGGCTGCCCGAGGTGAAGTTCGTCCTGGTCGACAAGACGGCCGACGCGCGCGTGCAGCTCGCACAGGGCCGCGTGGTCGCGGCCGCGATGGGCAGCGACGCGATCCACTACATCAACGAGCAGAAGGATTCGCCGGACCGGGGCAAGTTCGTGCTGGTCGGCGAGCCCGTCGCGCTCGACCATGCAGGGTTCGGCTTCGCGAAAGGCAACAGCGGGTTACGCGATATTGTCGCCGAGGCGGTCGACGCCATGATTGCCGACGGCAGCTACGGACGGATCTTCGACAAGTGGGAACTGTCCGACTCGAAGGTGATGGCGACGATGATCAACACCGAGCCGCGGAACAAATGACCGCGGGCGCAATCGGTCACATGCGGCACGAGCAGGCGCCCACGGCGGCGGAAACGCTCGCTAGCTTCTATTCGGCGCTGCGCGCGGGCGACCTTCCCGCGCCGACCGTGCACGCCGTCCGGCGGCACATGCTCGACACGCTGGGCGCTGCGCTTGCCGGCGTGCGCCAGCCGGAAGCGGAGGCGGCGCGCGCCGCGGCACGCGCGGCCTACGGCCTCGATGGTCCCGCGATCCTGTGGGGACGCCCCGACAGCGCGGGCGCCGCGGCGGCGGCGCTGGTCAACGGAACGGCAGCCCACGCGCTCGAGCTCGACGATGCCAGCGGCTGCGATCACAGCGGCGCGGTGGTGATGCCCGCGGTGCTCGCCGCGCTGCCGCTCGCGCACGAGGCCGATGCCGACGACCTGACCGCGGCGGTCGTCGCCGGCTACGATCTCGGCCGGCGCGTGCTCGAAGCGTCGGGCGGCTACGACGCGCACAACAATGCTGGTTGGCACTCGACCGGCACCTGCGGCGTGTTCGGCGCAGCCGCCGCGGTCGCGCGCCTCATGCGCTGTGACGCCGTGACCACGCGCCACGTGCTCGGCATCGCCGGCTCGTTCGCGTCGGGCACCTGGGCGTTCATGAGCGACGGCGCCATGACCAAGCGCCTGCATCCGGGCCATGCCGCCGCATCGGGCGTGCTCGCCGTGCTGCTCGCGCGCGCCGGGATGCGCGGTCCGGCCGCGATTCTCGAAGCGCCCTGGGGCGGGTTTCTGCCGACCTATGCGCGCGAGGCCGCCGACCCTGCCCTGCTGACGTCGGAGCTGGGTGTCGCGTGGCGCATCCACCGCTCCTCCATCAAGCCCTACGCGTCGTGCCGCGGCACTCATGCCGCGGTGGAGGCCATGCTGCGCCTGCGCGCCGAGGGGGCGAGCGCCGCCACGATAGAGAGGATCGAGGCGCGCGTTCATCCGACCGTCGTGCGCATGTGCGGAGCGGTCGACGTGAACACGCTGCTCGATGCGCAGATGAGCCTGCCCTATGTGGTGGGCGTGGCCCTGGTGCACGGCGCAGCCGACCTGCCGATGTTTGCCGAGGAGGTGCGCCGCGATCCCGAGGTTCGCACGCAGGCGCAGCGCGTGCGCGTCGTCGCGAGCCGCGATCCGATCAGCAATGTCGGCGCCGAGCTCGTGCTTGCGCTCAGGGGCGGAGGCGAGCGTCGACTGCGCATCGACGTGCCGGCGGGGTCGGCGACCAATCCGCTGCCCGACGCGGCCGTCATCGCCAAGTACCGTTCGCTCGCCACGCCGGTGATCGGCAAGACGGCGGCCTGCGCGCTGCAGGAAGCCGTCCTCGGGCTCGGGGCCGGCGTCGCGCCGCGTGACATCCTGGCGCATCTGCGCGGGCGCGCGCCGACGGAAGCGACGCAGGAGGGACCATGAACAAGGGCGCGAACTATCGCGGCTTCCGCACCGCCGGCGCACGGCTGCGCGAGGAGCCGCTCGGTCATCTCGACTTTCATCGATCGAGCCTGCTCGGCGAATCGGTGCACGCGATCCACGCCTTCGACAAGGCGCACGCGCTGATGCTCGGCGAGGAGAACATCGTGGCGCGGGCAGCCAGCGTCGCGATGCTGCGCGCCTTCCGCGCGATGGAGCAGCAAGGTGTGGAGCAGGCACGCGCGGAGGCCGACGGCGGCATGCATTCGGGCGAGCATTATCTCACCAAGACCCTGGGCGAGGAGATCGGCGGACGCCTGCACCTCGGGCGCTCGTCGGGTGATCTGATCGAGGTTGCGCGACGCGTGACGTTCCGCGCCCACATCCACCGCATGCTGTTCGCGCTGACCGCGTTGCGCGCGACGTTGCTCGACCTTGCGCTCGAGCATCGCGGCAGCGTCATGCCCGGCTACACCCACGGCCAGCATGCGCAGCCGACGACGTTCGCGCATTGGCTGACCATGTTCGAGGAGGTGTTCGCGCGCGACACTGCGCGGCTGCTCTCGTTCCATACGCGTGTCAACCGCTCGCCGGCCGGGGCGGCCATCATGACCGGGAGCGACTTTCCGCTGAACCGCCAGCGCGTGAGCGAGCTGCTCGGGTTCGACGCGCCGCTGTCCCACACCATGGACGCGATTCTCAGTCACGATCTCGAGATGGAATATGCCGGCGTGCTTGCCGTGCTTGCGCAGAATGTCGCGCGCGTGGCGGACGACCTGTTCATCTGGTCGACGGTGGAATTCGCCATGGTCGAGCTTCCGGACCGCTATTGCGGGACAAGCAGCATCATGCCGCAAAAGAAGAATCCCGACGGCCTCGAGGACATCAAGGGCGTCGCCGCGCAGTCGCTCGGCGTCGTCGCGACCGTGATGATGGCGGAAAAGGGCCCGACCGGATTTCCGATCATGGAGCGGCGCAACAGTCAGGCGATCCTTTGGAGCCTCGGATCTGCCCTCGGCGTCCGCCTGGAGACGCTCTCGCCCCTGATGCGCGATCTGAAGGTAAACAGCGCACGGATGCGCGAGCTCGCCGGCGCGAACTGGGCACAGGTGACCGACCTCGCCGCAACCCTTGTTCGCGAACGCGGGATCGACTGGCGCACTGCGCACCAGATCGTCAGTATCTTCGTACGACAGAGCGTCGAGGCCGGGATCGGGCCCGAAGAGGCGACGTCGGCCTCGCTGGACGTCGCCGCGCGTACGCTGGGCGTGCCGCCGCCTGGTCTGACGCAAGCCGCATTTGCAGATGCGATGAATCCAGCGGCGTTCGTGCAGCGCCGCACCATCTTTGGGGGCCCGTCGCGCGAAGCCATCGGTCGGGAGGTCAAGTCTGCGCGCGAGCGGCTTGCATCAGACCACGCGCGCATCGACGCGCTTGCACAACAGGTGGAACGGGCGCACTGCGCACTCGAACAGGCCATCACCGACTTCATCAACGGGTAGGTCCGACGGCATTTCATTCGGGCACGCGAATTCTAGCGCGCTTTGCTACGGAATGACGCGTTGCGCACCGCCGCCGCGGCGTTCTTGCGGCGTGCCGCCCCACCTGGACGCCGGGTCGACAGGGTCGTCGATGTCAGCTACTTGAATCTCTTTTGGACCTCTTCCCCGAGCCTGCCACGAAGCTTTGCTGGCGCCGCGACTGGAGCGATTTTCCGATGACCCGTGCTGCCGCAATTGCTCGCGCCGAGGCGTATTTTGATTCCGGCGCGTTCAAATCCGACTTGGCTCGGCGCGTCGCGATCCCGACCGAGAGCCAAAATCCGCAGCGGGCGGACGAGCTCGCGCGCTACCTTTCAGGCGAGATGGCGCCCGCTTTGGAGAAGCTCGGCTTCAAATGCCGCACCCTCACGCAGGCCCGCGCGAAGGGCCCGTTCCTGTTCGCCGAGCGGATCGAGGGCGAAGGCCTGCCGACGGTCTTCGGCTACGGCCATGGCGACGTCATTCGCGGGCTTGAGGCCGGCTGGCACGAGGGTCTGTCGCCCTGGACGTTGACCGAGAAGGACGGCCGCTACTACGGCCGCGGCGTGGTCGACAACAAGGGCCAGCACACGATCAATATCGCGGCGCAGGCTGCGGTGCTCGCCGAGCGCGGCAAGCTCGGCTTCAATGCCAAATGGCTGATCGAGATGGGCGAGGAGACCGGCTCGCCCGGCCTGCGCGACCTTTGTGCCGAGCACCGCGACCTGTTCAAGGCCGACGTGCTGGTCGGCTCCGACGGCCCGCGCCTCTCGGCCGACCGGCCGACCATCTCGCTCGGCACGCGCGGCGCATTCCCGATCGATCTGTGGATCAACGCGCGCGAGGGCGGCCACCACTCGGGCAACTGGGGCGGATTGCTCTCGAGCCCGGCGATCCAGCTGGTGCACGCGCTTTCGACCATCACCGGGCCGACCGGGCAGATCCGCATCCCCGCATGGGTGCCGGCCGAGATCCCGGCCTCGGTCAAGCGCGCGCTCGCCGACTGCGAGATCAAATCCGGCCCCGGCGACCCGGAGATTGATCCGAGCTGGGCCGAGCCCGGACTGACGCTCGCCGAGAAGGTCTTCGCCTGGTGCACTTTCGAGATTCTCGCGATGGAATCCGGCGTGCCGGCAAGCCCGGTGAACGCGGTCCCTCCCCGCGCCTGGGCGCGCGGGCAGATCCGCTTCGTGGTCGGCACCGATCCCGGTCAATTCCTGCCGGCGCTGCGCCGGCATCTCGACCGCCACGGCTTCCCGATGGTGCAGATCGCGCAGGCGCGCGACGACATCATGATGGCGACGCGGCTCGATCCCGAGCACCCCTGGGCGCGCTTCGCCGCGACCTCGATTGCGAAGACGACCAACAAGAAGCCGGCGGTGCTGCCGAATGTCGGCGGCTCGCTGCCGAACGACGTCTTCTCCGAGGGCTTGAGCCTGCCGACGATCTGGGTGCCGCATTCCTATCCGGGCTGCTCGCAGCACGCGCCAAACGAGCACTTCCCGACGGCACTGGCGCGCGAGGCGCTTGCCGTGATGGCGGGACTCTACTGGGACCTCGGCGAGCCGGGGACCCCCAGGGTATAAGACACGAAGGCGCGATAGCGCCCAAAACACGATGAATGTAGGTTTGCCCGGATCTGCTGGCGAAAAGCAATGGCAGCGAGGTGCGTTGCTGTGCCCTCTCCCCTCGTGGGAGAGGGCTACTCAACGGCTCAACGCAGGAGATCGGGAGAGGGGGACTCTCCGCACACCGAGCAGATCGAGAGTCCCCCTCTCCCAGCCAAGTCCGCTGAGGTTCCTGCGACGCCCTCTCCCACCTTAAGGGCGTTCACGCCCGTCTTCGACGGGCTATGGGGAGAGGGCAAACATGGCTGGCGCCGTTGGTTCAAACTCGATCCATCTCGCCCTAGCCAAGGCCCGCGCCGATGAATCGGAGCTGATTGCCGTTGGGATCCCTGAGGTACATCTCGCGATTGCCCCAGGTCTGGTCGGTTGGCACGAGGTCGATCGCGACGCCCTTTGCGCGGAATTCGGCGTGAAGTGCATCGACATCCGCGACCACAAAGGCCGCAACCGATCTGGGCACGCGGTCTCCCGAAAAGGACGACACATGCAGTCTGACACCGTCGCGCAGCAGTCCCAGATAGCAAGGGTCTGACTTCTTCTCATCCAGCTGATACGCAAACGCGCGCTGAAATCCGAGCCGCTCGCAGTAGAAGTCCTCCGCCCGTCGCGCGCACGTGATGTGGAGCACCGGAATCGCGATTTTGAACAACGGCCACCTCCCCGGCGAATTGCCGCTTGATTGAAGGCGTCACTCGCCATAGCTGTCGGCTGAACCGCTGCCCGCGCGCTTTGCGGCGAGTTTTCGACAGCGGCGGGAGACTAACGCTCGGAGAGCAATGGCACGAATCTCCTACGTCTCGCTCGGTTGCCCGAAGGCGCTGGTCGATTCCGAGCGCATTCTGACGACGCTGCGCGCCGAGGGCTATGAGCTCTCGCGCGAGCACAAGGGCGCGGACCTGGTGATCGTCAACACCTGCGGCTTTCTCGACAGCGCGCAGGCGGAATCGCTCGAGGCGATCGGCGCGGCGCTTGCCGAGAACGGCAAGGTCGTGGTCACCGGCTGCATGGGCGCGGAGCCGGAGAAGATCACCGCGCAATTCCCCAACGTGTTCGCGGTCACCGGCCCGCAGCAATATGAAAGCGTGGTCGCGGCGGTGCATCGCGCCTCCCCGCCGGCGCACGATCCGTTCGTCGATCTGGTGCCGCCCGAAGGCATCAAGCTCACCCCGCGCCACTACGCCTATGTGAAGATTTCAGAAGGCTGCAACAATCGCTGCACCTTCTGCATCATCCCGAAGCTGCGCGGCGACCTCGTCTCGCGCCCCGCCGCCGACGTGCTGCGCGAGGCGGAGCGGCTCGTCGCCGCCGGCGTGAAGGAGCTGCTCGTCATCTCGCAGGACACTTCCGCGTACGGGGTCGACATCAAATACGCGGCGAGCAGTTACAAGGGCCGCGAGGTGCGGGCGAAATTCCTTGATCTCGCGCGCGAGCTCGGTGAGCTCGGCGCCTGGGTGCGGCTGCACTATGTCTACCCCTACCCGCATGTCGACGAGGTCGTCCCGCTGATGGCCGAGGGAAAGGTGCTGCCCTATCTCGACATCCCGTTCCAGCATGCCGCGCCGGAGGTACTCAAACGCATGCGTCGCCCGGCCGCGCAGGCAAAGACGCTCGAGCGCATCGCGCGCTGGCGCGAGGTCTGCCCGGCGCTGACCATCCGCTCGACCTTCATCGTCGGCTTCCCGGGCGAGACGGAGGAAGACTTCGCGCTGCTGCTCGACTGGCTCGGCGAAGCGCAGCTCGACCGCGTCGGCTGCTTCAAGTACGAGCCGGTCGACGGCGCGGTCGCAAACGACCTCGCCACGGCGGTGCCGGACGAGGTCAAGGCGGAGCGCTGGCATCGCCTGATGCAGCGCCAGAAGACAATCTCAGCGAAGCGACTGAGGGCGAAAGTCGGCACGCGCCAGCAAGTGATCATCGACGAAGTCGGCCCGACCGTCGCGAAGGGGCGCAGTAAGGGCGACGCGCCGGAGATCGACGGCGCGATTTACGTCGCGAGCCGGCGTCCGCTGCGCGTCGGCGAGATCGCGACCGTGAAGATCGAGCGCGCCGACGACTATGATCTGCACGGCGTCGCGGTGGGATTCTGAGGGCTACCGCGAAAGCTTCGCCGGATCGAACCGCTCGATGAAGCCGATCAGCGCCGCGACCGCGAGTCCGAGGTCGCGCGGGTTCGCGTACTCCATCGGGTTGTGACTGACGCCGCCGCGGCAGCGCACGAACAGCATCCCGATCGGACAGAGCTTCGCCATCGCCTGCCCGTCATGGCCGGCGCCGGAGCCGAGCCGCAACGGCTCGCCGCCCGAGTCACCAACGACCGCGCGGACCGCCGCGGCGAGCTGATCCTGCACGTAAGGGTGACAGGGCGTGGTCGCGACCTCGCGCGTCGTCGTGATGGTGAGCCCGAGATGGCGTTGCTCCGCGATGGCGCGAATGCCGGCGCGCAGCGCCTCGACGAGCCGTGCGCGCGCGCCTTCCGAGCCCGAGCGGATGTCGAAGATGACCACGACATTCGCCGGGATCACATTGGTCGCGCCCGGCGCGACCGCGAGCCGCCCGACGGTCGCGACCACCTCGCCTTTGGTCTCGCGCGCGAGCTTTTCGCCGAGCAGCATCGCCTCGGCGGCGCCGGCGAGCGCATCGCGCCGCAGCAGCATCGGCACGGTGCCGGCATGGCCGGCCTCGCCGAGAAATTCGACGTTGAGATAGGTCTGCCCGATGATCGCGCTCACCACCCCGAGCGGCTGTTTGCGCACCTCGAGCACCGGCCCCTGCTCGATGTGCACCTCGACATAGGCTAAGGCCTCGTCGCGACGGTAGGCGGCGGCCGCAATGTCGTCGACCGACTTGCCATAGGCCGTGACGGCATCGCCGAGCGTCACGCCGGCGCGGTCGGCGAGCTTGAGATTCTCGGCGCGGAACACGCCGGCGCAGGCCGAGGACGAGGCAAGCGTCGCCGGGAAGCGCGAGCCTTCCTCGTCGCCGAACGCCAGGACATCGATGCCGAA
>Ga0187784_10001040_pt1 | contig 21525 bp, 20 predicted proteins | sample 1015_SJ02_MP15_2_FD_132964 | JGI IMG/M metagenome (GOLD analysis project Ga0187784, IMG submission 132964) | Tropical peat soil microbial communities from peatlands in Department of Meta, Colombia - 1015_SJ02_MP15_20_MG | ecosystem: Environmental > Terrestrial > Soil > Wetlands > Peat | place...
CGGCGGGCAGCAGGGGTCACCGGGGCCTCCGGGGCGATAGGGTGTCGAAAGGAAACGCCCGGTAAGATTTTCGATGGCGCGACGATAGGCCTCACGGTAAGATTTTAGACGGCGTGATTCGCGCCCTTGACGAACCGCGGCGCCCGGTGTATAGTCCGCTGTACAAGTTCACAGATGGCTCCGACGGGAGACGTAGGACGCCGTCGCGCGCAACGGAGAGAGCGGCCGCAATACGGTGCGAGGGCCGCCGCAGCCAGGTCCGAACCCACTCCCAGAGCCGCTTCCGGGAGCGCAAGCACGAGTGTCGCGCAACGGGAGCCGGGCCGCCCGTGACAGCGGAGAGTGCTCCGGCCGCACGCCGGAGAACAAAGGTGGTACCGCGGAAGCGCCCCTTTCGCCCTTTGGCGAATGGGGCGCTGTTGTGTTACAGGGAGGAAGGCATATGGCGGTCGATCAGCTGGTGGCGTTTGTCGGCGCCGGCAATATGGCGGAGGCCTTGTTGCGGGGGTTGCTGGGAACGGGAACGGTGAGCCCGCGGCGATGCATCGTGACCAACAAGAGCAACGACGCGCGGCTCAGGGGATTCGCCGCCCAGTGGGGAATCGGAACCACGCGGGACAAGGCTCACTTGATGCGCGAGGGCGATGTCGTGATCCTCGCCGTGAAGCCCAGGGACATGCCCGTGGTGTTGGACGAGATCGCCCCGCACGCTACCCCGCGCCACCTGGTCGTGTCGGTGGCAGCCGGCGTGCCTCTGGCCACGATCGAGCACCGCCTCCGCGGCGTGCCGGTGATCCGCACGATGCCGAACACGTCCACCGCGGTCAACGCATCGGCGACGGCTCTGTGTGCCGGTCGGTGGGCGGCCGCGTCGCACCTGGACGTGGCGCGGCGGATGTTCGGGGCGGTTGGCCGGGTCGTCGCCGTGCCCGAGCCGCTCTTCGACGCGGTCACCGGACTCTCGGGTAGCGGGCCCGCGTACGTCTACCTGCTCGCCGAGGCCATGGTCGACGCCGGCATTCGCGCCGGCCTCGATCACGAGACCGCGCTCCACTTGGTTTCCCAGACCGTACTCGGGGCCGGCAAGATGCTCGCAGAGAGCGGGCACGACCCAGCGGCGTTGCGCGCGAGGGTGACGTCGCCAAATGGCACGACGATGGCCGGCGTGCGGGCGCTTGAGGAAGGCGGATTCCCGGCCGCGGTCCGGGACGCGGTTGCTCGCGCGACCGCCCGGGCGCGAGAACTCCGCGATGCGCCGGCGCGCCCCGCCGATACCCAGCCTTTGTAACCTCGCGGTCTCCACCCAGACGCTTCTCATGGCGTCCTGGCGCGTCGTTACAATGCCGGGCGCCACACGGGCGACCCGCAGCAGGTGTTCCGTTTTCGTAGAGCGTATTCTAGGAGTAATTGCATTCTAGCACCGGCGGGTTACCTGCGCGCCATCCGAAGGTGAGGGTGCAGACCCCGGACCGAATACAGGTTTCGGGCCCGATTCTCCGGAGCGGTTGACGGGCGATATGTTTTCTCGGAAGTGTCATGCCAGGACGCGTATGCACGGGACGGGGTCCGGGCAATCCCGGACCGATCTGCACGGAGGGGGTGGTGCAATGACGCTCGTGCTGGGACGGCGACTGTTGCCGCTGCTCCTCGCGATGACGATGGTGCCCGTCGGGCTGTGGAGCATGGGGTCCGCACAGGCACAGGCGCCGAAAACGCTTGTGATCGCGATCGGAGCCGACCAGACTGGGTTGGATCCCCAGACCGTTGAGAACAACGAGTCCGGGTTCATCATGTCCACTATCTACGACGGCATCGTGAACTACAAGCCAGGCACCAGCTTGGTCGGCCCCGGTCTAGCGGAGTCGTGGACGATCTCCTCTGACGGCAAAGTATACACGTTCAAGCTCCGGCACGGCGTCAACTTCCACGACGGGACCCCGATGAACGCCCACACCGTCGCGCAGGATCTGGACCGGGCGATCAACCCGCAGAACCCGTGCTACGTGCTGGCGCGGAAGGGCGTCGACACGTACGACGATTTCACGTTTGGGACCGCGGCGGACGGGACCGTGGCGAAGATGGACGTCGTGGACGACTACACGCTGCGGTTCACGCTGCCGAAGCCGAACGCGCCGTTCATCACGAGCCTGGCGATGGTCTGGCAGGGCATCATGTCACCGACAGCGACCAAGCAGTATAACTGTGACGCCAGTCAGCACCCGACCGGAACTGGCCCGTTCAAGTTCGTGGAGGCCGTGCGGAACGACCACGTCACTGTCGCCGCGAACCCGAATTACTGGAACGGGCGGCCGAAGGTCGATCGGATCATCTTCGAGATCGTGCCTGAGAGTGCGACCCGCATGCTCAAACTGGAGCGGAACGAAGTCCAGATCCTGGCGGATGTCCCGCCGTCGGACTACTCGCGCGTCACCGGTAACCCCCAGCTGAAGCTCTACGCGGCACCGGCCCTCACGATCCTCGGGGTCTCGATGACGAACGACACGGCCCCATTCAACGACGTGCGGGTGCGGCAGGCGATGAACTATGCCGTGGACAAGGACGCGATCAACAAGGGGCTCTACGGCGGGGCGACCACGGCGAGCCAGGGGATGCCCCCGGTCTTGTGGGGCTACAACAAGACCCTCAAGCCCTATCCCTACGATCCGGCGAGAGCCAAGCAGCTCCTGACCGAGGCAGGGTACCCGAACGGGTTCACCACCGAGATGTCGGTGTACGCCAACCCGCGCGGCTACAACCCCGTGGGCGGCGCCAAGCTCGGTGAGGCGGTCCAGGGTTATCTGGCCAAGCTCGGCGTGACGGTCCACATTACGCAGTACGAGTGGGGCGCTTACCTCAACTTGATGCGCCACACGCCGTGGAAGGGGATGGGAATCGCCGGCTGGACCGGGGACAATGGCGACCCCGACAACTTCCTTGGCGACTTGTTCGAGTTCGACGAGGCGGCCGGGCACGCGCGCATCAACAACTACGCCCGCCACCACAATCCTGTGTACGACCAGCTGATCGTCCAGGGCCGGCAGACCACCGACCCGGCGCGGCGGACGCAGATCTACATCCAGGCTAACCAGATCCTGCACGACGACGCGCCGTGGATCTTCATCAACCACACGAACCAGGTTCGGGCGACGCGTGCAAACGTGAAGGGCTTCCTGCTCGATCCGCTCACGATGTTCTTCAATATGGAGCTTGTCTCGCTGCAGTGACCTCTCGCCGCGTGAGCGTGGGGGCCCGCCTCGACAGCAAGCGGGCCCCCTGCACGCGGTTTGACGTCCCGCCGTTATGCTGAAGTACATCGGGCGCCGCCTCGTCGAGCTCGTGCCGGTGCTGATCGGTGTGAGCATCCTGGTGTTCTTCGGCATGCACCTGATCCCAGGCGATGTCGCACAGTTGCTGCTCGGAGACAAGGGGACCGCGGCCGACCTCGCGCGCCTGCGCCACCAGCTTGGACTGGACCGGCCCGTGTATGTGCAGTACGTCAGGTTTCTCGCCGGGGCCGCCATTGGGGATTTCGGCATCTCGCTCCGCACGCGGCAGTCGGCACTCTGGGAGATCGGCCAGGCAATGCCGATCACGATCCAGCTCAGCCTGGCGGCGCTGCTGTTCGCCGTCGTCGTCGGCCTCTCGGTCGGCATCTTCGCAGCGCGCCATCCCCGCTCGCTGGCCGATAGCACCGCCATGGTTACCGTGTTGATCGGCGTCTCGATGCCGGTGTTCTGGACGGGGATTCTGCTGCTGCTCGTCTTCGGCGGGATACTCGGCTGGCTACCGCTTGGCGGCCTGATCGACGAGGGGATGCGGTGGCGCCGGATCACCGGGATGCCGGTTGTCGACGGCGTGCTGACGGGCAACTGGACGGTTGCGCGGAGCGCGCTCGCGCACCTTGTCCTCCCCGCAGTCGCCCTCGGGGCGACCTCGATGGCGGGGATCGCGCGCATGTCTCGCTCGACGATGCTGGAAGTGCTCGGGGTCGACTACGTCCGGACCGCGCGGGCGAAGGGCGTGGTCGAGCAGAGGGTGATCAACCACCACGCCCTCCGCAATGCGCTGCTGCCCGTGGTGACCCTGATCGGGTTGGAACTCGGTCTGCTGCTGAGCGGCGCGGTGCTGACCGAGACGATCTTCGCGCTCCCGGGGCTGGGCAGACTCGCGATCACGAGCGTGCTCGCGCGCGACTACCCGGTCGTGGAAGGCGTGGTGCTGATCGCTGCGGCGATCTTCGTGCTCGCCAACCTCCTCGTGGATGTGCTGTACGCCTACCTCGACCCGCGGATCCGTTACACATGACGGTCGTTGGCGCGGTCTCCCAACCAGAGGCTCCGAGACGGCGGCTCGCGGCGCTGTCGTGGCAGCGGCTCGTCCGCAGCCCGAACCTCCTGATCGGGAGCAGCGTGCTGTTCCTCGTGGTGGTGTCGGCCGTGTTCGCCCGGCAGATAGCGCCATATGACCCGATCGATCAGCAGTTCACCGCGCAACTGCAGGCACCGTCCCCGGCGCATCCGTTCGGGACCGACGAGTTCGGCCGGGACGTCCTCTCCCGCTGCATCTACGGCACGCGGGTTGCGCTTGCGGTGGGGGTGCTCGCGGACGGGATCGCGCTGGGCCTCGGCGTGATCTTCGGGATCGTCTCCGGATACGTCGGCGGACGCGTCGACGGCGCGATCATGCGCTTCATGGACGTGATGCTCGCCTTTCCGTACTTGCTGCTCGCGATGATCGTGGTGGCCATCCTCGGTCCGAGCCTGACCAACGCGATGATCGCGATCGGGATCGTGTACATGCCACGGTTCGCCAGGCTGGTACGCGGTGCGGTGCTTGCGATCCGGGAGGAGGAGTTCGTCGAAGCCGCGCGGGCGACGGGCACGGGCGTGGTGCGCATTCTCGCGAGGCACGTCCTTCCGAACATCATGTCGCCGATCATCGTCATGGCGACGCTGACCGTCGGGTTCTCGATTGTGGAAACGGCCGGCCTGTCGTTCCTGGGGCTCGGCGCCAGCCCGCCGACCCCGGAGTGGGGCTCGATGCTGGCGACGGGCCGCTCCTACATGCTGACCGCCCCATGGATCGCCACGTTTCCTGGGGTCGCGATTCTCGTGACGGTGATCGGTTTCAACATGGTCGGCGACGGTCTGCGGGACCTCCTGGATCCACGGCTTCGCGGTCACGGGTTCTGACCGGCCGGGCCGTCCAACGAGGTGGCGCAGCCGGTGTCCGGACGTTGCGAAGTCCGAAATCCGCGTCGTGGACGTCCCGGGGGCGAGAAACGCGGGAGATAGCGACGCGACCAGGTATGACGAGTCCGCTGAGCCCGGCTCGCGGACGCCCCCGAGCGACCATGCCGGAGACAACAACGCGACCGGATGTGCCGCGGAACTTCCACCCGTTTCGTTCCGTGTTAGATAAGAAGGGCTTATGGCGCCCTGCCGTCGAACCTTCTCGCGCGCGGTAGGAGGGTTCGATGGGAGTCTCGGAGCTCGAGATCCGTGTTCGATATGCCGAAACCGATCAGATGGGGGTGGCGCATCACGCGAGCTATCTGGTCTGGTTCGAGGCGGCGCGAACCGAGCTCATTCGCGAGTGCGGGCGCTCGTACGCGGACATCGAGGCAGGGGGCTGGCTGCTGGTTGTCGTCGAGGCGCACTGCCGGTACCGCCAGCCCGCTCGATATGACGAGGTGCTGGTGATCCGGACGCGCGTCCGCGAGGTGCGGGCGGCGACGCTCACGTTTGCGTACGAGGTCCTACGAAAGGGGGATGGCGAGGTTCTGGCCGACGGCCATACGGTGCACGCGGCCGTGGATCGCGGCGGCCGTGCGCGGCGGATCCCCGAAGAGATCTCCGGGCTCCTGGTCCCGGCCGTCCCGGAGGCCTAGGAGGGCAGGGGCACGCGCTATCCGGCGATCCCGGGTGCCGGGGCCCCGGGGGGTGAACGCCCCGCGGAGGGCACCAGCAGGCAAGGGCAGGAGGGAGACCACCGGTCCGGCGAAGGAATGTATGTTTTCGGCATTCAAGGCGTATTTTTCTGCGCACCCCGCCCGGTATGCCGCGGCGCGGGTGTGATTGTCGAACGAGGGCGGTGACGGTCCGATGTCCGAGGAAAAGCCCGCGGGACCGCAGGCGGAGGAAATCGATCTCGCACAAATGCCCACGCTGGCGGAGCGCCAGATCGTGCAGGGCACCGTGGTCCGTGTGGACAGCGAAGGGGTTTTGGTGGACGTTGGGGCCAAGTCCGAAGGATTCATTCCGCCCAAGGAACTGTCGACGCGCGGCGACACCGTCGAGGGGATTGCGGTCGGGGACCGCATCGACGTCTACGTAGTGAAGGTCGAGGGCGACGAGGGTAACATCCTGCTGAGCAAGAAACGCGCCGATCTGGTGCGCGCCTGGGACCGGATTCAGCAGGCGTTCCAGGCCGGCACGGTGCTCCACGCGATGGTGGTTGACAAGGTCAAGGGAGGGCTGGTCGTCGACCTCGGGGTGCGCGGTTTCGTCCCGGGGAGCCACGTGGACTTGTCCCAGGCCAAGGGCCGCCGGTTCGAGTCGTTGGTCGGCCAGAGTGTTCCGCTCAAGATCATCGAGGTCGACCGGCACAAGGGCCGTGTGATTCTGTCACACAAGAACGCGATGGCCGAGACCCGGACCAAGATGCGCGCAGACCTCCTCACCTCGCTGGAAGAAGGTCAGGTGCGCGAGGGCGTGGTGAAACGGCTGACCGACTTCGGGGCGTTCGTGGATCTCGGCGGCGTAGACGGGCTGCTGCCCATCAGCGAGATGTCGTGGACGTACATCAAGCATCCGTCCGAGGTAGTCCATCGCGGTCAGCACGTGACGGTGGCGGTGCTTCGCGTCGACCGCGAGGCGGCGCGGATCTCGCTCGGCTTGAAGCACATCCTCCCCGACCCTTGGCAGCACGTCAGCGCCACGTATCGACCGGGGCAGGTCGTGTCGGGCAAGGTTGTCCGGACCGTGGCGTCCGGTGCCTTTGTGCGGCTCGGCGACGTCGACGCATTCCTTCCGATCTCCGAGCTCGCGGAAAAACGCGTGCAGAAGGTCGAAGATGTGGTGCAGTCAGGCCAGTCGGTCGAAGCGCTGGTCACAGAGATCCGTGCCGAAGAGCGGCGCATGATCTTGAGCCTTAAGCGCCTGGCGCGCGAGCGCGAGCGCACGCGCGTCAAGGAGTTCATCTCTTCGCAGGGCGACGAAGGCCGGGTGACCATCGGCGACATCGCGGGGGAGTTGCTCCGTCAGGTCGTTACGACGCCGGACGCCGAAGCGTCCGGAGGTGACTCGCGGCCCGCGCAGTCTCGCCGGGACGCTTCTGGCGCAGGTGAGACTCCTCCACGTTCGACTCCCGGCGCCTGAGCGGTCCTCGATCCCTGCCCGCGTCGGCGCCCCGGGCGTAATCGCCTCGGGGCATCGCGGCGCGGGCCCACGCGTTCGGCCCAGAGGCTCGTCTTGCGGATTCAACGCGTGTCCGGTTCTTTGCCGCAGACACAGCGGCACGTCCTGCTCTACGTGAGCAGGAATCGCACCTCACACGTGCTGCACGTCCGGAAGATTCCCGCGGACCAGGACAGGAGGTGCGTCGGTCGTGGACCAGCCCGAGATGATCTTCGAGGTGACCAATGGGGTCGCATACCTCACCGTGAACCGTCCGCAGCATCGAAACGCCATGACGTGGCGTATGTACGAGCGGTTGGTCGAGATCTGCGACGAGGTGGACCGGGAGGCCCGGATCAAGGTGCTCGTCATCTCAGGGCGGGGGGATCGGGCGTTCATTTCCGGGACGGACATCAGCCAGTTTCCCGCCTTCCAGGGTAACCCTCAGGCCGGCATCGAGTACGAGGAGCGCATCGACCACGTGATCGGACGGCTGGAAGGGGTGACGAAGCCGACCATCGCCGCGGTGCGCGGGTTCGCGGTCGGAGGCGGATTGACGGTGTCGGTCGCGTGCGATCTCCGGATTGCCGCCGACAACGCCCGCTTTGCGATCCCGATCGTTCGGCTCGGCAACTGTCTGTCGATAAAGAACTATGCCCGTCTCGTGGCGCTGCTCGGTCCGGCGCGGGTGAAGGAGATGATCTACACCGCACGCCACGTGGAGGCGGCGGAGGCGCTCGCCTGGGGGCTCGTGAACGAGGTGGTGCCGGCGGAGGCGCTCGACGATCGTGTGCGCGAGATTGCTGAGGCGATCTCCCAGGCACCCCCGTTGACGTTGCGGGTGAGCAAGGAAGCCGTCCGCCGGGTCGTGCATCGGTTCCTTCCTGACGAGTCCGGCCACGATCTGGTCGAGTTGTGCTACAACAGCGCGGACTTTCAGGAGGGAGTTGCGGCGTTCCTCGAGAAGCGGACGCCGCACTGGACCGGACGCTGACTGCTCCTTGCAGTCTGCTCGGCCGCGTTTCGGCAGGCGCGGTGGAGGAAGCCGCGACCTGGTGTGCGAACTGAGGTATCGCGGTCGGTGGCAAGAGGGTCCGGTTGCGCGAGCCGGTCGAGAGCGGTGGTGGTGAGACGATGACCTACGTGTTCCAATGCAAGTCATGCGGGCACGAGTTCGAGATCACGGCTACCGTCGCCGAGTACGAGTCTCGGGGAGCGCCAAAGTGTCCGAGTTGCGGCACACCGAAGGCGCGGCGCGTGTTCACCCCGGTGCTCGTCATGGTGGGATCGCGCGGAGACGGAGAGCCGGCGCCTTCATCCGGCGGCTGCGGCTGCGGCGGCACCTGTAGCTGCGGTCACTAGCTCCTGTCAGCTCCGCGTTGCGGCGCTGCCGCCGCGTGGATCGAAGGTTGAGGGGTTGCTCGACTGTGGTGGCGGCCCGCCCTGTACGGGGCGGGCCGCCGACGCATCTCAAGCCGCTGGCGCTTGAGAGTCAGGGATCACGGGTCGGGGAGGTGGAGGGAACGTGCGTTCGTGCCGACGGTCGGTCATCCTGGACTGCGATCCAGGCCACGATGACATGCTCGCCATCCTTCTGGCGGCGCGCCATTTTGAGATCCTCGGGATCACCACGGTCGCCGGGAACGTAGACGTTGAGCGGACCACGCTCAACGCGCTCCGCATCGTCGAGCTCGCCGGCCTGGACGTTCCGGTCGTAAGGGGATGCGCAGGGCCGCTCGTGCAGGACCCGGCCCATGGGTCCGCGGCCCACGGGGAGAGCGGTCTGGACGGGTACGAATTCCCGCCCGTGCGGCGTCGGCCGGACCGTCGCAGCGCTGTCGAGTTCCTGGTCGAGACCCTGCGGGGGCGCGATGGAGTGACAATCATCGCCACGGGCCCCCTCACTAACCTGGCGATCGCACTCCGCGCGGCCCCGGACGTCGCTGGGCGGATCGAGGCGATCTCGCTGATGGGCGGGTCGGCGACCACGGGGAACGTGACGGCGGGAGCCGAGTTCAACATCTGGTTCGACCCCGAGGGGGCGGACGTCGTCTTCCGCAGCGGCGTGCCGCTGTGGATGTCCGGACTCAACTTGACCCGTCAGGTCGGGGTGGACTTGAATGGCATCGAGAGACTCGAGGCGCTCGGCACGCCTACGGCGAGGGTGGTTGCGGCGCTGCTCCGATTCTATGTGGGACGTCAAGAACGGACCGGCAACGCGACGGGGCCGCTGCACGACCCCTGCGCAGTCGCGATGCTGCTGGAACCACCCGTGATCTCGTGGGCGTCGATGCACGTCGCGGTCGAGTTGCGGGGAGTGCACACGCGCGGCATGACCGTATGCGACACCCGGCATCTCTGCGAGTTCAACCCCGCCGCGCGGGCCGGCGCCGCACCGCGGGGCGAGTCGCCCAATGCACGCGTGGGGCTGCACGTAGACCGCGAAGCGTTCATGCGGCTCCTTGAGGACGCGCTGGGAGCCATGCCCTAGCGCGCAATCACCATGTCGAGGCGTCCGGATCCCGCCGGAGCGGACTTCTTCCGCTCGCCGGCGTGGTCACCGGCGGCCGACGAATGGCATCTTGGTCGCCATGACCGTGCGGAACAGGACGTTCTCCTCGCGCGGCAGGCTCGCCATGTACACGACGGCGCGGGCCACGTGGGTCGGATCCATCCTGGGCTCCGGGCGTATCGATCCATCGACCTGCGGCACACCGGCATCCATCCGCGCCGTCATGTCGGTGGCCGCATTGTCGATGTCGATCTGCCCGCGGGCGATGTCATACTTCCGGCCGTCGAGCGACGTCGACTTGGTGAGGCCCGTGATCGCGTGTTTCGTCGCCGTGTACGGCGCCGAGTTCGGCCGGGGGACGTAGGCGGAGATCGACCCGTCGTTGATGATGCGACCGCCGTGGGGCATCTGGCTCTTCATGAGGCGGAACGCCTCTTGAGCGCAGAGGAAGGTGCCCGTGAGGTTGGTTTCGACCACGGCCGGCCATTGCTCATAGGTCAGGTCCTCGAGCGGGACGGACGGCGCCTCGATCCCGGCGTTGTTGAAGAGCAGGTCCAGCCGGCCGAACGCGTCCTTCGTTCTGGCGAACAGGGTCCTCGCGGAGGCGGGATCGGTGATGTCGGTGGGTACGGCCAGCATCTGCGATTCAGGGTCCCCTGCAGCCATGAAAGTCGCTTCCAGCGGTTCTCTGCGCCGTCCCGCGAGAACACGGAATACCCTTCCTCGAAGAGGACCAGGGCAACCGCTTCGGCAACGCCCGTGCCCGCGCCCGTGACAATGGCCACCTTGCTTGCCGCTACCATCCGGTCCAGCTCCTTCCACTCTCATGATCTCTCGGATCCTGCATGACCAGGGGCCGCGCTCTGCTGACGGCGTCCGACGCGGCGAACGTTCGAGGGCAACCTCTCCGCGCCTGCCAGCGTGGCTCGGGGCATTCTGCAGATCCTCCTCGGTGTGACGGTTGACACGCCGAGTGGCGGGGCGCGAGACGTCTGGATCCCAGGTACCGCGACGATGCGGGGCAGCGTTTCCGTCGAGCCCGCACGATGGCGACTCCGATGAGGAGATTTGCGCCGCCGCGTCGAAAACCCCGGTTCCACAGGTTGTGCCGGAGGCAACCGGCATATGCCCGGCGCGCTCGTGAGAACGGCGGAGTTGAGACTCCCCATATCAAGGACGTCAGCGGACCCGGTGGCGGGTCCGGCTGAACAGGGGTGGAGCCGATGGCCGTGACGTACGAGATCGACGCGCTGAGTCCGGGCGGGCGAACCGTCGATTGGTCGACCCGCATGTACCTGTACCCGGCCGGCGAGACCACGATCTCCGCGTACTTTCTGTGGCTGCTTCGGGGGCCGGACGGCCCGATCGTCGTCGATACGGGGTTCACTCCGCGGTTGGGGAGGGCGAAGGGCATCCCGGTGGAGCAGATGCGGACGCGGGACGAGCTGCTGGCAACCGCGGGCGTGGACCCGGCTGCGGTCTCGACTGTGGTCCTGACCCATCTACACTGGGATCACTTTGATGTCGAGGGTATCTTCCCGAAGGCCACGTTTTGGGTCCAACGCAAGGAGCTCGAGTTCTGGACGGACTACGGCGCGGCGGAGCGGTGGCACCGACGGTTCCTGAGCGACTGCTTCGCCGCCGACATCGCTGGGCTGCGGTCCGGGGACCGGCTTCGGCTCGTGGACGGCGAGGTGGAGGTAGCGGACGGCATCGGGTTGGAGCGCGTTGGAGGCCACTCCCCTGGGATGCAGATCGTGACCGTGCAAACGAGGAAGGGCCCGTTCGTGATCGCAAACGACGCGCTGACGACCTACCGAAACCTACGAGAATGGACGCCGCCGGCGATCCATCTGTGCAGCATTGCGGAGTGTCTTGCGGCGATGGACCGGATCCGGACTCTCGCCGGCGGCGACGAGGATCGGATCTGCCCCGGACACGACGGGGAGGTCTGGAAGCGGTTCCCGGAGGTCAAGCCTGGCGTGTACCGGCTCGCGTAACGGCCCGTGAACGACGCCGAACTCGGGGCATGTGCTGGCCGCATGCCCCCGGAACGGTGGTGTCTCTGTCATGGACGCACTGTACAACCGGTTCGCCGGCCAAAGCGTCGAGCGGATCGCGGCGCTCAGCGATGGCGTGTTTGCGATTGCGATGACGCTCCTGGTGCTCGATCTACGCGTCCCCGCGACGGAGGCGATTCACACAGAGCACGATCTATGGAGGGCGTTGGTCGCGCTGGCTCCCCGGCTGATCGCGTACGTCATGAGCTTCATGACGCTGGGGATCTTCTGGGTCGGCCAGCGGACGCAGCTCAACATCTTCGCCCGCGGCGACCGGAACCCGGCCTGGATCCACATCGCCTTCTTGCTGGGAATCTCCATGACGCCGTTCTCGACCGCGCTGCTGGCGTCGTTCATCACCTATCGGACGGCCCTCACAATCTGCTGGTTCAACGTCTTCTTCCTTGGCGCTTCGTTGTACGGTAGCTGGCGGTACGCGACCCGCGCCGCCCTTGTGAGAGACGACACGACGCCTGAGGTTCGAGCGAGCGTGGAGTCCCGCATAGTCATTGCGCAGGCGCTCTATGGGTTCGGCGCGCTGCTGTGCGTGATTATTGACTTTTGTAAAAGTAATGGAAATAAACAACCCTACCACGTTCCGAGTGTGCGCTCAACAACCTTGTCTTGATGTCGACGATAGCAGCGGGTGCAGAAGAAGGAGGGCGCGCCGGTTTGGGTGAAACCCTTCGTCGTCGAGTCGGCGATGCGGCTTGGCAGCAAAGGATAATTCCGTCTGAAGAGACGCAACGAACGGTATGGTCGCCCGTGCGGTCGCGGCGGTCGAAGCGTCACTCTCTAGCCTACGTGCGTACAACGAAGAAAGTAATAAGCTGGATCGCGACAAGTCGGCGGAACTGTATCTCCCGGCCGATGTTCCAACCGACCCCCCCAAAATCGTCCGGGGGTTTGTCGAGTTCTGAAACAACGTCGGTGCCCGGGACGTTGCCAGCCGTCACAACTCCGACGACCCACACAGACCCTCGTGTTCGCCGGCGAAATGACGGGCACGGCTGCACCCAGCTCCTCCGGGGCCTGCTGTTCGGCCTGTGGAACGCATTCGGCGTTAGGTAGAAACACTGGGTCTTCCGAGAATCGTGCGGGTGAGTAGCGAACATGGGTGCGGGGACAAGGCGTTTGCCGGTTGTTAGAGAATCATCTCTCTCGCGTCCGCAGCCGTCAATGGCAAAATCTACGGCCCGCTACGCGGCCATTGACGACCTTGGCCGCGGGAAATGGCTGATCATTACGACCGGCAGGCTGGAACTCCTCGGAACATCCTCTCTCCGTTGCCAGCGGCCAGGTTGGAACCCACACGGAACCTGGAAGAGACTTGCTCTCTCTGATTTACTCAGATGATTGAGATGAGTTTCCTGATGGACCCGTCCACTTGGCTTGGTGGCTCGCGAGCCTGTTATTATATACTGGAGTGGCATCAGCAGACTGCAAAGTCGGTTGGTAGCTTGGCTATATGGGATGGGTGCAATCATGCCGGTTGGAGTTGTGAAGTGGTTTAACGCGGAAAAGGGGTACGGCTTCATTACGCCCGACGATGGCAGCAAGGACCTGTTCGTGCACTTTAGCGGCATCGCAGGTGAAGGATACAAGTCCTTGAACGAGGGGCAGAAAGTGGAATACGAGGCAACGCAGGGACAAAAGGGACCCCAAGCCAGTAACGTTCGCGTTGTCGGCTAGGCACGAAGTGGAGCGCGGGGGAGGGTAAGCTGGAAGCGGTCCTCCCTCGCGTCCTTGGGACGGAGCTGTACCAGAAGGCATGCGCAACCACTCCACGGTCCCACGCGGACGGTCGGCGTGACAGGCGCAGGTACGCCGAGGGACAGAATGCGGTTTGAGATGATTCCAGAAGAGCGCAGGACGTCTGTTCTGGGGGTAAGTTCGTTGAGCCAAGTGATTCCGTCGTCGATGGACATTCAGACGATCTTAGCCCACCTCCCCCACCGATACCCGTTCCTGCTGGTGGACCGCATTCTAGAATTTGAGCCTGGCGAGCGAATCGTCGGGCTGAAGAACGTGTCCATAGACGAGCCATTCTTCGTGGGCCACTTCCCGGGACGGCCAGTTATGCCCGGGGTGCTCGTCGTCGAGGCGATGGCGCAGGTGGCGGCCGTCCTGGTGTCCATCCTTCCCGACATGGACGGACACCTTATCCATCTCGTGGGCGTCGACCACATGCGGTTCCGCCGTCCGGTGGTTCCGGGCGATCAGCTTATTATCAGCGTTGGGTCGGTCCGGGGCAAAGGTCGGTTCGGAAAAGCGAAGGTGACCGCCACGGTGGGAGGTACGTGTGCGGCCGAAGGCGTCCTCACCTATGGACTCGTCAGCGTTGACGCTGACGACGACCTATGATCGCGCACGCCGTTTCCGCACCGTTGGCGGGGGCGGTGGGGGTCTCCGCGCTTCTCGTGCCGCCGTCAGACTCTCAATCACGTCCCGAAGGAGTCGCGCGAGGTCGCCATACGTCGACGGCGTCGGGTCCAAGAGGGCCGCGTAGTAGCGGCTGCCCGGTGCGTCGTGTAGGGGAAGCAGACAGCCGTCAAGCGCCGCACACAGGCTCCGTGCCCGATCGAGAGCCGTCAGATTGGCCCACTGCTTCGTCAGGGGTGTCGGGACGTGCGAGAGAGAACTGAGGTCGCCGAGCGGTTCGTACCACGCGAATCGGCTCCGCGTGTCGAGCACCTCATCGAGCAGGGGCACTAGTTCGGCTGCGTTCACGCCTGGGCATCCTCAGCGCGGTTGAACGGGCCTCTTGTCAGTACGCGCTACAGTCATCGTACCATAACGACAACTCGGGAGACGTGCCGGAACCGTATTCGAGACGGGCCCGTTTGAACCAAAGGGTCGATCGCACGGAATCGGGGGGGCGGTATGCCAATTGACAACGACCGAAACCGAATCCTGATGGCACTCCGGGAACGGCCCCCTGGGGCCCAGAGCCGGGAGTTGGCTGACGCGCTCGGCTTCGCACAAGACGTGGTTGAGCGCCACCTCCAGTACTGCGTGGACTACGCGCTCGCGACCTGGAAGAAGAAGGATGGGACCGGACTTGCTGTGATCACTGATCGGGGACGAGACTATCTGTCCCGACAGGGGCTGTAGCGGCATTCCCGGTTAGGACTTTCTCTCGTTCATCGCCGGCGCATTCACGGGACCGGGCGACACGACCGAGTGTACCTGAGGCGCCATGGCGTTACCGGTCCCTCGAACAGTTGTCGCCGCAGGACGTGAGCCGGCAGACCGGTCGCGGCGCAAAAGATCATCCTCACCAGGTCGGCATCGAGGACATCCTGGAAGAGGTGCACGAACGCTGGATCACCGAGACGTCGTAACCCGGATTTCGTACACCTGAAGACGGCTACCCTTTAGGCACAGGTGGTCCCCCCAACCGCATGAGGCGCGAATCAGTCGTCTGGAAAGGAGCACGCGAATGCCAATGACAAGTCCGACTCTCGAATCCCTGTTGGCACGGGTCGAGAACAAGTACGCACTGATCAACGGCGTGGCGAAGCGCGCCCGTCAGTTGAAGGAGGGGCACTTGCCGATGGTAGACATCGTAAGCACCAGCCCCGTGACCGTTGCGCTCGAAGAGATCGCCGCGGGCAAGGTGCGTCTTGAGCTCGGGGCCGATCTGTCGCAGTAGGACATCAGCGCGACGGTGAGATCTTTCGCTATCCCGTCATCTCTATGGGGCTGCTGGGCTAAACGAAGACGTCGCGATCGCGCGATTCGGAAGCCAGTCCTCAACCCCACAGCATCACCCTCCTGTGCCCGAAGATGCACGGTCTTGCTTGGCGGGGTCAGAAACTCGCGAAGGCTGTTCCGCGCCGGGCAATAGGGTGTCCACACGGGACTGCTTGCGCGCCAGTTTCGCGTCACGCTTGGCCTTTTGCTTCAGCTCTCGCGCTCGTTTCGCGGCGTTGTAATTTGGTCGCTTCACCTCACGCCCCCGTGTGCCGAAGATACGTTCACTATAGCATCCGGTCTGCGAACTCATCACCTCGCCGAATCAAACTGCGCAGGGATCGGAGAAGGCGGACGCTTCACCGGGCCCAGGGCAGGTCTGACGCAGAGATACAGGCCCATAGCAGGCGTTGGGACCCCCGCATTCGCCTGTACGATCGGCAAAGCATCTGACGGAGCTCCTGCACATTGCCGGGGGCGCTGTTGGCTAGGTTGCGGTCACCGCGGGTCCAGACAAACTCGGCGAGATTGAGTTCGGGCGCGTACCCTGGCAAGTACTCCACCTGCACGCGGAAACGCCGCCGGAGCCATGCCGTGACTTCTCGGCGGCGATGGATCGAGCCCCGATCCCAGAGGAGCACGATGGGGCCGCGGAGGTGGCGGAGCAAGGCGGTGAGGAAGGCGCGGACATCAAGGCCGTCAAACGCCCGCGCCTGAAACTGCAGATAGAGTCCAAGATGCCGCCGTCGTGGGGACACCGCGAGCGCCGTGATCGCCGAGAGCCGGTCGTGTTTGTAGCGATGGTACACGCGCGGCGTGCACCCGCGTGGGGCCCACGTGCGGGCCACGTTGGGAATGAGCAAAAACCCTGATTCATCAATGAAGACGAGATGGGCGCCACGTCGTGCGGCGTTTTTTTATATGCGGCCAGCGCCGCCGCTTCCAATCCTCGATCGCTGGTTCGTCTCGTTCTAACGCGCGCCGCTCCGGTTTCTGGCAACTCCAATCCTTCTCGTGGAGCAGGCGCCAGACGTAACACCGGTGATACCGCACCCCAAACAAGCGCCGGATGACGTCCGCGACGCGCGCGAGCGTCCAGGTCCTTAGCTCCGTTGGATAGCCGGCCGCCCGTGGGCCTTTCAGCAGGACCCGCTCCAACCGTGCGCGTTGCGCTCGCGACAGTCTCGGTGGGCGCCCCGGCGTTGGCCGGGAGGTCAGTCCACGTGCCCCCTTTCGCCGGTACGTCTCCGCCCAGCGAAATAACAGAACTCACGGACGCACTCACTGCGTGCGCCGCTGCCGACAGGCTCGTGCCCGCATTAAGCAGCCGGATCGCCTGTCGGCGCCGCGGCTGCGCCTGCTGTACCGTCTCTAAGGCCGCTCCAGGAGCTCAGCCAGCCGCGTGGCATTCGCGACCGCATGCCCCTCCTGGTCGTTGTTGAAGTACACATAGGCGATATCGCGGCCGGACAATTCCCGGAGCCGCCTCGACCAGCTTCGCAGTGCCGCATCGTGGTAACGACCTGCGCCGATCCCGGCCGGACCATGGAACCGTGCGTACACGAATCGTGCAGTCTTGACAAGCCGGAGGGGAATACCGGGGCCGTCGCTGACGCAGCACGCGACCCGGTGGCGGCGGAGGAGGTGGTATACCGGGTCGCAGTGCCACGAGACATGACGGAATTCAACGACGTAGCGTCGGCCGGCCGGCAACGCGGCGAGGAACGCCGCGAGCCGCACGTCGTCGCGCTGGAACGTGGGCGGCAGCTGGAACAGGATGGGGCCGAGTCTCCGTCGCAGCGGACGCGCTCGGGTCAGGAGGCGCTGCACAGGCCGGCGGCTGAGGCGCAGGCGGCGAATGTGGGTGATGAAGCGGCTCGCCTTGAGGGCGAACGTGAAGGATCCCGGAACCGCCTCCCGCCATGCGGTGAAGACGCGCGCGTCAGGGAGGCGGTAGAACGTGTTGTTGACCTCGACGGTTGGAAAACGCCGGGCGTAGTAGGCCAACCACTGGCTCGATGGGAGATCCCGCGGATAGAATCGGGTGCGCCAGTGTGGGTAGTTCCAGCCGGAGGTGCCTACGACAAAACGCGCCATACCGCGTCGCCCCACGTCAACGCGCCCGTCTCTGGGATTCTCCCCGTGACCGTGGGCGTCCAATCGTCCTACCTCTCCACGGCTCGGGAAGTCGGTCTTCGCAGCCTTCAAAATACTCGCACGCCTCGCAGCGGGTGCGGCACCACAAGCGCACCATCGCGTGGCCGCACGCCGGGCACGGCGAACCGGCGTCCAAGATCGGTCGATCGCGCGGTTGGGGGACTCCGTCGCGTGCGAGCATCTGGGCCGCCTCGCAACGGGTGTCCCGATGATCGGCTCGCCAGCGGTTGGTTCCGATCTTGTTCTACAGTCAGCGCCGGCTCCTACGCACGAAAAGCGACCGAGGTCGTGACGAGGACGTCCTCCAGCGTGACCGAGGGATAGGCCGCAAGCGCGACGATCACATCGGCAACCGCCTCGGCTGGGATCACCTGTGTGCGATCGAAGTCGGGCGTGGCGACCCACCGCATCGGCGTATCCATCGGTGCTGGGCACACGGCGTGCACGGCGACCCCATGCGGCTTACCGATGAGTGCCAGCGACCGGGCGAGGCCGACCACGCCGGCCTTGGCCGCGCCGTAGAGCGCCGCGATTTCGGCACCGTAGACCGCGACGCGCGACGAGACCAGGACGAGCCGGCCTCCCCCGCGCGCGATCAACCGCGGCATCGCGGCCTGGGCGATCAGAAACGTCGACGTGAGGTTGCCGTCGACCACACGATGCCAGTCGTCCAGGGTGCACTCTTCAAACGGCTTGACTAAGCTTTCGCCCACCGTGCTGATGACGATACCCGGGGAACCCCATCGGTCCGCCGCGGCCAGCACCGCCTCGACGTCCGCTGGCCGCCGGGCGTCGGCCGTGATCGCCATCGCCTCCACGGAGAGCGTGCGCGCTTCCGCGGCAACGGCCTCGATCTCGGCGTGCGTGCGCGCGGCGACGACGACTCGCGCACCCGCCCGTGCAGCGCCAAGCGCGACCGCACGGCCGAGCCCGCGCCCGCCCCCGAAGATCACCACTGTTTGTCCATTGAGAGCCATCCGCCACCTCCATCATGTCGCGGCAATGCGTGTCCGTACCTCTACCTGGCCGCGGTCCCCCCGGGAACCCGCGACCCAGCACGGCGTGCACGAGCCAACACTTCGACAATCGATCATTTGGGCGGCGCGGATGCGAAATTCCTGCGTTGAGATCCGCGTCGGCAGCGGTGGAGCTGCCCGAGTCTCGTGCGTGAGATGCCGCTGCCGCGCGATCCGATGGCCTGGTCAGGCCGCCGCAGGGTGCACGCCGTCTCGCTGAGAAGCAAACATTGACGATTTCGAGCACGATTGCCAAAGGAGGCATCGGATGCGCGAGGCTTCGGCTCCAACCGCCGCCCCCAGAACCCGGTACAATCCCATTCGCGGAACAGGCGCCGCCGTAGTGGCGGGGCATCCGGTGGCGGTCGCGACCGGCATGCGCATCCTCGATCGCGGTGGAAACGCGGTGGATGCCGCGATTGCGACCGCCGCCACCGTCGCCGTCGTCCGCCCGCACATGTGCGGCGTGGCGGGGGACGGGTTCTTCTTGATTTACGATGCCTCGGCGCGGCGGGTGCATGCGCTCAACGCGGGCGGCCCCGCGCCCGCCGCGGTTACGCCGGACCACTTCCGCGGCGGCATGCCGGACCGGGGCGGGATACTCTCGACCGTGCCTGGGATCCTCGACGGCTGGCGCCAGGCGCACGCGCGGTTCGGCACGCTCCCGTGGGCAGAATTGTTGCAGCCTGCGATCGAGACCGCGGAGCGAGGGTTCCCGATGTACGAATCGCTCGCCGATTGGATCGGGAAGTATCAGGACAAATACCGCGCCGACGCGGCATGCGCCGAGGTGTTGCTGCCCGGCGGGCGCCCGCCGGAGCCCGGCACACTGTTCCGGCAACCCGATCTGGCCGGCACCCTTCGCCGGATCGCCGAGCGGGGCGCACGTGAGTTCTACGAAGGCGAGCTCGCGGCGACGTTCACTCGCGGCCTCGCGCCGGCGGGCGGGCTCGTGACCGCGCGAGACCTTGCCGTGTACCGCGCGATGTGGGGCGAGCCCGTGCGAGCGACGTACCGGGGACACGTCGTCCACACGCCGCCTCCGTTGTCTCAAGGCTGGATGCTCCTGCAAATGCTGAGTGCCCTGGACGGGGTGGGTCTGGGCACGCTTCCGTACGAGCGTGGGGATCGAGTCGTGTTGCTCGCAAACGCCGTCCGCGCCGCGTTCGAGGACCGCGACCGGTGGTTCGGCGACCCGCGATGGACGGGTTTTGCGCTCGACCGCGTGCTGTCGCCGGAGCGTATCGCTGAGATCCGGGCCGGTCTGCGCGGTCGGACGCGGTCCACTGCACGGGCCGAACGTCCAGGGGACACGACGGCGCTGTCGGCGATCGACGCCGAGGGGAATGCCGTTTCGATGATCCAGAGCCTCTGGACGGATGCCGGCGTGATGATTCCCGGCACGGGCATCCTCGTGAACGGCCGGCTCAACTCCGCCAGTGCCCGGCTCGACCATCCGGACGTCGTGACGGGGGGCAAGACGCCCGTCTATACGCTCCACACGTATATGGTGACTCGCGACGATCGCCTACGCCTGATCGGTGGGACCCCCGGCGGGCACAGCCAGGTGCAGACCAATCTTCAGGTGGTGACCAACATCCTCGACTACGGGTTCAGCCCGCAGATGGCCGTCGAAGCGCCGCGTTTCCTGCTCGGCGGCACCCTCCACTACGACACGCTGTCCGCGATCTTCCTGGAAGGCCGGTTCCCGGGCGAAACGCGCCGCGAGCTCGAATCGGAGGGATACGCGGTCACGATGCTGGCGGACTGGGCCGAGATGGCCGTGGAAGGAGCGAGCCCGGTCACTGTCGGCAGCGCGAAGGTCATCGGGATCGATCCGGAAACCGGCATTCGCGCGCTCGGCGTGGATCCCCGGCGCGACGCGTACGGGGCGGTCCGCTGAATGAACGCTCGCACTTCCCCGCAGGAGGAGCACGGGATCTCTGTGAGGCCGCATCGCGCACGCGACGCGTTCGGACGCGGATGGTGCGGCAGACCATGAGCACGCCGCCGGGTGCGCTCGTGATAGCGGTGAGCCGCAGCGCGTCGCACACGTTGAGCAAGCCGAATCAGGATGCCATCCGGCTCGTGCCGGGACTGGGCGTCGAGGGTGACGCGCATTTGGGCAAGACGGTCCAGCATCGCTCCAGGGTGGCGCACGATCCGCGCCAACCCAATCTCCGCCAGGTGCATCTTATCCACGCGGAGCTCCATGACGAGCTGCGTGCTGCGGGGTTCCACGTGTCGGCCGGGCAGATGGGAGAGAACATCACCACCCGTGGCATCGATCTGCTGAATCTGCCGCCCGGCACGCGGCTGCATCTCGGCGCCACCGCCGTCGTGGAGATCACAGGATTGCGCGATCCCTGCACCCAGCTCGATCGGATCCGGCCGGGCCTCATGGCGGCCACGCTCGCGCGCGACGGGCGGGGGGCTCTCGTCCGCAAAGCCGGCGTCATGGGCATCGTCGTGACGGGCGGCGAGGTGCGGCCGGGAGACTCCATCAGCGTCGAAGTGCCGCCGGAACCGCATCGCCCGTTGAAGCCGGTCTAACGGCACGGTCGGCCGCATGAGCATCGCAACACAGCCGGGTCCGGTCAGGCGATTGCGCGGCAGATCCGCCCGTGGGCCCGGAGCGTCCTGAACGCGTTACGTCCTACTCGACCCAGATGACGGGTACCTTGCCC
>Ga0187784_10001041_pt1 | contig 21518 bp, 15 predicted proteins | sample 1015_SJ02_MP15_2_FD_132964 | JGI IMG/M metagenome (GOLD analysis project Ga0187784, IMG submission 132964) | Tropical peat soil microbial communities from peatlands in Department of Meta, Colombia - 1015_SJ02_MP15_20_MG | ecosystem: Environmental > Terrestrial > Soil > Wetlands > Peat | place...
CGGTCCGGTCAATGTCAGCCCCGACGGCAAAATGGCGTCGTTCGGCTACACCCCCGACGTCGTCAATCTCGATATCTCGGACCCGGCCAACCCGAAACTGATCGGCAAGGTCCATATCACCGAGCCGTTCGCCAATGTCGGCATGCAGTCGGTCCATAGCGTGCTGCCGCTGTGGGACCGCAAGCTGCTTTATGTCAGCTCGGAAGCGCAGAAGGAAAAGTGCGAAGACGACGGCATGAACTTCGCCGGCCTGATCGACAATGCCAATCCGGCGCATCCGCGGCTGATTTCCGTCTTCCCCACGCCGGTGCCGCCGCCGGACGCCCCGTACCAGGATTTCTGCGACAAGGGCGGCCGTTTCGGCCCGCACAACACCAGTCAGGAAATCCACAACCCGGCGATCGCGCAGCCCGGCAGGCTGATCGACGTCGCCTGGTTCAACGCCGGCTTGCGCATCTTCGATATCAGCGACCCGCGGCTGCCCAGGGAGGTCGGCTACTTCATGCCGCCGGAGCGGCCGGACGCGCCGGCGCAGGCCGGCGCGCACGCCTCGCCGATCAATTGGAGCGAGGAGCTTGCCGTCGACGCGCGCGGCAATATTTTCATGAACGACGACAAGTGGGGACTGTTCGTGCTGCGCTATACCGGCGCGGAGCCGAAGTGAGCCCGGCCGCCTCGACAGGCCGCCGCAGCGAGAGAATAATGTGGAGTGGAAAAATAACGATCGCCCGCCGCGGCGGCGCAAGTGGAGGAAACGCCATGACCACGCCAACGCTCAGTCCGGCGCAGATGGAAGCGCGCGTCGCCCGCTTCGGCAAATTGCAGACCTATCAGACGCAAAACCTCGCCACGCAAGGCATTCCGCCCGGCGCCATGGAGAAGATCACGGCGCGCAAAGTCTATCCGGTGATGGCGCCGGCCGATTACCAGGGCCGCAGCGCCGGCGCGCCGGTCAAAGGGCCGCGCGGGCTCATCGTCAGCATCGCCGAATGCGAGCCCGGCAACGGGCCGGGCCTGCATCGCCACCTCAACACGGTCGAGAATTTCATGTGCCTGTCCGGCCGCTTCGAGATCGCCTGGGGGGAGCGCGGTGAGCACAGCCTCATTCTCGATCCGCTCGACATGATTTCGGTGCCGCGCGGCGAGAACCGCAGCTTCCGCAACGTCGCCAACGAAACCGGCCGGCTTCTGGTGATGATCGTGCCGGAAACCGCCGAGCAGGCCGATCCGATCTCCTATGCGCCGTCGCTGGCGCAGGAAATCGCGAGCCAATACGGCACGAGCGCGCTCGAGGGCTTGCAGCGGATCGGCTTCAAGTTCGAGGAGCCGGCGACCGCGTGACGGCCAAGGTCGCGGCTCAAGCATAGCCGGCAAGCGCCTGGCGCAGAATTTCGCGCGAGCCGTCGCTGCCGTCGACCGGGCGGATCACGCGCCGCTTGATCTTCCAGCCCGAGGCCGTGCGTATAAGCTCCCAGCGGTTGGTCACCAGGCGATGGATATGATAGCCGCGCGAAGCGCCGTGGTTCGGCACTTCGACCGCCTCGCCGGATTTCTTCGGCGTCAGGATTTGCAAATACGACGTCACCACCGCCTTGTCGCCGTCGAGGGCGGTATGCGGTAACCCGGTAAAGTGCGCCAGCCCGCCGGCGATCGCGGCTTGGTGCGCGTCGCTTTTCAGCAATGCGCCGAGCGCCTTATTGCCGGCAGCGCCGGCGAGGCCGGGGCCGCGGTCGAATACGCCGTCCTCGGCATAGACGGCCTCGGCGTAAGCCGCGTTGCCGGTATCGGCGCTCGGCGGATGCCCGGCGATCAGATTGTAGATTTCGAGCCGGTCTTCGACGGCGCGCAGGCGCGCTTCGAGACTGCGTGATTGCTCGGCCATGACTTTCTCCCCGCATGCAGATAGCGCTGACCGCCCATATTAATATTTTGTTAGGGCTGAAATTTGCACTGCAGCCGCATCCGGAATCTGGCATTGTTGCGTTGCACTCCTCGGGGGAATTGCATGGTGCGCGGCGAAACCGATCGCCGGACATTTCTTGTCGGCGCGAGCGTCGCAGGCGGCGGTTTGGTGCTGGGCTTTGCCGTTCCGTTCGCGCCGGCCAGGGCGGCGCCGGCGCCCGATGCGGGCACCCCGGAAATCACCTGCTGGCTGACCATTGCACCCGACGACACGGTGACCATCCGCATCGCCCATTCCGAGATGGGCCAAGGCGCGCTGACCGGGCTCGCCATGCTGGTCGCCGAAGAGCTCGAATGCGATTGGGCCATGGTCAAGACCGAGTTCGTCTCGCCGTCGCGCAATCTGACGCGCAACCTGGTCTGGGGCGACACCTCGACCGGGGCGAGCCGATCGATCGCCACTTCGCAGGCCTATCTGCGCCGCGCCGGCGCCACCGCGCGCGCCATGCTGATCGCCGCGGCGGCGGCGCGCTGGAACGTGCCGGCGGCGCAATGCGCGGCGCGCAACGGCGCGATCACGCACGCCGCGAGCGGGCGCGTCGTGCGCTTCGGCGACGTCGCGGCTGAGGCGGCGAAGATCGATCCGCCGACGGACGTCAAAGTGAAGCGATCCAGCGACTGGAAGCTTGCCGGCACGCCGCGCAAGCGGCTCGATGTTCTCGACAAAATCACGGCGCAGCCGGTCTATGCCATCGACGTGCGGCTGCCGGGCATGCTTTACGCGGCGATCGTGCACTGTCCGGTCTATGGCGGGACGTTGCGTTCGGTCGACGAGAATTCGATCGCCGCCATGCCCGGGGTGCGCGGCGTGGTGCGCATGGCCGACGCGGCCGCCGTGGTCGCCGATTCCTGGTGGCGGGCCAAGCGCGCCGCCGACGCGCTGCGCCTCACTTGGGACGACGGCGGCAATGCCGGCGTGTCGAGCGCCGCCATCGCCGCGGCGGTGCGCGCCGGCCTCGACGCCACGACGGCCCAGGTCGGGCGCGCCGACGGCGACGCTGCGGCGGCGCTCGCGCGCGCCGCACGGCGGATCACCGCCGACTATGCGGTGCCATTCCTGGCGCACGCCACCATGGAGCCGCAGACCTGCGCCGCGCAGGTGCGGCCCGACGGCGTCGAGATCTGGACGCCGAGCCAGGATCCGGCGACCGCGCTCGCCGTCGCGGCGGACGCCGCCGGGGTGAGCCACGACAAGGTCAAGGTCCACCGCATGATGCTCGGCGGCGGCTTCGGCCGGCGTGGGCCGATCCAGGATTACGTGCGCGAGGCGGTCACCATCGCCAAACAGTTCGACGCGCCGGTCAAGCTCGTCTGGTCGCGCGAACAGGACATCGCCCACGATCTTTATCGGCCGTGCGGCATGGCGCGGCTGACCGCGGGCTTCGATTCCCATGGCGCGCTCGTGGCGTGGACCATCCGGCTGGCCGGGCCGTCATTCGTGGCATCGCTGGTGCCGGCGTTCGGCGCCAACATCGTCGACCGCAGTTTCGTCTCCGGACTTGCCGACGAGATGCCGTACGCGGTGCCGAACTATAAAGTCGATTACGTGGTCTGCCCGACGCCGGTGCCGCTCGGGGTATGGCGCGCCATCAACTACACCGAGAACGCCTATTACAAAGAATGCTTCGTCGACGAGATGGCGCAGGCCGCCGGCATGGATCCCTATCTGTACCGGCGCAAGCTTCTGGCCCACAGCCCGAAAAATCTCGCCGTGCTCGACGCCGCGGCGAAAAAAGCCGATTGGGGCGCGCCGCTGCCGCGCGGGATGCATCGCGGCATCGCGCTCAACGAGGCCTGCGGCAGCTATTGCGCGCAGGTGGTCGAGGTCTCCGTGGCCGACGGCCGCGTCCGCGTCCATCGCGTCGTCGCCGCGCTCGATCCCGGCCATGTGGTCAATCCGCTGTCGGTCGAAATGCAGATCCAGGGCGCCGTCGTCTATGCGCTCACCGCCGCGCTCGACGGCGAGATCACCATCAAGGACGGCGCCGCCGAGCAGTCGAATTTCGACGACTATACGATGTTGCGTATCGCGGAAGCGCCCAGGGTCGAAACCGTGATGGTGCCGAGCGGCGATTTCTGGGGCGGCGTCGGCGAGCCGCCGGTGCCGCCGCTGGCGCCGGCCTTGTGCAACGCCGTGTTTGCCGCGACCGGCAAGCGCATCCGCGCGCTGCCGCTGAAGAACCACGATCTGCGGCATGCGACGTGAACGCGCGCGCAATCGGGCGATCGGGTTGATCGAAGCCTGGCGGCACTGCCTCCGTGCCGCCGTCGCATGGCCGGTCGCGCTTGCCGTCAGCGCCGCCGCGCAGGAAGCCCCGCGCGACTGCCGCGGCGTCGACTTCAATGTCCGTCACCCGGTCGCGGTCGCCAAGATCATCGCCGACCGGGCGCAGGTGCATTTCGTGAAAAACGGTGGGGACGATGCGGCTTGCCCCGCCGCCGGCGACGCCTGCCGGCGCGACGCCTATGTGGTGCCCGGCGATCTGGTGCTGATCGGCAAAACCTATGGCGCGTTCACCTGCGTGTCCTACCAGTCGGCGCAAAATCCCAAGCCGAGCTGGACCAACGGCTGGCTGCCGGCTTCGAGCATGACGCCGGTAGCACCGGCGCGCGCGCCGTCGCGCTCCGACTGGATCGGCGATTGGAGCCATGGCGGCGGCAAGATCGGCATCAAACCGGGGCGGCGCGGCGCGCTCTTAATCCGCGGCGAGGCCTTCTATGCCGCCGCGCAGAACGTCCACACCGGCGTGGTCCATGCAACGGCCAAGCCGGCGCACGGCTTACTGGAATTCGCCGACGACGGCAGCGCACCATTCGACCAGACGAGCGACGACAAGGGCCTTTGCCTCGTCCGCATGCAGCGCGTCGAGAGGCTTCTGGTGGTCGAAGACAACAACGCCTGCGGCGGCGTGATGCTGACGTTTACGGGCTTTTATCGGAGGAAGTGACTCGTCATTCCGGATTGCCGCGCAGCGGCAAGTCCGGAATCCATACTCACAGGTGAACGGATATGGATTCCGGGCCCCTCGCTGCGCTCGGTCCCGGAATGACGCGAATCATCTGCCGAACAACTTATCCAACAGCCAGGAATCGAGCCCGCCGCCTTGATTTGGTTGACCGCTCGGCGGTGCGCCGCCGGCAGCGGGCGCAACCGGCGCCGGCGGCGCCGCATTCTGCCAGAAGCCGTCGGCGAGACCCGGCAGCGCCGAGGGCGCAGTGCCGGCATGCGCCACTTTCATGAACCGGCTCCAGATCTCGACCGGCAGTCCGCCGCCGACCGCCTTTTTGGTCGGCGTATTGTCGTCATTGCCGAGCCACACGCCGGTCACCAGATGCGCGGTATAGCCGATGAACCAGGCGTCGCGATAATCCTGGCTGGTGCCGGTCTTGCCGGCGGCCTGCCAGCCGGGGAGACTGGCCGCGCGCGCGGTGCCGCCGACGAGCGTTTCGCGCATCATCGCGTTCATCATGGCGATATAGCGGGCGTCGACGATGCGGCCGAGCGGCTGCGTCGCGCGATCGTAGAGCACCTTGCCGTCGGCGCTGCGGATGCCCTCGACGACATGCGGCGCGACCGCCAGCCCGCCATTGGCGAAGGTCGCGTAAGCCGACACCAATTCCAGCGGCGCGACTTCCGAAGTGCCGAGCGCGATCGAAGCGTTGGGCTGCAGCGGCGAGGCGATGCCGAGCCGATAGGCGGTGCGCGTCACCGCGTCCGGGCCGAATTCGAGGGTGAGCCGCACCGACACCGTATTGAGCGAATCGGCGAGCGCCTGCGTCAGCGTCACCGGGCCGAGATAACGGTGCTCGAAGTCCTCCGGCTTCCAGCCTTTCACCGCGATCGGCGCGTCGTCGCGCACCGTGTCGGGAGTGAGCCCGTGCTCCAACGCGGTCAGATAGACGAACGGCTTGAATGCCGAGCCGGGCTGGCGCTCGGCGTCCACCGCGCGATTGAACTGGCTGTCGCCGTAATTCTTGCCGCCGACCAGCGCGCGCACCATGCCGTCCGGCGTCATCGCCACCAGCGCGCCTTCGCCGATATTGAGCTTGTCGCCTTTCTGATTAAGCGTGTCGACCAGGGCCTGCTCGGCGGCGCTTTGCAAAGCCGGGTCGATGGTGGTGCGCACCACGATGTCCTGATCGACATTGCCGATCAGGTCGTTGACCGCGTCCATCACCCAGTCGGCGACGTAATTGACCGAGCCGGCGCCGGCCGGCTTGATGGCGCGCGCCGGATTGGCGAGCGCCGCTTTGGCGGCGGCGTCGCCGATCATTTTCAATTGCACCATGTCGGCGAGCACCACCGCGGCGCGGCGCACCGCACCCTCCGGATTGTGGTTCGGGGCGAGCCGCGATGGCGATTGCACGAGCCCGGCCAGCATTGCCGCTTCGGCAAGGCTCAATTGCCGTGCCGATTTACCGAAGTAGCGTTGCGCGGCGGCTTCCACGCCGTAGGCGCCGGCGCCGAAATAGACGCGGTTGAGATAGAGGTCGAGAATCTGCCGCTTGTCGAATTTGTGCTCGAGCCAGAGCGCGAGCGCGATTTCCTGAAGCTTGCGGGTGACGGTTCGCTCCTGGGTGAGGAACAGATTCTTGGCGAGTTGCTGGGTGATGGTCGAACCGCCCTGCGCAGCGCCGCGATGCAGCACGTCGGCGATAGCCGCGCGGGCGATACCAAGGGGATCGATGCCGTGATGCGAATAGAAGCGGCGGTCCTCGATGGCGATAAAGGCGTTGGGCAGGTAATCCGGCAGCTCGGCGAGCGGCACCGCGGCGCCGCCCATGTCGCCGCGGGTGGCGAGCGTCGCGCCGGTGGCGCCGAGGATCAGCACCGACGGCGGCCGCTTGGGAATTTCGAGCGATTGGATCGGCGGCAGATGGATGCCGATCCAGATGAGCGCGCCGAGGCCGGCGATCGCGCCCCACAGCGCCAGCACCGTGCCCCAATAGACCAGGCGGCCGATGCGCAGGCGGCGCTTGCCGCGCCGCGGCTTGCGGGGGCGGTGCCGGCGACTATCGGAGCGCGGCGGACCGCCGATACGGTCGTCGGCGCGCAGCCGCAGATCGAGGCCCTCGCCGCCGCCTCGCTTGCCCCGTTCCCGCCACGCCATGTCCGGTCCGCACGCGCCGCAACGGCGCTGCGGACACGGTAATTTGCCCGGTTTAAAGGGGGGTTACTGCGTCACCTCTCCCCGCCGTGCGGGGAGCGGTCGGATTGCGCAGCAATCCGGGTGTGGGGGCCTTCCTGCGATGAGGACAGCCGAAAATCCCCCTCACCCGGCTCGCAGCAAAGCTGCTCGCCACCCTCTCCCCGCAAGCGGGGCGAGGGAATTTTTCACTCCGCCGCTTCCTTGGTCGGCTTGGTCTCGCCGGCGGTGAACAAGGCAAGCAACGGCCGCTTGATCGCGGCCTGGCGAATGGGCGCGGTGATCTGCGCGCCGACAAGATCGGTGACATAGAACACGTCGACGACGCGCTCGCCGAAGGTGGCGACATGCGCCGAGGCGATATTGAGATTGAGCTTGGACAGCGTCGTGGTCAGCTCATACAACAGTCCCGGCCGGTCGAGGCCGGTGACTTCGACCACCGTGTAGCGGTTCGACCACTGATTATTGATGCTGACCTCGGGCTCGATGGCGAACGCCTTGAGCCGGCCTTTCGGCTGCGTGCGCTTGGCGACCACGTCGGGCAATCTGATTTCGCCGCGCAGCGCCTTCTCGATGGCGTCGCCGATGCGCGCGGCGCGCCGCGCTTCGTCCTCGTCGCGCTCGAATTCGCGCGACAGCGAGATGGTGTCCAGCGCGAGCCCGTCGGTCGTGGTGAAGATCTGGGCGTCGACGATATTGGCGCCGGCGACCGCGCAGGCGCCGGCGATGATCGACAATAGCCAGGGATGATCGGGCGCGAACACGGTCAGCTCGGTGACGCCGCGCGCGCCGTCGGAACCGAGCGCGGTGGCAAGCCGCTTGCCGGCGTCCTCGGTGGCGCGCACGAAGCGCGCATGGGCGAGCTTGTGCGGCAGGTCCACTTTGAGCCAATAGGCCGGATAGAGGCGATCGATATAGGCTTGCACGCTCGCCGCCGGCCAATCCTTGAGCTCGGCGCGGAATTCCTCCTGCGCCACGGCCACGCGCTGCGCGCGGTTGACCTCGGAGAAGCCGCCGGTGAGCACCGGCTCGGTCTCGTAATACAGCGTGCGCAGGAGCTGCGACTTCCAACCGTTCCACACCCCGGGGCCGACGGCGCGGATGTCGGCGGTGGTGAGGATGGTGAGCAGCTTGAGCCGCTCCAATGACTGCGCCACCGCGGCGAAATTCTCTATTGTTTTGCGGTCGGACAGATCGCGCGACTGCGCCACCGTCGACATCACCAGGTGAACCTCGACCAGCCAGGCGACGAGTTCGGTGTCGGCGGCGCTGAGCCCGAGCCGCGGACCGAGCCGGCGCGCCAGCCGCGCCCCGGCCACCGAGTGGTCCTCGACGCGCCCCTTGGCGATGTCGTGCAGGAACAGCGCGACGCACAGCACCGCATAGTGCTGCGGCTGAATGGTCTTGATCAGATCGTTGGCCAGCCCGAACTCGGCCTTGTCGCCGCGCGCGATCTCATTGAGCACGCCGATGCAACGCACCAGATGCTCGTCGACCGTATAGTGGTGATACATGTTGAACTGCATCATCGCCACGATGCGGCCGAACGCATGCACGAAGGCGCCGAGCACGCCGGTTTCGTTCATGCGCCGCAGCACGATTTCGGCGGCATTGCTCGAGGTCAAGATTTCCAGAAACAGGCGATTCGCCTCCTTGTCCGCGCGCACGCGTTTGTCGATCAGCTTGAGCGAGCGGGTGGCGGTGCGCATCGCTTCGGGATGCAGCACCAGATTGTGCTTCTGAGCCAGATGGAACATCCGGATCAGATTGACCGGATCGCGCCGGAACACGTCGGCGCGCGCGAGGTTGACGCGGTTGTTGTCGACGATGAAATCGTCGCTGTCGCCGAGCTTCTTGACGCGCCGCGCCGAACGCCACGGCGTCAGCATCCGGCTCAACACCGGCACCGGCTTGGCCTGCCGGTCCTCCAGCGCCGCGCACAGGAAGGCGGTGAGGTCGCCGACGTGTTTGGCGGTGAGGAAGTAGTGCTTCATGAAGCGCTCGACGTCGCGCAGCCCGGGATGCGCGGTGTAACCGAGCCGCACCGCGATATCGCGCTGGATGTCGAACGACAGGCGTTCCTCGGCGCGGCCGGCGAGAAAATGCATGTTGCAACGCACCGACCACAGGAAGTCCTCGCAGCGCCGGAACACGTTGTATTCGTCGCGGTCGAACACGCCGCGCTCGATCAATTCTTCCGGCTCGCGCACGCGATAGACGTATTTGGCGATCCAGAACAGCGTATGCAGGTCGCGCAAGCCGCCCTTGCCGTCCTTGACGTTGGGTTCGACCAGATAGCGCGACTGCCCGGCGCGGCGGTGGCGTTCTTCGCGCTCGGCGAGCTTGGCGGCGACGAATTCCGGCGCGGTGCCTCGCGCGATCTCCTTGTCGAAGCGCGCGGTCAACTCGTTATAAAGCGTGGCGTCGCCGAACAGGTAGCGCGCCTCAAGGAGCGCGGTACGGATGGTCATGTCGGCCTTGGCCTGGCGGATGCATTCGTCGACCGAGCGGGTCGCATGGCCGACTTTCAGCCCCATGTCCCACAGGCAGTACAACAGCGCTTCCGCGACCTGCTCGCCCCAGGCGGTCTGCTTGTAGGGCAGCACGAACAACAGATCGAGATCGGAGCCCGGCGCCTGCAGGCCGCGCCCATAGCCGCCGGTCGCGACCACCGCCATGCGTTCGGCTTCGGACGGAACGCGGGTCGGATAAAGCTCGGAACGGGTGAAATCGAACAGAATGCGGATGATCTCGTCCTGCGCCCGGCACAGCCGGTCGGCGCAGCGCCGGCCGTGACGGTCCTGCAACAGCAGAGCCTCGGCGCGCGAGCGCGCCGCAAGCAGCGCCGACTTGAGCCGCTGCGCCACCGCGGTGCGCAATTCGCGCTCGCGTCCGCCATAGCTTTGGGCTAGCGCCGTGAGATCGGCGGCGATCGCGCGCGAATCGATCAGTTCGAGCGGGAGACGCTGCGCCTGGCGGATGTCGAGCATGATCGCACCACATAGCGGAGGCGCCGCGATGTGTCATCGGCGGCCGCCGCGGCCGCGCGCTGGGCCAACGAGACGCCGTGTCGCTGCCGAGAATTATTATGCCAGATATATAGCATTTTGCAGTATTTATTTCTAATTGACGCCATAACTGCCATTACCTAAGGAATAAATATAACGCCGCTTTGGGGAGAGGGATCATGCTGTCACGCCGCGCAATCCTGGCGGGCGCAATCGGCGCCGCAGTTACGCCGGGCGGCTTTGCCCGCCCCGCGCGCGCGGCCGCCAAGCCGTCCGACATCACCATCGACTGGGCCACCTACAATCCCGTCTCCATGGTGCTCAAGCAGCGCGGCCTGCTCGAAGCCGAATTCGCCAAGGACGGCATCGGCATCCGCTGGGTGCAGACGCTCGGCTCCAACAAGGCGCTGGAATTCCTCAATGCCGGCTCGATCGATTTCGGTTCGACCGCGGGATCGGCGGCGCTGCTCGGCCGCATCAACGGCAATCCGATCAAGTCGATCTACGTCTATTCCAAGCCGGAATGGACCGCGCTGGTGACGCGCAAGGATAGCCCGGTCGAGAAGATCGCCGATCTTCGCGGCAAACGCGTCGCGGTGACCCGCGGCACCGACCCGCATATCTTCCTGGTGCGCGCGCTACTCTCGGTCGGCATGAGCGAAAGAGACATCAGCGAAGTGCTGTTGCAGCATCCCGACGGCAAGACCGCGCTCATTCGCGGCGACGTCGACGCCTGGGCCGGGCTCGATCCGATGATGGCGCAAGCCCAGGTCGAGGACGGCGCACGGCTGTTCTACCGCAACCGGGACGCCAACACTTACGGCATCCTCAACTCGCGCGAGGAATTCCTCAACGCCTATCCCGATCTGACGCGGCGCGTGATCGGCGTCTATGAGACCGCGCGCAAATATTGTCTGGCCCATTACGACGAGGAAAAGCGCGTCTTCATGGACGTGACCAAATTGCCCGAGGCTGTCGTCGACATCCAGCTCAAGGAGCGCACCGATCTGACCTATAACCGCATCGGGGCGCCGCAGCGCGACACTATTCTGCAGGCCGGACTGGCATTGCAGAAGGCGGGCGTGATCGCCGCCGACGTCGACGTGAAAAAGGCGCTCGATACTCTCGTCGACGACCGCTTCGTCACGGCGGCGTAGATTTCTTCTCCTTCTCCCCGCGCGCGGGGAGAGGTAGAACGAGGGCGCATTGCATTCGCAGGTCACACCATGTCTCTTGTCGGTATGACCGCCATCGTTCGAGGCACCGCCAGCGAAGCTTCGGCGCGGCCACGCGCGGCCGCGAACCGCTGGGCGCGGCTGGCGCGGCCGGCGCTCGGGCTCTTATTGCCGGTGGTGCTGGCGCTGGCCTGGGAAATCATCGTGCGCATGGGATGGGCCAGCGGGCGCCTGGCCCCGCCGCCGTCGGTGATCTTTGCCGAATTCGTCGAGCTGGCGCGAACCGGCGACCTGCAGCGCAATACGCTCGTTACTTTGGGCCGGGTCGGCGCCGGTTTCGGCATCGGCGTTGCGGTCGCGACCGTGCTCGGCGCGGCCGCCGGCTATTCGCCGCTGATACGGCGGCTCGTGGATCCCAGCCTGCAGGGCTTGCGCGCCATTCCTTCCATCGCCTGGGTGCCGCTGTTCATCCTGTGGCTCGGCATTTTCGAGGCCTCGAAAGTGACGCTGATCGCGGTCGGCGTCTTCTTCCCGGTCTATCTCGGGCTGATGGGCGCGATCCAATCGGTCGACCGTAAGCTCGTCGAAGTCGGCCGCGCCTTCCGGCTGTCCGACGTCGCCATGGTGCGGCGGATTCTGCTGCCGGCGGTGCTGCCGGCCTACGTGATCGCGCTGCGCTCCGGTCTTGGGCTCGGCTGGATGTTCGTCGTCGCCGCCGAGCTGATGGGCGCCTCGTCGGGCCTCGGCTATCTCCTGATCGACGGCCAGGAGCTCGGCAAGCCGGCCGAAATCGTCGCCGCCATTGTCGCTTTCGCCATTGTCGGCAAGGCGACCGATTGGCTGATCGCGCTTGCCGCCGCACCGTTCCTGCGCTGGGAAGACGTGGTGCGGTCAGAATAAATCGTATCCCGGGCGCAGCGCGGCGCGCAGTGCCGCGCTGCAGAACCGGGATCGCAGCACTGCCGAGTTGGTAAAGGTCCCGGATCAGCGGCGCACCGTTTTACGCTGCGCCGCATCCGGGAAACGCAATGAGTGGCTCATGCTCGTCCTCGAACGTATCGGCAAGACCTATCCCAACGGCACCCATGCGCTCGGCGGCGTGTCGCTCGACGTCGAATTGGGCGAGATCGTCGCCGTGATCGGCGGCTCGGGCTGCGGAAAATCGACGCTGCTGCGCGCCATCGGCGGGCTCGATGCGCCGAGCGAGGGCGCCATTGTGCTCGATGGCGAGCGAATCCTCGCGCCGCATGAAAAGATCGGCATCATCTTCCAGGAGCCGCGGCTTCTTCCCTGGCTCAAGGTCGCCGACAATGTCGGCTTCGGCATCGCCGACCGGCCGCGCTCCGAGCGCGCGGCGCGCGTTAACGCCGCGCTCAAACGCGTCGGGCTTGCGGACAAGGCCGCGGTCTGGCCGCGCGAATTGTCCGGCGGACAGGCGCAGCGCGTGGCGATTGCGCGGGCGCTGGTGCCGCGTCCGGAAGTGCTGTTACTCGACGAACCGTTCTCGGCGCTCGACGCTTTCACCCGCGCCGATTTGCAGGATCATCTGTTGGATCTGTGGGCCGACGCCAAGCCGACTTTGATCCTGGTCACCCATGACGTCGACGAGGCGATCGTGCTCGCCGACCGCGTCATGGTGATGTGCCCGCGGCCCGGCCGCATCTTCGACGAAATCGACGTCGATTTGCCGCGGCCGCGCGACCGCCAGTCGGCCGCCTTCGATTTCGTCAAGCGCCGCGTGTTGGCCGCGCTCGACCGCTCGCTCGACCGCGCTGCCGCCGGCGCCGAAGCTGAGCCGAAGGCCAGTGCCGGCGCGGCGCTGTGGTGGTGACGGATGACAGAGGTCAGACGTCAGATGACGGATCAGCAATGCAATTCCGACCCCTGACATCTGTCATCTGTCATCTATAATTCGGGCCTCGACGATCATTCAAAGGGATTTCCCTATGGACTCCATCGCGCTGCGCGCGCTGCAAGCGCCGATCAAGGAGCGCTACAAGGCCGATGCCAAGGCCGGGCTGATTACGCTGAAAGCCAAAGGCACGCTCGACGACGCCAATATCGCCTGCAAGGTCGAGACCGGCCGGGCGCTCGCGGTGGCCGGGCTGCATCCGGCGACCGGCGGCTCCGGGCTCGAATTGTGCTCCGGCGACATGCTGCTGGAGGCGCTGGTCGCCTGCGCCGGCGTGACGCTGAAAGCGGTCGCCACCGCGCTCGATATTCCGCTCAAATCCGGCACCGTTGCGGCCGAAGGCGATCTCGATTTTCGCGGCACGCTCGGCGTCGCCAAGGACGCGCCGGTTGGCTTTGCCCGGATCAGGCTTCGCTTCGATCTCGACACCGACGCGCCGGCCGAAAGGCTCGATCAATTACTCAAACTCACCGAGCGCTATTGCGTCGTGTACCAAACGATCCGCTCAGGCCCGCCGGTCGAGATCAGCCTGAAACGGAAATAAGCCGGCCACCCATTAATCGTCATGCGCGGGCTTGACCCGCGCATCCATGCTGCGTCACCGCCTCATGGAACACCGGGTCAAGCCCGGCAATGACGAGCTGAGAGCAGGTGACGACCCATGTCCCCCTTGCTTTCGTTTCTCCTCGACCTTGCCGCCAAGATGGCGCTGACGGCAACGATCGTCGTCATCATTTCGGTGGTGGTCGAACGCTCCGGCCCGTTCATCGGCGCGCTGATCGCGGCGCTGCCCACCGCCGCCGGCGCCGCCTATCTCATCCTCGCCTTCGAGCACACCGACGACTTCATCGCGGCGAGCGCGGTCGGCAGCGCCGCGGCGACTGCGGCGGTGTCGATCTTTGCGCTCGTCTATACCGTACTGGCGCAGCGGCACGGCCTCATCTTAAGCATCGGCGTCGCCATCGCGGTGTGGTTTGTCGGCGCCGCCGCGCTGCGCCTCATACAGTGGACGCCGCTCACCGCGATGCTGCTCAACCTCGCGGTCTTCGGCGTGACGGTGCCGCTGAGCTGGCGTTACCGTACCTCGGGCCCGCCGGCGAAATTTTTGCGTTCGCGCTTCGATATTCCGCTGCGCGCGCTCACCGCGGCCGTCGTCGTCGCCACCGTGACCACCGCCTCTAGCGCCATCGGCTCGTTTGCGTCCGGCGTATTTGCCGTGTTCCCGATCGTGATGGCCTGTACCGTCGTCATCCTGCACCCGCGGGTCGGCGGGATTACCGCCGCGAGCATGTTCGCGCATGCGCAAATCGCGCTGAACGGGCTGTGGCTCGGCTTTCTCGCTTTGCATTATCTGGTCGCGCCGCTCGGCGTGTGGCCGGCCTTGGCGCTCGGACTTGCGGTCTGCATCGGCTGGAGCGGGGCGCTGTGGGTCGTGCGCACGCGCAAATACCGCGGCCCGGCGTAGGGCGGACGGAGCGCAGCGAAATCCGAGTGCGATGATTCCGCATTACGCTACGCTCCATGCGGGCTACCGAGTCATCGCCAGCTTCGCCTTGAGCGCATAAAGCGCGTCCAGCGCGTCGCGCGGCGACATTTCGTCGGGGGAAAGCGCATTGAGCGCGTCGATAACGGCGGTGAGCGCGGCATCGGCCTGCGGCGCCGGCGCGTCGCGCGTCGCGGAGAACAGCGGCAGATCGTCGATCAGCGCGCGGGCCGGCGAGGTACGGTCCTCGGCTTCGATCTGGGCCAGCACGAGTTTGGCGCGCTCGATTACGCTTGGCGGCAGACCTGCGAGTTTCGCCACCTGGATGCCGTAGGAGCGGTCGGCGGCGCCCGGCACGACTTCGTGCAGGAACACCACGTCGCCCTGCCATTCCTTGACCCGCATGGTGGCGTTGTGCAGCCGGTTGAGCTTGGCGGCGAGCGCGGTCATTTCATGGAAGTGCGTGGCGAACAGCGTGCGGCAGCGGTTGACCTCGTGCAGATGCTCGATGGTCGCCCAGGCGATCGACAGCCCGTCGAAGGTGGCCGTGCCGCGGCCGATTTCGTCGAGAATAACCAGCGCCCGCTCGCCGGCCTGATTGAGGATGGCCGCGGTCTCGACCATCTCGACCATGAAAGTCGAATGGCCGCGGGCGAGATCGTCGGCGGCGCCGACGCGCGAAAACAACCGGTCGACGACGCCGATATGGGCGGAGCGCGCCGGCACGAAGCTGCCCATTTGCGCCAACACGGCGATCAGCGCGTTTTGCCTCAGGAAGGTCGATTTGCCCGCCATGTTCGGTCCGGTGACGAGCCAGATGCGGCCGGCGGTTGCGTCGCGCGGCGGTGACAGATCGCAATTATTGGCGACGAACGGGCCGCCGCTTGTAACGAGCGCCTGTTCGACCACCGGGTGGCGGCCGCCGACCACGGTGAAGGCGAGGCTTGAGTCGACCTCGGGCCGCGTGTAATCGCGCTCGAGCGCAAGCGTCGCCAGCGCGCTTTCGATGTCGAGCACCGACAGCGCATGAGCTGCGTCCTTGACCGCCGCGCTCACCGCGGTCACCGCCGCGGCGAGACGGTCGAAGATTTCCAGTTCGAGCGCCAGCGCCCGGTCGGCGGCGTTGGCGATCTTGGCCTCGAGTTCCCCGAGCTCGGTAGTGGTGAAGCGCACCTGGCCGGCCGTGGTCTGGCGATGGATGAAAGTGGCGTTGAGCGGCGGCGCCAGCAGTTTGTCGCCGTGCTGCGCCGAGACCTCGACGAAGTAGCCGAGCACGTTGTTGTGCCGGATTTTCAGCGAGCGGATTGCGGTGGTTTCGGCGTAGCGTACCTGCAGCGCGGCGATGACGCGGCGCGATTCGTCGCGCAGCGCGCGCGCTTCGTCGAGCGCCGGTTCGTAGCGGGCGCGCACGAAGCCGCCGTCGCGGCGCAGCGCCGGCAACTCGTCGGCGAGCGCGCGAGTAAACTCGGCGGCGAGCGCCGGATCGGGCCGGCGCAGCGCCTCGACCGCCTGGTCAAGTTCGCGTGGCAGCTCCGGCAGCGCCGCAAGTCGCGCGGCAAATTGCGCCGCGGCGACGATGCCGTCGCGGATCGCGGCAAGATCGCGCGGGCCGCCGCGGCCGACCACGATACGGGCGAGCGCGCGGGCGAGGTCGGGCACCGCTTTGAGCGCGGCGCGCAGCTCGTTGCGCGCGGCCGCATCCTCGACAAAGGCGGCGACCGCATCGAGCCGCTGCGCGATTGCCGCCGGATCGGTCAACGGCGCCGCCAGCCGTTGCGCCAACAGCCGCGAGCCGGCCGCCGTCACGGTGCGGTCGATGGCGGCGAGCAGCGAGCCGCGCCGCTCGCCGGCAAGCGTGCGCGTGAGCTCGAGATTGCCGCGCGTCGCCTGGTCGATGGCGAGCGTCGCGCCGGCCGCCTCGCGCGCCGGCACCGACAGCGGCGGCCGTTTGCCGATCTGGGTGCGCTCGACATAGGTGACGGCGGCGGCCGCCGCGGTCAGCTCGAGCCGCGAGAACGCGCCGAACGATGCGGTGGTCGCCACGGCGAAATAGGCCGCCAGGCGGCGCTCCGCGGTGGCGCCGTCGAACACGTCGCGGGTGAGCGGGGTGAGCGCCGGCAGCGAACGCAAGTAAGGCGCCAGTTCAGTGTCGGCATACAGCGCGTCGGAGACGATGATCTCGCCCGGCTCGATGCGCGCGATTTCGGCGGCCAGCGCGGCGCGGTCGCATTCGGCGACGCGGAATTCGCCGGTCGAGATGTCGATCCAGGCCAGCGCGAAACGGTCCTCGTCCGACGAGGCGCGGCTGCGCGCCAGCGCCAACAGGTAATTGTTGCGTTTGGCATCAAGGAGCGAATCCTCGGTCAGCGTGCCGGGCGTGACCAGGCGCACCACATCGCGCCGCACCACGCTTTTGGCGCCGCGCTTCCTCGCCTCGGCGGGATCCTCGAGCTGCTCGCAGACCGCGACGCGGTGGCCGAGCGCGATCAGCCGGTGCAGATATTCGTCGGCGCGCTCGATCGGCACGCCGCACATCGGAATGTCGCGGCCTTTATGCTTGCCGCGCTTGGTCAGCATGATGCCGAGCGCGCGCGAAGCGGTTTCCGCGTCGTCGAAAAACAGCTCGTAGAAGTCGCCCATCCGGTAAAACAACAGGCAGTCCGGATTGGCGGCCTTGATCTCGATATATTGCTCCATCATTGGGGTCACGCGGCCGACTTCGTCGGCCGCTATGACGCGCCCGGCGTCGTCGGACACCCCGCCGTTCGTCGGCGCCTTGCCGTCCTGCGGCGATTGCGATGTGGTTTCGGCCGCCTCGAATTGCATAGAGCTTCCCTTAACTCGCAGCGGCGCCAGCCTAGAACATGTCGGTCAGGCGCGCGATACGTCTTCCAGAATCATATCGGAGGCTTTTTCGCCGATCATGATGGCCGGAACATTGGTGTTGCCGGAAGTCAGTTTCGGCATAATCGAGCAATCGGCCACCCACAAGCCGTCGATGCCGCGTACGTGCAGGCGGGGATCGACCACCGCTTCGCCGTCGCTGCCCATGCGGCAAGTGCCGGCCGGATGAAAGATGGTGGCGCCGTGCCGCCGGGCGAAGGCGAGCAAATCGGCGTCCGTCACGCAGGCCGGGCCGGGCAGCACCTCGGCGGCGACATAGTCGCGAAGCGGCGGCGTTGCCGCAAGCCGGCGCGCAAAGGCGATGGCCGCGGTGAGGCAGCGCCGGTCGGTCTCGGCGGCAAGATAATTGGCGAAGATTTTCGGCGGCGCGAACGGGTCGGCCGAGGCGAGCGAAATCGAGCCGGTGCTTTGCGGGCGCAACTGGCACACCGACAAAGTGAAGCCGGAGAAATCGTGCACCTTGCCGCCGGCCATGTCGGCGGACAGCGTCGCGACATGAAACTGGATGTCGGGGCTCTGCGATTCCGGCAGCACGCGGGTGAACAGTCCGGCCTGGTTGATGCCGGTCGCCAGCGGACCGCCGCGGTGCATCAGCCATTCGATACCCATGCCGATGCGGCCGAACACCGAGCGCAGCGCGTCATTGGTGGTGATCGGCTTGGTGCAGCGATAGATCAGGCGCGCCTGCAAGTGATCCTGCAGATTGGCGCCGACCGCACGGCGGTCGAGCACGACCGCAATGCCGTGCGCGGCAAGCTCGGCGGCCGGCCCGATGCCCGACAGCATCAGCAACTGCGGGGATTGCACGGCGCCGGCGGCGAGCACGACGCCAAGGCCGGCGCGCAATTTCCGCATGCGTCCGCCGATCCGGCATTCAACGGCGCGAGCGCGGCGCCGCTCGATGAGCACGCGCGCGACCTGCGCGCCGGTGATGATGCTGAGATTTTTGCGCCGCTTGGCGTCGCGCAGATAGGCGTCGGCGGCGCTGACGCGCCAGCCGTTGCGCGTGGTCAACTGGTAATAGCCGACGCCCTCCTGGCGCGCGCCGTTGAAGTCGGAAGTGCGCGGCACGCCAAGCCGCTCGGCCGCGGCAATCAGCGCTTCGATCAGCTCGTGCCTGCGGGCGATGCTGGTGATATGCAGCGGCCCGCTCGATCCGTGCAGCTGATCGCCGCCGAACGCCGCGTTGCTCTCCAGCTTGACGAAATACGGCAGCACGTCGTCGAAGCCCCAGCCGGGATTGCCGAGATCGCGCCAGCCGTCGTAGTCGCGCGGCTGGCCGCGCACCACGATCAGGCCGTTGATCGAACTCGAACCACCGAGCACGCGGCCGCGCGGCCAATAGATGCGGCGCCCCTCCATGCCGGGTTCCGGCTCGGTGTAGAACCGCCAATTGACGTTTGCGTCCCACATCGTCTTGCCGTAGCCGATGGGCAGACGAATCCAGAAATTGCGGTCGCGCGGGCCGGCCTCGATGAGCGCGATGCGATAGCGCCCGCTGGCGGATAGCCGGTTGGCCAGCGCGCAGCCGGACGAGCCGGCACCGACCACGATAAAATCGAACTCGGCGTCCGCCATGCCGCCTATCCCGGCCGGCGCTCGATCGGCACGTAAGTCCGCGCCTCGGGGCCGCTATAGAGCGTGAGCGGGCGGATCAGAATATTGTTGTCCAATTGCTCGATCGCCTGCACCACCCAGCCGGGCACCCGGCCGACGGCGAAGATCGGCACGAACAGGTCGCGCTTGACGCCGAGCAGGTGATAGACGACGCCGGAATAGAAATCGACGTTGACGTTGACGCCATGGCGCGCATAGGGCGCCATGGCGGCGACCACGGCCTGCAAAATCTCGTACCAGCGCGGCTGCCCCATTTCCTTCGACAGCCGCTCGACGCCGGCGCGCATGTGGCGCGCGCGCGGATCCTCGGCGCGATAGACGCGGTGGCCGAAGCCGGTCACCGCCTCGCCGGCCTTGCGCTTGTTGCGTACATAGTCGGCGGCGCGCGCCGGATCGCCGATCTCCTCGGCCATCTTCATCACGTCCTCGGCGGCGCCGCCATGGGCGGGGCCCGACAGCGCGGCGATCGCCGCCGTGACCGCGGCATGCAGATTGGCCTCGGTGCCGATCACCACGCGCGCGGCGAATGACGAGGCGTTGGACCCGTGTTCGGCGTGCAGAACGAGGTCGCGGTCGATCAATTGCGCGGCGTCGGCGCTCGGTCGTTCGCCCTTGAGCATCCACAACAGATTGGCGGCGTGGGAGAGCTCGGTGCTGGCGGCAACCGGCTCGAGCCCGTCGCGCAGCCGGGCATGGGCGGCGACGATCATCGGCACCTGCGAAGTGAGCCGGACACCTTTGCGGATGACGGCCTCGCGCGAATTATCGGCGGTCTCGGCGTCGAAGGCGGCAAGCGCCGAAGCCGCGGTGCGCAGCACGTCCATCGGATGCGCCGCCTTCACTGCGCGGATGATGTCGAAGATCGGCGCCGGCAGCGTGCGCGCCGCCTTCAAGGCGCGGTCGAATTCGGCGAGCTCGCCCTTGGTCGGCAATTCGCCGTGCAACAGCAGCCACGCCGTCTCTTCGAAGCTCGAATGCTCGGCGAGGTCGTGGATCGAGTAGCCGCGGTAGCGCAACTCGCCGATGCGCCCGTCGATGAAGGTGCACGGCGAACGGTCGAAATAGACGCCCTTCAGGCCGCGGTGAATCTTGATCGGTTCGTTGGTTTCGGTCATCTATGGCCTCGTTGGTCGTTGCGCCGAACTATCGAGCGAAAAATGGGCCCGGTCGAGCGTTGTTTCGAAATCGCGCGGCGCCGTCATCTCAAAATCGTTTTACCTGAAGGCGAAGACGCGCGCGTCATTGCCGCCGCGCGCGGTCTCATTGACCGGGAAATCGCCCGCCCGGTCCTGCTCGGTGCGCCGGACACGATCGCCGCGGCTGCCGCCGCCGCCAAAATCGACCTTGGCGGCATCGAACTGATCGATCCGCGCAGCGATGGGCGCGCGCCAGCCTATGGCGCGGCCTGCGCGGCTGCGCGCGCCAACATGACGCCGGCGATGGGCGTTCGCCTCGTCGCGCGACCGCTGTTCTTTGCCGGCATGATGGTGCGCGAAGGCGACGCGCAGGCGATGGTCGCCGGCGCCGCCAATCCGACACGCCGTGTCATCGAGGCCGGATTGATGACCATTGGGCTTGCCGCCGGCATGGCGCTGCCGTCGAGTTTTTTCCTCATGCTGGCGCCGGACGGATCGCGCCCGCTGATCTTCGCCGACTGTGCAGTCAATGCCGAGCCGAGCACGGCGGAATTGGCCGATATCGCCATCGCCTCGGCGCGCAGCGCCGAGGCCTTGCTCGGCGAAACGCCGCGGGTCGCGCTGTTGTCGTTCTCGACCAAAGGCAGCGCCCAGCACGCCCGCGTCGACAAAGTCCGACGCGCGCTCGATCTCATTCGCGAACGCGCGCCCGATCTCGCGGTCGACGGCGAATTGCAGGCGGACGCGGCGCTGGCGCCGCAGGTGGCGGCGAAGAAGGTCAGGGAGCTTGGCGCCGTCGCCGGCCGCGCCAATGTGCTGATCTTCCCCGATCTCGACGCCGGCAATATCGGCTACAAGCTCGTGCAATGGCTGGGCGGCGCCCAAGCCTTCGGCCCGTTCCTGCAGGGTTTCGCCAAGCCGATCAGCGATCTGTCGCGCGGCGCCGGCGTCGAGGACATCGTCACTACCTGCGCGGTGCTTCTGGCAATGGCGTGAAGTCATGTCGTCATGCCGTCATGTGGTCAGATAGCCGCCGTCGACCGGGATGACAGTCCCGGTGATGAAGCCGGCGCGGTCGGAGGCGAGGAACGCCACCAGGTCGGCGACGTCGGCGCCAGAGGCGAAACGGCCGAGCGGAATGCGCGCCGTGATCCGCTCGCGCGCCGGCGGCGTC
>Ga0187784_10001042_pt1 | contig 21517 bp, 22 predicted proteins | sample 1015_SJ02_MP15_2_FD_132964 | JGI IMG/M metagenome (GOLD analysis project Ga0187784, IMG submission 132964) | Tropical peat soil microbial communities from peatlands in Department of Meta, Colombia - 1015_SJ02_MP15_20_MG | ecosystem: Environmental > Terrestrial > Soil > Wetlands > Peat | place...
CAATCGACTCACTTTCCCGGATGAATCCTGGTGATCTTGGATCCCGCTATATTAATTCCGCCCATCAGTCCTTTCTGGTTGAAGACAAAGGCATAAACACCCTTCTGAAGCGTGGTCGTCGTCAAGTTTTTCTCGAAGCCCTTGTCCAGTACCACCAGGGTGGGTCCCGTCCCCAGTTCCCATCCTTCACTCTTGTTCAGATATTTCAATGAAGCATTGTCCATGAAGAACAGCACATATCCGAATGACTGGGCACCCGCCTGAAGTCCGACTGAAGCCTCGATCGATCGATAGTAACCGGCAATCCTGCCATTTTTTTGTAGCTCCCCGTCGCCGTATTGACCCGCTACTATCAAGCCGCCCTTGATGATGCTCGGAAAGACCAGAATGCCTTTCGCTTGGTCGGCCAAAGCTCTGGCGCCAGGAGTGGTTTGATAAAGCGTGGTCAGCGCCTGTCTCGAATCTCGCCTAATCTCGCTTGCACTCGCTGCCAATGACGTGCTGGAACTCAAGAGATTTGCCAGAGCCGCCAGTATCAGGGCCACCGAGAGGACGCTCAATCTGACCTGCTTTTCCATTTTGTTTTTCTCCCTTCTAGCCGCCAAGGTGGCTTGGTCCGCAGAGCAATCGCGAACGTCGGTTCATGGGGAAGATAAATTTAGTTGGGATTTCCTTTGGTCTCCAAGTTCGTGACACATAGCCTTGCGCCAAACCCAGCGTCAAGTCGAACGATGGCCAGGTTTTCACCAGCCGTTGGGCAAGCATTCTCCCGTAAACGCGCAGTTCGTCGCTCGGGGTTAGGTCGACAGACTAGTTATTGCACTTGAGCTGTTACCTGAGCGACAGTTCGGCGCGGCTGGTCTTGCCCTTGTCCGTGATCCCCGCCCCATTGAGCTTCGGCGCGACCGCAAATAGCCGGCCGGGCTCAATCTGCTTGCGGCTGAGAAACTGCCGCACCGCGTTGGCGCGCGCGTCGGCCAGTCGCTTGAGGGCCTCGTCGCTGGCATCCATGTTAGCCAGCATCAGCTTCTTCATCTCGTCGGGCGGCAGTTTCTGGTCGAGCCCGATAAAGTTGCGCGGCTTCGGGAACTTCGCCGCCTTGTAAGCACGCGTGAGGTACTTGTCGTATTCGTCCTTGCCAATCGTGACCGGCGCTCCATCCTTCGGCTCGCCGACGTCTCTGATCTTCTGCTGCTCGATAAGATGCCCGAGCTCGGCGTGGCGCAGCCCGTCGCGATCGACGCTGGGATCGACGCGGCCGGAAATCTCGAGCTTCAGTGCCGGGCGCGCCTGCAACGCCTTGGCTATGGTCGTCAGACGGCTCTGCGCGTCGGGCGTGAGCGTGGCGTAGCCGGGCTGAAACTCGACATAGTTCAGATCCTGACTGCTTCCGCCGGCGCCGCCGAAGGCCGACGCGATCAGCGTGAACGGCGACGTCAGCGCCTTCACCACCAGGTTCTTGAGCACCGTCCAGATGACTGCGGTGATGCTGAACTGAGGATCGTTGAGCGATCCCGAGACGGGGATATTGAGGTCGATTACGCCGCGCGAATCGGAAAGCAGCGCGACGGCGAGCCGCACGGGCAGGTTCGCCGCGTTCGGGTCGGTGACATGCTCGCCGAAGGTAAGCTGATCTATATAAATGTGGTTGGTCGCGGTGAGCGTCTGCTTGTCGAGCAGATAATGCACGTCGACGGTCATCGTGCCCTTGGTGATCGGATAGCCGGTGTATTTCGCGGAGTAAGGTGTGAGCCCGGTGAGCTCGACGCCGTTGGCCTTGGCGGCCAGGTCGACGAAAGCCATCGGCACCAGCGGATTGATCGAGCCGTTGATGTTGATCGGCGCGCTGCCGTTGAGCTGCCCTTCCAGCGTCACCGCGGCGGGCGCGTTCGATCCGGTGCCGAAGGCGCCAACTTTGCCGCCGACGTCGGTCAGGTCCGCCGTATAGTGCGGCTTGATGAAGTTGTCGGTGTAGTTGATATGGCCGTCGTGCAGCGTGATCTGGCCGAGCGCGATATCAGCCGCGAGCGGCTTTGGCGAGGGCGCCGGCGCCTGGGCCGGTTGCGGAGCCGGCGAAGGCGCCGCTGTGGGCAACGGCGTCGCGGCGGCCGCTGGTGCGGGCGTCCCAACCACTCCGGCCCGCGTCAGCGATTTCGGCGCCTCCTGCGGGCTCGCGGCGATGTCCTTGAGGTTCAATCGGCCGTCGCTGTTGAGGATGATGCGCGCGTAGAAATTCGACAACGCCAGCCCGCCGATATGCACTTTCGGCGGACCGCCGCCGTAGTCGGCGTCGATACGATTCGCGCTGAACGAATTCCATCGCAGGAAGTTGTCGCCGGTGAGCTTGTCCAGCATCCGCACGTTGCCGAGCGTGATGTCACCGCGATATCGCGCGCGCAGCTTGTCCTGCTTGTTTTCAACGTCGGCCACGCCGCCGATCGTGAGCGCGGCGGAAGCGATCTTCGCGTTGAGCTGCTTCGCGATATAGGCATTGACCGGCGAGAGGTCGAGACGGCGAATGTTCAGCCGCAGATTGGCCTTGAGCGGACTCGGTGCGGCGGTTCCTCCAATCTTGATCACGCCGGTGCGGTTGACGGTGCTGTCGAGATCGATAGCGATCGGTTTGCCGAGGTCGTTCGAGATGTTCTTCAGATGGAGATTGAACGGATTGATCGCGAGCTTGACCGGTCGTTCGGGAGAGTCGTCCTCGACCTGAATTTGAGTTTTTTCAATTGCGACCGACGCCACTTGGTAGCGCCATTGATTGCCGGGCGTCGGCGACGCCGCCGGGCTCGGACGCGCATGACGCTCGGCGCGCCGCGACGCTGGCCGCGCTTGTGCGCGATGCTCGCGGCGTAGACGTTCCCGTTCGCGCCGCCGATCCGCGGCAGACGGTGTAGCGGCTGGCGACGCTTGCGGACCGGTGCGCGCGAGCTCCGCGAGATTGATCTGTCCTCGACGATCGCGCCGCGCAAGCAGCTTGATACCGTCGGTGCGCACCTCCTTGACGATCGCGTTGCGGGTGGCGAGGTCAACCTGCTCGACGGTGACGGCGATCGTTTTCCATGCGAGCGGGCTCTCGCCGCCATTCGGCGCCATCAGGTTGAAGTTGTCGAGCGAGGCCTCGGCCGGCGCGACATGAACGTTGAAGCGTCCGGGAGCGAAGTCGGTCTGGATAGCTGCTTTGGCGCTAAGCGTGGCCGATTTGAGATCGCCCGCGAGGTACGGCTCGGCGAAGGCCTTGAGCGCCGCAAGGTCGAGTTGGGCCAGCGAAAAGTCCGTCGTGACCTGTGATTTCGCGAGGGCAAGATTGCCCTTTACCCCGAAAGTTCCTCCGCTGTTAAATTTTGCCGATAGTTCATACGGAGCCGCTGCGTCGCCCAATGTGCGCAGATTCTTGAGCGCGATTCGAAGGTTGCTCAGCGCCACCGACGCCACAGTGGGATGGCTGCGATCGGTGAAGTCGGCGCTGCTGTCGACGAGCTCGAACGAATCGAGTGAAAAATCGAGCTTCGATTTCTCCACCGTGGCTTGGGATGGCGCCGGCGTTGCCGACGGCTGCGGCTGGGCCGCGACGATTGGTGCCTGGCCCGCAGGCTGCGCCGCAAGCGGCGCCGGTGTGCTTGTCACTGAAACGCTGGCGCCCGCCTTCGCAGAGATCGAGCCGGCGGGTGTGAGGGTAATCATCGCGGACGGTTGTGCCTGTAGCGCCGCAGCTTTCGGCTGAGCGGCGTTTGCCGCTTCAACCTTGGAAGTCGTCGCTGCTCGCGGCGGCGTCGGCGTCGCAGCTGCTTGCGGCTGGGTTGGAACGGGTGACGGTGAGGCCTGTATCGGCGTAGGTTGCGCCGGGAGGACCGCGATCGGCTGAGCCGATACCGGTGCAGGTGTGCTCGCGGGCGCCGAAGTGCCACCGCTGGGACGTGCCGTAAGATTCGTGGTGCCGTCGGCGTTGAGCACGACATGCGAGCTGAGCGCCTCGATACGAATGCGCCCAAGCCGGATGATTTGCTCCAGCGGCTTGATGTCATTCAATGTGATCGAGGCGTGTTTAATCCCGACCAGCGGCCCGCCGGACAGGTCGCGCACGTCGATTGTGTCGAACGCGACCTCGCCGTCGAGCCGGACGTGGGGCTGCGACTCGGCGTTGACGAAGTGCAGTTGCACCAGGCTCGAAAATTTGCCGTCTGCGAGCTTCACCGGCAGCTTCGCCGGCACGTAACCGACATATAGTGGCAGGTCGAGGCGATGGAGGTTCAGGTCAACGATCGATTCCAGCGACGGGCCAAAGGGCTTCGTCCTGCCGTTCAGTCTTATCGGGCTTCCGTCGACCTTCATCTGGAGCAGCGGCTGCACGAAGATGTCAACCGCCGCCGGCAGGTTGGCGATAAACGGCACTCCTAAGCGCAAGCCCCGAATCGAGTGCTTCTGGTTCAGCACACGATCATCGAAATAGATATCGCCGTTATTGATTTGGATGTTGGAGACCGAAAAACGCATCGGCTGCGAGGGCTTCTCGGGCTTGGGCGGCGGAGGCGGGCTCGGCTGCTCGAGCAGGTCGGAGAAATTGAAGCGATTCTCCGCCGTTCGAACGATATGGATGCCGGGGTGATCTATTGCGAGGTCGCTAACGATCGGTGCCAGCCGGAACAGCGATTTCCATGACACCTTGATATGGAAGTGGCCGATGTCAACGAAAGGCACAGAGGCGTCGCGATCGCCGATATGAAGCTGGTCGATCTCGAGCCGCAGTCGGTACGGGTTGAAAGCAATATCGCCGACGGTGACCGGGCGATGGAGCGTCTGCGCAACTTGGCCAGTCAATACGTGGCGCAGGATCGCCGGAACGCCGAAAAAACCAAACAGCCCGAAGGCAACGATTACGACGCAGAGGGTGATGCCAATACGGCGAAGGCGTCGCGACGAGCGACCCCACTCGACTTGGCGTGAGATCCAAGTCTTGAGACCCTCAACAGCATGCGCGAATATCGCCACGGGCGGTCAGTATCTTCGGTTTGGTGTGATTGAATTGCCAGATCAGCGCGTCATCGGCCCCGCAATTGTTTGACGAGCCATTATCATTGCCTGCACCGCCCGACGCCCCGTCGGACCGCTTTAAGGATTAGGTGGGCTGGGTACGCCCGGTGCGCTCGGAGCGCCCGGGACGGCGCCAGCAGCGGGAACACCAGGGACACCTCCTACGGCCCCAGCTCCCGGTACAGCAGCAGCACCCGGGACGCTTGGTGCGCCCGGAACACCCGGCACTCCCAAAGCGCTCGGCGCGCCTGCGACAGCTCCAGCTCCCGTTACGGCCGCGGCGCCCGGAACGCTTGGTACACCCGGGACGCCCGGTACTCCCGGAGCGCTCGGCGCACCTACGACAGCCCCTGCCCCGGTCACGGCCGCAGCGCCCGGGACGCTTGGCGCTCCAGCGGCGGTTGCCGGATTCGGTACGGTCGGAGCAGTTGGCAAAGACTCGCCCTGCGCGAAACCGACAACTGGAAACGCGAGCCAGCCAACCACCACCAACGCGGAAATTAATCCGAAGTTAGTTCGTGTCATGAGCAGGACTCCGTTCTTGAACGTGATTCATGGTCGCAAAACTGCCAATATGTTTGCAAACGCAAAGTTTAGCCTTCTGAAGCGCTTGATGTTCGCATAGCAATGTCCAAAATTGGCCATACAACCAACGCCACGAACTCATCGGCGAGGCAAAATTCTGATGCTGGCCAAGTTAAAGGATTTTCTGCGGCAAGTGCTGCGCGATTTCTCGCAGGATGACTGCCCGTCAATGGCGGCAGCGCTAGCGTACGCCACGCTGTTTTCGCTGCCGTCACTGTTGCTGATCATCATTTATGTCGCCGGCCTGGTGCTAGGCCCGGAGGCGGCCAGCGGCCAGATTCAAGCGCGGCTGAGCGATACGATGGGTCCGAAGGCGGCGGCCGAGATCCAGACGATGGTGAGTAACGTGGCCAATAATCGGGCCGGGGGCATCGTCGCGACGGTGCTTGGAATCGCCGGCCTGATGCTCTCGGCGACCGGCGTGCTGCTGCAGTTGCAGCGATGCCTCAACCGGGCTTGGAAGGTGGAGGTCGTGCGCTCAGGTTTCAGGCATGCCATAAACAGACGGCTGCGCTCGGGTCTGCTGCTGGTGGGCGCTGGTATCCTCGCGATCGCCTCGGTCGCAGCGGGTTCGATCATTTCGGCGGTGTCCAGGATGGTTCCGTTCGCCGCCGCGGTCCATATCGGCGAAGTGGCGACTTCACTTATCATCTTCGCGTTGGTGTTTGGGGGAATTCTCAAGGTAGTGCCCGATGTTAAGCTCCGATGGAGTGACGTGTGGATGGGAGGACTCTTTATAGCGGTGCTCTTCGTAGTGGGAAAATTCCTGATCGGGCTCTATCTGGCGCATGGGGGTAAGGCCAGTGCGTACGGAGCGGCCGGCTCGCTCGCTTTGATCCTGCTGTGGACCTACTACTCGGCGTTGATCCTTCTGTTGGGAGTCGAGTTCACTCAGGTATGGGTTCGCAGCCAGGGACGGGAGGTAATTCCGAAAGAGGGCGCGGTCCGCCTCGTCCGGCAATCCGGCGCTCGAGCCTGAGCCGCGCGCCGCCGAGATGACTGACTTGTTATGCGGGAGCGGCTGGTGATCCAGCTTCGAAGTGATGACTCTCGGATGTGGCACCGAACCGATTGAATCCGGCGCACGCTGCGCCTTGCCACATAGACTAGTCGCCTCGCGAGCTGGCGCGAGACTGGATTGAGCGGTTGTCGCGCGCGATGTATAAACGCTGCGGGCTTCGGCAAGATGCCTGTCGAAACGGAAGACTTAGAAACTAATCTCAACCTCGCCCAGCGGTTTCAGCAGATCCACTTCCGCAAATCGGTGCCTAGATTGAGAGGTGTCTCGATGAAGGGTTTCAAGGAATTTCTGCTGCGCGGCAACGTCGTTGATATGGCAGTCGGTATAGTGATCGGGGCCGCTTTCGGTACGGTGGTCTCCGCTTTCGTCAAAGATCTGCTGACGCCCTTTATTGCTGCTATCGTCAAGAAGCCCGATTTTTCCGCAATCGCCTTTACCCTCAACAGCAGCCAATTCATGATCGGAGACTTCATTAACCAGCTTATCTCCTTCATGCTCGTCGCGGCGGCCGTTTATTTCGCCGTCGTGATTCCGGTGAACAAGTTGATATCGCGTTTGCAACCTCCGGCGGCTCCAACCACCAAGCAGTGCCCTGAATGCCTTAGCGAAATCCCGATCGATGCCAAGCGTTGCGCTCACTGTACTTCACCACTCGCCGTTTGACTGTCGCCTTGTCGTTACTGAAAATTCGCTCCGAGCGACAGGTCACGCGGAATCGGCTAGTTTGCGGCGCGATGGTTGAGTGGCTGATACCACTGGCGTACGCGCTGGGCTCGCTGGTCAAATCCCGCGCCAGGCTCGAAGCTGAGAATCTGGTCTCGCGCCAAGAGACTGGGCCGGAAGTGGTGCCCAAAACAGGCGGCTACAGAGCCGAACAGGACGAAAGAGGCGCACAGCCGAGCGTGCTCTAATTGTCCGGTTTGAAAGGGTTTGTTGGCTTCTGTGTGGCGCCCCCTGCGGGATTCGAACCCACGGCCCCAGGATTAGGAATCCTGTGCTCTATCCATCTGAGCTAAGGGGGCGCGCTAGGAAACCTTGTAAATATCAAAGACTTGCAAGTCTCTCCAGCTTCGGACGTTCCTACGGCTCGTTTGAGTGCCCACAAACTGCCCGCTTTTTTCAGGTTCCTCCAAGAACCATCGGTAAACCGCTCTACTGCTCCGCTGGAGGCATCCTTGATCCAGCTCGCGTGCGTGCCGCAGGATCTTGACGTTGGCATGCCGGAACCTGAAGCGATGTAAGTCTCGCTAAAGCCCATGGCGCGAAACCCTGGCTCTCGCCGATAATCAGTAGCACCAAAAAACGTTGTGTACGCGCCCCCACCATCAAATTGACGCGGCGCTTCGGAGGAGAGAATGGCATCTAAGCGGTTTACCTTGCGGAGCCTCGCATTCGTTCCGCTATTGTTAGGCGCTATGCTTGCGATTAACGCTCAGATTGCGCTGCCACAGCTGCCACCGCCACGATTGCGCGCCGGTGTTTCCGAGACGGCCTCGAGCGCTTCCTACTTCTGGTTCAAGCAATACTGTGCTTCTTGTCACGGAGCGTACGGGGCTGGCGACGGCCCAGTAGCGCCGGCTTTGAAGATTAAGCCGACCGATCTGAGACTTCTGTCAAAGAACAACAGCGGTATCTTCCCCGAGCGAAAGGTGCGCGATTTCATCGACGGCACTGAGATCGTGGCCGCCCACGGTTCCCGGGAGATGCCAGTTTGGGGCTATCCGACCACGTTTCAGCAGGGTACGCTTTCAGGGGTCTTCAAACCTGAGCTTACTCAAGAAGAGATCAACAATAGGATCAACTCGCTGGTCGCTTACGTGAAGTCGATTCAGAAGAGGTAAACAGTGATCTAAATTTTCGCCTAAGTTAACCGTTTGATCGCTTCGCTAGCGATCGCTTCGGGCAGCAGCCCCACGAGCCCAGTGCCTTGCGCGCGCCGCTGAAGGCCATCGACTTGTTGAGATGCGGATCGCGCAGCAGCGCTCTCAATTTCCGACTCGCCATGATCTCGCCGGGGGCGTGATATTGTCGGATCCGTAGCAGAGTCAGGCCAAAACGGATGACTTGTTTCAACCAGCGACGAGCGCCGGCGAAACACGATGATCGTCAAGTGGCTGCATAACTGGATGAACAATGCGGCTCGTTTGCCAAGAAGGCAATGTGCACGCCTTCTATCATGCGTCGGAGCCGCAATGTTTTTCTGCTGCTCGCTATCTTCTTCGCTCTGTGCCGGGTCGCCGGGCACGGTCGTTCGGGTTCCGATCCTCGTCTACCATCGCTTCGGCCCCACGGTTGACAGCTCTATGACCGTCACCACGCCGGTGTTCGAGTCTCATCTGAAATACCTTCGCGATCACGACTACACAGTTGTTTCGGTGCGCCAACTCGTCCGATACCTGCGCGGCGAACAGGCCTCGCTTCCGCCCAACGCCGTCGTAATCACGGCCGACGACGATCACCGCACCGTGTTTAGCGACATGTTGCCGCTCGTCCGCCGTTACCGCGTCCTGGTGACGCTCTTCGTTTATCCCTCGGCGATCTCAAATGCTTCCTACGCGATGACCTGGGAACAGCTCGAGGAGCTGGAGGAGAGCGGGCTGTTTGACATCCAATCCCATTCCTTCTGGCACCCTAATTTTCACATCGAAAAGAAAAGGCTTGCTGCGGATGAATACCGAAAGTTCGTGAACACGCAGCTGATAAAGTCGAAAATGATCCTGGAGAAGAAGCTCGGCGCGAAGGTCGACCTGCTGTCGTGGCCCTTCGGTATCTATGATGAAGAGCTCATCGCGGCGGCGCGCACCGCCGGCTATGTAGCCGGATTTACGCTGGAGAGACGGAGTGCAAGCAAATCCGACGATATCATGGCGCTTCCCCGTTACCTCATGACCGATCGGATGCGAGGAAAGGCCTTCGAAAGTATACTCTCTACTAGTCACGACGGGCGCGAACCTTCACGGACAGCGAGGTAATGAGGACGCCAAGGCTCCGCGGCGCAGCAACACCCGGGCTCTGCATCGCCTTGCTTCTGCTGGTCCTGGTGTTGGCGCCCGGTAAGGCCGCCGCTTACAGCGGCAGGGTGATCGACGCCAAGACCAAGCGGCCGATCGACGGCGCCTTCCAGAAGAAAACTGGCGAGACAGCATGCCTAACGTTCCTGATATTTTCGAGACGTGTCACTAGGAGTCAGCTCCAGATCTGCTGGGGCCACTTCAGACGCCCGCAGAGAATTCAGGTCAAAGGCGGCCGGACAGAGAATATTGCGACAACCTGAAATCAGCGCCGCCGATCTCGGCTTTGCGCTGGTCTATGACGTCTGCCATAACATCGCGAAATTCGGGGAGCACGTGGTCGAAGGCGTGAAACGGCGGCTCTGCGTTCATCGCAAGGGTGCAACGCGCGCGTTCGGGCCGGGCCATCCGGCGCAGCAATAAAGGAGACTTTGCGATGAACGTCGAACAATTGATGACGCGTGATGTGAAGGTTTGCCGATCGGACGATACGCTCAATCGCGCTGCCCAGTTGATGTGGGAATTCGACTGTGGCTGTATCCCAGTCATCGGCACCGACGGCGACGGCGTCGTGCTTGGAGTCGTCACCGATCGCGATATCGCGATGGCGGCGTACACGCAAGGCAGGCCGCTGTCGGCCGTTTCGGTCTCCACCGCGATGGCGCGCAAGGTGATCGCCTGCCGCGCCAACGATGGAATCGACCAGGCGGAAGCGTTGATGCGCGACAACCAGGTCCGGCGGCTTCCGGTGCTCGACCAAAGCGGAAGGTTAGTCGGAATACTGTCGCTTGATGACATCGCTCGCGAGGTCCAGCGGGAAGCCGAGAGCGGGAGCCGGCCCGAGGTTGACGCAGAAGGCCTGTCACAAACGCTTGCGGCGGTTTGCCAGCCTCGCGGCGCGCGTTGAAGCGGCAGCAGCATAGCGCCGCTTTCGGACTGTCAGCGAGAGAGCAGCGTATCGCTTAGGCGAGATTGAGGAAGGGATCTACCTTGCGAGAGCCTACGCCGGCGATCGTTTCGCCGATGCACTTCATCAGCGACTTGTAAAGATTGTTCGCCAGCGAGGGATCTTCCAACGTCAGGGTAGTGCGATAGGGGTTTCCCTCGTAGGTGCCGCTGAGAGTCAGATGGCGTGCGGCGTGTTTATCGGGCTGGACCGGTTCGACTTTCGTGAGCACGACGTGCAACGGGTCAGGCACCCGTGGATTTGGTCCAGCCCAAGGAGGATTCGGTTCAATTCCGGGCGGCCAATGGATGGCAGGATGCTCGCGGAGTCTGTGTAGCGGGACCTTTCTTCTGACTGTTCGCGCCCTCGGATTCATGAAAGTCACCTCGATTCCACCGTATTCGTTTGATGTTGCGGCATCCGACGTGCCAACTCTTTAGAACGGTCACAGCGTGCCCGCCGACGAAAATTGCCCCCGGCACATCATTCAACGATGTCGCAGCATCTTCATGAGCTCCCGCGTGAATGCGGGCAGATCGTTCGGTTTCCTCGAAGTAATCAGATTTCCGTCCACTACGACTTCGCTGTCTTCGTATATCGCTCCCGCCTGCTTTAGTTCTTCTGCCACGGATTCGTAGCAGGTAGCTCGCCTATTTCTGAGAAGACCGGCCGATATCAAGAGCTGCGGCCCGTGGCAGATGGCGGCGACCGGCTTGTCGGCTCGAAGAAAATAGGCAACCATGTCGAGCGCAGCCTCTTCCCGGCGAATCGCGGCAGGCGCCGTTCCTCCAGGAATAATCGACGCGTCGTAATGCGCCGGTCGCACCTCATCCAAGGTTTCGTCAACCGCAACCTTGTACCCGTGTTTGCCTATAATCGTGCCCCTCCTCATGGAGGCAACGTCAACATCTATGCGCTCCTCCTTCAGCCGGTAGTAAGGCACCAGTAGCTCGCTGTCTTCGAAACCGTCGGCGCTCAGAATCAATGCCTTCATGATGACCTCCAATAGCCAGCTCCGAGCGATAATTCTTGATGGTGTCGACGCGAGTGCCACCGATTTGCAGCCACGCTGTCTAACATAGCGGAAACCGTGCCGACGGACTCATTTATGAGGACGCCTAGGTCGTTCCAACGAGCATCCCGCAGAATGTGAGAAAAGAGGTTTGATTAGTAAGTTGCCTGGCTGGACGGGTGAATGGGGCAATTCTTAGGGAGAAAAGGGGCGGGTCGCGTAGAGCGCGCTTAGTTATGGAACCGTCACTCCATCTGGAGCCGGCACTAATCCGCCGCGGGCACGAAATGTGAACGCTTTAATGCAGGACGCGCCGGTGAAAAGGAGAAGAAGTCTATGAAAGTCGCTGAAGTCATGACTCGCAGTGTCAAGAGCTGCTCGCCAAACGATACTCTTCACGCTGCCGCCAAGATCATGTGGGAGAATGATTGCGGGTGTGTGCCGGTTATCGACCGGGCTTCGAAGCTCGTTGGCATGCTAACGGACCGCGACATCTGCATGGCGGCCTACACACAAGGCGCGACGCTTCATGTCCTAAGGGTCGAGAGCGCGATGACGCCGAACGTGATCTCCTGCAGCCCAGAGGATGAGCTGGAAGAAGCGGAGAAGCTGATGAGGCAGAGTAAGGTTCGCCGGCTTCCGGTGGTGGAGGAGAGCGGGAAGCTGGTCGGCATCCTCTCGCTATCTGATATCGGGCGGGCAGCGGCGCGCGAACAAAGCATAACCGACGTTGAGGTCGCCCAAACTCTCGCGGCAATTTGTCAGCCGCGGGCCCACACCGACGCCCATGTTGCTTTTGGAGACGAGGTCGGTGAGATGGAATTTCGCCCGAGTCCGCCCCCGAAGCGCGGACATCTGCGCAAGCCTCACGATAGAGTGGGTTGATGGCTTATGCTGAAGATATCGCGACACTCCGTCTCCGATCTTCTTCAACGCCGCTTTCGCGAAACCCCGTTTCCAAGAGATACACCCTAGGAAAGCCGGAGACGCTCCATAATTCGATCGAGCCGTTCGTTGGCGACCAGTTCGAGCGAGTTGGTCAAGAACAGCTTGCAGCCTGGGGCAGCGCCTTGCGGCAGCTCAGCCATATGGGTAACCAAACTACTATTCACCAAAACCGCCTGGTCGGTGTCCTGGTTCGTCAGCTCAAGCCACATGTCTCCTTGTGAACACAATTTTGGCTCCGGCTCGATTTCGAATCCGCACTCGGCGAGTCGGACGCTGAAAATGGCGTCGAATCCCTCAGCGCCGAGTGGATGTTCGAGCTTGCGCGCGGTCGCGTAAATCGCGACGTCGGGCACTCGCGCGCGGCCCTCGCGCAAGGCGTTGCGGCGCAGGCATTCGGACAGGCCGTCTGCGAACCAGTATCCGACGATTCGGGCGCCAAATAATTTGCCCAGTGCGATCAGCGGCAAGCGGTCTTCGGCCCGGGGATTAGTATTGTCCACCACCACCGATTCGCCACGCCGTAGCGCTTGCTCGATCAGCGCCATCTGTCGGATCTGGCGGTTGCGAGAATTGCGCAGCAGGTCTTTGCTGACGATGGTATGAGTATCGGCGAAGCGCGACCGGTAGAAGCTGCTCTTGCCGGCCGCCTGAAGACCCACAAGTATGACCAGTTCCATTAATTGATTAAATGTTATCTCATTTTCGCCCGGAAAGCTGATAGACGCGCTCGGTGCGGCACGATCGGTGTGTCAGGTGGCCAATAGGCAGCAGAGCGATCGGCCGCCAGTGTCCGTTCAGAAATTTGCGCTGACGCGGCTGGGCAGGGATCAGCGCCTTCACCCTATTAGGTTTTAAGTTTTCCGCCAAAGATTAAAGTCGGGTCTATCCCGCCGCGCGGCCCGCCTTGACAACTTTGGGTGCGGGCATGTTTGCGGCGGCAAGCCAAACCCGTTTGAGATCCTTCGGCAGCTGGCTCAAGACGTCCCACGCCTCGCCTTCCTGGCCGGTCGGACTCTTGAGAAGCAACTGCAGCGCTTTGAACGCGCCCATCAAGGCTCGGCTGGCCCGGAGTTCATCGATTTCCGCAACCTCGGCGATATGGCGGACGAAATCCTGTTTGTGGGTGCGCCGCACCTCGCGTCCAGGAACATCGAACGCGTGCCATTGCGCTTTGAACTGGCCGGGCAGTTGCGCCGCAAGGTCGTTCGCCTCTTTGACGCTCAACCGATCGTGCAGTTCCTGCAGCACCGCAGTCGCGACCGTAAACGCCTGCGCTCTCGTCAGCTCCGCGCGTGCTTCGATTTCGCGCAGTATTTGGTCCTCGTTCATATGCTCGCCCTCCCGCAGTATGCGACCGCACAAGTAACTTCAGGTGATAATTCGGTCCTGAGTTACCGCCTCGACGAGATAGACAGCGCCGTCAGGCAGGCGATAGGCGTGGGTGTAAGGCGCCCATCCCTCGACCCGTCCGATCAGCTGCGGTTCTCCGTCGAAGCTGTCCAAGAGTTCCTCCCAATCTTCAACCTCGGCGTCGGGAATTCTGTGATAGGTATGATTACGCTGAAAAACCATTAGACACTGGCTCATCGTCGGGCATCCTCTTTTCATGTTCAGTGAACATTCGACAAAGTGATGGCGCCACGGGCCATCCGCTGCGAATACGAACCCGGTTTCCCGGTCAGCGGCCCGTGAAATAAATGCAGCATATCGCGTGCCGCGGCGAAAAAGACGACGCAGTTTCCATACACGCCGCGCTGAGCTTCGCGGCACAGGGATTGCGTTTTTGTGTAGTCATGAAATCGAGCATTTCATCGATACCGATAGGCCGGGAGAAGCTCGAGGCGCTGCTGGAGGTGCCGGCTGGCGCCACGGGAGTGGTTCTATTCGCGCACGGCAGCGGCAGCAGCCGTCTTAGTCCGCGCAACGCCTACGTCGCGCGCGTGGTGCGCGAGGCCGGTATCGGCACACTGCTGTTCGATCTGCTGACCGAAGAAGAGGCTTCCGATCGCGGCAACGTCTTCGATATCGAGTTTCTCGCGCGACGGCTGAAAGCCGCGACCGACTGGACTAGGCAGGTCGGCTCGGCCAAAGGACTCGCCATCGGATATTTCGGCGCCAGCACCGGGGCCGCGGCAGCGCTGGTCGCGGCAGCGGATGACGAAGCGATCGGCGCGATAGTTTCGCGCGGCGGCCGCCCCGACCTGGCCGGAGCCGCTCTTCCCAAGGTGAAGGCGCCCACCCTGCTGATCGTAGGCGGCGACGATACTGGCGTGATCGAGCTCAATCAGGAAGCCTGCGATCGTCTGACCTGCAAGAAGGAACTCAAGATAGTGCCCGGCGCTACTCATCTATTTGAAGAGCCCGGTACGCTCGAAGAAGTCGCGCGCCTGGCGCGAGATTGGTTCAAGCTGCATCTTCACAAGAGCGGTACCGAAAGGCGGCGATAGAAAATGTTCAAAGATCGAAAGCAGGCCGGAAAGAGACTGGCGGAAGCACTGCTGAAGTACAAAGCCGAAGAGCCGATAATCCTGGCGATCCCACGCGGCGGAGTGCCGGTCGCTTACGAGGTCGCGCTGGCGCTCGACGCCCCCCTCGATATCATCGTGGTGCGCAAGCTGGGCGCGCCCGGACAGCCCGAGCTAGGGATAGGCGCCGTGGTCGACGGCGACCATCCCCAGGGCGTGCTCAACGAGGAGATCATGGCGGAGCTCGCGGTCAGCCAGAATTACCTCGATCGCGAGGTTGCCCGCCAGTTGGCCGAAATCCGCCGCCGCCAGGAGGCTTATCGCGGCGGTCGCCCGTCGGAGAAGGTCGAAGGACGCACGGTTATCGTGATTGATGACGGAATCGCGACCGGCGGCTCGATGCGCGCGGCGCTGAGAGGCGTGCGGCGGAACAACCCCAAGCGGCTGGTGATGGCGGTGCCGGTGGCGCCGCAGGAAACCATCGACTCGCTGCGCCCCGAGGTCGACGACCTGGTTTGCCTCGACACTCCTGAGTTTTTCGCCGCTATCGGCGAGTTCTACGACGACTTCAGGCAGACCTCCGACAAGGAAGTGACCGACCTTCTCGACGCAGCACAGCGTCGGGTAGCGGAAGCGCGGCAAGCCGCGATTGCCGCGCCTCCCCACAGCTAGGATCCGTCGCCTTCGGGAATAAAACGGCGAGCGGCAAAAGAGAGAGCAAGCGCAAAATCTCGTTCTCAAGCGATTGATATTTCAAGGCGATGCGCGGTCGCTCGCCACTTGACCGGGGTGTTTAACTCGAGGCAGAGGTCTCTCATCTTGAAGCCGATTTCCTGTGCCTCTCGCCCCTGTGCCAGGCGGGCTTGGAAATCGGCGATGACCGTCGGGTACAGCAATATCTTTCGTATCGAGCCGCCGCGGATATCGATCACAAAAATAAAAGACTGGTCATTGCGCTCGATTTCATCAACCGCGTAATCGTCGACGAAATTACCCGCGCAGTAGATGATCGGCCGCCGCTTATAGAGCTCGACGCCGCGAAAGACGTGTCCGGAGTGGCCGAAGATGATGTCTGCGCCGGCGTCGATCAGCAGATGTCCGAAGCGGACGTGTTCAGCGGGAGGCTGGTAACCCCAATTCGGCCCCCAATGGGCCGATACAACGAGAAAGCCGACCTTTTGCTTGGTCTGGCGAACGGCCTCAAGAAGCCTCTGCGCGCGTTCATCATCGGCGTGAGTGGGAACATAAAAGACTCCCGCGCGGGCTAGGCTGGCCGCCCATTCGGGTTCATTGTCGGTAAACGCGAGGAAGCCGATCTTGTGGCCCTTGACCTCCGAGATCGCAGGCACCGAAGCTTCAGCGAGGTTGACGCCCGCGCCGGCGTGGGCGATACGCTCCTTATCGAGAATCTCGAGCATCTCGAACATCGCCTCGTACTCGTAATCAAGCGTGTGATTATTGGCGAGAGACACGGCGTCTATCCCGGCCGCCTTGAGCACAGCGACGTTCTTGGCGTCGGACCGGAAGTGAAATTCCTTCGGCGTCATCCCCCACGGCCTGCCCCGCTCCGATATCACGCACTCGAGGTTGCAAGCGCGCCAATCCGCCTCGCGAAAAATAGCTATCGTATCTCCCCACGGATATTCGGCCGGTACGCGTTCGAGGGCATCGTTGACGAGCCGGCCGAGCATCACATCGCCGAGCAAAAGCAGTTTTATATCCATAATTGGCGAACCCATTATGTCACGCTTTTCAAGCGCAGCCGCCGTGCCAGGACGGACGTTTTCCGCGGCTAGAGGAACCGCGCGAAGGCCGAGGCGGCATCTCCGCATACGGGAAGCGTAATACTAAGAGTGATCTAATTCGTCAAAGTAGACTGACTAATCCGCACAGGCACTTAGTACTCATATCTTAGCGACGAGGTACCCAGCAGAACGCTATTTCGACCGGCGCGACCTGATAGCTCATCGGGCGAGTCTCTGCAGGCTTATAGCCGGGTATCGCGCGGAGTGAGTGGTGAGGAATTCTCGCCTCGGTGGCGCGAGCGCGCACCACCCAACCGCGCCCCATCTAACATCCGGACCGCATCGCCCGCGCCACGACCGGTACGAGAATCTCAAGAGGTCTCCAGACAGAAACTCCCAGAATCTCCGTCGTAGGCATAGATTTCGGCATAGCGTCCCCGAGGTGCCGGCTTTTCGCCCCTGCGGTGGCATAGACCAAGGTGAACAGGAAAGACGCCCAGACAGCCCACGCCGAAAGTGTTACTGTGTAAAACTCAGCTACTCGATCTGACAGAGACTATATAGGCCCAGTATCCGATTTGAGTAATGCGTCAGATAGCCTGTCTGCAGACCTCATGAATCACTCCCAGAATTCCGAATGGCACGCTCAGCACGGTTGCGAACACAACAATCACGAAAGTGTTGACGATCGCGTCGCCGAACCCGCCGCTAGTCGTCATCTCCGCGCTCAGCACGCTCATCGTGGAGCTGAACAGAGTGCGCGGCCGCCGCGGGCTCGGAAACCAAACTCGATAGAATCGTCCTCCGGAGGTCACGTGTAGGCCTTGCAATAAGCCCTAGTCCTCTCTCACAGTCTCCGGACTGGTGTGCCTGTGGCCGAGTAACGGAAGCGAGTCGCGCTCGAAGATGCCGAGGAGTGGGTTATCGCTTGGCTCAGCCGGGCTCCTCGCTTGGTGCTCCATTGGAGCCGGCGAGCGTGAATTCATCGCCACCTTGGGCGACCGCGACGCCGTGCAGTGTCAGAAACGAGTGGAAGGCGAAGATCATCAGGGTCAGCCAAAGCGGCGTCGCCGATTTTCGACGGAAAGCCAGGAAGCCGAGACCCCCGGCAGCTAGCGGCAAAAGAACCTTGAGGTCAATTTCGTTGTCGGTCGCCTCCCGTATCTCGCGATCCAGGTCTCTGAAGAAGGAAGCGATGGCTTTGGCGGCAGCCGACGGCCCCACCCGCTCCCCGCGGCGGGCTGGGCGCGAGCGTCGGTCGACAGGCGGACGAGAGGCGTGTATCGCCACATGCAGCTTTGAATCGCCCAAGACAGAACCAAGCTCCTCGAGGTTTTTGTATGTGGCGGGGGAGTAGTGAATGAGCAGGCTGCCGGTTACCGAGTTGCCCTCAACGCTCTTCACATCGCTCGCCGAGCTCACGGCTGTGGCCATTCGCCGCAGCAGCTCTGGATGCCCTTTTACAGCCGGAATCTTCAGTCGCAGACGACCCGGTAGCTGGTGCGTGACGTAAGCCTCAAGATCCATCGCTCGCGCTCCGTTGAAATGCTCATCCGCACCGCCTTAGCCCCTCGCGGACGAGATCCTCGGAGTCCGGCGTCACGCTTAAGCGGTGCGAGGCGAAATTCGGCCTAATGGAGATGTTCAGCTGATTCCTGCTCGGCGCGCGCCTCGGCCATCAGGTCCTCGACCTGCTCCGTCACTTCGGCGACCATCTCTCGTGTTGCCGTCACCGCCGCATAGCCTGCCTTCACGGCGGTCTTGGCAATCGGCCGAACCAAATCTCCGACGATATTCGGGAGCCATCTTGAAGCTAGAACGATACCAGCACCGATGGCCATTCCGGCAAGTAACTCCGGTTCAATTAACGCGCCGACACCGATCAGCGCAGCCGAAGTGAGCAAGGATGGCGCTTGGGCGCCTTCTTCTGCCGCATAACCCTCCGCTGCGGTCTTTCCTGTTGCCTGCTTTTCCTCTTTGGGCATGGTTCGTTCCTCCCGGCCTGATCGCGGCAGCCTCCGAGCGCTGCTGATTATCCTAGCATCCGTATTGGCGTTCGCACCCGAGAACTGCATAGAGGAAGCCGGAGACGTGCGCAACTAGACTCTCGCGCCGCCCCGCATTTAACAGATTGGTAACAAAAATTTCTCCTGATCTTCACGCGATCCTGATTGCAGAATTAGGTGGCCTTCACCTAAAAATAACGTGCGGAGTGGATCTCGTTCAACTCTAGCCCGCGAAAAATAATGGGAAGGAGAACTTGCGAATGACATTTCTGCTGCAGATGTTGGTGGAAGTACTGTTGTCGCGGTTGGCTGCCGCAGTTGTCGCTTTGGTCCTCGCCTAAACCCGAGTCTCGGCCTGGAAAAACCGCGCGCACAATACTTTGCGCTTCGCTAGCTGGCGCGCAAGCCCCCTCTTAAGTCAGCCGGGCGACTTTTTGGAGGAAGCAGACATGATCGGACACTTTTTGCTCGCTATGCTCAAGGCCGTAGTTTCGCATCTGGTTTCCGCAGTTCTGCGAGTGCTGCTGTTTTAAAGGCGCAGCGCGGCCTTTTGCTCCGAAAGGATTACTTTGCACCGCTCCAGCAACATTGGTTCGGTCGCACGCCGCCATTTGCCGCCCGTAAGTTTTGATTTTATTCCAAGATCGCGATTTGCCGAGATGTAAGCTGCGAGGCTATCTTCGGGAATCTATTGTCCTATAGGAGCCTGAATTACTCGCGTCTTGACAAGCGCCGCCGAAAACCTCGCGTTCGTTCCTTTAGACAGAGGCAATCTAGCCGGATCGACTTTTTGGGGCCAAAGGAGCCTCAGCAGCGTAAGGCTGTGAGGAAGCCGCGCCGATAAGGGGCGCTGACAAGCAGCGGCACGCTATATGCTGCATTTGTTAGTTTGTCCGAATTAGCGCCCACAACTTGCGCCCCAAAAGATACCAAGGAGAAAATTCAATGGACGCGCCGGTGAAAAAAACCGTTACGCTAAGTGAGAGGCGGAAAGCGGCAAAGACCGATCGGGGCAGCGAGCCGAAGACGCCCGCGCCTCAGGTGGAGGCGGCTGCGCCTCAGGTCAGTCTGCCGCCCGAGGTCAAGTCGCTTATACCTTCCGTCGCTTTGATCGGAGTAGGGCTCCTTTTGGAGTCTGAACTGCTAGTGGGAGTCGCACTGGGCACAGGAATCGTGATCGCCTCGAGATGGCTGCCGCCGGTTGTGGGAGAGACGGTGGAGCCGATCGTTAACAACACGGTCAAGGCATGCTATTCAGCCGCGGCCAAGACTAGCGAAATCGTCAGTGAAGCGGCGCAGCGAGTCGAGAGCATCATTACCCGTCGAGCTCCTGGGAAGGAGGAAGCCCTTGCCGACGGCCAACGCGACGCAGAGAAGGAGCAGCCGTAGGGCTCAAGACGCGAGCGGCCGCAAGTCTGAAATGGCAGACCAGCGGGCAGAGTAATTGCGCGCGTGCGGAGTACACGCTAGCCGGCTCTGGCGCCTTCGGAGTTGTGCACTTTCGTCAAAGCCGTTCGGCGGAGGTGTGTTATCCACTATTTCGGCGCGCCGGAGGGCGATGAACTCGCTATGCTGACCGCGCTGGCAAGGACGATCGCAGCTGCGAAGGCTCGCCACGCACGCGATCCCTTCTGCGTCCTGCGGGTGCCCATCGTCGGCCCAGCTGCAAAATCTCGACTTGCCTAAGGCATACCGCTCTCATGGTTGCGAACCCTTTTTTCAACCAATAGGGACCGCCTTCAGCATGCCCATCAACCTACGCGCGGCGGATTTTGCGATCTCGCGCCCATGCAGTTCAACCCCTGTCGTCCCCATACACACTGCGGTGCCCGGACGCGCACGTTTCAAAGTTTTGGGCCTGTACCGCTCGCCCGCGATGAAAATGTTGCTGGAGAACGCTCTCCGTCGGGCTGGGGGAATCAACAGTGCTGATGCGAACCCGTTGACCGGCAACGTGCTGGTGACTTTCGATGGCTGCCGCGATGTGGCCTCCGTGACAGCGATGATCGCACAAGCGATCGATGACCCCGCAGAAGAAGAGGACCCCGCGGAAGAAGATGATGCCGACACGTCTTCCCCAAGCGGCTTCGCGCAAGTAGCCGCGAAGCCGAGCCGAAAGACAGAACTTTCGGCAAACCATTTTGGGCTTCACAAGCACACGGCGGATAGAAAAGAACCGGAACATCTCGCGTGGCATACGATGGACGCCGAGGCGGCGATGGAACGAACCGGCAGCTCGCTCCGCGTTGGCCTGGCCTCGGCCACGGCCATGAAACGGTTCAAGACCTATGGTCCGAATATCCTGTCCGAAACGGCTCCGCGATCGGGGTTGAGTATTTTACTCGACCAACTGAGTTCGACCCCGATCCTCTTGCTGATGGCTGCTGCCGTCACATCAGTAGCGACTGGGGGGCTGGTGGATGCGGGCGTGATATTGGGTGTCGTCGGAATCAACGCCGCGATTGGTTACGTAACTGAAAGTCAGTCCGAGCGAACCATCCGCTCATTGAAAACTGTCGTTAGGCCGTCGGCAATGGTTATCCGAGATGGCAAGCCCCAGGAAATACCCGCTCCGCAGGTCACGGTGGGGGATATCCTTGTGCTCAGCCCCGGAAGCTACGTTGCGGCGGACAGCAGGCTCGTCGAGGTGGACAGGCTAAGCCTGGATGAGTCGGCGCTGACGGGAGAGAGCGTCCCCGTGACCAAGATTACGGAGAGAATCGCGGATTCTGTCCTGCCCCTCG
>Ga0187784_10001043_pt1 | contig 21516 bp, 18 predicted proteins | sample 1015_SJ02_MP15_2_FD_132964 | JGI IMG/M metagenome (GOLD analysis project Ga0187784, IMG submission 132964) | Tropical peat soil microbial communities from peatlands in Department of Meta, Colombia - 1015_SJ02_MP15_20_MG | ecosystem: Environmental > Terrestrial > Soil > Wetlands > Peat | place...
CATAGGTCATGACGAAAGCGGCGTCGATGATGCCGATGAGAATGCTCGGCAGAATGCCCGCCGTGAATAACTGGACGGCGGACTGCTCCGCCGAAACGGCGTAAAGGATCATGGCGATCGACGGCGGGATGACCACGGCGATCGCTCCCGACGAAGCAATCAGGCCCACGGCGAAACGCTCGTTGTAGCCGCCCTCCTTCAGCGACGGGTAAATCATCCGCCCCATCGCGACCACCGTGCCAACCGCGGTATGTGACATCGCACCGAACAGTTCGGATGCCGCCACGGTCGTCACCGCAAGCGAGCCGCGAATACCGCCGACAATGGCCATGACCATCGCGATGATGCGCCGCGCAATGCCGCCCTGCGCCATGATCTCCCCGGCCAGCACAAAGAAAGGAACGGCAAGCAACGGAAAATTGTCGAGGCTGCCGAACATATAGGTTTGAATGGCGTCGGTCGGGATGTCGCGCGCGACGGTCAATACCGCGACGATAGATGTGACCAGCAGGATGAGAAAAATCGGGAAGCCGATCAGGAGGAGAACGACCGGCAGCCCGAAAAAGACGAGATAACCCATCGCCGCCTCTTAATGCGACGTGCCGCCGCTTGTGGCGCCGCCGCGGCGCCAGCGCACGACAAGCCGGAGCGCGACCAACAGCGCCATCAAGCTGTAGCCGATCGGCACCATCGATTGCGGGATAACCAGCGGGAAATTCGCCGCCTGGCTGCGCTCGTCGAACTCGGCAAGCTGGGTGATGACGGGCCAGGCGAACATTGTCACCGCGGCGGCGGTTGCGATCAGTACCAGCTCGGAAAGCACGTTCAAGAGTTCGCGCAGCTTGGGCGGCAGACTGACAAGAACTACGTCCATCCGGATCTGCCGTCCCTCCCAAGCGACCGCACAGCAGCCGGTAAAGACGCAGCCGACCATCAAGAACAGCATGATCTCTTCGGCCCACGGTATCGAAACGCTGAAGAAATAGCGGCCGACGATATTGGCGAAGTTGAGCGCCACGCTCGCGATCAGGCAAATCGCGGCGACGGTGCGGGTCAGCGTCAGCAGCCAACGAACGCCTTTGACGACGGCGTCGATCACTGTCGAACCCCACGCCGCTGACGGAAGCGGCTTGCGCTCGGGCAACGGTTCCGCATCACTGGCTGGGCGCCTGTCGAGTCCGCTTTGCCGCGTCGGCCACAGTCTCATAGGCGCCGTGCAGCGCCGGCTTTGACTTCGAAACGTCTTCACCGACGCTGGCGAGCATGTGCATCATCTGTGCCTGCTCGTCCGGCGGCAGGCTGATCAATTCGCCGCCCTGCGCCACCCAAGCCTGTCGCTGCTCTTGATACATCTGCAGAGCAGCGGGATTGATCGACGTCGAAACGGCGGCACCGTCTCTGTCGACGATCTCCTGCAAATCCTTGGGCAGCGAATCGTACCATTTCTGACTGATTTCAAGGATAATGAAAATCGCCGGCTGATTGGTTTCGGTAATGTATTTTGCGGCATCGCTGAAGTGCAAATGGACGAACGGTCCAATGCCGGCGACCGAACCATCAATAGCGCCCTGTTGCAGGGCCGGCAAAACGTCACCCAACGTCATCGCCACCGGAGTGGCGCCCAGCCGGTCAAAAGCCACACTCTGGAATTGCGAAGCGAAGATTCGGATTTTCTTGCCTTTGAAGTCGGCGAGATGGCGCAACGGGGTCTTCGCGATAATGCAAGACGGCTGCGCGATCATCAATCCGACGCCATGCAGTCCCTTGTCGGCGCCGAGCGAAAGCATCAGCTTGCGCACGGCCGGATCTGCGGCGACGCGCTGCCCATGCTCGATGCTGTCGACGAGACCCGGCGCAGCCATGATCTCGAAGCGCTCGTCGACACCGACGAAAAACTCGGGCGGAATGGCTGACGCCTGGATGGCGCCGAACTGCACGCCTTCGATCTGCCGCGGGATCGAGCCTAATTGGCTCGCCGGAAAGACCTGTGCCTTGATGCGGCCGCCGGAATCCTTCTCGACCGCCGCACCGAAATCCTTGGCAAATTGATGGACCACATCGTTGATGGTCGGCAGCGTTATCTTCATTACGTAAGCCGCATCTTCGGCTCGTCCGGTACCGGCGCCGAACGCGAGCGCCGCGGCCAGCGCGCCGGCGGCGGATGCAGCCCGTGTGAAATTTCCAATGCTCATGAAACTCATTTCACTCTCCCTCTGCTGCGCATCAGTTCCAAGGCAGACACTTCGTACTACCGTCTTTGCTGATCGGTAATGCCTTGGCCGTGGCTTTGTTATTTGACTGCCGCACCGGCATACACCGGCCCCACTGCGACAGTTCTCCGACAACGTTAGATGAGCCCCGTCTGTCGGACAATGACAATTTCGCGCGGCGCACGCGACATCGGGTCACCGGCCCGGATATTCAGCGCACCCGTTGCGCCGCCGCAGTGACTACTTGGTAGGCAGCATTGAGTTCAGGCTTTGTACTCGACACTTCATCGCCGGCGCTGGCAATGATCTTTAGCATCGCAGCCTGCTCGTCCGGCGGCAGGCTAATCAATTCACCGCCCGTCGCCGTCCAAGCGTGGCGCGCCCTGGCGTTGAAATCGACCACCCAGGGATTAATGGTGCGCGACTGCGAAGCGGCATCTCTGTCGACGACCCCTTGCAGATCCGCAGGCAATGACTCGTACCACTTTTTGCTGAGCTCGACGATTGCGAAGATCGCAGGTTGCCCGATCTCGGTCACATATTTCGCCACCTCGACGTAATGCATGGTGCTGAAGACGGCCACCGCACCGAGCGCGCCATCGACGGCGTTATCCTGCAGCGCCGGCAGCACCTCGGCCAAGGTCATCGGTTTTGGAATCGCGCCTAGCCGCTGCATCGCCACGCTTTGGAACTGCGAGGCAAGAATCCGGATCTTTCTGCCCTTAAAGTCGGCAAGATGCCGGATCGGCGTTCGGGCGATGACGGCGGACGGCGTGACCATGAACAGCGCGGCGCCGTGCAATCCTTTATTGGCGCCGAGACCGAGCATGAGCTTTTCCACTGCCGGATCGGTGGCCAGACGCTGTCCCTCAGCCATCGACGTGACCAGGCCGGGCGCCGCCAGCACTTCGAAGCGTTGGTCGATTCCAACCAGAAAATCCGGCGGCGCGACTAGGCATTGGATCTCGCCAAATTGCACGCCCTCGGCTTGCCGCTGGCTCGAACCGAGTTGGCTTGCCGGATAGATTTCGGCTTTGATGCGGCCGGCCGAATCCTTCTCGACCGCGGCGGCATAATTTCTGGCAAATTCATGCAAAGCGTCGTCGACCGTCGCCAGCGTGATCTTCATCACGTAGGTCCTGTCGTCCGCCGCCGAGGCGGAAGACGATAAGACCAGCGACAAGACAAATGCGGCGGCGCAGGCGCGCGTTAGGACTTTTCCCCCGCTCACGAACATAAGTCCCTCCGGATCGCCACCGGGCACATGCCGGGCGGCGCACCGGCGAGCGGTTATTGACTCGCCGATTGCCGCGTCCGCACCGCCGTGTCGCTGACAGTTTTATAAGCGGCGGCGAGCGCGGGATTGGATTTCGATACGTCTTCGCCCACGGTGGCAAGCGTCTTCATCAGCGATGCCTGCTGGTCGGACGGCAGCCTGATCAATTCGCCTCCGCCCGACGTGTAACTTGCTTCCGACTGCTTTCTGATATCGACGGCGACCGGATTGATCGCGACGGACTGCTCCCGGGCGTCTTTGTCGACGATGTCCTGCAAATCCTTGGGCAGCGCATCGTACCATTTCTTGTTGATCTCGACGATAATGAAAATCGCCGGCTGATTGGTCACGGTGACGTATTTCGCCGCGTCGACGAAGTGCATATGTGCGACCGGCCCCATTCCCGTGATGGCGCCGTCGATGGTGCCTTGCTGGATCGCCGGCAGGACGTCGCCGAGCGTCATCGCCACCGGTGTCACGCCAAGTCGGTTGAACGCTTCGCTTTGAAATTGCGACGCAAAGATCCTGATTTTCTTGCCCTTAAAGTCGGCAAGCGTGCGGATCGGATTCTTGGCCACGACCACGGCATTCTCGGCCATGAACAAGCCGGCGCCGTGCAGACCTTTGTCGGCGCCAAGTGAAAGCATCAGCTTGAGCACCGCAGGATCCGCGGCGACGCGCTGTCCGTGCCGCTGCGAGTCCACCAGTCCGGGGGCGGCCATCACTTCGAAGCGTTGATCGAGGCCGACCATGAATTCCGGCGGCACGGCCTCGCATTGAATAGCGCCGAATTGCGTGCCTTCGATCTGCCGCGGGATCGAGCCGAGCTGGCTCGCCGGATAAACTTCCACTTTGATGCGGCCGCCGGAATCCTTTTCCAGGGCCGCACCATAATTTCTGGCGAAAGTATCGGGGATGTCGTTGATCGTCGGCGTCGAAATCTTCATCAGATAAGGCGTCTGCGCGTGCGCCACTCCGAGCGACAAGACCGGCAATAGGGCGAGCGCGCCGGCGGCCACCGCTGTCCGCGTCAAAAACCGATGGTGCATCAAACGCATGTTGTCCTCCCTCTCGGCAGAGCGCGCCATCGTTGCGGGACCGCGCTGCCCGTCGCGACGGAAATCGAGGATACAGCAAATCCGCAGCCGCGTCTGTGACCGACTGCCGCGCCCCGTGGCGCGGCCGACCGCCGGTTATTGCCGGCCGAGAGACGCCGTCTCGCCGCGGAAATTCGGCACTGCCTCGCGCAGCACGCCGTAGATTGCGGCGCGTCCGCCGGTGTCGAGATCGCGTTGCAGCCTTGCGATCCACCCTTGCACCGCCGCGATGGACGGACAGACCGGCTTGGCGGCCACGACGCCTTCGATACCGATCGCGAAGCTTCCCTCCTCGCGCGCGAACAGAATTTCGTTAAGCCGCTCGCCGGGGCGAATGCCGGTGAAGACGATCTCGACATCGCGGCCCGGTTCGAGCCCGCTCAGACGGATCAGCCGCTCGGCCAGATCGACGATTTTGATCGGCTGGCCCATATTGAGCACATAGACGGACGTGTCCGAAGGCGTCGGTCCGAGCGCGTGGCTCGCTGCCGTGATGACGAGGTCGCAGGCTTCGCGGATAGTCATGAAGTAGCGCACCATCTCCGGATGGGTCACGGTGACCGGACCGCCCGCTTCGATCTGCGCTTTGAATTTCGGCACCACCGAACCGTTGGAAGCGAGCACATTGCCGAAGCGGACCGCGATCATTCGCGTCGGCGGCTTGCCGCCGTTGCTGTGGCCGGTGGTGCGGCCGGCATCCAAGGCCTGGCAATACATTTCGGCAAGGCGCTTGGTCGCTCCGAGCACCGAAACCGGCTCGATCGCCTTGTCGGTCGAGATCATGACCATCGCGTCGGCGCCGCCATTGAGCGCGGCGTCGGCGACGTTGAACGATCCGAACACGTTGGTCTTGATGCCCTCGTCCCAGTCGCGCTCCAATAGCGGCACGTGCTTGAGCGCGGCCGCATGGAAAACCAGGTTCGGCTTGAATTCGCCGATCAACCGGAACATTCGGTCGCGATCACGCACGTCGGCGATGCGGCCTTCGACGATGGTCGATTTCGACTGCACCGCGAGCTGCTCGAGGACGGCATGCAAGGCAGGTTCCGAGTTCTCGATAACGAGAAGCCGGCCGGCGCCGAAATTGACGACCCGGTGGCAAACCTCGGCGCCGATCGAGCCGCCGCCGCCGGTGACGACCATCGTCTTGCCCTTGATGAAATTTTCAAGCCGGCTGTAATCGATCTTTACGCTTGGACGCAGCAGCAGATCCTCGACATTGACCGGTGCGAGGCGCAGCGCCTCCTCGCCGGCATCGAGCGGGGGCAAGCGGCTGGTCGACAGCCCGAGCCTGCGCGCCAGCATCAGCATGGTCTCGGGATGAAGCTCGGGCGCCAGCGCGCTTGGCGTCAGCACAAGCCGGCCGACGCTGATGTCCTGCCCGGCAGCCATCGATGCGACGACATTGGCAAGACTTTCCGGGCGGCCACGCACGGGAACACCGCGAACTGCGAGCCCCTGATCAGCGGGCGAAGGCGAAAGAATGCCGACCGGCCGCACTTTCTTGACCGCGCCGCTTTCGATCGCACGCAACAGAACGTCGGCGTCGGCCGCATAGCCGACTATCAGGGTCGGCACGGCGTCCGATACCTTTACGTGGTGCTGAGTGCGCGAGTGCCGGAACAGGCGGTAGGCCGTACGCGGGCCTCCAAGAAAGAAGATCTGCAACAGCCAATAAAGCGCGATCGTCACCTTGCCGAAGAAGTAAGTGCCGAACAGCGTCGGATAGAGCAGAATATAATCGACAACGAGCAGTGAAATCGCGAGCACCGTGACGGCGCGCACGATGTTCGACAAATCCTGCAAGGAGGCGAAACGCCATTTCCCGATGTAAAGGTGGAAATACCAGTAGACGATCCCGGCATAGGCTACGTAGCAGGGCAAGATGATGAAGAGCCAATGGGCTCGATCCTGCAATCCGTTTTCCACATCGGCGAAACGGACATAGAGGGTTGCCAGCATCGCCAACGCGGTGACGACGAGATCGTGCACCACGATCAGGACACGGCGTGGATTGCGTAAAAAGCTCATCATGGCGTGATTATAGTCCAGGCCGGCCGGTAAAACGAAACGTCATATGCAGGCCTTACCGCCGGTGATAGTCGCGGTACCAGGCGACAAAATTGCGTACCCCCTGCTCGATGCTGGTTGCCGGGCGGAAACCCACGTCGCGCATGAGGTCGTCGACGTCGGCGCAAGTCTCCGGCACGTCGCCGGGCTGCATCGGCACCAGCTCGGTTTTGGCCTTACGGCCGAATTCTTGCTCGAGCAGTTCGACAACGCGGGGAACCTCGACGCTGCGATTGTTGCCGATATTGTAGATCCGCCACGGCGCGGTGCTGTTGGCGGGATCGAGCTTGCCACCCGCCGCCGCTTCGATTTTCACCGGCACGCGGGCGATAACGCGCTCCACCGCCTCGACGACGTCATCGATGTAGGTGAAATCGCGCCGCATGCGGCCGTAATTGAACAGCCGGATCGGCTCGCTTTCGGCGATGGCCCTGGCGAAGATATACATCGCCATGTCCGGGCGGCCCCATGGGCCATAAGCGGTAAAGAACCGCAGACCGGTGGTCGGCAGCCTGTAAAGATGACTGTAGGCGTGCGCCATCAACTCGTTCGCCTTCTTGGTCGCCGCATAGAGGCTGATCGGATGGTCGACATTGTCATGCACGGAGAACGGCAGCCGCGTATTGGCGCCATAGACCGAACTCGAAGAGGCAAACACCAAATGCTCGGTGCGGCGGTAGCGACAGCCTTCGAGAACGTTGAGAAATCCGGCAAGGTTGGCGTCGAGATAGGCGTGGGGATTCTGCAGCGAATAGCGCACCCCGGCCTGCGCCGCGAGGTGCACCACCGGCCCAAAGGCGCCGTCGCGGAAAACCGCCTCGGTGCGCTTGCGGTCGGCGAGATCAAGCTTGTGAAAGCTGAAATCCTTAAATTGCCGTAGCACCCCAAGCCGCGCTTCTTTCAGCGCCGGGTCGTAATAGTCGTTGACGCTGTCGATGCCGACGACGGCGCGGCCGCCTTGCAATAGCCGGCGCGACAGCGCGAAGCCGATGAAGCCGGCGGCGCCCGTGACCAGGACCGGATGTTGCGACATCGGCGCGCTCGCTTGGCCTCACAGCCGCCAGAGTTCGACCCGGTCGGGTCGTTGTCGACGGTCGAGCTGCGATTTTACATCGAGCACGACGCCGCCGCCCTCGTTCAACAGCTTGGTGAGAAGCGGCCAGCCGCCGCGCACGAATGCCTCATGGGCGACGGCGAAAATGACGGCGTCGGCCGGACGCAACGCTTCCAGTTTCATTAGCTCGATGTCGTATTCGTGCTTGACCTCGCGTGGATCCGCCAGCGGATCGTGCACCTGGACAGCGATACCGAACGATCGCAGCTCGTCGACGATGTCCACCACTTTCGAATTACGCGTGTCGGGCACGTTTTCCTTAAACGTCATGCCCAGCACTGTCACCACCGCGCCGCCCTTACCGCGTTTGAGCAGGCGGCGTACGCATTCTCGCGCCACGCGCCGCCCGACGCCGTCGTTGATCTTGCGCCCCGCCAAGATCACCTGCGGATCGTAGCCCGCTTTCTCCGCGCAATAGGTCAGATAATAGGGGTCGACGCCGATGCAGTGGCCGCCGACGAGACCGGGAGTGAACTTATGGAAATTCCATTTGGTTGCTGCCGCGGCGAGCACGTCGCCGGTGTCGATGCCGAGCCGCTCGAACAGCGCCGACAGCTCATTCATGAACGCGATATTGAGATCGCGCTGGGTATTTTCGATGACCTTGGCGGCTTCGGCCACCCTGATCGACGGCGCGCGGTGGATGTCCGCCTTCACGACCGAGCCGTAGACATCGGCGATGATGCCGAGCGTTTTCTCGTTCTGGCCCGCGACCACTTTGGCGATGTTTTCGAAGCGATGGTTCTTGTCGCCGGGATTGATGCGCTCCGGCGAGTAGCCTACGGTAAAGTCGCTGCCGCAAGCCAGCCGCGAAGCGCGTTCAAGGCGCGGCACGCAGTCCTCTTCGACTGCGCCGGGATAGACCGTGGATTCGTAGACCACGATATCGCCGCGCTTCAGGTGCCGTCCGACGGTGTCGGACGCGTCGAAAACCGCGGCGAGATTCGGCCGGCGCGCAGCATCAATCGGAGTAGGCACGGTGACGATATAAAAGTCCGCCGGCGCCAGCGCCGCGGCATCGTCGGTATAAATCAGCGTCGGATGCGAAAGTTCGGGCTTTTCCACTTCGCGGGTGCGATCGACACCGGCGCGCAATTCATCGATCCGGCGGCGATCGACGTCAAAGCCGACCACCGGCGCGCCGGATCGCGCGAAGGCGACCGCCACGGGCAGGCCGACATAGCCTAGTCCGATCACGGCAATCTTGCGTTGGTGCGCCAAAGTCTTCCCCTCAATCTAAACGTCCGCCGCGAGACGGCCGTGTTTAGCGTCGGCGCCGTATAACGGCAACGGCCGCACAACGAATTGCGCAAATAATGGTCCGCTCATCGTCCAGCCGCGATGCGCGTTTCGAAAAACTTCATTGTTTGTTTTGTGTCGAGTCTGTATGCAATTCCTATCGGTCATCGAACTGGAACGACAGCGATGTGCGGCATTGCAGGCTTCGTCGGCGCTGCATCAAGAAATACCGGCGGCAATGTCGACGCCATCGCCCAGCAAATGGCCGCGAGCCTCGCCCACCGCGGGCCTGACGACGAAGGCATCTGGGCCGATGCGGACGCCGGAGCCGCGTTCATTCATCGCCGGCTTTCGATCATCGATCTTTCGCCGGCGGGACATCAACCGATGATCTCGGCCGACGGGCGATTCGTCATCACCTATAACGGCGAGGTTTACAGCTATCAGCCGATCGGCGCCGAGCTTGCCGCGCGCGGCTGCAAATTCCGCGGTCATTCCGACACCGAAGTGATCCTCGAATCGTTTGCTGCGAACGGCATCGAGGCGACGCTCAAGCGGATGATCGGCATGTTTGCGATCGCGCTGTGGGACCGCCGCGACCGCACGCTGACGCTGATTCGCGACCGGCTCGGCATCAAGCCGCTGTACTGGGCGAAATTCGGCGAGCTTTTCCTGTTCGGTTCGGAGCTCAAAGCACTGCGGGCCTATCCGGGTTGGACGCCGCGAATCGACCGCGGTGCCGTCGCGGCGTATCTGCGGCATAATTACATCCCGGCGCCGCATACCATCTATGAAGGCGTCCACAAACTCGAACCCGGCACTGTCCTCACCGTGCCGTGGCAAGGCGAGCCGCAAATTACGCGCTATTGGGACGCGCGCACGGTGGCGCGCGACGGGATGCTCCGTCCGCTCGACGGACCCGACGCCGAGCTTGTCGAACAGCTGGAAAGCCTCCTGCAGGACGCCGTCAGCCGCCGCATGATCGCCGATGTGCCGCTCGGCGCATTTCTATCCGGCGGCATCGATTCCTCGACGGTTGTGGCGCTGATGCAGGCGGCGCGCAGCGACAAAGTCCGGACATTCTCGATCGGTTTTGACATTGCGGGCTACAATGAGGCGCCGCAGGCGGCCGCTGTCGCGCGGCATTTGCAGACCGAACACACCGAGCTGACGGTGACCTCGAGCCAGGCACTCGACGTGATCCCGCGGTTGCCCGAATTCTACGACGAGCCGTTCGCCGATTCTTCGCAGATCCCCACTTATCTTGTTTCGGCGATGACGCGCCGGCACGTTACCGTGGCGCTGTCGGGCGACGGCGGTGATGAGCTTTTCGCCGGATATAACCGTTACCAGATGACGCAACGATTTTGGCGGGCGCTATCACTGCTGCCGCGCGCATTGCGCAATAGCGCAGCCGCTGCGCTCACTGCATTCAGCCCCGACAATTGGACGGCGCTGTTGAGCGCGCTGCCGTCGCGGCTGCGGTTGCCGCAGGCCGGTGACAAAGTGCACAAAGTCGCAGCCGTGCTGCGGCTGGACACACCCGACGCGATTTATCGCCGTCTGGTGAGTCATTGGGAACCGGCCGAGATCATGCCCGCGGCGCTCGAGCCGCGCAGCCTGCTCGACGATGCCACCCTAGCGAAGGACTTTCCCGAGCTTCTGCCGCGCATGCAATTTCTGGATCTGGTCACCTATCTGCCCGATGATATTTTGACCAAGGTCGACCGGGCGAGCATGGCGGTGGCGCTGGAAGCGCGCGTGCCGCTGCTCGATCATCGCGTTGTGGAATTCTCCTGGCGATTGCCCCTCGCCGCCAAAATCCGCGGCGGTACCAGCAAGTGGATTTTGCGGCAGGTGCTGTATCGTCACGTTCCGCCGATGTTGGTGGAGCGGCCGAAGATGGGGTTCGGCATCCCGCTCGGCGAATGGCTGCGCGGCCCGCTGCGCGCCTGGGCCGAAGCCTTGCTCGATGACAATCGTATTCGTCAAGCCGGTTTGCTCGATCACGCGATGGTGCGCCGCATCTGGCAAGAACACATCGACGGCCGGCGCAATTGGCAATACCCGTTATGGGACGTGCTCATGCTGGAAGCTTGGCGCGAGCGCTGGACCTGATCGCCACGGCGCACCAGAACGGCATCCGTTCCGAGAATTGCACATTCTCAAAGCCGGCGCGGCGAAGCATTTCCTCGATTTCGGCACGGTTGAAACGCCGCTCCAAGCGGGTGCAGAAGCGGTCATAGGCGTCGGTACGCATGACGTAAAACGACTTATCGGCGTAATAGGAGAGCGGCAGGTGACGCGCCGATATGCCAAGCCGCGACAGCATCCGGGCGCCACGCCCCAGCGGCCAGTAGACCAACGCGGCAATGGGCTGGCTCACGGCGAGACGAAGCGGATGCGGCAGCCGCGAGATCGCGCGGCGCGCCATGTCCGTCAGCTGCCACAGCGTACGATACCATGCCGGGCGGTTGTCGAGAGCGTAGTACAGATAGATCAAAAACGGCGCGCCGGGCTTGAGCTTGTCGGCAATCGCCGCGATTGCCGCTTGGGTATCCGGCACGTGATGCAGCACACCGAGCGAGTAGGCAAAATCGAGCGAAGCCGGCGGCAGAGGAATGTTGGCCACGCTGGCGGCATGGAAACTGACGTTGCGCATATGCGCCAAGTTCTGCTTCGCCACGGCCAACGCCTCGGCGCTGGCATCGAGCAGGTGCAGATGGCCGACGCGCGGGGCAACCAGCATCGACCAGCGCCCGGTACCGCAGCCGACGTCGATTCCGCTGCCGCCGCCCGCCGGCAAGAGATGCCAGGGGAAAATGCGGAAATAGTCGTCGAATATATTCTGACGCTGCTGCGGCGACAGATGATCGGCGTCCTGCCGGAACGTCGACCATTCCCGGCCGAAGCCGCGCGCGACCTCCAGGCTCAGATTGTCGTTTGCACCAGTTTGCATGGGTCAACAGCCGGCAGCTCGATGGCGCGGCGGCTCGGAAGAAGTTTTTCGTCAGCTCGATATTCGATTCAAAAGGCGATCAATCGCGCGCGGCCCGGCTATCAAGCAATATTTCGTTCACAGACCTGGGGAGGGCATCGCACAGTCCGGAATACAGCCGCTCATGCCGCTCCACACACAGCTCGAGCGAGAATTTTTGCTGGGCAAGACGCCGCCCGGATTGTCCGAGCCGCCGACGTAAGTCGGGCTCCTTTGCCAACTTGATAATCGCCTCGGCCAGCCTTTGCGGATTCTTAGGCGGCACGATTAGTCCACTTTCGCCATCGATGACCATTTCCGAGGAGCCGCCGACGTCGGTTACGATCATCGGCAGTCCTGCCGCCATCCCTTCGAGGATGGCAATCGATAAACCTTCCTGATGCGAAGGTACGAGCCCCACGTGGCTGCAGCAGAGAATCGAGAGGACATCGTTCCGCTGCCCCAAAAAGCGTACTTTGTCCTCAATGCCGAGCCGGTCCGCCAAACTCCGGAGCTCTTCACCGGTTCCGTCGTCACGTCCCACGACAAGTAACCGCCAATCTGCAGGTAAATCCGGCTTCGCAATGGCGATGGCTTTTAGAAGATCGCTGTGCCCCTTGTAGGGAATTAGGTTTGCCACAACCACCATAACAAACGTGCCGTCGAGGTGGAGCTCCGCGCGCGTCCGCTGCACTGGCAGATCTTCGAATTCCGCAAGATCGAGACCGTTGTGAATGACCGCCAGTCGATCCCGAGGTACCCTTTCTTCGTCATGAAGCTCTCTTAGAATACTGAACGAGACGGCGATAATCGCCTGCATTCTGCGATGCAGAATTTTCTCGGCTATTCGAGATAGAGGACGACCTTGCTGATAAATATTCATGCTGTGCCGGGTTACCACCCGAATTGGCGCTCCCGCGATTATCGCCAGCGGTGCACCGACCAGATATGCCGCTGGCAGAAAAAAATGGACGATACGCGGTTTTTCCTTCAGCAATACGAACAGCAGATGAAACGTCGCTACCGTCAGTCGGAAGACGCCGGTCAAGGCCGACGGTGAGTCGTCGGCTGATTTTAACGGCGGCAAGAATACTTTCACCTTGCCGGCTTCCAGCTCCTGCAGCAGCGGACCCTCGCCATACAGACTGTAAACAGAAACATTCCATCCCTTCTGCACGAGCCGCCGCGTCAGCGCGACCAGCTGTCGTTCTGCGCCACCTATCTTGAGTGTCGGAACTATATAAAAAACGCTGGAACGCATTACAGGCGCTGAGGCCTACTATGTAAGGCGCATATTCGTCAGCTGCGCCGGCTGTACCGGTCAGGACAGCATGCCCTGCCGGTGCATGAAATCAATGATGCGGTCGGCGAGATCACTAGGTCCCTCGCTGAGCGCATCCAGCACCAATTCCGGGTTGAGCGGCGGCTCGTAGGGCGAATCCAGACCGGTGAAATTCCGCAATTCGCCCCGCCGCGCCTTCTTATACAGTCCCTTCGGATCGCGACGCTCGCAAACTTCCAGCGGCGTATCGACGAATATTTCGATGAACTCGCCAGGCGCGACCAGTTCGCGCGCCATCTCGCGTTCGGCCCGGAACGGCGAGATGAATGCGACGAGCGTGATCAGTCCCGCCTCGACGAACAATTTGGCCACCTCGGCGACGCGCCGGATATTCTCGACGCGGTCGGCTTCGGTGAAACCGAGATCGCGGTTTAACCCGTGCCGTATATTATCGCCGTCGAGTACGAAGGTGTGCTTGCCGAGCGCGTGCAGTTTCTTTTCCAGTTGATCGGCGATTGTCGATTTACCGGCTCCCGACAGGCCGGTGAACCACAGCAGGGCCGGCTTTTGGGCGTTGAGCCGCGCCCGCGCCGCTTTGCTCACTTCGAAGGATTGAAAATAGGTATTGGCGGCGCGGCGCAGCCCAAAGCGGATCAGGCCGCCGGCAACCGTTGCGTTGCTGTGGCGGTCGATCAGGATGAAGCCGCCGGTGTCGCGGTTCTCGTCGTAAGGGTCGAAGCAGATCGGTTCGGCTGTTGCGATATTGACGAAGGCGATCTCGTTGAGATGTAGCTCCTTGGCAGCGAGGTGATCGAAATTGTCGACGTCGATGCGATATTTGAGTTCGATCACCATGGCGCCGACGCTTTGCGCGCCGGCTTTCAGCAAATAATTCCGGCCGGGGAGCAGCGGCACTTCCGACATCCACACCAGATGCGCGGCGAAAGCGTCGGCACGCTGCGGTGGTTTTTCCGGTGAGCTGATGATGTCGCCGCGCGACACGTCGACGGCGTCGGAGAGAACGACGGTTACGGCAGCCGACGCGGCCGCGCCGTCACGCTCGCCGTCCATGGTCACGATCCGCGCAATACGCGAACGCACCCCGGTGCGCGCGATGACGACGTCGGCGCCTTTATGCACGGCGCCCGATGCTATCGTTCCGGCGTAGCCGCGGAAATTCGCATCCGGCCGGTTGACATATTGCACCGGTAACCGCAGCGGCGCCGCGCCGGGCCAGTCGTCCACGACGACGGTTTCCAGATATTCGAGAAGCGCCGGACCGCGATACCACGGCGTCCGCGCGCTGCGCCGCACAACGTTGTCGCCGTGAAGCGCGGCGGTGGGCACGGCGACGACGTTACAGTTGTCAAACCGGCCGGCGAACAGCGCGAAGGCTTCGGCGATGATTTGGAATCGGCGCTCGTCAAAGCCGATCAGATCCATCTTGTTTACGGCCAGGACAAAATGGCGAATGCCGAGCAGCGAACACAGAAAGGCGTGACGACGCGTCTGTTCGAGCAGGCCTTTTTCGGCGTCGACCAGCAGGATCGCGAGATCCGATGTCGAGGCGCCAGTCACCATGTTGCGCGTATAGTCCTTGTGGCCCGGGGTGTCCGCGACAATGAAGCGGCGCCGCGCCGTGCCGAAATAGCGGTAGGCCACGTCGATGGTGATGCCCTGCTCGCGCTCTGCCGCCAGCCCGTCGACCAGCAATGCCGGATCGAGGCCGTCCGCAACGGTGCCGTGGGTTTTCGAATCGCGCGTTAGCGCCGCCAAATGATCGTCGAGCACCAGCGCGGCATCGAGCAGCAGCCGGCCGATCAGCGTCGACTTGCCGTCGTCGACCGAACCGCAGGTCAGCACGCAGAGCTGATCGCGGTCGGCAGTGAGCGAACCGGACGCAATCGTGGCGGCACGGCCGGAATCAGAAATAGCCTTCACGTTTCTTTTTTTCCATGGAATCCTCCTGGTCGTGATCGATCAGCCGACCGGCGCGTTCGGAGGTTTGGGCATCCTGCATTTCCGTAACGATGTCGGCGACCGTTGCGGCGCCCGACTCTACCGCGCCGGTTAGCGGATAGCAGCCGAGCGTGCGGAAACGCACCATGCGCGTTGCCGGCCGTTCGCCGGGCTCGAGCGGCAGGCGATCGTCGTCGACCACGATGAGGCCGCCGCTTCTGCGCACCACCGGCCGTGGCGCCGCGAAGTAGAGCGGCACCACCGGAATCGACTGAAGTTCGATGTAGCGCCAGACATCGAGCTCCGTCCAATTCGACAATGGGAAAACCCGGATCGATTCGCCCGCCGCAATACGGCAATTGTAGATGTGCCACAGCTCCGGCCGCTGGTTCTTCGGATCCCAGACATGATTGGCGGAGCGGAACGAGAACACACGCTCTTTGGCGCGACTCTTCTCTTCGTCGCGGCGGGCGCCGCCGAACGCGGCATCGAAACCGTGCACCGTAAGCGCCTGTTTCAACGCCTCGGTTTTCATGATGTGAGTGTAAAGCGCCGAGCCGTGCGTAAATGGGTTGATGCCCTGCGCCAAACCCTCCCGATTGACATGAACGATCAAATCCAGGCCAAGCCGTGCCGCGGTTTCGTCTCGGAAGCGGATCATTTCCCGGAACTTCCACGTCGTATCGATATGCAGCAGCGGAAATGGCGGCGGCGACGGATAAAAGGCTTTCCGCGCCAAATGCAGCAGCACCGACGAATCCTTGCCGATCGAATAGAGCAGAACCGGCTTTTTGAATTCGGCCGCCACCTCGCGGAATATGTAGACGGACTCCGCTTCCAGGCGCCGCAGGTCGGCGGGCAACGACGAGGCAGTCACGTGGTCAATTCCGTCAGGTCGCCGTAGTGCAGCTTGATCCAGTCGCGGTGCGCGCCACTTTGGATGCGGCGCCACCACGCTTCGTTGTCGAGATACCAGTCGACGGTGCGCGCAAGCCCCTCGGCCAATGTGGTTGTGGCGCGGTAACCGAGTTCGCCAGACAGTTTGTCGGCACAAATCGCATAACGGCGGTCGTGGCCTGGCCGGTCTTTGATGAAGGTAATCAGATCGCGGCTACTTTTGCCCTTGGCGGCACGACAATCGGGAAAGCGCGCTGCAAGGCCTTGGTCGCCGGCCAAGCGGCGGTCGATTTCGTCGCACAGTAACCCGACGAGCTCAATGTTCGGCATTTGCCGACCGCCGCCGACATTGTAGGTCTCGCCCAGTCGTCCCTTCTCCAGCACGAGCGCAATGGCGGCGCAATGGTCTGCCACGTAAAGCCAGTCGCGAACATTGCCGCCGTCGCCGTAGATCGGCAGCTTTTGGCCGCTGAGCGCGTTTACGATCATCAGCGGAATAAGCTTTTCCGGAAACTGATATGGCCCGTAGTTATTGGAGCAATTGGTGATCGTCACCGGCAGACCGTGGGTATGCGCGTAGGCCCGCACCAGGAAATCGCTTGCCGCCTTGCTCGCGGCATAGGGCGATCGCGGATCGTAGCGCGATTGTTCGGTCGAAGGCGGATCGTCGGGCGCGAGAGAACCGAACACTTCGTCGGTCGAAATATGGTGGAAGCGACGCCCCTCAAAGCTCTGCTTCCATGCGTTTAGCGCGGCGTCGAGCAGCGTGTGGGTGCCCTGGACATTGGTGCGCGTGAAAGTTTGCGACGCATGGATCGAACGATCGACGTGACTCTCGGCGGCGAAGTGCACCACCATGTCGAAGTCGTACTTTTGAAACAAAGCCTCCACCGCGGCGGCATCGCAGATATCTCCGCGCACGAAGCGGCAGTCTTCGCCGTCGCAAAACGTCGAGATACTTTCGAAATTGCCGGCGTAGGTCAGCGCATCGAGAATGACCATGCGGTCGGCTGGCCGGGACCGCCGCCAGTAGGCCACAAAATTGGCGCCGATAAAGCCAGCGCCGCCGGTTACGAGGAGATTAGACAAGGGAATACATTAGCGGGCATTGGCTTCCCGCAGCAGCGCGATTGTCTCGCCGATACCGCGGTGCAGGTCGCCGGCAAAGCTGAAGCCACGATCCAGAAAGCGCTGACAGGACACTTCATAAGACAGCTGATTCATGATCGGACTGTTCACGAACGACAATTTCACATCCGGCACGAATTCGCAGATGCACTCTACAACGTCTCGCACCGCTGCATTAAGCGTCAGCACGTTGTAAATGCGCCCATCAAACAAATCATGACCGATCGCAAAGGCGATGGCCCGGATACCATCGGCCAGATCCAGATAGGGGCGCTTCTGTTCGTAAGCGGTACGCCAGATGCCAAGCGGCTGCGCCATCACCGCCTGCCAGCAGAATTTGTTGATCGCAGTGTGATAACGCATGCCAACCGACGCGCCGAAGATCGTCCCGAACCGAAACACGATTGCCTTTAGACCGTCACTCTTGGCCAGCGATTGCACCAGATCTTCTTCCTTGAGCTTTGTAGTGGCGTAGGGACTTTGCGGCTTCAGCTCGTCGCGGGTGCAGTCTTCAGACACCAGCGTGTTCTGCGTGCCATAGACGCTGGTGGACGAGAAGTGGATCAGCCGTGCGCCGGTCTCTCGACAGGCCGCGGCGACTTTCGACGTCGCATCGAAGTTGTTGGCCTCGAGCTCCGCCGCCCGATCGAAGGTTCCGGCCGCGTCGGTGATGGCGGCGAGATGCACGACGGTATGCGTGTCTTCAAGCAGAGAGCGCAGGTCAATGTTACGTACATCGGCCTCGATGAAACGATATCGACCGATCGCAGGGAGGTTGAATAACGAAGCATAGCGCTGCGTCATCATGTTATCCACCATGACGATTTCCGCACTAGGGAAATGCAGTGGAAGCTGACGGATGAGCGCCGAGCCGATGTGTCCAAGTGCGCCAGTGACGACGATTTTCATGTGCGCGTGACCCCACGAAAACTGAGAAAGTCCTGATAGTCGCGAATGTAGTCTTGCGCCTCGTAAGGTCGATCGCAAAGCACGACCAAGACCGAGCCCTCGATATGAACGGTTACGGTGTTCCAGATGGTCGGCGGCACCAACAGTCCGAGATTGCCGCGGTCGAGGGAGAAAGCGCGCTCGGCTCGGCCGTCCGTGCAGACCACATCCATCGCGCCGTGAACGCAGACCATAAACTGCGCACAACGCCGATGCGCGTGGCGGCCGCGCACCGCTCCAGCGCGGGCCGTTATCGTAAACATGCGGGCGATCGCGAACGGGACCTGCTTGGCGCACTCCGCCACGACCACCGCCGCGTCGGCCGAGGGGTGCGTCTCGAGTTCGACCGCGCACAAATCACTGAGATTATTCATGGCAAGTCGTGCACGCTCAGTGAACCGGTACCGGCCGCGGCACCGCCCGGACAAGATAATCGTGGATGCCGGCGCGCAGATCGAACCGCGGCCGCCAATCGGTGCGTTCCATGAACAAACGAGGATTGCCGATGAAGTTGCGCTTCTCGATTTCGTGCAAGTCCGGCGGCTCCGGGATTCGACGAATATCGACGTGCCGGCCGGTGTGCTCGAGTACGGATTCGGCAATGAACGCATAGGCCTCGGCGAGCGAATGGCCGCGGCCCGAGGCAATCACATAATATCGGCCATCGCACACGCCCGGATTGCCAAGCGCCCGGCAAAAAGCGTCAACCACGTCGTCGACGTGAGTATAATCACGAATATAGCCGCCATCCCCGAACAACGTCAGCGGCTCGCCACCAAGCGCGCGATTGAGCATGACGTTGAGAACGCCCCGATTAGCATTAATCGAAGTGCCACCGCAGCCATAGACATTCGACAGCCGCAGACTGCAGGCGCGCAGGATGCCGCGCTGCGTTGCATTGCGAAGGATTGTTTCGCATTCGAGCTTATGCCGGTCGTAAACCGAGCGCGGACGATCGGGCGTTTGCTCGTCGACAGGATTGGCGTGTTCACAGCCGACGATCGTGACGGTGCTGGCGAAGACCACCGGCAGCGGAGTACTGCGATGTTCTGCCGCCCGAACCAACGCGCGCACCGGCTCAACATTGAGATTATCGTCGCCCGTGGGATCTGCCTCGGCCGCACGCAGATCCGTGCGCGACGAGAGATGGACAACGGCCTGCGCACCATCCAGCACTGTGCGCCAGCATGCCTCATCACGCAGATCAGCCTGAACTTGCTCGATAGTCGCGTTCGCCGCGGCCATCGGCACGGCCGCAGCACGCGAAACCAGGCGAAGGGCGCGCCCTTCGCCGGCGAGCCGTGTGACCATGACGCTGCCGATATAGCCGCGCGCACCGGTGATAACGTACGTCATAGCCCCTCCACATGGGGCAGGTCTTCGCGGCCGAGCTGCCGCAGAGTCGGATAATTTCCGTCGCGCTGAGACAGGATCGGCGCTTCGATAGGCCAGCGAATGGCCAGATCGCTGTCGTTCCAGATCAGGCCCGCTTCATCCCGATGATCATATGGGCGGCTGACCTTGTAGTGGAGGTCGGCGAAATCGCTGAGGACACAGAAGCCGTGGGCCAATCCAGGCGCCATGTAAAGCTGCCTCGGTCCTTCAACAGACAACTCGACGCCGTACCAGCGCGCGAAGGTCGGCGAATTCTGCCGCAAGTCGACGGCCACATCGAATATGCGACCGCTCATCACAGTAACGATTTGCGCTTGTGGACGCTCGATCTGGAAGTGCAAGCCTCGAAGCACGTCCCGACGCGAATGCGAATGGTTGTCTTGCACGAAGACGTCCGTGATACCGTGATCGCGATAGCGGCCGACCTGAAAACTCTCGAGAAAGAAGCCCCGGTCGTCGCGAAAGCACTGCGGTTCGATCAATAGCAGGCCGGGAATAGCCGTTTGCTCGACACGCATCGACTAACGCCGGGTCACCGGGTTTTCAAGCATAGAACAGCAGCCGCGCCAGCCGCTTGCGGGCACTCCACGGCAGAACTTTTCCCGCGCAATTTAACAGCGGGCTCAGGATGTTGAAAACCTGGACGTCTTTCGACAGCTCCGGTTCGAACAGGCGGCTTTGTGCTGCGAAACGCTTTCCTACCCACTCGTACAATTCCAAATCATGAGAATTACAGTCTTCTATCATTGCAATCACACGGGGTGAGACTTCATTCATCCGTGGGCGCTGCTTTGTCCGGGCTTTGTATTCGGTCAGAAGGCGGCGCATAGGCCACCCGTATATCCTGCGTATCAGTAGCGCGAGCTCCGTCATTTTCTCGAGCGGTGCGACTGCCAGAAAATGTCTTTCTATATTACGCTTGGCTTCTTCGAGATGACGGCGCTCGACAGCAGGGCCCGGAGTCTGCATGCCAAGTTGCGGTCGGGTTCCCTCAAGTTCGGGGCAACCGCTAATGACGCGCACCTGATAGTCCCGCAGATAAACGTCATAGCGACTCTCAACATATTCCTCGAACCGCAGCAGCTCGCCATCTTTGACGTAGGGTTCGTTGTCCTGAATGCGAAAGAAAAAGTCCGAGATGACCCTGTCAACCGGGTGACGAATAACCGTGAAATACTTGGCAGTCCGATCGAATGCACGATGCAGGCCCATGGGGAGGTGACCGGTGACGTACCGTATGTGCTGCAAATCGTCCGCGGCATATGAAGCGAAGCGCTGCCGGCATAGCTCGTAGGGGGCAAGCCCAAGTCCGTTATAATGTTCGCTCCCGATGAACATCGTATCGGATATTTCCGTGTTCGCGAATGCGTGTTGCACCATGCTGTTGAGCGACGTGCCGCCCGTTTTGGGAATATGCAAATGAATAAGGATCTCAGCCGGCGTTTGCGGGACATCTGGATTTGGATAAGTCTCGCCGCCTCTCGAATCCTGCTTGCCATATTCGATCGACATTGCCGGCTCACTTCGATGGGCGAGACAACTTCGCCACGGCACCGTCTTTGCGCAGAATGTAAATAACGAGCCCGTAGGTACCGACAAATTCCTGCCACTTGGCGTAGTACGGCATCAAGGCGCGATCGAGTACCGTGAATGGATGCGTGGCGATGTAGCGAAGCGTATTCCCCAAGTTTGGCGAGCGACCGGTGCGCTCAAAATATGCATAACGGATTTCGGGCAGATCGTGCCATTGCAGCGGCGGCAAACCTGCCGTGCGGTGCAGAAAATGACGCAACCAGTGAAGAGGAGCCATTTGGTAGATTTGCGAGCCGCTTTTGACGTCCTCAAGCGTTAAGCTTGAAGTTCGGGCGGCATAGGCGGCTACCGTCCGGCGATTGAAGAAATAGAGGTGGCGGGGGATGTCCTC
>Ga0187784_10001044_pt1 | contig 21509 bp, 18 predicted proteins | sample 1015_SJ02_MP15_2_FD_132964 | JGI IMG/M metagenome (GOLD analysis project Ga0187784, IMG submission 132964) | Tropical peat soil microbial communities from peatlands in Department of Meta, Colombia - 1015_SJ02_MP15_20_MG | ecosystem: Environmental > Terrestrial > Soil > Wetlands > Peat | place...
GGCACCGTGAACGGGGTCTCGGCCGTCGACAATGCGGTGATCCAGGGCTTCACCGGGCTCGTGGTCGGCGGCTGCGCGATGCTGGCGGTCGGCCTCGTCAAACGGCTGTCGGAGGAGCACAAGCCGAGCCGCGAGAAGTCGCCAGAGGAGTGACGTCAGATCCGATGCGGCCCGTCCGCTCGCGCGGCGAAATCGTCGGTCTTGGCGTACCTCTGCGTGTTGCGGCCGGGCAACACCCGAACGTGTTTTCGGTGCGAATTGGCCAGCGGGGCTGTCCCAAACCGGCGCAGCATGGCCTAGGGTAAACGAGTGGGGTGAGTCAGGGGAGAACCAAACCATGCGGACCCTGGTCAGGGCGATTATCCTTTCGGCTGCGCTGGTCGGCGCAGCGCCGGGCGCATTTGCGGCAGATCTTCCGGTGAAGGCGCCGCCGCTTGCATACGCACCGCTGCCCAACTGGTCGGGGTTCTACATCGGCGGCAACATCGGCGGCGCGTGGGGAAGCAATAGTGCGAGCTTCAGCGGTGATGCGCCGACCGCTGTGTTCTTCGCCAACAACGAATTTCCGACTTCACTCGGAACAAATCCGAAGGGCGTGATTGGCGGCGGCCAGTTCGGTTACAACTGGCAGATATCTCCCAGATGGCTGATCGGCCTCGAAACCGATCTTCAGGCGAGCAGCTTCAAGGGATCGGCGGCAGCCACACCTACACCTGGACCAGTGCCCTTTGTGCCGTTCACCACTTCCGTTGAGGAGCACAGCAATTGGTTCGGCACCCTGCGCGGACGCGTGGGCTTTGAACCCACTCCCAGTCTGCTGCTCTATGGCACGGCCGGTCTCGCCTATGGCCAGACCGAGACAAGCTTCAACGCCATCGCGACCGGGTTCACGCTCGGGACGTGCCCGGGCAACTTCACCTGTACGGTCGCGGCGGCATCGACCACGAAAATCGGCTGGACCGCAGGAGCGGGCGCCGAATGGATGTTCTTGCCCCGATGGTCCGTCAAGGCCGAGTACCTCTATGTGGACCTTGGCAACCAGTCCGCGACAGGCACGCCGACTCCGGGCGGCGTTGCGACCTTCCCGAACATGTTCTTCACCGCAACCGCACCATTCCATGAAAGCATCGTGCGGGTCGGTATCAACTATCACTTCGATTGGGGCGGCCCGATCGTCGCGCGCTACTGAGCACTACTCGGCCGAAGCGGCTGACGAAAGAGCCACCTGTAGGTGGCTCTTTTTTTGTGTTGCGACCGGATCACATGCGGCGAGAAACCGCGAGTTCCACGCGTTTTCGATGCAATTGGCCAAAAGGGCTGTCCCAATCCAGAGCGGCATGGCTTAGGGTAGGTCCAAGGGCACGTCCGCGAAGAGATCAAGGGTCAAGTCATGCGGAGCTTGGTTGGGGCGGTGCTTTCGACGGCGCTGGTCAGCGTAGCGTCGAGCGCATTCGCGGCGGATCTTCCGGTCAAGGCGCCCTACATCGCGGCGCCGGTCGCCTATAGCTGGAGCGGCTGCTATGTCGGTGGCAATCTCGGCGGCAAGTGGGCCAACAATTCCGATACGGTCAGCATCAGCGGACCGACGACTCTTGCCGCGACGACAGCGCCGCCAAGCAGCACGGCGTTCGGAAGCACGAACTCGGGCACGGTGATCGGTGGCGGCCAGATCGGCTGCAACTGGCAGGCGCCGGGCAGCAACTGGGTGTTCGGCATCGAAGGCGATGCGGATGCGCAGCACTGGAGCGCCACGCGTACGGCGGGACCCCCGCTGGCACCCCTGTTTGCCACCGGCGACTCGTTCTCCGTGTCGAGCGGTTGGGAGTCCTCGCTGCGCGGGCGGATCGGTTACGCATGGGATCGCTGGATGCTGTACGCGACCGGCGGTGTCGGGTTCACCGGCGTGCGCACCTCGGCATCGTGGGTCGCGACCACAGGCTTCACCCCGGGGGGATTGGCGGTCCCGTTCCCGGCGGCGTTTGGATCTGACAGCAAGACGCTGGTCGGCCCGACGGCGGGGCTCGGCCTCGAATATGCCTTCAGCCGAAACTGGAGCTTCGGGGTGGAAGGCCGCTACACTTGGTACGGCTCGCACTCATTCAGTGCCGGTCTGGTGCCGACGATTTGCGTCACCGGCGGGCCCTGCGTGTTCGCGCCGGCGACAGACAGCTACAAGGTCAATACGGTCGAGGTCACCGCGCGCCTGAACTACAAGTTCGATTGGGGCGGCCCGATCGTGGCGCGCTACTGAGCGCGGCTCGGCGCAAACGACATGATCTAAAAAGTTATCCGGCGGGTGGCCCTTTCTCATTGCCGCACCATCGCGCGCCCCATCGAGGGGCTCGTCTGTGCGCGGCATGCTCGTCGAATTCGCCGGATGCCGAGCGCTGAGAGATATGAGACTCGATGCGGACCTTCGTGTTGCGACCGGGTAACACCCGGCGGCAAACCGCAGAGTTCGACGCGTTTCAGGTGCGAATTGGCTGGAGGGGCTGTCCCGACATGGCTTAACGTAAATTGAATTGAAAGTCAGAGGTCCCGCTTAAGCGATCGAGGGAGAATCAAGTCATGCGGAGCTTGATTGGGGCGGTGCTGGTTTCGACGACGTTGGTCGGCGCGACGAGCGCCTTTGCGGCGGACCTTCCGGTCAAGGCGCCTCCGATGGCGGTTGACACGGTTTACAACTGGACCGGTTTCTACGTCGGCGTCAACGCCGGCTACGGATGGGCAAACTCTGAGATCGATCCAGCAGGAACGAACACCTTCTGTAACCCGCTTCTTGGCGGATGTGGGCCAGGCGTTTTCCCGGGCGGGATACCGGCAGACGTCGCTTCTGCGAGGGCCGTTCCGCCCGCGATCAGTCCAAATGCACGAGGCGGCCTGGTCGGCGGGACGATCGGATACAACAAGCAATTCGGATCTTGGGTCGCAGGTCTCGAGGCGGATCTGGCGTGGGCGAATATCACGGGATCGGACACCCGCACCGGGGCTCCGGTGTCCCTCACCGGTCCGGCGGTCCCTGGAACTTCATTTATCGGCACAGCCTCGGCCAGCACGCAGATCAGAGATTTCGGTACTGTGAGAGGGCGTCTGGGATATACGCCTTCCGCCGCGCTGCTGCTGTATGGAACGGGCGGCCTTGCGTATGGCCAAGTTTCTTCCAGCGCGACGATCACGGAGGCGTCGATCGGACCCTGTGGCTTCGGTTCGTGCCCATTTACACCGGCTGTTGCCTCAACCTCATCGACCAGGGTCGGATGGACGCTTGGCGCAGGTGCCGAATATCGGTTCATGGGCCAATGGTCCCTCAAAGCCGAGTACCTGTATTATGACCTGGGCCGCTTGGGCTATGCTTTCTCGCCGCTCGCCAGCACAGGCGCTTGCGGGCCTGCGCTGCCCTGCCCCTTCACCTCGGTGAACGTGACTTCGTCGTCTTCCGATATCAGAGGCAGCATCATTCGCATCGGTTTGAACTACAGCTTCGGAAATTATGGCATAATCAACGCCCGATACTGAAAGAGGATCGGCACGCATCGCTTAATCCGGGCTCGCGCGTGATCGGGCGGCGCGAAGCAGCGTCTCACGAGCGAGATTGTGCGTGTCGGTTTGAGCTGAAGTTCGACTGGGGTCCGATGGTCGCGCGCTACTGAGCGCGGCAACAGGACGAGACGCAAAACCCCGTCGCGTTCCGCAGGCGCTATTGCTTCTGCTTCGGCTGGCCGAAGTTCGGATTGCGCTGCTTGCAGGCCTCGACCAGCTGCGGATCGACCTGCGGCAACGGCTTCGCGGCATTCGCGGGCTGCGGCGTGCCCTGTATGATCGGCCGCACGCAGTCGACCAGGAGGCCGCCGCCACCTTTTGCGGCGCCGCGCTCGAAACCGGCCTGCTCGCAGGCGGCGCGGATCTGCTGGCAGGGACCCGCCCCCTCCTTCGGCTGGGCCTGCGCGGTGAGCGGCGTCAGACAGGTGAGGGCTGCGGCTAGCGCATATCCTGGAAAAGGCCTGTCCCGGACTTGATCCGGGATGGGCACCGGTTTTCCGAAAAGGATATGCGCCAACGCATGAATCTTGAGCGCATCCCGGTTCCTTCCAATCTGGATGCGCTCTAGGATCGACGGAGATCGACGCATGTTCATGCTCCCGGATGTTTGGCGTTCGCCTCAACGACGCGCATACGATGCGAAGCCGGCAAGCGTGTGACGCGCGCCTGCGCTGCCCCGGGCGCAGGTGAGAGCCTCGCCGCGCACGAGAGGAACGACCGGCCGCGCCCTCGCGTCGCACTGGGTGCAAGCCAACCTTAGCTACGCTGCTTGACTATCGAACAACGTTTGATAGCGTCCGCTACGCTAGGGAATTTCGCATCCTTGCGGTACGCGCTCGTCGGCGGGAACTCAGACGGCCTGCTTGATGCTGTTGGTGACGGGCGGGGCTGCACTCCGGTGCCGATCCGGTGAACGCGCGGGACAGCGCGGCGAGGAAGGCATGCGGAGCTACTCCGTCAACCGGACTGGCGAATGTCGAAATCTCCAAGCAGGCGGCGTGCCCCACGTGGCGCTCGCCGTCGAGACAATACAGGCGGGAGGATCGACACCATGGCGGATCCGACACCATGGCTCACCACGATGCGTGGCCTCGACGGCACGAAGTGGGAGCAGGGCGACGGGCCCAATCCGAAGATCAAGAGCTGGCTGACCGCCATCGCCACGGCCTATCCGGCCATGGCAGCCTATTGCAACGCGGAGATGAATCTCGACTACTTCTCCTGGTGCGGGCTGACCGTGGGCTTCTGCATGGCCCAGAACGGAATTGCTCCGGTATTCGGCGCGCAGGCGACCAGCCGATTCCTCTATGCCTCGGCCTGGCTCGCATGGGGCACCACGGTGACGACGCCCCAGCCCGGCGATGTCCTCGTGTTCGACTTCGGCAGCGGCGATCATCATGTGACGCTGTTCGAAAAGGACAATGCCGACGGCACCTACAGCTGCCACGGCGGTAATCAGTCGCACTTGGTCAAGCTGTCGAACTACCCCAAGAGCAGCCTGATGGGAATCCGCCGGCCAAGCACCGCGGCCGCCGCGCAGCCTGTGGCCGTGCAGCCCGCCGGCACGCTGGCGCCGGGGGCAGAGGGGCGCGCGGTGACTGCGCTTCAGACAGCGCTGACCGCGCAGGGCTTCGATGCCGGCGGAATCGATGGTGAATTCGGACCGCTCACCAGTGCCGCCGTTTCGAGCTTCCAGCGTGCCCGCAGCCTGCCGGTTACCGGAAGCGCCGATCCGGCAACCCTCCAGGCGCTCGGCGTGTCCGAGTCCGTCCCGGCGCAGCCCGACGTCAAACCGCAGGAGCCGACGATGCAGGTGACAGATCTCCTCAAGACCGTCATCGACGCCTTGATCACGAAGCAACAGGGGACTGCGGCAACGCCCACCGGCCAGGCCGGCGCCGCGGCGCAAGGGCCGGTCGACCTCACGCAGATCCTGCAGACCGCGATCGCGGCGCTTGGCGGTGCGTCGCCGCCGACCCAGCCGGCGGCGGGCACCACACCCGCCGCGACCGCAGCGACGACCACGCCACCGGTGCTTTCCGCCATCGACCAGATTTTCGGCGGCCAGGCGCTCGCCGGCAAGAAGACGATGCTGTCGATCATTGCCTACGTGATCCTCGCCATTCTGCAGGCGGCCGGAGTGGCCGGCACGGCGACGGGAGCGACCGCGACGCCGACCGGCCAGATTCTGACGACAATCATCGGCGCCTTCTTCGCGCTCGGCGGCGTCTCCAAGATCGACCGCATGTCGCAGATGCTCGGCTTGCTCGCGAACCAGAGTCCACCGACACAGCAGAAATGAACCGCCCGCCGGAGCGTGCGTCATGCCGAACTACCGCAGCCTGATCGGCGGCTTCTTTTCGTCCACGCCGATGGACAAATCCTCGGGGCCGGTGACGATCCGGACCAACAATCCGGGCGCCATCAACGGCGCGCCCTGGGAAACGACTTATCCGGGCTATGTCGGCACGGTCGAGACGACGCCCGGCAACAAGTCGGCGATCTTCGAGGCGCCCGAGTATGGCGTCGGCGCGTGGTGGACTCTGCTGCGCAACTACAACCTCACCAACACGTCTACGGTCCAGGACATCATCACCCGCTACGGCGGCACGCAGGACTACTCGGCCTACGTTCAGTTCGTGGTAAAGCGCACCGGGCTCACCCCCGGCACGACGATTGATCTCAACGACGATCAGCAGCTGCTGCAATTCGGCAGCGCCATGTTCCGCTACGAGGCGGGGCGGGATCTCCCCTGGAGCAACGACCAGATCCTCTTTGGCATCAGGGGCGGCCGCGAATTCGCGAGCACCAAGCTCTGGCCGGCTTCGGCGAGCCCCGCGGCGGCGAGCCCTGCAGCGGCGAGCGCCGCGCCGCCGGGCACGGCGGCACCGGGCACGGCAGCGCCAGCTTCGGGCGGGCAGGTGAGCGACAGCGATCTGCTCCCGCTGCTGCAGAAGGCCCTCATCGCGCTCGCGACCAATGCGGCCAATCCGCAAGCGGCGCCGGCCCCGGGCGGCGCCGTCGCGTCGCCGGCGCCCGCCGCCAACACGCCTGCGCCCCCGGTCCTCTCTGCCATCGACAAGCTGTTCGGAGGGCAAGCGCTGGTCGGCAACAAGACGACGCTCGGCGTGATCGGCTACGTGATCGTCGCGATCCTGCAGGCGGTCGGCGTCCTCGGCACTGCCACACCGGCGGGTCAGATACTTTCGGTGCTGACGATCGCGTTCAGCGTGTTGGGAGGCGTCTCGAAGATCGACCGCATGACGCAGTCGCTCGGCAGCATCGCGGCCAATTCGAAATGAGACCGGCGCGGCGGCGCGGCGCGCGTCGGTCCCGACGCGCCGAAACAGGCCGCGCCACCGATCGGTTGGTTGACGTCGCTGCCTTTCAGCGCGCCGGCGCGACTCTTCGTTAACCAGCCTGCACAGAAGTGGAACGCCGTCGCGCCGTCGCGCGGCGCACCCGGCGCAATCGCTTCCGCGTTGATTCTGCTGACTCAATTCACGCGGCCTCGCGCGCGCGGCGTGATCAATCGGGGCGCCTGAGGGTCCATCGCCGCCACGCGGTTTACCGGATCGCAATGGCGCGGATTCTATTCATTTCCGTCACGGGAGCTGGCGGCACGGGGGCGTCGCACGAAGCGTTTTTCGCCGCGGCCGATGCGTCCCGCCGTGTTTGGGGGCGTTGCGTCATGGCGTTCAAGCTTGCGAACAAGTCGCTGAGCGTTTCGATCAAGAACTCGCTCCTCACCTCGGTCTTTCTCCTGCTCGCGATCCTCGGCGGCGTCTCGGTCGCGACCAAGATGCGGCTCTCGGCGCTGCAGGAGACGATCGAGACCGTCGGCCGCGACCGGCTGCCGAAGCTGCGTGCGCTCGGCGAGATCAACCTGCTGATCACGCGCGTGCGCGCCGCCTCCTACCGGATGGCGCTCGCTGCGACGCCGGAAGAGCGCGCTGCGGTGGAGCAGGTGTTCAACCGCCGCCTCGCCGATCTGGATCAGAGGATCGAGCAGTTTCGCGCGGGCCTCGAAGGCAATTCGGCGCTGCGACTGATCTTCGAGCAGTTCGCCAACAAATGGGCGCAGTACGGCAAGTATCAGCAGCGCATCATCGATCCCGAGCTCGCCAAGGACCGCGTCGCCTATTCCAGCCTCGTGAACGTCGTTTCCGAGGAGAGCTTCCAGGGCGTGATCGACATCATCAATGACGGCATCAAGCTCGCGAACCAGGAGGCCGACGCCGCGATCGACGCGGCGATCGCCGAGAGCCAGCGCTACGCGCTGATCCTGTGGGCGGTGAACGGGCTCAGCATCGTGATCGGCCTGGTCACGCTGATCTTCGTGGTGCGCGACGTGTCGGCGCCGATCCATCGCATCACGCAGAGCATGGAGCTGATCGCGCGCGGCCATCTCGACACCGAGATTCCCTATGCGGACCGCGGCAACGAGCTCGGCATGATGGCGCGCGCGCTCGCGGTGTTCCGCAAGAGCCTGATCGAGAACGAGCGGCTCAACGCCGCGACCCGCACGCTGTCGGAGCTCTCCGAGTGGCTGCAGTCGGCGAAGTCCGAGCCGGAGCTCTACCGCATGATCTCCTCGGTGCTCGGGCGGCTGATGCCGGAGTGCAAGGGCAGCCTGTTCATCTATGCGAACTCGCGCGACGTGCTCGAGGTCGCGGCCGAGTGGAACGGCCAGTCGCACACCGCGAGCATCCATCCGGAGGATTGCTGGAGCCTGCGCCGCGGGCACGCCTATGTGCACGGCACCAGCGAGGTCGAATTCCACTGCGACCACGCGCACGAGGGCATCAACGACAACTACTGCTGCATTCCGATCCTGGCGCATGGCGAGACGGTCGGCCTCTTGCATCTCGAATACACCCTCGACCAGTCCGAGACCGCGCAGGAGGCGAAGGCGCGCTTTGCCGACCGCGCGCGGCTCGGGCTCGCCTGCGCCGAGCATCTCTCGATCGCGATCGCCAACATGAAGCTGCGCGAGGGGCTGCGCGACCAGTCGGTGCGCGACGTGCTGACCGGGCTCAACAACCGGCGCTATCTGCTCGAGACCGCGCGGCGCGCGCTGTTGCGCGCGGAGCGCCACAAGGAGCCGGTCAGCGTGATCACCGTCGACGTCGATCACTTCAAGACCTTCAACGACAATCACGGCCATGACGCCGGCGACACCGTGCTGCGCCATGTCGGCGAGATCCTGCGCGACATGTTCGTCGAGGACGGCGTGCCGTGCCGCTTCGGCGGCGAGGAATTCGTGGTGCTGCTGCCCAATGCGGATCTCGCCGCCGCGGCGGCGCGCGCCGAGGAGCTGCGCGGCAAGATCGAGGCGATGACCATCCGCTACGCCGACGGACCGCTCCCGCCGGTGACGATCTCGGCCGGCGTCGCGGCCTACCCGCAGGCGGGCGGCAATCTGACCGAGCTGCTGCGCGTCGCCGATGAGGCGCTCTATCGCGCGAAGCAGAACGGCCGCAACCGCGTCGAGCTGCCCGAGGGCGCCGCGATCGAGGCGCGCTGCGAGGGCGTCGCCGACCGGGCGGTCGCCGCGCTCGGCGCCGTGCTGGCGCAGGGCGCGCCGCGCGACGCGGACGCCCAGACGCAGAGCAAGGCAGCGGCATAAGCGCTCCCACCTTCGCGGCGGCGGGCGCCGTCACGCCGCCTGCAGTGCCTGCGTGAGATCGGCAAGGAGATCATCCGCATGCTCGATCCCGATCGAGAGGCGGATCGTTGAATCGCTCACGCCGATGCGCGCGCGCACCTCTGCCGGGACGCCCGAATGGGTCGTCGTGGCCGGATGACAGGCAAGCGATTCGGTCCCGCCCAGACTCACCGCCAGCTTGATGATCTGCATCCGGTTGAGGCAGCGGAACGCCTCCTCGAGCCCGCCCTTCACGTCGAACGAGAAGGTGGAGCCGGGCGCGGCGCATTGCGTCTGAAAGACGCGCCGCTGCGGCCCATCGGGCAGGAACGGCAGGTAGTGCACGGTCGCGACGCGCGGGTGGTCGCGGAGAAATTCGGCGACCACCCGCGCATTGCTGTTCGCGCGCTCCATGCGCAGCGCCAGCGTCTCGAGCGAGCGGCCGATCAACCAGCAGGAATAGGGATCGAGCTGCGTGCCGAGCGCGCCGCGCAGCAGCCTGATCGGCCGCATCAGCGCGCCGCTGCCGAGCGCCGCGCCGCCGATGAGATCCGAGTGGCCGGCGACATATTTGGTCAGCGAATAGACCGAGACGTCGGCGCCGCAGGCGAGCGGGTGCTGGAAGACCGGGCCGAGCAGCGTGTTGTCGCAGATGACGATCGGCCGGTGCTGCTGGTGCGCCGCGACCTCGTCGGCGATGCGGCGCACGAGCTTCAAGTCGACCAGCGTGTTGAGTGGATTCGATGGCGTCTCGGTCATGATCAGCGCAAGGCGGCCTTTGGCCGCCGCCTCGTTTGCGGCGGCGCGCACGCTCGCCTCGTCGACACCGTCGGCAAAGCCGACCGCCGCGACGCCGTAAGCGCCGAGTGTGCGCGTCACCAGCGTCTCGGTGCCGCCATACAGCGGCTGCGAATGGAGGATGACGTCGCCCGGCCGGATGAAGGCGAGGATCGTGGTCGCGATCGCTGACATGCCGGACGAGAACAGGATGCAGGCGTCCGCGCTCTCATAAGCGGCGAGCCGATCCTCGACGATCTCGCTGTTCGGATGATTGAAGCGCGAATAGACGAGCCCGGCCGTGGTGCCGTGCGGCGGCTCGCGCCGTCCCGCGGTGTAGTCGAAGAAGTCGCGTCCCTCCTCGGCAGAACGGAACACGAAAGTGGAAGTCAGGAAGACGGGCGGCTTGACCGCGCCTTCGCTCAGCAGCGGATCGTAGCCGTAGCCGAGCATCAGCGTCTCGGGATGCAGGGTGTGATTTGCCAGCTGATGCTTGTGATAGCGCGGGTCCTTCATGGCCGGCCTCCGTGTTGCTGGGCGAAAGCGAAGAGTGTGATCGCGCAGAGTGTGCAGCGGTTTCCCGCCGGGGCGAAGCCGCGCGCTGCCTCAAGCCACGCGCCGGAAGATCGAATCGAGCGCGCAGGTCGCGTTGCGGCCAAAGAAGTCCGTGTATTTGGTGTCGACCCGATAGGCGTCCGGATGCGGCGCGAGGAAGCCGCCTATATCCTCGCGCTTGATCTCGCTGTCCTCGACCACGAGATAGTCCCCGGGCACGAGATAGCGGTGGAAGTGCGCGAGCACGTTTCTCACATTGTGGTGCGCATCTTCGATGACGAGCCACGGATGCGGCGCGGCGCCGAGCACCTCGGCCGGGAACAGGCTTTCCGGCGCGCTGCAGTCGCCCTGATGGAAGGTCACGCCCGGCGCGGTTTTCTGCACCATCGCGATATCGACCGAGTGCACCGCGCCGGCGATATCGTGCAGTTTCATCAGGTCGGCGAACCACAGCGCGCTCGCGCCGGAGCCCGAGCCGATCTCGAAGATGCTGGCCGGGCGCAGCTCGGCAATCAGCTGCGGGTAGAGCGCGAAGTCGAACACCGTCTTCATCAGCGGTAGTCCGCGCCATTGCAGCGTCGCGCCGGTGCCCTGGCAGGTGAGCAGGACGTCGACGCCGAACTCGGTGCCGTAGCCCGGGAAGTAGTCCGCGCCGGAGGCCTCGCGCAGCGCATGGGGAACGAGGCGGCCCTGGCGCCAGCGGGTGAGAAACTGGCGCAGGCGCAGGAAATCCCAGGCGAGCGCCGCCGCCTCGCGCGGCACGCTCTCCTCCCACGGCGTGACCGGATCGAGCATGGCGAGCTGGCGCGCGACGCGCAGGAACCATTTGTCGAAGATGCCGGGCAAGCCGCCGCGCGCGGTGACCTGCGCGAGGTACTGCGCGGTCGCGGCTTTCAGTTCGGCGTCGGCGAGCAGCGGCATCGGCTGATCTCGGGGCAGCGGTCGAATCGCTGCCGGTATCGCAGCTATCGCGGCCTTCGCCAAGGCGCTGGCGCGCAGCCTCTGCGCGTCGCTCCGGATACAATGATGAACTGGTCGGCGCGAGCTGCGAAGCTACGGAGACCGGTACCCCCTCACCGCACTCGCGCGCAGCTTCTTGATCGGCACCATCACCGCGGCTGCCTGTCAGTCGCTGAGGTTGGGCTGCCTCACTGAGATATTGGCGTGCTTCTTGCTGTTCATCGCCGAGAGACGGAGCAGGCGGTGACTGATTGTCCCAATTCGGTGCTTGGGCATCCGAATGATGATGTTAACAGGTTTGCGAATGCGAACGAACGAAGGCCATAGCCGGGCAGGCGTCCTGCCGCTAGCGGGGATCACGGTCGGGATCAGTTTGACGCTTGTCTGGATGGGACTCTTGTCGTGGGGGGCTTTCGAACTTGCGCGAGTGCTGTTCGATGTCGGCTAGGTCAACAAGGTTCCTCTCAGACTGAACCCGGTGCCCGCGCCTAACCGGTCTTCTTGCTACGACCCGATTGGCGCCAAGCCGCGCGACCAGCAACTCATGCACGCTCTGGAACCACTCGCTGTGGTTGCTGCCGATTTCCAGTAGCGCGTTTGGTTGGGGCAGAATACCATTCTCCGCGAGCCAAAATTGGAACAACGCCGCAAGTTGCCGCTATGTGTGCGGCGCAACATAAGTATCCATGCGCATGAAGCAAGGATAGGTTGCGCCGTCTGCGTGGCATCGCAAGCATCTCACAGCGACCACGTCGCCGGGTCGCGCCTACCCGTCAGAAGCGGCTCATCATTTTGCCCCCATTCGCATCTAATTGATAACCCGATTGGGGCTGGCGCAAAATTTATGATTGGCAGCAATGACTTCTTTATGTGCGGCGTATGATATGTCAAATTGGGAAATGATTCGGGAACGGGGGTCGGTCCGGAATCTGTTCTCATGGGGCGGGACGGGTGGAGAACGCGAGATGCAGCGAGAGGTAATGCAACGTAAAAGGCATTCGCCGAACGAGATCGTGGCCAAGCTGGAGCAAGCCGACGAGCTTGCTCGGCAGGGCCGCCGTCGCGTCGAGATTGCACGTGCGCTGGGCGTGAGCTTGATGACGTATCATCGCTGGCGCAAGGCGCACGAGCACACGATTGTGCCGCATCTCACGCATGACGTCCTAGAGACGGCAGGCGACCGGACGATGACAATCAGTGATCTTGAACAGGAGAACATTCGGTTGCGTCGCCTCGTGACCGATCTGCTCCTGAAGAAGCTCGAGCTCGAAGAGCAGCTGCACGAGCGCCGGTTCCGACGTTCGACGGCGTGAGATAGCGATCGCGCTTGTTGTGCGCGTCGCTACGCGCGTGGCGAAGAACGCGGGTTGCCCCAAGGTACCAGGCGCAAGAATCCGTTAACTTTTGGCTGTCAGCGTTATGGCAGGGATCTCTCTGGCACCATGACGACAATGATGATTCTGGCGGCGCTGACCGGGGCAGTTCTTGGCATGCGTTTCAGGGTCTTGGTGCTGATCCCCGCCATCGGGCTCTGCATCGTGCTCGTTGCTGCGTTCGGCGCAGTACGGGGTATGGGCCTGGCGCACACGGCGACCATGGTGATCGCGTCGGCAGCGGCGCTGCAGCTCAGCTACCTTGTCGGGGCATTGCTCCGCTTCGCGATTGCCGGGACGCGTCTTTCGGGATCTGCCTCCTTCGCGCCGAAGCACAATCCGCGCGAAGAGATCGCGCAATAGTGCGATTCCCGTGCTCGAAACAGCACTGAACTCGGGACCGGTCGATGGAGGCCGCTCGCGGCGCTGAATACAGCGATGGCCGCAACTGCCTTGCCTGCGCGACGTCCGCCTTTGTGTCGCCTGAAGCATCGCGGACATCAGACGCCAGCTGGGTCCGCCGCGCTCGACCAGTATACGCCCTAGCGGTCTTGCAGCTTGCGGATGGCGGACCGAGAAAAGCCAGTGCCGACCATAGGGTCGGCGTGAGCGATTGCCAGGCTCAGCTTGACGACGTCGGTCATCAAAATCGCCGCGATCGTACTCAAGCGCGTATTTTCTTTTTCCAGAGTTGCGACCCTTGAAATGGGATCGCTTGCAACGGGCTCGCTCAAGGGCTTCTCCACAAGGCGCTTGAAATCCACGAAAGCAGCAGGCCCTCGTAGCACCTGCCGCTTGGGTAGGCTATCTCCAATTCTAATTAATCTTGACGAACCAAATGCGCGCCCGCGTTAACGACGGTTCGTCGAGTCATTAACCAGCACGGCGCGCGTTCATGACTGCCGAGTTCCCGCAACAAACCACAGATTATCACGCTGCGTTTAATCGTATTTGACGTGGATCAAGGTGATCGATGAATCGGTGCAACGCGCATTCCTGGGCGAAGCCGGATTCCTAGGTGGAACCGCCGGCCGGAGTGAAACGCACGCGGCTTAGGTCTCCGCCGGCAAGTCAAAACCGGAAAACACAAGGGCCGCCCGGTGGCGGCCCCACAGTTCTGATTTCCTTGTCGGATCAGGCTGCGTGAGCGAGGCGCCGCCTGCGCCAGCCGAAGAGACCCATCACGGCGAGGCCGCCGGCAAAGAGCGGGAGCGCGGCAGGCAACGGCGTTGCAGTCACAGCCGCTATGGACACGTCATCCAACACCCAATTGCTCGCGTTGCTGTCCAAAGCTGTGAAAGTTAGCGTGTCTGAGCCGGTGCCGATGAAGCTGAAGCTCTCAAACTGGTAGGTGAGAAATTGACCGGGACTAAAGCTGGTGACACTAAAGCCGGTCGAAGAGTTGATCGCCGCCGAAAACAAGGTACTCGTGGCGGTCTCGTTCGCGCCGAGCTGGTTATATACGTAAAAGCGCACGGCATATCGCGTGCGCCCCAGAGTTCTGATGTCTTTGTCGGATCGGGCCGCGTGAGCGGCTGCATGTGCCATCAAATGCGCGCTAACTAGTAGTAGCTGCTCGTCGCCAATTCCTGTGCCTTGTTGAGAACAACCCGCACAATTTCGGCGGAATGCAGCTGCTTGCTGCACTCCTCGATCTCACTCGGCGTCGTGATCCCGGCGGCGGCCACGAGCAGCACACCGTCGACCTGCGGCAAGATTGCCAGCACGTCGTCGCCGGTCAGGACGGGGGGCAGGTCGATAACGACGATCGCCGAAGGATAATCGCGCTTGATCTGTTGAAGCACGTCCCCAAGCTCGCGCGAGGCGAGAAGCTCCGCCGAGCCCGAGGCGACTGCTCCGGTCGGCAATATCATCAGCGCGTTATCGCCAACCCGCGTCTCGATGACCCCGTCGCTCAACAGCGCGCGCCGATGGCGCACGGCGAGCAAGTCGTTGTCGAACTCCAGCCCAAGGCATCCCGCAACCTGCGGCTTCTTGAAATCCATGTCGATCAGGAGGACGGGACGGTCGGGATAGCGTGCGATGCTGAGCGCGAGGTTGATCGCCGTCACCGTCTTTCCGCACCCGGCTGTCGGTGAGGTGACGGCGAGGAACTGCATCTTTCTCATATCCATCGTGCGCAGGACTTGCGTGCGGAGGATGTCGAAGGCGCGCGCGTCGGGATCCTTGCTGTCCTGCGCGACAATCCTGCGGGAGCGGAGCAGGTTCTGGTTCAGCTCAACGACGCGACCACGCTGGAACTCCTGCGCGGTCGAGCGATCAGTCCGAACGGAAGCCTCGTTGGCGGGATCGGGCCGGCCGGCCCTGGCTCGCTCAACCGCTTGCAGAATGTTTTCCATCGGGACCCGCTTGACTGTCGCGACTACTTGCTGAGCCTGGTCAACATGTCCCTCCAGGACCGGAGGGAATTCATCCAGTCCCGGTCGATCCATGTCGATAGATCGCCGAACATGTTGAAGTAGATGACGGCGCCGATCGCGGCGAGCAGGATGACACAGAGGGCGGTAATCCGCCTGATCCATTTCCACCGCGTCGCCCGCGCCTCCTGCGCGGTCACGATGTAGGGAATGCTCACGATCAGGCGGCTATCGACCAGACGGGCAAGCTCCCGCCGGCTGCGGATCGAGTGATCGAGCGCCTCGGCCGTGAAGATGGTTCCGAAACCCGCGACGCCGGCCAAGGCCAGCACGACGGCGAACAGTTTCAGCCGGTTCGGCCTGATCGGCTTTTCTGGCGCCTTCGGCTGCTCGATGACGCGGAGCCGTTCCGACTGCTGATCGCGCTCGAGGCTCTCGCCGAGCCGCGCGGCAGTCAGCTTGTGATTGGCCTCGTCGAGGCTTTTCTCGACCACCGTCCGGTTGCGGACCAACTCCTCGAGGCCGAGCTTCGGCGTGGCAGGCGTTTGCTCCGGGGTCTTGTTAACCAGCTCCTCGAGGCCCGCTACCTTCTTCTTGAGCGCCTTCACGTCGGGATGCGTCGCGGAGTACACGGCCGACTTCTGCACATACTCGGCCTTTGCCTGAGCCAGCTGCGCGCGCAGCGGATCCGCGGGGGTCGGAAGGATGCTGCTGCCCGCCTGCTTCCTGACCTCCACGATCTGGCCGTCGATCGTAGCAAGCTCCCCTTCCAGCCGCTTCACCTCGCGGCCAAGGAAGCGGGTCGTCTCCGCCGCGCGCGTGGTGCGCGTCTTGGCGTCCTCGGCAAGGATCAGGGTCAGGAACTCGTTGGTGACGCGCTGCGCCAGCCCCGGGTCCTCGTACTCGAAGGACAGCGTCACGGCGATCGTGAGGTTGTTCTGCTGATTGGCGCGCGTGAGATCGACGAGCTGGAGCTTCGTGCGCTCCCGCATCAACTCGATGATCTGGCTGGTGGTCATGTATTCGCGCTGGCCGGCAAACAGGCCGTACTTGGTGACCAAGCCCCACAGATTGTCGCGGGTCATGATCAGCTGCTGGATGACCTGGATGCGCTGGTTGGCCGTATCGGTGACGGTCGGCCGCACGAGGTCCGTCGGAATATCCTGCGATTCAACCAGGATCCGTCCCTCGGCCATGTAGATCGGCCGCTGGATCAGCACCAGAAGCGCGCCGACCGCGAACACGAGCGTGAACGGGATCAGAAAGTGGAAGATCCGGCGCCTTGCGATCGCCAGATAGTGCGCTGCATCAGGCGCCTGGCGCAGCTGCTCCTCGAGGAGTTGCTGCTCGCTGGTGCTGAGAGCCTGAAGCATTACAACCTCTGGACACGGCCGTCGTCACTGATGCCCTGGAGGGCGGCCTCCACCGGCGCTCAGATTAGACTTGTTGGGTTCGCACGTGCAACAACATCTTATCATAGAGTTAACTTAAGGCCCGCTGTCCGAGCCGCGTCGGGCGGCGGGGAGCGGATGGGGACGCTGATGCTCGCTAACGCGCTGGGATAGCTTCGAATCCCTAAGGAGCGCGGCAATGCTCAAGAGCCCTTGCGCGAGGCGGCAGCGCGCCGACGGAGGCCCGTGAGCGTTCACGACAAGGGCTGACAACGCTAGCCATGGCGGCAAAAAAGTTGCATGGCAACATAGTGGGCGTGCATGAAACGACGTACCGTGCCGATCGCCTCGGTCGCCATCGCGTTGAGCGTCAGACGGATGTGAGTTCCTGATGTACGAGACGTTCTACGGCCTGCGAGAGAAGCCGTTCACGATCCTGCCGGACCCCAGTCTGATCTATTGGGGGACCAATCATCGTCTGGCGTTCGCGATGCTCGAGTTCGGCGTGATGAACAACGCCGGCTTCACGGTCATCACGGGCGGGATCGGGTGCGGCAAGACGACGCTGGTTCACTATCTGCTCGGCAGGCTCGACCGCCGCGTGTCGGTAGGTCTCATCTCCAACACGCCGCGTGGCAGCGACGGGCTGCTGGCGTGGGTCCTGATGGCGCTCAATCAGCCCTTCGAGGGCAGCTACCCGACCCAGTTTCGGCGCTTCCAGCAGTTCCTTTACGACCAGTACCACCGCGGGCAGCACGTGATCCTCATCATCGATGAGGCGCAGAACCTCGGGCTCGAAACGCTCGAGGAGCTGCGCATGCTCTCGAATGTCAACGTCGGCAAGGCCCAGGTCCTGCAGCTGATTCTGGTCGGCCAGCCGCAATTGATGGAGATGCTGCGAACGCCCCAGCTACTGCAGTTCGCGCAGCGCGTGTCGTCGGATTTCCATCTCAAGCCGCTGAGCCTCAAGGAGGTCAGCGAATACATCCATTATCGCACCACCGCGGTTGGCGCGCGCAATCGACTGTTCACCGAGGAAGCCTGCCGGCTGATCGCGGAGGCGAGCGGGGGAGTGCCGCGCACGATCAACATCCTGTGCGATACGGCGCTCGTCTACGGGTTCTCGGAATCACTTCCGGCGGTCACGGCCGAGCTCGTCACCGCCGTGATCGAGGACAAGAACGAGTTCGGCGTGCTTCCGCTTGCCAAGCCGCGGTCGGGGCCGGCCGCCTTGAAGGTCGCGCACGATCAGGCCGCGTGGTTTGGCAGCCTGTCGAAGCCGTAGTGGGCCGATTACTCGAACCGGCACTTTCCCGCTCAATTGCCTCGCCTCCGATCTTGGGTTCGTTTCGCCAATCATACTCGCACTTAAGTTGTGCGAATGAGCTCGGATCCGACGTTGATTACTTCGATATGACCGTAACGTCTCTCCCCCATGCGTTTCCGCTTCTTGCCGGCGGACTTGGTTGTCGGGGCTTTGTTGGCTGGCGCAGGAAAAGAAAACAAAGCCGCACCTGGCTCAAGCCGTGACAGAAGAGCATGGCTTCACCTTTCGGGCCCGGACGCAGCATCGCTGGGCCTTGCGGAAAATCAGAACCTGAATTTCTGAGGCAGGAAATCCGCGATCTCGGACGCCGGTATAAAATATCCGGCGAAGCCCGCATCCTCTGCGACGATCTGTCCGTGTTCCATCCGATAATGGTACTTCGATAGTTTTCTGCTGACGATCCCCATGAGGCATCTCCGGTCAGCGTCAAAGACACCCGATCCAGAGCCGGCGGGTTCCGTTATCAACGCGTTGAATCGTTCTCGGAGCGTCGGATGAATAAGCTGCGGCGAGATGATTTGAGAGCGCTCCGTTCGCTCCGGAATGACAAGGACAACATCCTGCCCAACCCTTGGCGGCTGCTTGCACACGGGATTTCGTCGCAACCTCAGGCCAATCGGCAACCGCGCTTCGTCGACAGCGAGCAGCGTCAAGTCCGTCTGCGCCAGCGAGCCTTCCTTGACGATCGTGGCCGCAAGGTCCTGGCCAGCAATGAGCACGTGCGGGCTTTTGAGAAATCCAAAACGCCCGATGACATGAGCCGCCGTGAGTACCGCGCCATCCCCAAGATAGATGCCATAGCCGGTGAAGGGCTTCTGGAAGGGATTCGTCTTGACGACGTTGACCGCATAGATTTTCAAAGCGTCGTCGTCGCTCTGTGCCCGCGCAGGATTGAAGACGGATGCTGCCGCGATGACGACGACGCTGACGACGATCGTTGGGCGCATCGAATTGCTGGCCTACAAGGTCACGCGCCGAGAAGGGAGCCGATCACAGATGCTCCCCCGACTTGGTTAGCACGTCATCTGCGTTTTGGCTGCCCGGAGCGTTAGGCCGCAAAGTCAGCGATGAATTCGACGGCCCGCTCTGTCGGATCCATCACCGCGAATTGTACCGAGCGGGGAATGAACGCGATTGGTGAGTCGCGGAGACTTTGACTCGCTGCCAATCGCACTTCGCTGTGGCTGGGAAACTTATCCACTGAAGAAGTCTGGTCTCGGTGTCTCCCCGCCCGCGTCCTTCGATCGCTGTTGGTCGGACGTATCAAGCTACCGCCTGCGTCTTCCGCTTCCTACACCGGCCGATGAAGCCAAATGCGCGAACGGGCGGTAGCGAAGAATGGAAGAGCCACGGGAACCAGGGTTTCCCTAATCGTTCTTCGTTCAAGCGGCCGCGGCCTGCCCCTTATTCTTACGACGCCGGCCGATCACACCCATAACGACGAGACCAGTGCCGAGCAGCGGCAAAGCCGCTGGAAGCGGCGTGACGACCAATGATGCCGCTCCGCCCTCGTCCGTAGGATTGAATCTAAGAACAGGGCCATCCGTTGTGCAGGTCGTTGTTGAGCCGAAACACGGATTGGGACCGTTGTAGACATCGTTGTTGTTGAACATCGGATCCCACAATCCGCCTGTTGTGTTGCCATCAATATTCGTTGCAGCGTTGCCAGGAGCGCCGGAGCCAGCAGGCACGTTGCTGAGAGCGCCGCCCAACGAATTGAACGTCACCGCGCCACTAGAGTTGAAATAAGCCTTGTCCGTATTATTGAAGCCATAGGCCTCGATCGAATACGTATCGCCCTTGATCAGGAGAATTGGATTGATCGACTGCGTAACAAAATAGGAGCCGTTTGTGCCGTTATAGGGCGTCCCATTGAAGTTCAGAACGGTCTGGCCATTCTGGCTGCCGCTGGGCGTGCCCGCGGGGTAGCTGCCCGCGGAGTTTGTCGTGATATTGGGGTTGCCGGAGATCGTTACGAACGAGCCGGTCGTGTCGTTGAACAATCCGACGTACAGGTTCGTCGTGATGCCGTTGTTGGTGCTGTTCTTCGCCGCGCTATCGAACACCGCCAATGCAGTTACGCTCAGGCCCGACTGGTTGACCGTGAACGTTTCAATGATTGTGCCAGGGTAGCTCGTCAAGTCACTCGAACTGGCAACCGTCGTGGTGTTATAGACCAGCGTGTTGGCGTGAGCATAGCACACCGACGCCGCCATTGCCAGCAAAGCCAGGCGCAAAGACCTCACCATCGCATTCTCCCCCAGTCGGTGCCGCACTGCAAAACACCAAAGATACCTGTCCGACGAATGATTCGGCGCATCACAGTCGCGACACTATCTCATAGTTGTAACATTAGCCCGCCACATCGGATCACGTCAAGAAACATCACCAACGCGTTGGCCGGTCGGGGCTTCGCCCGAGATCGCGGCCACGACCAAGAGCAACTCATTGACGGCCCGCGCGCAAGAAAAGCGTCTTGAGCGGGAGTTGGCCGAAACCGCTACAGAAGAGCGATGGCTTCGCCTTTCGGGCCAGCAGGGAGAATCGCTAGGCGGTGCGGAAAATCAGAACCGAAACTGCTGAGGCAGGAAATCCGCAATCTGGGAAGCGAGACCCAGCTCCTGGCCCTGGATTCCGATTCCCTCGTTCGCGGGGATGAGCGGAGACTGTTTCGACTCCAGTGGATCAGACCGCCGAGACCAGACAGTCGAAAGCCGCCCTGCCCGCAACCGGGCTGATTGCAGCCCGCGGGGAGGACGCACGCGGGAGCGATATCCATAAGGAAAGGGCCGCCCAGGGGCGGCCCTTTCGCGCTCGAGGTGGTTTCTTTTTCTCAGGCGAGAGCCGCGCCGCCACTTGCCTGATTGCGTCCGCGATACAGGAAGAAGCCGAGCAGCGCGAAGCCGCCGAGCAGCATCGCCCAGGTGGAGGGGAGCGGCGTCTGGCTGATGTCGAGACTCAGGTTGTCGAAAGCAGAGGTCACCGAGGAGCCTGGGGTGCTGAGGTAGCCACTGCTTGACCCGACGAAGAACAGCAGGCCGAAGGTGATCAGCCCGCCGCTCGCACTGAAATTGGGGTTGCTTCCGGCCGGGAATGAGCTCGTGTTGGCAAAACCTCCGGTGCCGCAGCTGACCAGGCAGATTTCGTTGAAGCTGTTTGCGGTCAGACCCAAAGCGCTAATGCTCTCCCAGTCGCCGAGCTGATTGATCGGTACGCTCGTGCTGCTCATGTAGTAATTGCCGCCCTGATAGGCCAGGATCCGGAAACCGCTCGAAAGCGTTTGGGGCGGATTGGTCGCCGAAAGATACTTGTCCGCCGACGCGTTGATGGAGGAGATGGCGCCAGAAACCGAGGGGTTATAGGTCAGCAGGTTGTCGAGAATTCCTGCCCCCGGCGAGAGGGTGCCCCCGGTGTAACTGTTGTTGGTCACGGAAAAGTACAGGCTCGGTGCCGGGTTCCCGAAGCCGCTGTTGACGCCCACGAAGTTGACCGTCTCAGTGCCGAGCCCGCCATCGGTTGCGTTCTGCGGCGCGAACCAGTCCTTGCCAGGAGGATTGGAAA
>Ga0187784_10001046_pt1 | contig 21506 bp, 14 predicted proteins | sample 1015_SJ02_MP15_2_FD_132964 | JGI IMG/M metagenome (GOLD analysis project Ga0187784, IMG submission 132964) | Tropical peat soil microbial communities from peatlands in Department of Meta, Colombia - 1015_SJ02_MP15_20_MG | ecosystem: Environmental > Terrestrial > Soil > Wetlands > Peat | place...
GTAAATTCCAAGGGCGCATTTTACGTTGCCGATACGAATAACCAGCGGGTGCGCGACTTTACTGTCGGCGGAGACATCAACACCGTGGCCGGCAATGGCAGCCAGTATGAAGCAACCCTGGTCAACGGCGTTCCACCCACCGGCGTCACGCTGTACAACCCCTTGTACGTTCTGGAAGATCCGAGCCAGAACATCTTTGTTTCCGACACCAACAATGACGCAGTGCGGGAGTTGGTGCACTCCTCGGACGTGGTCAACACCTTCGCAGGGACGGGCACCTATGGCTGGATCGTGGGCGAAGACGGCAAGCCGGCAACCGAGGCTGAGCTCGCCAATCCGCGAATGGTTGCCCGCGACAGTTCGGGCAACATTTATATCGCTGACTTCGACAACTGCCAGGTTCAAATGGTGAATTCCAGCGGCGACATCGAGAATTTCACCGGCTACATCAACAGCAGCGGCAACCCAGTGTGCGGGTTTAACGGCGACGGCGGCCCTGCCACCAGCGCAGAACTGGACGGGCCCTCCGGTTTGGCCGTGGATAGCCATAACAACGTGTACATCTCCGACACTTACAACTACGTAATTCGCGAAGTCACGGCCGGCGGAACCATCAACACCATCGCTGGCCAGCCCGGGGAGTGCAACTATTCCGGCGACGGCGGTCCGGCCACGGCGGCCAAACTCTGCTACCCGACAGGCCTGGCCGTGGACGTCAACGACAATTTGTTCATTGCCGACACCAACAACTGCCGCGTACGCGAAATCACGGCGGCGACAGGAGTCATCAACACGATTGCCGGATCCAACTCCTGTGGTTGGAGCGGTGACGGGCCGGGAACCGAGGTCTCCCTCAACGCTCCGTACGGCGTCGCGGTGGACGTCAACGATAACGTGTTCATTGCCGATACCGCCAATCAGCGGCTGCGCTGGCTGAGTGCCGGTGGCTGGCTGACCACGTTTGGCGGTGATGGCTCCGCCGGATATACCGGCGATGGCCTTCCGGCGCTCTCCGCGGAATTCTATAACCCCACGGGAATCTCTCAGGATCCCTCCGGAAACTACATCGTGGCCGACCAAAGCAACTACCGTATCCGCGGCATTAGCGCGTTTGCGGCTGCGAGCTTCTCCCCGGGCAGCCTGGTTTTCGGACTGCAACAGGTGGGTTCGACCAGCAACCCGCTGGTCGTCACACTGAGCGCACTGGGATCGCTGAATATCAGCTACTTCCAAATCTCCGGTCCTTTCAGCCAGGCCAATGATTGTCCCGCCAGCCTGACCAACGGTCAGACTTGCGAGATCTACGTGTACTTCACGCCGACGGGCTCGGGGGCGGAGTACGGCACGTTGACGATTTACGACAACGGCTTCTTCAACGACCAGCCCACCGTCTCGCTCACGGGCACAGGCACGGCGATCCTGGTCACCGGCGCCCCGATTAACTTCCCCAACACCTTGGTTGGCGACACCAGCGGCCCGGATAGCATCACCATCAAAAACACCGGTTCAACGCCATCACCATGGGAACCATCAGCCTGACCGAGACCACGGACTTCAGCATTGCCTCCAACAATTGCCCAGCCAGCGGCAAACCGCTGAACGGCGGTGCGAGTTGCCAGGTTGGGATCGACTTCACGCCCAAATCCACGGGCTACAAGCAAGGCTCGCTGATAATCAATGACAGCGATCCGAGCAGCCCGCAACTGGCAGGGATGAGCGGAACCGGCATCAGTAATGTGGTGCTCAGTCCCTCGTCGCTGAACTTCCCGGTTACGCCGGTCGGCGTTGACAGCCCGGTGCAAACCATCACGCTGACCAACGACACCGGCAGCACGTTGACCCTGGGCACTCCGGCGCTGTCGATCACGACCGGGTTTGTGATCAACAAGAAGACCACCTGTACCAACGGACTGAAGGTCGCTAACAAGGGCAATTGCGTGATCGATCTGCAATTCGATCCAAAGGTGGTTGGCTACCAGCAGGGCACGGTGAGTGTTTCCGACAGCGACCCCACCAGCCCGCAGACGGCAGCCCTTTCTGGCGTCGGAACGGCAGTGGAGTTCACGCCGTCTTCGCTCAACTTTGGTACCATCGCTGAGAACTCGTGCTCCTCGGGCACGTCGTCCACCCTCACCAACGTGGGAACGACGGTGCTGACCCTGATCGACTATGATATTGTCGGTCCGAACAGCCCGGACTTCCGCTGGATCGGGAACAATTGTGGTGGATTCCCCATCAACGTGCAGCCAGGCGGCAACTGCGACTTCACGTTCCAGTTCTGTCCGACCACGTCGAAGAAGGAGTCTGCGAGCTTTGAACTGTTTGACAATGCCAACGGCAGTCCGCAGTCGCTGCCGATGGTTGGAACCGGCAGTGGCGCTGCGTCAGTGAAATAGGCGCCCGCTGGGCCGGATTTTCCCGCCGCCAGGGCTTCACGCTCTGGCGGCGGTTTTTTATTGTGCGGCGAGGGGATCTCCTCGAGTTGGGCCGTCCGGCGCGGCGCCGGACGCTCACATGTGGTTGACTGCAAAGGGGCTTGCAAGTTGGCAACAAAACGTCTATTGTGGGGTTCATTCCTAGTGGCAGGGCTGGCGTGCTCAGACAGCCGAGGATCTGATCCGAGGTTGGAGGAGCGAGCCCGACTTGCTGGGAACAAAGCGCGCAGATGCGCCAAATACGCATGGCGGCGCCGTTGGCCTCGCCAAAAATCTTAAGGAGAAAACGAATGAAGACTGTTTTGAAAGCTGGATTCGCAATTCTGACTTTTGCACTGGTGTTCTCGACCTGGTCGTTGGCCGATGGCGGCGCGGATCTCTTCAAGGCCAAGTGCGCTGCTTGCCATGGTCCCGATGGAGCGGGGAAAACCGCCATGGGCCAGAAGTTCAATCTGCGCGACCTGGGATCGGCCGACGTGCAGAAGCAGTCGGACGCTGATCTGAACGGCATCATCACCAACGGAAAAGAAAAGATGCCGGCATACAACGGCAAGCTGAGCGCGGACGAGATCACTAGCGTGGTGAAGTTCATCCGCACACTCAAGAAGTAAGTCCCGAACGAAGAGCAGAACATTGCACAGCCCGGCCGGTTTGTTTTGCGAACAAGGGCCGGGCTTTTTGTGCCGCGACCAACGTTTGCCGGATGCACCGCGCAGGCGCTTGCGCAATGCGGCGCGCGCCGCCCGATGGGCTTTCCACATCGCGCAGTTGTATACTTTCTTCTGCCTGCAATCGCAGTTCGTGATGGCAATCAACTCCGCGCTCACCGAAAAAGCTTGGCCGCATCTATAGGAAAACGGGCAGTGGGGTGAGTGCGCGAACCTGCGCTGCCGCCAGGAGGCCGCTGAATGCCAGAAGACGATCCCAATAAACCAGAAGCCGAAGTGTCCGGCGTTTCGCGCCGCGACTTTCTGAAGATCTCGACCATCTCCGCTGCCGCTGTCCCCGTGCTCGGAACAAAGGTGGTGAAGGCGGCAGGCGCACCGGTCAAGGTTTACGGGCCTGGTAAAGTGCCGGTCGAGCTTGCCATCAACGGGCAAAAGCACAAGCTGGAGGTCGAGCCGCGCGTCACCTTGCTCGACGCTCTGCGCGACGAGTTGCAGATCACCGGCCCGAAGCGGGTCTGCGATCGCGCCGAGTGCGGCGCCTGCACCGTCATCATGGATGGCAAAGCGGTTTATGCCTGCGCGGTGCTGGCCATTGCCGCCCAGGGGAAGCAGATCACCACCGTTGAGTCGCTGATGCAAAGCGACACGCTGCATCCCATCCAGCAGGCGTTCGTGGACAACGACGCATCGCAGTGCGGTTTTTGCACGCCGGGATTCGTGGTTGCCCTGAAAGCTTTTCTCGACAAACATCCCAACGCCACGCCCGACGAAGTTCGGCGCGGACTAAGCGGCAATATCTGCCGCTGCGGCACCTACCACGGAATTCAGCAGGCCATCGCGCAACTGGCGCAGAGGGGAGCGTAACCAATGCCTGACTATGGTTGGCCGCAAGCGGAACAACGGACGCTGATCGGAAAACGCATCTCGCGGGTGGATTCACCGGCGAAAGTTTCGGGGCGCGCCCAATATACCTACGACTATCACGGCGCGAATATGCTGTTCGGCAAAGTGGTGCGCTCGCCCTACGCCAAGGCCAAGGTCGTCAGCATCGATACCACCGCGGCAGAGAAGATGCCGGGCGTCAAAGCAGTGCACATCATCCAGAAGCCCGGCAGCACGGTGCAGTGGGCGGGGGACGAAGTGGTTGCCCTGGCCGCCGTGGACGAAGCAACCGCCGAGGACGCAGCGCGGGCCATCAAGATCCAGTACAGGAAAATGGCGCACATGGTCAGCGACGCCGAGCCTCCGGCGGGCGCAGGAGAAACGCCGGGACCGCTCAGCGGCGACGACGTGGACGACGCTATCGGCAACCAGATGCCGGACAAGCAGCTCATCGAAGCCCTCGAGCAGCGCGGAGTCAGCTTCAAACCCGAAGAAGACGACCTGAAAGAGTGGAAGAACGAAGGCGCGTCGGACGACGTCATCGACGCGATTCGCAAAGCCACATTCCACAATGTGGAAGGCGAACAGCCACACTCATATTTCCAGAAAGCCGCTGCGCAGACCCAGGGCGATCCGGACAAAGCGATGGCCGAAGCGGACGTGGTCAGCGAGGGACTCTATGGAGCAGGGGTCATAGCGCACTGCTGCATGGAGGCGCATGGCTCGGTCACCGAGTGGACGGACAAGGACCATGTACTCACCCACATCTCCACACAGAATGTTTCCGGCATCGCCGGGCAGATGGCCGAACCGCTAGAAATTCCGGCGGCGAACATCCGCATCCATCAGGACCACATGGGCGGCGGGTTCGGCAGCAAGTTTGCTGCAGACCGCTGGGACATCACGGCGGCGCGTCTTTCCAAAAAGGCCGGCGGAAGGCCCGTACGGATCATGCTGGAACGCGATACGGAACTGGAGGTTGCCGGCGCCCGGCCGTCAGCCTACGCGCGGGTGAAAGTTGGCGCCAAAAAAGACGGTACTCTTACCGCATGGCAGTCGCGCTCCTGGGGAACGGGCGGGCCGGGAGGCGGGGGAATGCCCCCGATCCCGTACATCTTCTCCTTTCCCAACAAGCGCACCGAGCATACCGCGATTCGCACGAACATTGGGCCAGCCAGAGCCTGGCGGGCGCCGAACCACCCCCAAGCGGCCATGATTACCATGGGCGCGCTGGATGATCTGGCAGCCAAGCTCGGCATGAGCCCACTCGATGTGTGGTTGAAGAACCTCGAGATTACCGGGCCGCGGCAGGAAACCTATCGCGAGGAATTAGGTATCGCCGCCGACTTGATGGGCTGGAAAGACAAGTGGAAACCGCGGGGACAGAACATCTCCGAGGGGATTGCGCACGGGTTGGGACTTTCCATCCATACCTGGGGCGGCCGCGGTCATACCAGCGATTGCGATTTGACCATCCACCCCGACGGCTCGGTCGAAATAAAGATGGGCACGCAGGACATCGGCACGGGCACCCGCACCACGATTGCGATCGTGGCTGCGGAAACGCTCGGCCTACCGGTCGAGGCAATCAACTTGTATATCGGAGACACGCTGTATCCGCCGTCTGGCGGCTCCGGCGGTTCCACCACGCCGGGCGGTGTGAGTTCTTCTACCCGCCGTGCCGCAGTGGATGCCCGCGAGGGGCTGTTTGCCAAAGTCGCGCCTGCGCTCAACGCGCAGCCTTCGGAACTGGAGTGCGTCAACGGCACGGTACGCGTGAAGGGCGATCCCAGCCGCTCGCTGGCCTGGAAGCAAGCCTGTTCCAAACTAGGGGCCATTCCCCTGACGGTGCGAGGCAAGAACCCGGACAAGACCAAACCTCCAGACCTTACTAACAGCGGCGTCGGCGGCGTGAATATGGCCGACGTGGAAGTGGACATGGAGACTGGCATCGTACGAGTCAAGAAAATGGTGGCAGTGCAGGATTGCGGCCTTATCATCGACCTGAAAACCGCCGAGAGCAGTTGCTATGGCGCAATGACCATGGGCATCGGTTATGCGCTGTTTGAAGAGAAGATCTTCGACCAGATCACAGGCCGTATGCTGAATCCCAACATGGAGTTCTACCGTCTAGCCGGGTTGAACGACATGCCAGAGCTGGTGGTCCACATGGTGACCGGCAAGGGGTACGACGAGCGCGGCGTGATCGGGCTGGGCGAGCCGCCGGTAATTTCGCCGGGCGCGGCGATTTCTAATGCCGTAGCCAATGCCATCGGCGTGCGCGTGCCGTTCTTGCCCATCACTCCCGGCAAAGTGCTAGCGGCGCTCGCGCAAAGCGCCAAGGCAGGTGCGTGATGAGACCGTTTGAATACGCAACCACCACAACGAAGGAGCAAGCGGTGAGTTTGCTGGGCGCGCAATGGGGACAATCCGAAGTGCTGGCCGGCGGCACCGATCTGCTCTCGCTGATGAAGGATGACGTGGTTCATCCCAAGCGGCTGGTCAGCATTCAGCAAGTGCGAGACCTCGACGGTCCTGTCGTGAATGGGCAACTGCAGCTTTCAGCGCCCACCACACTGGCCGAACTCGCGGACAACCTGAATGTGGTGAAGGACTATCCGGCGCTGGCCGAGGCGGTCAACCACGCCGCCAGCCCGCAGATTCGCAACATGGCCACGCTGGGCGGGAACCTGTGCCAGCGTCCGCGCTGCTGGTACTTTCGCGGCGGCTTTGGCTTGTTGCCCAAAGATGAATCCGGCAAAGACTTGGCAGCCGTAGGCGACAATCGTTACCACGCCATCTTGGGCAATGACGGACCGGCGAAGTTCGTAAGCCCGTCCAGCATTGTTCCGGCGCTGATCGCGTACGGCGCGAAGGTGCAACTGTTCGGGCCCAAAGGCAGCCGCGAAATGCCGCTGGAGAACTTCTATGTCATTCCCAAAGCCGAGGGTGAGCGCGAGCACGATCTCAAACCCAACGAAATCGTGACCCGGGTGATTTTGCCGCCGCCAGATAGAGATCTGAAAGTGGCCCACTACGAGATTCGCCAGAAGGCTGCGTTCGATTGGCCGCTGGCCGTGGCTGTTGTGGCGTTGCGCCTGAGCGGATCCAGAGTGCAGCAAGCACGCGTAGTAATGGGGCATGTGGCGCCCGTGCCGTGGGTTTCGGCCGAAGCGGCGAAGGTTCTCACATCGCAGAATTTTTCCGCGGACCTGGCGCGGGCTGCAGCCGACGCCGCCTTGGCAAACGCCAAGCCACTAAGCCATAACGCCTACAAAGTTCAACTGGCGCGGGTGGCCGTCAAACGCGCCATCCTGAAAGCAGCAGGAGGTGCGGCATGAGTGGAGCATCCGAGCGCTTTGACACCAATCATCCGGACCTGTGCCCGGCGCTGCGCTGGAAAGGACAGTTCGTGCTGGCGGAACGTGATCCGACCGTGCCGGCCTCGAATGATGGATTGTTCTGGTGCCTGCACACCCAAACCTGCATCGGCCCCGATGGCGAACTGGCCGAGCCGGGTAACTGCTCATCACGGTCGCGCAGTTGCCACGGCAGCGGCAGGTGTGAAGTGAGCTAAGCTCGCTTCCCTACTGCCGCTGACCCAACTTCCCCACCCTAACAGCGCAAAGAACGCGGTGTTAGGATGGGGCACCCGCCGGAGTGAGTGTGAGCAGCCTGTTTAGAGCTTCAGTGTTTTCAGATACTCGCGAAACGCCTCACCAAGGTCAGGACGTTTGAGCGCGAACTCGACCGTGGCTTTCAGGAAGCCGAGCTTGTCGCCGGTGTCGTGGCGCTGGCCTTCGTAAACGTAGGCGTACATCTTCTCGCGCTTGAGCAGCAGCTTCATGCCATCGGTGAGTTGCAGCTCGCCGCCGGCGCCCTTTTCGGTTTCCGCCAGCATTTCGAAAATCGCCGGGGTCAAAATGTAGCGCCCGATGATGGCCAGATTGGATGGCGCATCTTTCGGCTTGGGCTTCTCCACCATGTTCAAAATCTCGTAAAGTCTGCCGTCGCCGCGCCCCTGCACCGGCTTCACATCCAGCACGCCGTAAGCAGAGATGGCCTCGCCTTCCACGATCTGCGTCGCAATCACCGAGCACTGCATCTGGTTGAAGACGTCCACCATCTGTTTCAGGCAGGGCGGATTGGCGTCGATCACGTCGTCGGCCAACAGCACGGCGAACGGCTCGTTGCCCACCAACTCGCGCGCCATGAGCACAGCGTGGCCGAGGCCCATAGCTTCTTTCTGGCGCACGTAAGCCACGTGGATCATGTTGGAAATCTGCCGGACGATTCTCAGCAAGTCGGTCTTCTTTTTCTCCTCCAGCATTTTTTCCAGCTCGTAGCTGACGTCGAAATGGTCTTCGATGGCCTGCTTGCCGCGGCCAGTGATGATGATGATCTGGTCGCAGCCGGAAGCCATTGCCTCCTCGACGCCGTATTGAATTACTGGTTTGTCGATGAGGGGAAGCATTTCTTTGGGTTGAGCCTTGGTGGCGGGCAGGAAGCGGGTGCCCAGTCCGGCGGCGGGGAAGACGGCTTTGCGAACGCGCATGGTCATAGGAAGCTCTAATACCGGATGACTGAATGGATAAGTCGGCCGAAGACTAAAGATAACAGAGGGGTCGGAGCTGTGACGACAGAAGTGCAAGTGACGAGTGCTCAGTCTTGCGGTTTCAAGAGCGTAGGTTTTCAAACCGCAGACTGCAATCAGCTCCCTCCGAATTGGCCGAGCGCCTTCACGATGGCTTGCCGCATAGGAGGAAGTTCGTCCTTGACCGTGTTCCAGACAATCTCGTCATCCACTTTGTGATATCCACGTCGAGGATATCTGCCATCCGGCAAAAGCCCTTCCGCATCGGAGCCGGGGCATAGACTCGCGGCGGCATCGTCAAGCCTCTTAGCCGCCTCGGTTACGATCTGCAGTTGGCGCTCGACCGCCGCCTCGGGGTTCCGCACTTAGTGCGCCAAAGAGTTCTTGCGGCCCGCAGGCAAACCATTGTAACTTAACAACTTAATGAAAATGTAGTAGAACTGATTTTTAAGCATGAAGGCGGGTACAATGGGTTTCCCGTAAGGGAAAGCCACTTAAGCAAGATCTCGATCGGATGAGCGCAAACCCTCAAAATACCGGGCTGGAGCTGGTGCACGATGCGCCGCGCCCGGAACTTGGCGCGCGCAAACGCAATCTCTTGCCGATCGGGGACGCGCGCCGCGGCGAGGCTTTGCAGTCGCTGCTCGCGTTCGCCACCCTGCGCCAGCAGATCCTTGAGCGCCACGAAGCGGATCGCGATTCAAACCGCACCAAGCCAGGCCGAGGGCTCGACTTATTCGCTCTTGATGAAGTTTTGCAATTGGTGGCACAGCGCGCCTTGACAATCACGGGGGCGGACGGCATCGCCATCGCGCTGGCCGAAAATGACGCGATCATCTGCCGGGCTTCCTCGGGAACTGTCGCTCCGGACCCCGGGGCCAGGGTGGATCCGAATTCGGGTTTCTCGGGAGCCTGTCTGGTTTCAGGCCAGGTGGTCCGCTGCGATGACTCTGAGAACGACGCGCGTGTGGATGCTGCAGCCTGTCGCCGCCTGGGCGCGCGTTCGATGCTCGCAGTGCCACTCTCCGCCAAACAAACAGTGATTGGCCTGATGGAAGCGTTTTCCTCCGAGCCATGCGGTTTCAACGATTGCGATGTGCGCAGCCTGGATCTGCTGGCGGAATTGATCCTGGCGGCGATCCGGCCGGAAGAAGAGGACCGGCTAGCGGAGATATCGAGGAAAGTGGTCGCCAAGCCAGCTATCGAAACTGGAGCGTCCGAGATTCCTGTGCAAGCTGTCCCGCCGGACGTTCCCGCGCCAAACCTGGCAGGTTACGCAACAGCCGAAGCGTCGAAGCCCGGCTTGGCGGTTGTGGCGGGCGTGTTGTGCCTGGCGATCGCTCTTGGCGGTGCGCTGTGGTGGATTATCCACCGTAATTCTCAGTTCAGCGCGAGGCAAGAGGCGCGAATTGTTGGAGCGCAGCCGGCGGGAAGCGACGCAAGTCCGCTGGGCGTGGCAGGGGGCGCGTCTTCCGAGCCCGGCGAGGAGAACGAACTGGCCAGCGCGGAATCCCACACGAAGCCTGGCGAAATGACGGCCGTGACCGGCATTCGCCACTGGTCGGCGAGCGACTCCAGCACGGTCGTGATCGATCTCGAGAACCAGGTGCAGTATGAGGCGCACCGGTTGAGCAGTCCGGAGAGAATTTATTTCGACCTGCACGACACTAAGCTGGCGGCCGGCGTGACCGGAAAGCCCATCGACGTGCAGGATGCGTTCCTGCAGCGCATTCGCGTGGCGCGATCGGCTAACGGGATCACGCGGGTCGTGCTTGAGACCAAGGGCTCACCGGACTTTTCCGTCAGCCTGCAGCAGGACCCGTATCGGCTGGTAGTGGAAGTGCAAAAGCCCGGGAGCAAACCGCGGGACCGGGCAAGAATCGACTTGTTCGCGCCCATGGCTCCGGCGAATCCTACGCCGGCGAATGCCGTCTCACTGCCGACGCAATCCCCGACGGCCTTAGCCGCAGGGGCAAATAGCAACGCTGCCGGCGCGTCTCCGCCGTTGCGCATTGCACTCGACGCCGGGCACGGCGGGTGGGACCTGGGCACGGCCGGCAAGACCGGCCTGCTGGAAAAGGACCTGGTTCTCGATATTGTAGCGCGGCTTGGCCAGCTTATCGAAAGCCGTATGGGCGCGACGGTAATCTACACCCGCCACAGTGATGATTATGTGGCGCTGGAAAAACGCGCCGAGATCGCCAACCTCGCGCATGCTGACTTGTTCCTGTCTGTACACGCAAATCACAGCGGCTCGGCTTCGGCCCGCGGGGCGGAAACCTACTACACAAATACTTACTCTTCAGTAAAGGCGCGAGATTTGCGCGAAGGCGACCCCTCGCTCAAAAACATTAATTGGACAAAAGTGGATATCCGCGAGAAGGTGCACGAGTCTCACCGCTTTGCGGTCAGCGTGCAACACGCGCTTTACGGCACGCTGGCGGCGGAGAATCCGGGCCTGCCCAATCGCGGAGTGAAGCAGGCGGAATACGTGGTGCTGACCGGCACCTTCATGCCGGCGGTGCTGGCGGAAGTATCGTTCGTCAGCAGTCCCACCGATGAAGGCAACTTGAAGAGCGCCGCCTACCGCCAGCAAATTGCCGAAGCGCTGTATCAGGGCATCGCGCGCTACGCGAAAGACTCCAGCCGTATGAGCCTGGCCAGCAACGGGGGAAAACCAGCGCTGAGGTAGTTCTCCAGAAAAGTTGGGTCAGTGCGCTTGGCCTGCGCCAGCGCTGTTAAGGACGCAGGAGAGTGCAGGAGCCTTCAGCTGGTTTCTTCCGGAGCGCCGTGGCGGCGCAGCAACTGCGGCAAGTTCTGGGAAAAAGCCGACCGCGGCAACACCATGTCCGTGCCCGCTTCGTGGGCCTTCTGTTTCAGGTCGCCCTGCACGTGGGAGAGGAACCCGATGATGGAAGTCCCCTTCTTCAGCTTCGCCTTGAGCTTGGGAATCAGGGTGAGCGGCTTGGCGCCGGCATGGTTCAGGTCGAAGATGATGAGCGACGGCGTTTCTTCGCCATTTTGCTTCATTCGCTCCGTAAGGTCCTTTTCGGTCTTGCAGAATTCCACCTTGACGTTCAATTTGCGAGCGGTCTCCTGAATCTTGGCCTGGAAGAAGAGATCATCCACGAAGGCAAAGATGCGGGAGGTAGCGTCCTCCGTCTGGGGCAGGGGCTCGGGTTCCACCGGGGCATAGGAGGGGGCCGAGCCGCGGCCGCCGCGGTTGCGTCCGGCCGCTTCGCCGTTCATGGCCGCGCGGTAACTATGGTCCATGGGCGCGGTATAGATGCCATCGTGCTGCTGACGGCCGCGGCCGCCAGCCCCGCTGCGGTTTGAGGGACGCCGCCCGCGCCGCCGTCTGCCTCTCCCTCCTCCACCGCCGGAGAGATGTCCGGGTGCAACATTCATATTGTCTCTCTTGAAAAACCCCTGCATTGCGGTCCGGGAAGGACACAATGCGCTTTTCTCTAAGTCACCGCTCTCGGATTCCCAAAATACCGCTGTGGCAGCTACCTTACGCTCCGAGGCAGAGTGTGTCTGAAAATCTGCCCTTGTTGGAATTCACTCGTGAATGATCTTCGTCCGCTTCAGGCGCCAGGAATAAAATGGCGCGGGAGGCCCGCTGAGCAGCGTAGCCGCTTAGGAACAAAGATGATGCTAACCCCAAAACGCCATCCTGCGCAAGTCCTAGTATACCTTGTTTCATACCGAGGTAACCAGGGAAGGCTTGGCCCGGAAAAATGGCGCTGGCCCAGGTCCCTATTCCCCGTTGATTTGGCGTGCCCATTGCACGGCTTCCCAATAGCTGGTGGCAGCGTCCTGCTCGCCAAGATGTAATTCTCGGGCCAGGTCGGCAGCCTTCTGCCACTCTCCGGACTCTTCTGCCAACATGAGCTGATAGAACGGCTGCAGCGGACTGGATGCTCCCGACAACACCGACTTGATGGTCTGGTCCACGGCAATGTGCTCCAGGATCTTCGCCATGGGAATTTCCAGAATAGCGTCCATGAGGGAAAGCAGGCCCATGAGGAACAAGTCAGCGCCGCAGTGGCCGATGCGCACCGACAAGAGTTCGCAGAAGCGGGCGCGAATCAGCGCCGCAGTGACCAGTTCGCTCGGTTTGTCCTGTCCGGCCGCCAGGGTTGCCACCAGACGCACCCAGCGACGGACTTCGCGTTCGCCGAGCAGGGTCAAAGCGTGCCGCACGGAGCAGATTTCATTGCCCAGTCCGAACGCGGGGGAATTCAAATAGCGCAGTAGGCGGTAGCATAGAGAGGCTTCGCGCTTGATCAGGTCTTCGACTTCGCGGATATCGAGTTGTGGCCGGGAAATGGCCTGCCAGATACGCAGATAGTTGATCCGGTTCTCTGGAATTTCATGCGTGGCCAGGGTTTCCGGATGGCGGAAGAAATATCCCTGAAAGTAAGCGAACCCAGCCTTCCTGGCGGCAGCGAACTGCTCGTGCGTTTCAACCTTCTCCGCCAGCATCTGGCAGCGCCGCGATCCATATCGTTTCACCATCCCTGCCGCTTGATCGAACGGACAAAGACTTAGGTCCACTTTGATGATGTCAGCCAAATTGGTGAGCCGAGTCCGAGCGTCGTCTGCGACGAAGTCATCAAGCGCGATCAGGTATCCCGCGTCTTTGAGGCGGAGGCAGGCCGCCATGACCAGTTCGTCGGGCGTAACGTTCTCCAGAACTTCGACCACCGCCTGCGGCGCCGGCAGGAGCGTGATGTAATCCTTCAGCAGGACATCGCGGGTGCAGTTGATGAAGGCGCGGCGGCCGTCGCAAAGCACATCGAGGCCCGTGAGCATCGAGGTGCTCAGCGTGGCGCGCGAAGCGGCCTCGGCATCGGCAGCGCGGAAGCAATCCTCCACCCCGTCGCGAAACAGCAATTCGTAGCCAAAGACTTTTTCATCGGCGGTAAAGATGGGTTGGCGAGCCACGAAGTGCGTGTCTGGCGCTGGCTGGGCTGTGGAGGAAGCGGTGGTCACCTTCTAGGCATCGGCAGAATGGGGAAAGACTTTAGGGCGGAGCTGGGATCGCGCCGACATGTGGAAATCTGCATAGTGGGCGTCATCCCGACGCCCCGCGGCGGGTGGCCCGGCCTTCCGCGCGCTTTTCGCGGAGGCCGGGGTAGTTCGGTCATGATTACAATGAAAGTCCCCGCTCCTTCCGCAAGCTCAGGGCAGGCTTGTAAACTCGTGCCATTCCCCTCGGCCCGGGCATTTTGAGTTTTTCCGGAACCACCAAAGCCGTGCCCTTCCCATACCAGCTATACGTACCGCGAAACTGCTCTACAGCAAAAAGGACGGGCGCGGCCTGCCCTGAGCCGCATGGCGAAGGAGCCTGCCCTGAGCCGCATGGCGAAGGGACGCCCGTCCTCTGAAGTTGTAACCGCTACTGCACAGTCAGCGTGAACTGAGCTGTGGTTCCCGGCGTGCTAGTGGTCGTCGTCGCGGTCACGGTCACCGTGCTGGTTCCGGTTGGCGTGCCGGCGTTCGACTGCCCACCACTGCCACTGCTGCTGCTGCTGCCGCAGGCCAGCCACACGGCGGGCAGAGCCAGGACCACAAGTAGCACCAGTAACCGCAGGCCCAGTTTGGTGCGCTTACGTCCGCTCATCGAAACCACGCCCAGGAATCCGGGAAGCAGCAGCGCATAGAAGAGCTGCTTGTGCCGGCCGAGTTGCGGCCATAGCAGATCGCTGGCCGCGGTTGTCCCGATAGTCACAAGGACCGCGCCGTTGCTGCCGACGGTGCCGAAGGTGCAATTGCTCTCTGAGGGCAATCCCGAACAAGTGAAGCTCAGGGCGGAGCCAGTTAGACCTCCGTACAGAGTAGCGGTGACCGTCGTCGAACCGCTTTGCCCTGGGGCAGAGATGGTAACCGTCGATGGGTTTGGCGTTCCCAGGGTGAAATACTGCACGTCCAAAGTGGCGGCGGTTGAAGTCGAGCCGTTAAAGTTGCTGTCGCCGCTGTAGGTCGCCGTGAGGGAGTAAACGCCGTTGTTGGTGGTGTAGCTGAGTGAGCTTGCGTTGTAGCTGTATGTGGCCGTGCCGCTGCCGTTGAGAGTTCCGGTGCCAATCTGCGTGGTTCCGTTATAGAAGGTGACCGTTCCCGTCGGCGTGCTGCTACCGGAACTTGGTTTCACCGTGGCAGTCACGGTTACGGGCGTGGTGGACTGGTAATTCACCGCCGTGGGGGAAACACTGACGGTGGTCGTGGTGTTAGCTTTGGTAACGACGAAGTTGGTCACCAGGTTATAGGCATTCACGGTTCCGATGCCGGTGGCAAAGTCCCATCCGGTTTGCGTGGCGTAGGCAGGCTGGTACGAGGAATTCGATGTAGAAAGCACGCCGTAGGTCCCCGACGGCAGGTAGCAGTTGTACGTGCCTGTGCAGGGCGCATCGTTGTCGCCCAACGTCACGTCGTAGAAAATGCAACTGCTGCTGACGGTGTTTCCATTGGTTGAGTTGCAGGCGGAATTGCCGCTTGTGCCATATTCCGTCGCGGCCAGCGAGTAGTAGGTGGAATCCGGATTGCCCCAGGTTTTCCCCGTGTACTGATTGACCAGCGACTGGATGGCGGCCATGATGGGTGCCGCAAACGACGTCCCTCCGGCGAAAGACCAGGTATCCGGAGCACCGGCGCAGGAGGTGCCGCCGTTGCTGGGGTCAGAAAAGCAGAACACGTAGGAGTGTCCCCAAACCCCGTTTGCGGCGAACAGAGCGACGTCAGGAATGTCACGCACGCCGTCGGCAGGGTTGCCGAACACGGACTGCCAGGTGGGCTTGGGATATCCTGCGCAGCTTCCTCCGACCACGCCTGAAGTGGTCGGCGCACCCGTCGCGCAGGCGCTTGGCCCTCCGCTACCGCCCGCCACATTCAGAAAGTTGGCGCCGGGTGTACTGTTGCAAAACCCGCTGCTCCCGTAGGTTTGGCTGTACCCCTCGAACTTTGCGATCAGCGTGCTGGCGCAAGAGTCATTCCAGGGAATCTCAGGAATGTACGACAATGCCGAGCCGTACGTACTCGTGTTGGTAGTGCTCCAATAGGTACTGTTGGTGCCGGCGTAGGTGTCACCGAAGTCGGTGCCTCCGACCGCCACGTTGTACGGGGTTGTCGCCCACCCGCTGACATTGATGCCATGAGTAGCCGCGCACGGGGAGGTGCAGTCCTGGTCAACGACGTCTGCGTCTGCATCGCCTGCTGATACAAAGACCGACACGCCCAAGCCCGCCGCCTGCTGGTACAGCGAATAGATCGCGGCGTTGAACGTCGCCCCGTCCTCGGTTTCGGCCGCGCCGTAGCTGATGCTGACAATGGCGGGCGGGCTGCCGGCATTCAGCAGATTCTGCAGGGCTATGAAGCCGCCAAATGTCGTTGTGCTCGTGCACGAGGCCAGTTCAATGGCTGCGCTAGGTGCGGTCGCGCTGGCCCATTCCGCATCCAGGGTCGCTTCAACGTCATCACCGGTGTAGCCAGGATCGGTGCAGCTATTACTGCTGCTGGTGGGATGGATCTGCGTGAAGGAACCTGATGGGTAAGCCGTCGACAAGCCAAAGGTGGAACGAAAGTTGTCCCAATCCTGTGTAGTGTAAAGGTCAGTGGGTTCGATGACCACAATGGTTTGGCCCTGGCCGGAATAGCCTTTGGCGAACAGGGGATTCAAGTTGTAGATCGTGGCCAAATCCGCAGGCGCGACCACGTAACAGTTGCCCGCGCAACCGCTGAAGGTGTAGTCGGCGTGCCACCGGTACATGGGGTGCGGCTTGAAGTCATGTAGCGAGACGACCCCGGCGACTGCTGGCGCGAGCGCAGCCGGAATCCGCGGGTCACTCATGTTTGCGATGTGATCGACGCCATCGACCTGCAGTTTATGAATCTCGGTATGGAATGCGCCACGCACCTGCCCGGCTGTCCCGGAGAAGTCGATGCTCATTCTACTGGGAGGGATCCCGTTGACGACAAAACCATGCGACTTAAGCCAGCCCGTGATCTTGTCTAAGTCCGACTGCGCAAGGCCGTATTTCTCGCCGAGCTGCTCCGCCGTTAGCCACTGGTGAAAGTTCGGCGAAGCCGGGTCATGCAGTTGATCAATGTACTCCTCGAGCGCTCGCTCCTGCTCCGGGGAGCGTCGTAGCTGAAGGATCATGTGGTCCAGGCCAAAGCTGTCGGCGACGCGGCCGCGATCGTTCTTGGCGGTCGCTTCGGGGCGCGTATTGCCTGCCAGCGTCACTAAATGGCTGTCGCTGATATTGCCTGTAATGAGAGGCACGGCTTGGCTGCTACCGCTTGAGTCGGTCGCCTGGCCTGCCTGGGCCGCCCATGCGGTGGATACCACCCCAATCAAAACCACAAACACGGCGTACACTGCTTTCTTCATTTCTCCCCCTTGGAGGAACATGGCGTTCAGTCCCTGTTTGGAATTTTCTCTAACGATACACGCAAATTGGCGCAACCGCCAGACTACCTTCTTGTGCAGAAAGCAGTCAGGCTTTTCATTACATCTTGATTACTTTCGTGCGGATAACTTGGACGTAGAGAGAGTACCGGAGCCTAGGTGAATTTCAAGTGAAAAGAATGGTGCAGAAGGGAGCAAAACCGATGGTTGCACCGACCGGGGGCCTGATACATGGGAAAACTTTGATCAAGTCCGGCAGCCATGCCCTTACGGCTGGGCAACCAAAGAAGGACACGAAAGTACACCAAGGCAATCTGGGGAATGAGGCCTTGGTGAACTTTGCGCCCTTGGTGGTTGATTGTCGCCAGCGCATCTCATCCAGCGCATGAGACTCGCTGCTATTCGAACTCCCACTTCCGCGTAGTGTCCTACTGAGTAATGCACAATACAGTGACAAACGAATTTCCTTCCTTCGTGCACCTTCGTGCCCTTGGTGGTTCAGAAAAAGCCATAACCACGAAGGACGCTAAGGATCACAAAGGAAAGCCTCACGCGCCGGGAAGGCCTCTGGCTTGTCACTCTATTGTGCAATCCTCAATAGTTTGTCATTAGGCACCACCAGAATTTGCCCGACCGACGATCCCGGCCGCGCTCGCATCGCCTTCGCTTGTGCCAGGCCAGTGCCGGCTATTCTCGTTCGTCCAAGCCCGCTCGGGCTAGTCGGCTACACAACTATACCCGGAGATCTGTCGGGTTACGAGGAGCTAACCGTCGTGGGCCGGACTGCGTTGGCCCGAATCGAGAAGCGCTCCGGGCCGAATGAATTGGCCGCGGCGCCGGAAACCTACCCCCAATTACTTCCGGAAGCTCTGCGCTGATTACCGCGCGAACTTTGCCGATTACGAAAGTGACATTTACACCAACAGGGCCGCAGGCTACTATCCAAGCGTGGTTTGGCAGTTCTGGGGGAGGGCTGCCGAGGCGTCCTGAACTAAGTCTCAGGACGCCTTTTAATTTGTCCGGCTGGAATCTCGGCGCGCAGGCAGCGGGGAGGGTGGCCAGCGGCCAGGTGCCATCTGCTGAGACTTGCGACCTCGCAGCCCGCCCAGCATCCAATAAAAGTGATAGCATAATTGATTGGTTGCGCGTAACTGCCCGACCCGGTGTAGGCAGCCGCTGAAGCCCCTACAACCGCAAGGAGACCCATGGCAGGCAAAGGCATTGTTGAAGTGAATGATGCGAATTTTGACCAGGACGTTCTGAAGTCGGAGACCCCGGTCCTGGTGGACTTCTGGGCTGCCTGGTGCGGCCCGTGCCGCGCCATTGCCCCCATCGTGGAAGAGCTTGCTCAGGAATACGACGGCAAGGTGAAAGTCGGCAAGATGGACGTCGACCGCAACAGCGCTACGCCCATGCGTTATGGCGTGCGCGGCATCCCGACGCTGCTGGTCTTCAAAGGCGGCCAAGTCAAGGAACAAATCGTGGGCTACGTTCCCAAAGAGCAGATCCAGAAAGCGCTGAACAAGCACCTCGGTTAAGCAGCTTAGCAGTCAGCACTCAATATTCAGCGGCGAAGCGCCCGGGGGATATACGTTCCTCAGTCTTGCTCTAATACTTCCTCAGCACCCCAATTACTCGCCCCTGAATCTCGACCGCCGCTGCAGGCACCATGATGGGCTGCATCTTGACATTGGAAGGCTGCAGTCGAATCGTGTCGCCTTCGCGATAAAAGCGTTTTAGCGTGGCCTCGGCGCCCTCGACCAACGCGACCACGATGTCTCCGTTGTGCGCGGTCTTGATCCTCTCCACCAAAACGTAATCGCCGCTGAGGATGTGCTCGTCCTGCATGGAGTCGCCGCGCACTTCCAGTACAAACACTTCTTTGCTGCGGACGAAGTCGGCCAGTGAAATCGTCTCCGGATTTTCGACTGCCTCAATCGGCTGGCCGGCGGCGATTCTGCCCATCAGCGGTAAGACCATGGTGGTGTTAATGCTCATGGCCTGCTTCAGGCGGCCTTTGGGAGGCAGCAGATCGATGGAGCGGCTCCGGTTGTAGCCGCGGGTGAGCAACTGCTTTTTCTCCAGATTGGAAATATGTTTGTGCACCGTGGCCAGCGAATTCAATCCCAACCCCTCGCGGATCTCTTCGTACGAGGGCGAATAGCCGTTCTTTTGCACAAACTCCGAGATGAAGTCGTACACTTGCCGTTGCCGTCAGGTGATCGCCATAGGATAATTGTAAGCGAAAGAAAAGCGAAGTCAAGGAAGAAATTGCTAGTGGGCTACTTTGAATTTTCATTTCGCCCGTCTCCTGTGTAATACTGGCCTCATCATGCCAAAGCGTTTAAGCAAAGACATAAATCAAGCCGCGTTTCAGATGGTCCACCGTTCCACAGGAACGGATGACCGTCCTGCAAAAGTCTCCCAGAGCGATATATCCCGCGTCATGGCCGCTATGGGACGCAAGGGCGGAAAGATCGGCGGAAAACGCCGTCTTACCACCATGACGCCTGAACAGCGCCGCGAAGTAGCCCTTAAAGCCGCGAAAGCACGATGGAGCAAAGAGCATGGACGATGAAACCAAGCAAGCCATAAAAACCCTAGCCGAACAATTTATGAATTTGACTGCCGAGCTAACAAAGATTCGATCTTACATAACCGTGCTTCTCGCCGCTCAAGCGCAGCAGTTAGAGCCGGGACAGCCTTTAGTTGCTTTAAAATTTCTTCAGGATCAGGCCAAGGTTTTCCTAAATGTTGACCCATTAGAGCAAGACCGTCGCAAATTTTCCGAAGCCATTGATGCTCTGAATCAGTGGAAACAGGCTGGCGGCCATCAGGCGTAGCTAATTCTGCATTTTCCACAGCCTAACGCTCACTTTTCTCTTGACTTATGCTAAAGCGGTTTAGTATATTGCTTTCATTATGAACCGCTTAAACAACGAAACCAGAGCGCAAGTGATTAACTGCTTGATCGAAGGCTGCTCCATTCGCTCCACCGTTCGGATGACTGGAGTCGCTAAGAAAACCGTCATGCGGTTGCTCTGCGAAGTCGGGGAAGTTTGCGCGGACTATCAGGATAAGGCTTTCAAAAACCTGCCTTGCCGTCATCTCCAGCTTGATGAAATGTGGGCATGGATTTATTGCAAGGAAAAGAACCGCACAGAGGAAATCGCCCGCAAGCACCCAGATGCCGGAGACGTATGGCTCTGGGTTGCCGTGGATGCCGATACAAAACTCGTACCATCGTGGATGCTAGGCCAGCGTGACCTAACAGCCGCTCACGCTTTCGTTTCCGATCTGGCATCCCGCCTAGCGAACCGCGTCCAGATCACCACTGACGGCCACAGACCATACCTCGAAGCGATTGAAAACGCCTTCGGCATGGAAGTGGACTACTCGATATTGCAGAAGATTTACGGTGCGCCTCAAGAGAACGAGACGCGCTATTCTCCCGCACGTTGTATCGGCGCTGAAATCCGCCCTGTGAGCGGCAACCCGGAGCGCAAGCACATTTCCACAAGCTACATCGAACGCCAAAATTGGACGGTTCGGACCAAGATGCGCCGCTATACCCGCCTCAGCAATGGTTTCTCCCGCAAGGGCGAGAATCATGCGGCTGCCGTGGCTCTGAATTACTTCGCCTACAACTTCATCCAGATTCATTCCACGCTGCGAACTTCACCCGCCCAAGCAGCCGGAGTCACCGACCACCTGTGGAGTGTTGCTGACTTAGTTTCCCTCGTTGATTCCTACGAAAAGAACCACAGCCTAGCGGCATAGAATTGGCGAACGTGGGCCTGTAGCTCAACTGGTAGAGCACCGAACCCCTAATTCGCGGGATGCCCGTTCAAGTCGGGTCAGGTCCACCGTTCGGCAATTCTAGTTTCTGGGCTTAAATCATGGCCCAGATAGAAGGGAGGATTAGATGCAATGTCAGTTTCCAGACCGCTTTGCATCGTCCTCGTTATCCAGATTGCGCCGGGAGTGATTCTCGTCGCTGTCTGGATAATACATCGGCGCTACCAGAATATCGGTAGCGCTTTTATTTTCTGTGGCATACAGCGCGTAAAATGGGAACCGGGTTCCCACCACACTCACGTTTTATCATGGAGTGCGCTGTGTCACAAGTGCCTTCCGGGTTGCCGATCTAGCTTCGATCAGCAACCGTATTCGGTTGTCAAAGAGCCTACATCACTTGCGGCCTAGGCCGCGTCAAGATCACGCATTTCTTGGGCCACTTTATGACGCAAAGCCAGTCAAAGTAGCCCACTACCAAGAAATTCCCCTCCGTCGTTTGACAGGGCACTTGCGGCAACGCCGGCAGCATCTGCTACGATGCCGATGGCAACCTGCTGTCCGATACGTTTCACACCTATACCTGGAATGCAGAGGATAAACTGTTCACAGTGGACGGTACATCCATCGTGTATGATGCCTTCAATCGCGCGGTAGAAGGTCCCGGCGGGCCGGAGTTTTTATATGTCCCAGGGTTTTCCAACTCGATCATCAGCATGAAC
>Ga0187784_10001048_pt1 | contig 21499 bp, 15 predicted proteins | sample 1015_SJ02_MP15_2_FD_132964 | JGI IMG/M metagenome (GOLD analysis project Ga0187784, IMG submission 132964) | Tropical peat soil microbial communities from peatlands in Department of Meta, Colombia - 1015_SJ02_MP15_20_MG | ecosystem: Environmental > Terrestrial > Soil > Wetlands > Peat | place...
GGCGTGGTACTTCAATCGTTTTTTGAATCTCTCTGTTTGATGCGGGGAGGTAGATGTTGAACGTGGTTCCCCGTCCTTGTTCTGACTCAACATCGACATATCCTGCATGGCCTTTGATGATACCATAGACAGATGCTAATCCAAGACCAGTCCCTCTACCGAGTTCCTTTGTCGTAAAGAATGGCTCGAAGATACGATCCAGCGTTTTTTGGTCCATGCCAACACCGGTATCCTTAACGGCTAACAGGACATAGTCACCGGGTTTTGGATTATAGAGTTCACTCCTGATATCTTCATGGTGGAGATTAATGGTTTTCAAAAAAATATCGCCCCCCTGTACCATGGCATCAGCCGCATTGACCAATAGATTCATTAGGACCTGTTCAATCTGTCCCATGTCTCCCTCGATTGGAAAGAGATCATCAGAGAGCTCTCTGTGGATTGTAATCTCTTTCCTTGTTCTTCCAAAGGCTTTAGAAGTTTCCTCCACCAATTGGTTCAACTGAATGGGCTTGACCTCATACCTACCTTTTCTGGCATATCCCAGCAGTTGATTGGTTAGCTTCGATCCACTTTGGACCTGTTTTACAATGCTCATTAGCATTTCATGGTGAGGATGCAAGGGGTCGACATTCAAAAGCATCAAGGAGGCATTTCCCTGTATGACCATCAGCAAATTATTAAAATCATGGGCAATGCCGCCGGCTAAGGTCCCAATCGCCTCCATCTTTTGGGATTGAAGAAATTGTGCTTCCATCCGTTTCCGCTCACTCACATCATTGAGAATCACAATAAGGGTTCGATGCTCTTCGTCGATAGGGGGCAAGAGGTTAAGTAAAATTTGTTTTCTGTTCATCACCAGCGAGACCTCTTCGTTTAGCGTCTGAGGCTGTGTATTCATCGTGGCCAGGTAACTCTTAATCCTTTGGCGATTCGTCTCTTGGAACAAGTCAGTGAAATTGGAACCCAACAGCTTATTTTCAGATAAGTTAATCAATAAAACAGCAGCTGGGTTGGCATAAATGATCCTTCCCTCAGGGGTGATCTCTAAAATCCCTTCTTCCATACTCTTCAGGATAACCTCAAAGTGCTTCTTGATAGAGAGTAATTCCTCAGTAATCTGGCGTGGAAAAACATCTTCAAGGCCAAGGATTTGACCCGGGGGAAAAGCTCGAGATTCCTGGTTGGATTTCTCCAGGGCTAAGAGAATGTTGGGTGCCATTTTGTTAAGAGGCCCTTTTGCAATACAAGCATTCGCCCCCAATCCAGTGGTGTATATTTCACGTTCTGCAGCGATAGCAGAAAGGACAATGATGCATACATCTTTGAATCTCGGGTTGCTGCGAATGATCTGGCATAATTTTTCTCCACTGATATGAGGCATGATCAAATCAACGAAGATAACATCCGGGGTAAAGGTGTCTAGAATATCCAGAGCAACCAGGCCGTTTTCAGCAGTCACAACATGATGTCGCCCCTTTTCCAGCAAATCGGTCATGAATTTCAACATGACCGGATGGTTATCCACAACTAATATTTTTTTACCCATCTCTTAGGATTCCTATTTGAACTTTTTAATTCTTAAATTTCACCTTTTGGTTAAGACCTTCCGCTACTCGATCAAGTTCCTCTTGAATGCTCCTGACCAACCTCATAGCCCCATTCAGATTATTGACTCTGGCATTCGCCTCCACTTTTTTTGCATATTCGAATATCTCTGTTAACCCAAGAGTGACAGCAGCCCCTCTCACAGAATGGGCAAGTCCTGCCACCTTCTGGGCATCTCCTTTCTCGATGGCAGCCTGCAATTCGTTCAATTCGGAAGAACTGGTCTTTAGAAAAAGAGAGGCCAGCTCTAAGAATTCATCTTCTTCTAATGCAAATTTTTTAGCTAAGGTTTTGAGATTCATCTTTCCTCGCCATTTGACCTTAGTATAGCGATCGCATCTTTCATTTATCAGAGACGGGCGAACCCCTCATTAGGTCTGAGTCCTTTATCCGAGAAACCGACTTCAAAGATGAATTGGGTTCTCCCCTCACTCACCTACCTTCAAAAACCGATATAATTCAGTTTGATGTACCCTCCACCCATTTCCGGCTTTGATGGCCCTGATCTTTCCAAGACGAATATATTTCAAATAAGTGGGTTTGGAGATTTTCAAATATTGGATAGCTTCTTTCGTGGTCAAGACCACGTCTTTTTCTATAAAGGACATTAGCCTGCCTCATTTTTTCTGCATTTTATCGTGTTTGACTGCATAACAAGTGCCAACGAATACAATTTTTAATTCTTCTCGAGTAACTATTTAATTTTTATTGATATTTTAAATTTCAATAAAAATCTAATTGGGAGAAATTTTTACTGGCGGGTGGACCATATTGTCAAAAGTGGTACACATTTTTATAGATACTTAAACGGATCGGCAAGCCCTATGGTATCCTGGGCTGTGGGGTCGAATTTTTATCCCTTGGCCGGAACGTGCCCCGTCCCGCCAAAACGGGATAGGCGGGGCAAGGGGCACAATATGAAATGATATTACCTTACCGGGAAGCCCCGGCCTGAGGCAGAGGAGCTTCACTTTGCCTATATTTCTCGGACATTTCCTTAAGACACCAGCATGAAGCAGCAACCTGCCTCGCCTTCGTCAAACGAAGAAATGTCTGCAGCGCCACCCTTTGGATTCCTGTTTAGAATAGATCTATTTTATGAAAATTGGCCAACCGAAACTTTCACAAAGGATTAGTTAGAAAGGTGGGGCGTTTGTTACAACACAAGTCCTCAATGCAGGCTAACTCCAAAGCTGTCCATTTTTTCCGCAAAAATTAGGATAGGGTAGACTTTAGGCTTCCCGTTCGAAGGCGCCTAAAATCGCCCTATCCCCACTTGATCAGCTTTCAACAGCTTACGGGCATGATTTACCGGCACGGATACGTATCCAATTACTTCGTGATCTGTATCCAGTCCGTGAGTCTCTCAATATTTCCGTCTGGTTTAACCTTTCCGTAAAACACATGCCTACCACCCTGCCGACCCATGGGAGTGGTAGGTTTGCCATAAGTAATGGGAGGCCCGATCCCTTTCCAATTCTTTAAAGTTTCCATGGCACTCACCCAAGTTTCTGTGGTCAAATTCCTTCCCGCTCTCCTTACGCCTTCAAAGAAAGGTTCAGTCAGGGCGATGCCCCCATAATAGAAAAAACCCCATCTCTCCTGGGGGGCCAATTTCTTATGCCATTCTCTATACTTCACCATCAGGGGATGATTCGAATCAGGCAATTCTGCAATGATGGAATTGATCATACCGCTCCACAAACCCTTTGTGATTTGCATCATGAGGGGTGCATCAGACAGGGTGCTGCTCGTGGCCCATTGAGGTCTAAACCCAATTTTAGCGGATTCCGTTAAGATCAATGCCGCGTGAGTAGGCATGGCCCACATAACGACTGCGTCTGCTCCGGAATTCTTAAGCTTCAATGCGTGAGTGCTCAAGTCTCGGTCTGTCACTTCGGCAGAAACCTTTTCGACAAGCTTGATATTCTTTTTTAAGAGATACCGCTCAACTCCCATCATCCCTTGCTTTCCATAGTCGTCGTTCTGGTAAAACATGCCAATCTTCTTGTAACCCAATTTCTCGTAAAGATATCCCGTCAGGGTAAAGGCCTCATCATCATAGAGCGGATAGACGGAGAAGAGGTATTTTTGAATCGGAGTGATCCAATCGTACACCCCGGTGGCGGGACCACACCAAGGAACTTTATTTTCCATCAAATAGTCCCGAGCCGTCATCCCACATGCAACTCCAACGCCCCCAATGACCCCGAACACGCCGATCTCTTCTACAAACTCCTTGGCAATGGCCTTGGTTTTCGCCGGCTGATAGGAGTCGTCACGAAGATAATATTTGAATTTTCTCCCGTGGATTCCCCCTTCTTCGTTGATGATTTTGACCAATAGATCGGTGCCTCTGGCGACGGCACCCCAAGGAGCGGCAGGTCCTGTTTGTGGTCCCCATTGCCCGATAAGAATCTCGGTGTCCGTCACTCCACGAACCTTCTGGGCCGAGACCGACGTCACCACCAAGAAAGACGCCAGTGCTAACAAACATACCAAAACTAAATTTCTCTTAAGCATTTTTTCTCCTCCTTTCTGAGATTTTTACAAAAGCCTCCGTGAAGGCATAAAAACCCACTCGGAGGCTATGTATTGGCACCTTTCGGATTTCCCATTTTCATTTCTAACTCCAAGAGGTTGAGGTTGAGTTAAGAGGTTAGCTTCAAAGAATAACGCGAGTCTATAATGAGGTACTAAATCTAATCGGAAAAGTCAACAAGAATTATCGATGACGACTTGAAAGGCTGTATGGAAGGAGAATTTTTAAGAATCACGAGTTCAGAAAGACACATTGTGTCGCCAACTTGATTGGGCAGATCTTGAAGACAGTTATTGGTCTCGCCATTTTTGTCGTGTGGCAAGGGCAATCGCCTTATTTTACCGCCTCCCTGCGGATTCCTGATTGGAATATACAAATTTTATGAGAGTTGGTTAACTGAAACTTTCAGAAAGGGGTAGTCAAAAAAGTGGGCTGTTTGTTCAACCTAGTAATGTTCATTCTTTGTATGTCTAGAGAATTAACGATTACCATGAGAAAATAAGCATAATGGGTTGCAGCTAAAAAAGCAGAGGGTGGAGGTGTTTTTCGTAGCATCGGTTCCTTCTCTCCGTAGAAGAGGACGAAGGTGAGGGGAAGGGTTCTTGCTATTTTCAATTAAAAAGAGGGGCCCCAAGACCGTTTCAGTTCGTCTTAAAGGAAAGAACAGCTTTTAGCCTTTCCAGAGAGATGTTCCCCCCCGATAAGATCAAAGCGACTTTTTTGCCCTTGAGCCGTTCTTTGATTTTCAGGGCGGCCGCCAGGGGTGCGGCCCCAGCCTCTTCGACGAGATTGCGGACGAGTTCGAGGTAGGTCAGGATTGCGTGCGCCATCTCCTCTTCGGAGACGAGGATAAAATCTGAGAGATCATCCCAGAGGATCTCCTGCGTAAGCTCGTATCCCACTTGTGTTGCCAGGCCTTCCGCCGCCGTCTCCATCCGGTCCGTCACGATTCTTGTCATTTTCCAAGAAAGATAGGCGGCTGGCGCCTTTTCGGCCTGGACGGCGATCACCTGGGCGGAGGGACAGACAGCTTTCTTGACCAAGCAGCACCCTGAAGCGCCGCTTCCTCCTCCCAAAGGAACGATGATCACGTCCAGATCAGGCACCTCCTCGAAAATCTCCAGAGCATAAGTGGCAACGCCGGCGATGAGATAGGGCTCATTGGCCGGATGGATGAAACGGGCGCCGCGTTCGGAGGCCACTTGTTCGGCATAAGCGCGGGACTCGTCGAAAATCTTTCCATGAAAAACGATGTCACCGCCAAAACCTTTCACGGCGTTAACTTTGACGGGATTTGCTCCCTCTGGCATGATGATCGTCGCCGGCACGCCATAAAGAGCGCAAGCGTAGGCGACGGACTGGGCGTGGTTCCCGGTCGAAGCGGTCACCACTCCTCTCTTCTTCTGCTCAAGAGTGAGATGCGACATGAGGTTGATTCCGCCACGAACCTTAAAGGCTCCGGTGGGCATGTGGTTTTCGTGCTTGACGTAGACTTTGGCGTCGAGGAGTTGGTCGAGCTGAGGATAGGTATAAAGAGGCGTTTGCGGAAGGCAGCGGCAAATGACGTTCCTCGCCTCTAAAATATCCTTGAAGGTTGGCCGTTCCAAATTCATCATTTTTCTCCTTCCTTTCACAAACAAGACTAAATGCTGCGGAATAGGGGCCTCACCATGCTTTGGGATTAGGCTTCCATGTATCTTGGGGGCAGTTCTTATATTCCGATGGAAGCTCCGCGCCCATCCCGTCAATACGGGACAGGCACGGCGGGGCTTCCCGGCATCGTATAATATCATTCGTATTGTGTCCCTTAACCCCGCTAAGAAGGCGGGGCTTGTGGGGCACGTTCCGACGAATAACAATTAGATACAACTATTTTATTGGTCTCGCCATTTTTGTCCTCTGTCAAGGCCAGACCCCTTATTCTTATCCTTTTTCATTGCTGTAAACGAAGAAATATTTGCGCCACCACCCCGTTGATGCCGGATTGGAATATATCTATTTTATAAAGATTGGGCAATCGAAGCTTTCAGAAAAAAAGGAGAAGCTCCTGGAAATCTCCTGAGGGCGGTTACATTTTCCAAGAAACCCTCTGAACAACTTCTGAGCGTTTCGATCATCGCTCAGCTGATGAGCACTGCGAGGATCTTCGCAGGCTTACCTCCGTGAGCTTTTACCAGATGCATGCTCGTGGAATCGTAGTAGACAGAGTCGCCGGGTTTCAAGACGTCTCTGGTGTCCTCTATGACGACTTCCATTTCCCCATCCAGGACGTAGATGAACTCCTGTCCGTCGTGGGAAGAAGGCTCATCGGCTCCGGAGGGATGGAGCGTAACAATGAATGGCTCCATCGCCCGATCTTTCTTTCCGGCAGCCAGGGATTCGTATTCGTATCCGTAGCTGGCTTGCCTGGCTTTTCCGAATCGAGAAAAACTCTGACGCTGATCCGATTTCACAATGGTGAACGACGCTTCGCCTATAGATATGAGATCCGCCATCCGAAGAGAAAGGGCCTTGCTGAGTTTTATGAGCTGCCCCAGAGGCAGCATGAACTCACCGGTTTCGAGTTGGGCCAGTGCGTCTCGTGCAATGCCGGTTCTTGCGACCAACTCATCAAGGGAAAACCCACGCTTTTCCCGGGCCGCGCGGAGCATATCCCCGTGGCTCACCGCCTTTTCGTCTTCCGCTTTTTCGCTGGCCTTTGCGACCGTGGCAGGGTCAGTCAGAAAATCGTGTCCCTTATCTTCGCCATAGTCCGACGCTGTGTCTCGAAAGTCTTCGTAAGACATTACGTTTTTTTTCTCATCCATGTTTGATCCTTTCAGCCGCCGCGTATGGCACACGGTATCCTGGCGTAGTCCTGCATGGATCTGCCGGGTACACTCATGTTCCTGGCAATGACTACCCTCCGGACCTCCGATGTCCCTTCGCCTATATCGAGCAGTTTCTGGTTCTTGTAGTGGTGTTCAACGGCGTCGTCTTCATGAGACCGTATCCGCCGTGCAACCGCACCGCGTGGTTTGCGGCCCTGTAATATGTCTCTGAGCATAGCAGCTTGGCCACAAAATATGCAAGTATGCAACCAGAAAAATGTTCTCTTGTCAAACTGAACTATCCTGAGATCATTTCTCCTGTCCAATAGGACAGTGGCAAAGGTATGACGGATAACGTGAACAGAAGTGTACTAAATCAGGACAGGGGTGTCAATGAGAATTGGAAAGGGACCTTAATTGGTTTCTCAAGAAAAAAAAGGCCAACAATATGTCCGCAATAATCAATATTGACAGATACCGGAAGCCCCTGTGCAAATTTGATTGCGGATAAAGGCTTCCGGCGGAGGACTTTTTTAAGCGAGGAATTTCTTGGGGATATTCTTCAAAATCTCTTCTGCGTCTTTGACCATGACCTGAACCAAGTCATTTACTTTGGGCATATCGTTGATCCTCTGCGCCGCTTCACCAGCAGCCATGAGGGCCTTTTCCTTATTGCCGTCGTAAACGGCCTTGATAGACTCAATCTCAAAGTTAATCAAGGACATGTCGATGGTTGTATAGTCATCAGGCGTGCCCAGGAAGACGCCGGGCGACTTCTGCAGGGTATTTTTGGCATGCTCATCACTCCGAGGGGTCTTCAGCCACCGGGCTGGTCCGACAAAACCGCGGGCGACTACGGTGGCCCGGTCTCCGGCAGCCACAACGCCTTCTTTCCAGATCTGATGAAAATCACTTTCTTGCGTTGCCAGGAAGCGGGTTCCCATCTGAGCGCCATCGGCGCCCAGAACCAATGCTGCGGCAAGGGTCTTGCCGTCGCAAAATCCACCGGCGCCGCACACAAGCGTTTTTTCATCCGACACGGCTTCCACCACGGCAGGCAGTAAAATCATGGAATGTACCGGTTCCCAGGATGTATGAAAGCCACCTTCGTGGCCCGAAGCAACGATCACGTCAACGCCCGCTTTCTTGCAGCGCATGGCCCCCTTGACGGATGGAACCACATGCATCCAGGTAAATCCGGCGTTTTTAATCTTGTCCTTCCAACCGACCGGGTCACCGGCAGAGGTAAAAATTACCTTGAAGTGCTTTTTTAGATCGGGATTTTCTTCCCGAATCCGGATTGCTGTATCGATTATGATTTGCGCTTTATCAACCACCTCAGCCGAAACCATAACGTTTATTCCGAATATGCCGCCTTTATCCTTGACCAGACGATAAGTTCGTTTTATTACCTTCTCGAGTGCAGTGGCAATATCGTCATCCCTATTCGCTTCACCACTATCCACAAAGGCATTGTAAATCCAAGGTTGCGTGCCCTTGCTGAAAAGGGCACTCGTGGAAAGCAAGCCCAGAACCCCTGCACTGGCCGCAGCCATGCAAAGATTATTGTTGCTGAAAGGTCCCATTCCCGCCTGGATGATGGGGTATTTGATCCCGACCAGGTCACAAAGTCTTGATTTAATCATAAACATCTCCTCCATTTTATTTTGACACGTAGTGTCCTCTTGTTGTTTAACTTGACCCCCTCCCCATTGTCAAGCCAAGAAAGTACTACAAAATATGATTGAAGATTTTGGTTCAGTATTGCAGGTAATTCTCAGGGAACGAGCCCCAGGAACTTCCAGTAGGTTGCGCTGAACAGGAGTATCAGACCGTATGCAATGAGTGTAATCGGTATTCCCGTTTTTATAAAGTCCTTCACTTCAAAGGTATCGGTACTGTAAGCGACCATGTTCTGGGGTGCGTTAACCGGTAGAATAAAGCCGAAACTTACGACATACTGCAGAATCATCGTCATACCTACGATGTTTACCCGTGTGCCCACGCTCTGTAGTGTTGCGATGACTATCGGGATTAATGCAGAAGCAAGTGCCGTGGCGCTTGCAAACCCGAGGTGGATGACTATAAGGAATGCTGCGAGGACTGCAATAATACCGAGTGCTGATATTGTATTAAGTCCGAATACTCCGGTGATGATCGTTGCCAGCCAGGCGGCACCTTTTGTTGTCAGGAGTGCCGTTCCTAAACTGATACCTACCCCAAACAGTAAGATAGTGCCCCAGGGAATCTTGGGCTGTGCATCCTTCCAGGTCATTACCCCTATATAAGGCATCAGCATTATGGTTATGGCGACTATTGTCGTGGATGAGGTATCAAAGGGATGGATTATCTTCTCGGTTGACCAGAAGAAAAGAAGGAGAAGTGATATGGCGATGAGTTTTTTCTCGTTCATGGTCACAGGGCCTAATTTGGCAAGCTCTCTCTTGATTGTTTCCCTCCCACCCTCTATCTCCTTTACCTCCGGCGGGATGGTTTTTAACAGGACGAAATAAAGTATTACAGACATAACGGCGGCAAAAGGCCCTGCCGCAATGAACCACTCTGGCCATGTGATCGTGGTGCCGACCATTTTCTGAATAAATCCGACTGCGACCATATTTTGCGCTGCTGCAGTCTTGATACCAACGTTCCATATGCTGTCTGCCTGTGCTGTGGCTATCACGAGGACCGCTGCGAAACGGCTTTTCTTGTCAACACCGAACGCAGCGATTATGCCCATGACTATTGGTACGAGGCAGGCAACCCTTGCCGTGGTGCTCGGTACGAAGAAGCTCAGGATAAATCCAACGATGATAACACCTAGGAGCACCCTGTTGGTTTTTGCGCCTATTTTTGAAAGGACAACAAGCGCGATTCTTTTATCAAGCCCCGTCTGCATCATTGCTGCGGAGATAAAGAGCGCCGCGGCAACAAGGGCAAGGGCCGTATTCCTGAATCCATCTAGGGCTATAGTCAAGGCTGCGCTGGTTCCGAACATGGTGTTGAGTTTTGCTGGGTCTGGTGAAAATCCCAGCATAAATGCCATAAGTGAAATGATAATGGATGCACTGACGGGGTATGAAACCGATTCGGTCATCCATACGATAACCGAGAAAACCAATAGACCTATCATTCTCTGCCCTGAAACCGGGAGCCCCGGTTGAGGGGGAAGCAAGCAGATTACAAAAAGTACTGCAAAACCGATGATCAGGCCGTATCCTTTAAGAAACCCCCTTGTTTGCGAAGGTGCAGGCGAAATCTTTTTCGACATTGGACGAACTCCTTTCTTTTGAAGACTATTCGTTTGAACATTCTAATAAAAAACCAGTCCTCTTTCAATAATTTTGGAGCGGTCTTTTATTCTAGAAATCTTTACTACTTTTACAGAGGTCCTTCAAGTATTTCCAGTGCGTCTGCACAGATTCGATAAGAATTTGCTCTAGGGTGAGTTGAATATGAAAAACGGAGTTGAATATCAAGAAGAAAAAACCCAAAGATATGGGTATTTTCTGAAGCTGTCCGATGGACAGCTTGGGAAAAAGCTTTGGGGGACGCCTTCAATTTGGGAGGAGGTCACGGAACACTTACCACTTGAAATCTGCAGTCTTGGGGGAAGACGCCTGGATAAGGATTTACGAAGTTACCCAACAATATTCACACCTGCGAGTCAATAGTTATGAATAAAATATTACAGTGGAATGACCTTAGGTTTGCTAACCCAAAAACTACTGTGCTAAGATTGTGCTAAAAGTAAGTGAAAAAGATTGAGACAGATAGAATTAACTGGAATAGATCACCCCAATATTTTTAATCACTTATGGAAAAACAGACCCAATATTAAGGGGAGGTTTATCAATGGAATTCACATATTATTCAAAAAGACAACGGGAGAACGCTGCCCAGAGGTCTGTTGTAATGGGGACTCAAGGGATGGTCTCATCAAGCCAGACCTTGGCAACTTTGGCGGGTTATAAAATTCTGCTAAAGGGTGGTAACGCTGTGGATGCAGCAATAGCAATGGTCAGTACGTTGAATGTCGTAGAACCCCATTCTGTGGGGATCGGTGGCGATGCCTTTGCTCTCATCTACTTGGCCCGCGAAAACAAGTTAATCGGGATGAACGCAAGTGGTAGGGCACCGTACCGCGCGAACATTGAATGGTTCAGAGAAAAAGGGATGGATGAGATCCCAGAAAGGGGCATCCTGACAGTCACAGTGCCTGGGGCTTTACACGGGTGGGTTCAAGCATTGGGTCGTTATGGAACATTAAGCCTTGGAGATGTCTTTGATGACGCGATTTACTATGCGGAGAATGGATACCCTGTGTCCGAAGTCATTGCAGGAGAATGGAAGAACATGGAGAAGCTTCTTCTCTCTTCTGAAGGTTCATCCAAGACCTACCTCATCGATCAGAAGTCACCCAGACCCGGACAGATGTTTTTTAATAAAGATTTAGCTCAAACCTATAAGAAGATTGTCCGTGATGGAGCCGAGACATTTTATAACGGTGAAATCTGTGATGCCATCATGGAATTTTCTGATCGAAACAGCGGGCTTCTCTCTCCCAGAGATTTTAGGGATCATATCACAACCTGGGTGGAGCCGATATCAACCGATTACCGTGGCTATACCATCTATGAACTTCCTCCGAATGGGCAGGGGCTGACTGTGCTCGAAATGTTAAATATTCTGGAAGGATATGACATCGATACCCTAAAACATAATAGTCCAGAATATCTTCACCTTCTGATCGAGGCAAAGAAGGCTGCTTTTAGTGATAGGGACTATCATATTACCGACCCTGATTTCGAGAAGATTCCGGTCGCCGAGCTCCTTTCCAAAGAATATGCCAAAAAGATTAGAGATAGGATCGACAGAAATCGGGCGAAAGCTCCTCCTACTCCTCCTTCTCACCGAAGAAATTCCGAAACTGTTTATGTCACCGCTGTCGATAAAGATAGAAATGCTGTTTCTTTCATTAGCAGTATTTTTATGCATTTTGGGTCAGGGATGGTGGTGGATGGAACAGGCATTATCTTACAGAATCGGGGGAAATCTTTCTCCTTAGATCCCGGCCATTTAAATAGACTGGAACCACGGAAACGTCCGATGCATACTATCATCCCGGCAATGGTTTTTAAAGACGGAAATTTCTTGATGAGCTTCGGTGTGATGGGTGCGGATATGCAGCCTCAGGGACATGTGCAGTTCCTCGTAAACCTTATCGACTTCAAATTGAATTTACAAGAAGCGATTGATGCGTCGCGGGCGAGGCATCTCGAAGGGACGGAGGTTTACCTGGAAAACGGAATTTCTGATGATGTTGCTTCCGCCCTTCAGGCAAAAGGACATCAGCTTTCTAAGGAAGATTCGCTGGTCAACCAGGTTGGAGGGGGACAGGCTATCTATTTGGATAGAAAACAAAATATTCTCTTAGGCGCCTCAGACAGAAGAAAGGATGGCTGCGCCCTCGGATATTGATATCTTCAGGTCGAGATTCAAATTTCGATTGTTGAGATAAATGGGAAAGGTTCATCATTGATTTCCAGCTGAAAGGTTGTATGGTGGAACAAAAATGTAAAACCAACATTACGAGGAAGAAAAAGTTAAAAAAACCAGAGCCGTTTCTTAGCTTGCCTTTGCTTTTTGACAATGGAATATTGACTTATTTGCTTAGTGTTTATTGTATTGTTATCGAAAGGCAGATCAACCCAAAGGATTCTACCTGAAAGACTGTCTATTGCCACCTGCTTGAAAAACACGTTCTTGCTATCCACATTATCGCCTAAAAGCGATTTTCCCCAATTCATAATAGAGTCCTTCGTTATTCTCATTGGGTTCTCTCTTCTCTCTGGGAGAACCCCGATAAACTCATAGCCTTTTTTCTTATTGAATGTGTATAGCTCGTAAGCCAACATAAGGTTGATACAGTTTTGGCCTAAATTCACTTCCGAAAGTTGTTCCTCAAAACGTTTCTGCATTTTCGATGCCGAGTCTCGGCTATCACGATAAGGTCTCGTAATCACTCTATTTTTCTCAAACTTCAATATTTTAACGGAAGGCAAGAGTGGAAGCGTTTTTCACAAAAGTTCTGAATTATTCCATAAAGAAGTGTGAAAAACTTTTTGCCGCTCCTTATTGATTTCGATTTGAAACATTGTATTATTAGCTCAAGTATACGAGGAAGATGCACCCATTCATCCAATTGGCGCCTGTGGATCGTGCAAAGCACACTCTCTCCTTCTTCCGAAATTTCCTTGTCCACCGCCCTCATTATCTCCAAAAAGTTCTTTCTAGTGATTATCCCTTTCTTCGGCCAATTTTCTCTGATGGTCTTGCTTGTGATATCCCAAGATGCTGTTATACCATCAATAACCCGCCATCGATGTTGAAAGCCTGTCCCGTGATGACAGACGCTTCGCCGCTGGCAAGATACACGGCAAGCGGCGCAATCTCGTGTGCATCAAGACGGCGACCAATCGCCGTCAAGCTTGCCTCATATTCCGCAACCGGTTTTCCGAGACGCTTCGCGTCATACTCCACGCGCAAATTGTTCATGCGTGTGCGCACAGGTCCGGGACAAATGGCGTTGACCGTGATACCCTGCTTCGCCGTCTCCATCGCCAACGTGCGCATCAGCCCCAAAAGTCCGTGTTTGCTTGCCGCATACGCCGCGCCGTGCACCAAGCCTATCTTGCTGTTGACAGACGCGGTCATAATGATGCGCCCATACTTCCGCTCAATCATCGAAGGCAACGCTTTCTTCGAGAACAGATAGGGTACGGTGAGGTTGACGTAGAGCAGCGTCTCCCAGATCTCGTCGCTGTAATCCACAACGGGCCTAGGGTTCGCGCCGCTGCCCATACCCGCGTTGTTGACGAGGATGTCAATGTGCCCGAACGCTTGGGTGGCTTGGCTCCACACTCTCTCAACGGTGCCCTTCTGCGTGAGATCGGCGACAATGCTCTCACATCGCACGCCCAGGCGGTTAAACTCCTTTTGCAATGCTTCCAGTTCTTGTGCCGAGCGTCCCGTGATAGCGACCTGCGCGCCTTCTGCTGCCAAGGCGCGGGCGATGGCTTCACCAATACCCCGGCTTGAACCGGTAACGAGTGCCGTTTGTTCTTTCAGTTTCATACGTCTCCTCCTAAAAAAATGTCCCGATGCTGGCAGTTTCAGTTTAGAGTCACTTATTCATAGGGGTCGAGCATAGCCGCATTGTTTATTTGCGATTATAATATACATCTTTTCCAAAAATTAGGGAAGAGAAAGTTGCAGGAAGCAAGCGTTAAGAAAGGGGCTGCCTCTTCAACCTACAAAGCTTGGAGATCAATCTACGCCAGAAGCTGTTGATTTTAGACTGGAAAAGATCATTACGTCTGAATTCTGCCGTAGCATTAGCTGTCGGCTGGAATGAATGGTTAGGCACAATGTTCATTAAAGATGATTTCCTCTTTCTTGGACCGAGGCATCGCTTTTAACTGTGCTTCTCGAATCAGAGCTTCGGAATGCGTCAGGCCTTGTTGTCGATATATCAGCTTGACGGGCAGGCGAGTTCGGGTGTAGGTTGCCCCCCGACCCTCACTATGTTGCTTGACCCGAGCCTGCACATCTTTTGCTATCCCCGTATAGAGCGACCCATCCCCGCAGCGGAGAATATAGACCGTCCAATCCTTTCGCCCCCTTCTCTTCATCCCTCGGATCATTCTTAGGTATTTAGTCTCCACATGCATTCTCTCTGAATTTAAGCTTCATTACAAACGATTTTGGGGATTGGAAGTTGCCAATAATCAATGACGGTTGGTAATATACACCTTTTCTTGAGTTCTTTGAAGTGAAAGAATGACGACTCACAAAGAGAAGAACTTCACTTCACCCCAAACGAACCTAGAAATTTATCACTTCAGCTCTCTCACAGGAGTCTCCTCCGTCCATAGGTGGTAAACGTAATTGTAAAGCTCTTCGCTTACCGACACCTTGTAAGGAGTAGGGTTAATGTCCCTCAGATGGTCTTCTCTTGTGCTCCGTAGCTGATTCAAAACATAATCCCTGGACTCATTTAACGGAACATTCGGGTAAACCCTTTTTCCATCCCAGACGCAATGATGGAGTGGAATAACTTTTGAGGGAGTGACATAAACACGTTTGATATGGTCAAACGGGTGATGGCATAGTACACGTTTTGCGGGTTCCGGTGGCTTATCTCCTACTCTTACCATCAGATCCAGCAAGCTGTAACCGTCCTCACCGAAAAGACGGTATGCCTCTTTCTTGCCGGGTATGGTCATTTTGCTCAATTCTTGGGAAAGTTTTATCCGAGGGATCCCCTTTGCCTCAACGAGTTTGTAGACACATCCCATTGCAGGCTGGTCATCGCAAGTCACAAGGTGTGTGCCTATACCAAAGGTGTCGATTTCATAGCCCTGTTCCTTGAGAGAAATCAGGACGCTCTTGTTAATTTCGTTGCTGGCCAGAATCAGACATTTTGAAAGATCGGGGTCAGTCTTGGCACCTATTTCGTCGAGCATTTTCCTTGTTCCCTTTGAAAGGTAGGAGAGGTCCCCGGAATCCAACCTTACCCCGATCGGCTTGTAGCCTAATTTGAGAAGCCCAAGGGCCACGCAAATAAAATTAGGAACGCCTGATTTCAAGGTGTCATAAGTATCCACAAGCGCTAGAAACTCTCTTGGAAAAGCTTGGGCATAAACAATAAATGATGTAAGTTCTCCTTCATTTGTATAATGGAAACCTAATTCCGTGCGGATTCCCAAAACCATTTTGACAAAATCATGAGCTTTTCCATTCACCCCGGCAAGAGTGTGATCCTTCAAATCCTCAATGCCTGTAAAAGACTGCACATAAGAGTGGGCATGAGTCCCCCTTATGGGTACACCGAAAAGATAGCCTGCAAGAACATTGCTCGTTGCATCAAAACCGCCCATATAACTGTAACGGGAAGCTGAAACCCCTCCATCCGGACCTTGCGCCCTTCGCAAACCGAATTCAATCAAGCCTTTGTCAAACCCAACAGTTAAACGATATTTAGTCGCGTTTGTGGTCATCAAGCTAGGATAATTGGTCAGTGTAAGCATGGATGTCTCGAGCATCTGGCCAACTGCTATAGGTCCTTGTATTCTCATCAAAGGCTCGCGAGGAAAAGATATCGTTCCTTCTTTCAATGCATACATCTTCATTTTGGAACAGTCCACGCTCTTGAGCCAGTCGAAAAATCCTTTCTCGCATCGCGGCATCTGCTCCTTGAGATAGGCGATGTGATCGTCGCTAAAATGAAAATTCTCGAACAGCCTGAGCTTCTCCTCGAGTCCGGCGTAAATTGCGAACTCTCCGCGGAAAGGATTCTTGCGGAAGAAAAGGTCAAATACAGCCTCCTCCTCGTGCACCCTAGCTTTCCAATAAGCATAAGACATGGTTATCTGGTAGAAATCAGTCAACATAGGATTCACCAGTTTGTTGGTGGGTTCCATCTTTCGCACCTCTTTTTACGCCTGCAAATGTTCACCCTCAGATAACCCTCAGAGTTAACGAGTACGGATAGAAAGCAAGCCCAAGAAAGATTTCCAAAAAGAAAAGGCAGGGCCATTTCTGATCCTGCCGTCGAACTTTGTCTGATAGGAACTCTTGGTCCAAATTCTCGCCAAAGTGGATCTCTTACGATCAAGACCTTCAACGTCTTCCGCCCCTACCACCCCCTCGGAATCCTCCGATTACAAAACCACCGCCGAAATAAGGATAAAAGTAGTAATAACCACCGTAGTAGTACGGATAGGGATAATAGTAGGGGTAATAGGGAGAGTAATAGGGGGAGTAATAAAGTTCAGAATTGTAATATGGGTCATATCCCTCTTCGTATTCACCATGGCCAGCAGGTGGGTACTCACCGTATTCCCCCGCTTGTTCTTCAGCAGGGGCGGCCAGCATCCTCCACTCATTATCAATGAGAACCTGAACCGCCATCAACGCCTCGTCCTTGTTCAGCGCTATTTTGCTGGAATCCAGCGCCACACCGATAGCTTTTCGCACCTCTCCGATAATATGGGGCGTCAAGGGATAATCAGCAATCCATCCGTTTTGGGGTGCGACACCTGCCGAGGCCAACATGCTCTCAGCTTCCGCCTCGTTCTTCGCCGTACCTAATTTAAGAACCTCCACCAGTTTAACGGCAAAGTTACCTTCACGAACGGGGGATTGCGATACGCGGGGAGCCTTCTGCACATTTTGCTCCGGCTGTGCATAAGAGATAACCGGTATCGAAAAGAAAAAAACTATTGAACTTGCAGCAATTAACTTCTTCATCTCTACCGCCTCCCTTTCTTTGTATGAATTAGGGCGATTAAATCTTCCGGGTGATTAGGTTAGCCAATTTTTTCATTGTGATCCAAATATAACACGAACGATTTTAAATGACACGGGTTCTTTTAGAAATGGGGATTTCGGGTCGAATCTCTATGCCTCCTGATAAAAAATTGATTTTACCATACCCCTGAAAGGTCTCGGAGAAGACTTTGCTCTTATACCACAGTACAGTGGATTACTCAAACATTGTATTTGATGAGAAAAGGACAACATTTTGAAGCAACCTTACGAGGCGATTGCCCCCCTCACCCCGTCCTCTCCCCATCGGGGGAGAGGGGAAGGGTGAGGGGCGGATGTCAATTTATAAAATGCGTTTGCATTAGTCGCCCGAATTTCATCTTACCCGCAGACTGAATTCATTCGATCTTCCGAAAAAGGGAAAATATTTTTCCAAAAAAAGCAAGGTCTTTCTCTTTTTCGAGGCGTCCGCTTTTGAGGAGATTTTTTACTATTGTCTAACTGCTCGAAGGAGGAAGGTATTTCGTGTTTGTTCGGATCACCCTGGAAGACGGTATATATCTTGCTATGGTATCTCTTATCTTCTACGAACAGAAGGGTGCCATACGGGATCGATCATGAAGACAGTCGATCAGCTTGTGTCAGAGTGGACTGAAGAAGAAAGAGAGAAGTTGAAAGAGCTCATCGATGAATGTCGTGAAAGGGAGAAAAAGATTTCGGAAAGTTCAAAGAGGAGCCGTGAGAACTTAACCAAAATTGACGAATCCCTGCAGTCTTTCTTATCAAGTTTGTATGAGATTAAAGAGAGAACCGAGAAATTGACCGACGACCTATTGGGGATCTACCTGCATTTTTACAATGGCGAAACGGCTTCCTCCTAAACGACGATACCTCCGCTTTTTCCTTTCACCCACGCCTTGATCTCCCCCAATTTGTTGCCCCGACCGGGGGAGATCCCTATCCGAGCTTTCATAAGGCCCATACTAAATAGGAATGGGATATAAACGCATCCGGAGCAGAAACTCCCGCAAGGGCCGTCACGCCCGAACCCCTAAACGGTCGGGCCGTTGAAGCCTCTCCGAGGTTTCCCCCAAGGGGGCAACAGAAGAGACTGGGGAGGGAAGGTCACCTTTGCTCATTGACACCATGCTCCAAATCGAATAGACTTTTATCGAACTCGGAGCCGTTCTTACGCTGCAATATCTAAATAGAAGAGGAATCCATGAGACGAATCACCGCTTTACTGGCGGTTCTCACCGCCATCCTCAGTACGGTTTTCTCTCCTCACGCCGTCCAATCGAGAGACGATTTATGGAAGAAAGTTGACGAAGGGTTACATCTCGGGGAGTTTGCGTCCGAGGGGACATCAAAGATCGAGGATTCAAGAATCACTATCGTGAAGATTGACCCAAGAGTTTACTCGTTCAAGCTTCTGTGTGCTTCGGAGCTTGGCAGAACAAAATTGACGGCAAAGAAATGGTGTGAGGAGCACCATCTCATTTCTGCCATCAATGCAGGAATGTACCAGGAGGATGGGATAAGAAACGTCGGCTACATGAAGAACTTCAACCATATTAACAATCCAAGGCTGAGTCCGGTCTATCAAGCTGTACTGGCGTTTCATCCCACAGAGCCCACCGTTCCCGAGATCCAGATTATCGATCTGAAATGCCAGGACTTTGAAAAGCTTAGGTCCAAGTATCAAACGCTTATCCAGAATATAAGAATGATCAGTTGCCTGCAGGAGAACGTCTGGAGCAAACAGGATAAGACGTGGAGCATGGCGGTTTTCGGCATGGACAAAAGCGGGAAGGCGTTGTTTATCTTTGCGAAGTCTCCTTACTCAGGGCATGACTTTGCCAATCTATTATTGTCCATTCCTATTTCGATTCACAATGCGATGTATCTGGAGGGAGGACAACAAGCGAGCCTTTATTTTTCAGCCAACGATGTTAAGTTCGAGAAGGTCGGTTTCCCGGTCAGCTTTAATGAAAATGATACCCTGCCCGCTGCCCGGCCTATTCCAAACGTGATCGGGTTTGTAAAAAAGTCGAAATGATTCATCTATTAGCAAATTCAACATCGGATTAGAACTTCTCATATTCCAGACAGTCCAAGGAAAACCACTCATCAGAATGTTTCTGAGTAAAGAGAGCATTTGTAATGAAAGGAGAAAAGAAATGACCGAGAAAGAAGAGGCAGTCGGTTATTACACTGAAGATGGAAGTATTTATTGTGTGGAGTGCATTAATAAAGACCGTGAAATGATGAAAAAAATTGAGCAAGCCATTACAGCAGAGGATTCGGAAGAAAGTTTGTATTTTTGCGTGGGATGTAAGAAAGAAATCAAATAAAATGGGACAGAACGATCACGCAGAAGTGAAATGGCGAAGTTCTTGCGGATGGATATCAGATCGTGGAAAGCCAAATCAAGGCAGTTAAGAAGTGAGGTATACGCTCTCTGCCTTGGCTCCAAGCATCCGAAAACTCCCTGGTATGCAAAAGCCTTCACCGTCCTTAGAAATCTTGGAAGAATGTCGAGAGCAGGCGCGATCCCGATCGATTAGTAAAAAAAGGTAGCAACCGGGTCGCCGCAATGATCATCGTCTTGATTTGGTTGTTGGTCATTTACATCATTTTAAGAATCTTATGGTAGAGAACACGGGGGGAGGACGCACCGAGGCACGAACAGGAAGAAGAACTAAATCAAGGTCACTTGTCCTCTAACCCTAAAAAGACTTAAATCTACTAATCCAATTCAGAAGTTCCGTGTGCCTATTCTTTGGGCAAAATGGTTAAAGCGGCGCCCATCAAGCGCAGGACAATCTAATTCCACAATGATTCAACATTCGATTGTGGATAATGACGAAGATTTCTACTTTCCCCCCCTAACTCTCCTTCCCTTGATTCCATAATCAGTCTTGAAACGTAGCACCGGTATTGGCGGATGTCACGAGTTTTGCATATCGTTTGAGATAACCCTTCAGTTCTCTTTTAGGCGGTTTCCACCTGGACAATCTTTCCTTCAACTCTTCGTCGGAGACGAGGAGGTTGAGCTTCTTCCCGGGAATATCGATCTCAATCTGATCGCCGTTTCGCACGACGGCAATGGGGCCTCCATCCGCAGCTTCGGGCGAGATATGGCCGATGGCTGCTCCGCGGCTTCCTCCTGAAAAACGGCCGTCGGTCAGCAAAGCGACATCCAGGTCCCTCCCAACGCCCACAATCGCAGAGGTCGGGGCCAGCATCTCCCTCATCCCCGGTCCTCCCTTTGGCCCTTCATAGCGGATCACGAGGATTTCCCCCTTTTTGACCTTTCTGTCGAGAATCACCTTGATCGCCTCTTCTTCAGAGTTGAAAACTCTGGCGGGCCCTCGATGTTTGAGCATGGCTTCATCAACGGCCGATTGCTTCACGACGGCGCCCTCGGGAGCCAGATTTCCGAAAAGGACGGCTAACCCTCCGGTAGGGTGATAGGGCCTTTCCATGGGACGGATCACTTCGGGATTAAGGACTTTCTTTCCCTTAAGATTTTCTCCGATTGATTTTCGCGTGACCGTCAACGGGTCTCGATGGATCAACCCTCCGTGACTCAATTCATTCATCAGAGCCGGGATTCCTCCGGCCTGATGAAGATCCTGTATGTGGTAGGGCCCTCCCGGTGACATATTACAGATGTGAGGCGTCTTTTCGCTGATCCTGTTGAAGGTCTCCAGAGAAAGCTTAACCCCTGCCTCCCTGGCAACAGCAGGAAGATGAAGTGAGGTATTGGTGGAGCCTCCGAAAGCCATATCCACGGTGATGGCATTATCAAAAGCCTTCTCTGTCAGGATCTTGGAAGGCGTCACCTTTTTTCGGATCAAGTCCATAATCTGGATCCCTGATTTTTTCCCCAGACGTATTCTATCGGCAAAGACGGCCGGAATGGTTCCGTTATAAGGAAGTGCCAGGCCGAGCACCTCCGCAAGGCAATTCATGGAATTTGCCGTAAACATACCGGCACAAGAGCCCACCCCCGGACAGGCACACCCTTCGACTTCCCTCAGGTCCTTTTCCGTCATCTCCCCAACCTTCACCTTCCCGACGGACTCGAACACGGTGATCAGGTCGATCTCCCGGCCCTGAAACTCGCCGGCCAGCATGGGCCCGCCGCTTACAAGAATGGTTGGAATATCAAGCCGGGCCGCTGCCATCATCATTCCGGGAA
>Ga0187784_10001049_pt1 | contig 21490 bp, 16 predicted proteins | sample 1015_SJ02_MP15_2_FD_132964 | JGI IMG/M metagenome (GOLD analysis project Ga0187784, IMG submission 132964) | Tropical peat soil microbial communities from peatlands in Department of Meta, Colombia - 1015_SJ02_MP15_20_MG | ecosystem: Environmental > Terrestrial > Soil > Wetlands > Peat | place...
ATGAGAAGTGCTGATGCCAAGCCCACGGCTTTGACCACCATTTTGGACTCAGTGGCGAATCCTCGGTCACGCGGTATGTCGTAAAGTCCCAGGCTCGCGCAGCAGATTACGATCAGCGCTGAATGGAGTAGGATGAAGCTTAGATTGGTGCGGCCAAACAAACCAGCAAGTAACGCGAATTGCTCGCGGAACGGATACGCTGCCGCAAACCGCAGCCAGAAAACCAATACACCGGTAATCAATACGAGAAGTGCATCGGTAGCGGCGCAAGCAATCTGTACTGGAAGCTCGTGCACCAAACTCCGGCCTTTAGCCAGGCCTCGAAGAGTCGGCTGTGCCGGGAGCATGCCTTCGGTGGCGAAGTCGGTTGGGGGTGCCGGCCCCCTCCTTGATGCCGAAGCAGGAGGAGGTTGGGCTGTGCCGTTCATGGCGGCTGCTTCTCCCTTAGATTTCAATGCCAGTTGGGGTGGCGAGGGCAAAGCCTAATTCGTTCGAGGCGGCGTAGCACAACTTCAACCGGAAGTAAGGAGCGACGAGTCAGCATATCAACCCAGGTCCTCGATCCGCCACCATCAGTGCTCAGCCATAAGCAATAAGGCCCTTTTGCTGCCCAGTGACCCTTATCGTTTACAGCTCCGCCCCGTCAATTACAGACGCATGTGGGAATTAACCCTTTATCCTACAACGAGGTATGATACCAGTCGATGCTATTTGCCGTACTCATTCTGAACGTTCAATGGGTCACTTCGGCTGAATCGACATTGAGCGTCTCCGGGTGTGGAATGAACTTACACACAACCGGCATATGCCGATACCCGACTTGGAGCGAACTCCGCGGGATGACCCAGTCCGTGGTGCAACGCTGAATGCCATTGGCTGCTATTCCAACCCAAGCAACTATACGATATTACTCTTGTTCGGAAGTAGATAGTTATCAGAATTGCAGTAATTCAAGAGTTGCTCCTTCTCCGTCGGCCGCGTGGCGTCACCGCCGTCGGGTAGGTGCCATGCGGAGTTCTCGCGCGGCGTGTAAGGGACACGGCCATTATACACCGGTTCAGGGACTCATCCCGGCTGTTTGGGCTGCGTAGCGCTCGACTTCCGAGCTGCTTGCACCCGTGTGGAAAACTGGCGCCTTCTGCATTGCGCAACCTGCGAGTCACTACTGAACTCCACGGACGTGAGGTTCCGCCGAGGCGTGGAGAGCCGGAAACCCAACCGACAGTTGAACTCAGTGGCGGTCAGATGTATATTAACCACGAGGCTAGAGTCGAAAACGGAAATCTTGGTTGGGGATGAACACAACCCTAAACCCAAAGTTCCAGTCACGTTAGGCAAGAACGTGTCCACGTCACCCATTCTAAAGAGCAAGATAGGCGCCAAACAGCGAAGGTCACATGGAGGAGGAGATCTTGAGAATCCGAAATCTTGCGGCCCTATTTATTCTGGTATTGGTGTTGTTTTCCATTCCTGGATCAGCCGGTGCTCAACAAACGGGAATAGGCTCGGGTGTTCCTGTGCAAATGATCGTCGGCGTAGAGCCGAAGCATGGTGGCGAGATCCCGACGATCACACAGGACGAGGTGTTCGTTCAGCAGGGAAAGAGAGCTCGGCCCGTGACCGGCTGGGTGCCCGCCACCGGAGACCATGCAGGCCTTGCTTTGGGAATTCTCATCGACGATAGTGGCGGGGTTAACCTCGACACCCAATTGAACGAGATTCGGACCTTCATCCAGCAGCAGGCGCCGACTACGTTGGTCGCGGTTGGCTACATGCGAAATGGCACGGTTATGCTGACTCAGAACTTCACTCAGGATCATGCGGCCGCGTCCAAGTCGGTGCGGTTGCCGCTGGGTTACTTCGGCGCCGAAGCCAGCCCGTATCTCTCCCTGTCCGATTTCATCAAGCGTTGGCCTGCCGACCCCGCAATTCCTCGGCGCGAGATCCTCATGGCCACTTCTGGGATCGATACCGTGTACGTTGGGGCGTACCCGAACCCTTATGTTGAGGCGGCCATCCAGGACGCTCAGTGCGCGGGTGTTGTTGTGTACTCAATTTATACACCCAGTGCGGGGCACTTTGGGCACAGCTATTGGCGAACCTATTGGGGCCAGAATTACCTCTCGCAAATTTCTGAGGAAACTGGTGGCGAATCCTACTACTTCATGGGGCCCGAGGGCCCTGTGGCGTTCGCCCCCTATCTTGATAAATTGAACCAACAACTCCTAAATCAGTTCCTGCTGACGTTCCTGGCCGAACCGCAAAAGAAAGCGCGAAGAGAACCGGTAAAAATCACGAGCGAAATCCACTCGGTCGATTTCCTGTACCCAGACACGGTATGTGTTCCCGCTTCCCCCGAGTAGTAACACCGCCGTTCCTCAATCGATGGCGGCGCAAGGGTGCAGCATAGCCGCTCGCTCCGAAATAAGAATGAGTCGCAAAACATGGGTTTAAGGGTAAGGTCGACGAACAGAAGGAACCGGCCTTGCGCATCCGGCTGGTGGGCCAGGCGTCGCTGGAGGCCACGGTCTACGAGTTGGAACGTCTGGGAGATTGCCAAGGAAACCGGAGAACTGATCCGGCCCGCATTTGCCCCAGAAGGTTCCCAGGGGTTAAACCAAGGGAAGGATGTGCCGATCTTTGGCACGGTAGGTGCACCAGAGATCAGGTGACCACTCTATGTGACCACTCCGGGGCGGCACGCTGCTCTACGCAGCGGTACGGCACGTTTGGCCTAGCATGGTTTCGCCCTGTATTCATGCGCTCCAGAGCGCCGCGTAGCCGAACATAACGCTGCGTCGTAACTCATTGATTTTTCGTGAACATCTGAATCTTAATCAGTAGGTTGGGCGCGTTAGCCGGCCAGCCGCTACGCCGCGAGCTTCTCTTCCTGGCCAAAGCGTCTGCATCGCGCCTCGTTTTCAGCCAGCCAGTGGGCAGGAGCCTTGTACTCTGATCACATAAGCTGGTGCGTTGGCATATTCCTTCCTTCTGCGTCCTACGAAATCGACCCCGAGCGCACTCCGGTGTCCTGCCGGCGTTTGCTCCTGCCGCCTCGGGGCGCCGGAATGACTTTGATCGGGGGGAATTGCTGGTGTACTCGGGTTTGGAGCGATGTCGGGCGGGTGGACTTACTCGTGGTAGTATGACCGGCTGAAATGGAGGGCCGTTCGCGCAGATTTGCGTTTGGCGGCTAAGTCCCGTGCCTCCTCCAGAGACGCAAAACGATTGCTACCAAAGCGCCACCCGCGATACTAGCGGGGAAGAACCAGCGGGCGTCGGGAACCTCAATTAGGGTGCGGGATCATTATCACCGAACCCCAAAGCAGTCCTAACCAACCTTCTACCGGAATTCGATCGATTCTGATACCAGGATGTATTCTCATCGCTAGCTCCTCCGAGGCGCTTTGCGCAGCAGGGTTAGTCCCCCCTTACTGGACCGCCGCTCCCGCCCTCCTGGAGGATTGACACCGCCAGATTGTCCCAGGTTCCAGAAAAAGCGAGCTATTTCCTGCGGGGGTGCCAGCGCGCTCGGGGTCGAGAAGTGCAGGTACCCTTGCCTGCGCCAAGGTTGTACCGCGCTTTCGGCTTCCGGATCAAAACTGCAGCGACACCCGGCCCCTCTCTGCCGGCCGGAGCACCGGCGCACGACACCTGACGATTGCTTATTGAACGATCAATGCCACCTTGATGCTATCCAGCAGGGGGAAATTCTTATCGAGATAGGGTTTCCCCTCGTTGGTAATCCTGCCCTGGTCGGGACCGTTACCCCCCGGCGCGCCCTCGCCATAACCGCTATAGAGCTGCTGGACCACATCCATGCCTTCCACGACCTTGCCGAAGGGCGCGAACCCCATCGAGTCCAGGTTCCGGTTATCGGCGAGGCTAATAAAGAGTTGGGTGGTGCGCGTGTTGGGGCCGGCGGTCGCGAAGGTCAGGTAGCCTGCCAGGTTGCTCTGTTTTACAGGATCGTCCTTGATGCTGGCCTGGGCCCAGACACGCGAGACTTCGGGCCTGGGGTTGAGTCCAAACTGGGCAACGAAGCCCGGCAGCACGCGGAAGAAAGCTGCGCCATCGAAGAAGTGGTTCTTCACCAAATTGTAAAAGCGGTCGGCGCCCAGTGGCGCCCAGTCGCGCGTCACCTCCACCACGAAATCTCCTTTGGTGGTTGTAAACTTCGCTTTAAACGTGGCAGGAGCCTGTTCCTTCATGGCCGAAGGGACCATCAGCGACAGGCGAGGAGCAGGACGCGGTGGGGCAGTAGCCTGCGCCCAAGCCCGGGGGCAGATAATTCCAAGGACAAGTAACACCGCAAGAAAGGTGATTAGCAGGTTCTTCATTTTTAACTCCATGTCTATGCAGTCTCAATTCACGGTATTCAGTTGAGCGTGCGGAAATATCATCAGGATGACAGGCGCCCGAGACCCGGCACCTACTTGCGCATCTCTCGGCTGACGCGCTCCACTTGCCGCATCACGCGCAGGAGGTTGCCGCCCAAAATCTTCTTCAAGTCCTGTTCGCTATATCCACGCCGGGCGAGCTCGCGGACCAAGTCAGGAAGCTTCGAGACATCCTCCATACCAATGGGCGCCGAATTAATGCCATCAAAATCCGAGCCCAGGCCGACATGGTCCACCCCGCCCACCTGCACGGCATGGTCGATGTGGTCGGCTATGGCGGTGTAACTCGGCGCCGGCAGGTCCTTAAGCACGGCATGCTCGATCTTCTCTTCTTCCAGGTAGGGCAGCCGCTTGCCCTGGCTCGCATAGCGCTCTCGCGCGGTCGCAAGCTCAGCCTGCAGTTGCTTCTCGACTTTCTTGTAAGCATCGGCGTAGGCCTGACTCAGAAAACCCGAATAGAAATTGATGTCCATCACGCCGCCGTTCTTGGCCAGGGCGCGGATCATATCGTCACTCATATTGCGTGGAACATCGCAAAGGGCGCGGCACGAGGAGTGCGAGGCGATGACCGGTGCCTTGGTTACAGCCAGTGCATCGTAAAAGGTTTTGTCGGAAACATGCGAGATATCCACCATCATTCCTAGCCGGTTCATGCGCTCCACCACTTGCTTGCCAAAATCCGTCAGCCCATTCCACTTGGGCTGGTCGCCGGAAGAATCGGCCCAGCCGGTATTGGCAGTGTGGGTGAGCGTCATATAACGCACGCCCAGTCGAGAGTAGATATCCAGAACGCGCAGGTCGTCCTCAATGATGTGACCACCCTCGACTCCCATCAAGATGGCAATTCTGCCCTGAAGATGGAGGCGCACGATTTCATCCGCCGTTGTGGCCATTCCCAGCACGTCGGAATGACGCGCCACTTGCTCGTTTACAACATCAATCAATTCGAGCGCGCGGTGAATCAGGTCTTGCTTCGGCCAGGTGACATCCACCCAAATGGAGAAGAATTCCGCGCCAAGATGCCCCTGCCGCATCTTCGGGATGCTAAGCATAAAGGGGCTATCCGGCTGGGCGAGATCGTAACCCTCATCCAGTATCATCTGCGGAGTGTCCGCGTGAGTGTCAATGAGAATGGCTTGCTGGAGAACCTTCTCTGCCGTCTTTTCAGCGTCCACCGGCAGGTGTTGGAAAGAAAATAAGGGGACCGCTGCCAGGCTGCAAGCCAGCATTACTTTGAATATCTGCCGCCACTTGAGCATAGTGAATGCCTCCCCTTCCAGGGCTTTCGATTATCAGAAGTTGCAGCAGCTTTTGTCAAACGCATTCTGGTCGGTGCTATAATCATTCACACTCTGTTCGGGCAGGCGGACTCTATGGCGAATACACTCCCACGTCTGATCGTTCGGGACGCCTTTGGGAATCAGCGAGAAGTTGAAATCGTTCGCACACCCTTTACGATGGGCAGGCAGAGCGACAGCGACCTGGTGTTGCTGGACAGCAGAATCTCGCGACGCCACGCTCGAATTGTTCAGACGGAGAAAGGGTACGCCATTGAGGATTTGGGGAGCCGCCACGGTACGGCCGTAAATAATGAAAAGATCGCTTCCTGCCTGCTGAAATCCGGTGACCGCATCAACTTGGGTGTGGCGGATTCTTACCTGCTTTCGTTCGTCGAGGACCAGGCGGTGCTGCCCGAACTGCTTGAAAAGCTGGAGAAGGCTGCGGCGGGCCCGGCTCCCCAACTCCAGCACCTGGGGTTGCTGCTCCGCATGGCCCAGATGATGCATCGGGCGCCGGCGCTGGAGGAAGTCCTGATGGCACTGGTGGACTCGGCATTGCAATTGACCAACGCGGAGCGCGGACTGCTGTTCCTGCTCGAAGAGGATAAAACTCTTCACCTGAAGCTGGCGCTGGGCGCGGGGGGCGTTTACCTGGGACGCGAGGTCAGCGATTACTCGCGTACGGTAGTAGAGCGCGTGGCGTCCTCGGGCCAGGAAGAAGTCATCCTGGAAGACCAGATGACCGGCCGCACTGCGCAGGAAACCAGGATCGTGCGCGCCGAAGTACGCGGCATTGTTGCCGTGCCCCTACAGAAACTTCCGGTTTCCGAGGCTCGAGGCGAGACGATCCAGATCGTGGCGCCGGAATTACTCGGCGTCCTTTACCTCGATGCGCGCTCGCACCCCACCGCGGTCACGGGGCTCGACCGGCAGGTGTTGCAAACGCTCGCCGTGGAAGGCGCCACGGTCATCGAGAACGCTCGCCTGCTGCGTATTGCCCAGGACCAGGAGCGCATCCAGCACGAGATGTTCCTGGCCCGCAATATCCAGCAAGGGCTTTTGCCGCGCCGCTTTCCGCAAAGCGACTACTTCCAGGTTCACGCCACCACGATGCCCATGGAGCAGGTGGGTGGCGACTACTATGACATGGTTTACCTGCCCAATGAGCGTTTCGGGTTTATTGTTGCAGACGTCTCCGGCAAGGGCCTCCCCGCCGCCATGCTGGCGACCAATCTGCAAGGGGCCTTCGCGGGCGTTGCTGCCGGCGATCCGGATCTCTCTCTGCTCTTTCGGCGCGTGAACGAGTTCCTTTGCGAACGTACCCCGCCCGAGATGTTCGCTACCATACTCTACGGCGTTCTGGACCGCTTGGGGAGATTTCAGTTTGTCAACGCCGGGCACGTCCCGCCTCTGCTTATCCGCGCCGGCGGCGGCGTTCAGACTTTGACTTCCTCGAACTTCCCCGTGGGATTGTTTCCGAGCGCAACGTTTGAAGTCGGCAGCGCTCAATTGAAGTGCAACGATGTCTTGTTGATCTGCTCCGACGGCGTCACCGAAGCTCACGCCGCAAATGAGGACCTGTTCGGAGAGGCCAGGTTGCAGAATGCGCTCCAAGGTTGTTCCGGACTGACGGCGGACGAAATTTGTCATCGCGTGGTGAGTGCGGTGCACAATTTTGTGGGGGATTACCCCCAAACGGATGACATCACCCTCACGGTGGTCCGGTTTGGGCCACAACCCCAACCTGGTAACTAGAAATCAGAAACTGGATATTAAAGCCACAAACGTCACCCGCCTTGTCATTCCCGAGAGTTACCATGGGCCTTTGGCCTACCCGAGGCGATGAATATCAGCATCGTCGTCCCCGCGAAAGCGGGGACCCATTATCAGTCCGATGGAACCCCGCTTGCGCGGGAATGACGTGACCTTCGGGAGAGCGCACCAACGTGAAGGCTGCTTGGGAACCGGAAGAAAGCGGCCTGCGTATGGAAGAATACGCGAGAGCCATGCCCTGACTCCAACGCCGATCCCTCTCACGCTGGCGAGGAGGAAACAATGCGCACTTGCTTGAGACTGTTGTGTCTGACGGGGTTCTGGCGGTAAGCGGGGCTATGGCCTCGCCGCTGCCCAAAGCAGCTTCTGGCGACGACGACCGCTCCGTAACAAGCATCTTCAAAGACGGCCACCGACAAACCTTCCGCTTGGCCGATATTGCGAGAATCCAATTCAGCACGCCGACTTCGATGCCTACACCGTCAGTGGGCAGCGCCCATTTTTCTTGGTCTGTGGAGAGTTGGCGTCGGCGGCGGGAACTCCGGAACCTTCCTCATCACACTGAAACGCGATGAGATTGCCGAGGAATCCCTCGGACCACATAGCGGAACATGGAAGGTCGTCAACGGCGAGGCCCAATGCAAATGGGATGACGGCTGGATAAATGTGATTCGCAGGAACGGCGGCCAGTGGGTAAAAGCCGCCTGGTCGAATGGCCGACCTCTCGTCGACCCTCCTGACAGCGTTGCCGAGGCCGTTTACACGGAACCGGATTAGAAGAGTCCTCGCAAGTTTTCCAACGTGAGCGCTTCCAGAGTTTGCACAACGAGGTCGGCCTGCGTGTAGGCACACAATTCTGACGCAGGAAATGTGGAAGCAACCGCCACGCATTTCATGCCTGCGGCTTTGGCGGCTTCGATCCCTGCGAATGAATCCTCAATGACGAGACACGCGGCAGGGCGGTTGCCGAGCTTCTGAGCGGTCTTCTCATATATTTCGGGATGCGGCTTGTTGTGCGTGATTTCATCCTCCGTCAGGACGACGTCGAAACAGGGTCGTAGCTTGAGGACGTCGAGAATGAAGTACACATTTTTGCTCATGGCCGCGGACGCCAACGCTACTCGCACCTCGTGGTCGTGACACTCCTTGATTAGCCTCTCAACCCCGGGAAAGGGTTTGGCGTGCGGAGCGAAAGCTGCTCGGAATCTGGCTTCGAGTGCTTCGCTGAGCCGCAGCCTCTCGTCCGCAGTGAGCCGTTCGCCGAAGAAATGACGGAGCGTAGGATCATTGCCGGGTCCGAGCACTTGCTTGGGAAGAGCCTCCCGGTCAAACGCGATACCGTATTCTGTCAACAGCGTATCCCACTTCTGAACGTGAAAAGGATTGGTGTCAACCAGCACGCCATCCATGTCAAAAATCACGGCGGCGGGGAGAGATGAGGTCATAAGTCAGGATTCAGGAGTCAGAAGTCAGGAGTCCGGAGCCAGAGATTGACTGCTATTGTTTCTGGACCTCTAAGGACCGTGTCATTCCGAGCGTAGCGAGGAATCTAGCTCTGCCCTCCGCCAGTCCCAGCCCCAAGTCAGGGCGAGATTCCTCGCTGCGCTCGGAATGACAGAGTTTCCCGGAGTTTTCAACAATGAAAGCGGCTGCATTGCGGCTCCTGACTCCTTGCTTGTCACTTGTCACTGCTTTACCGGCCGCAGGCTCGCCAGCAACTTCTCCGCTGGCAGCGTATTCAGTACGTCTTCCTTGCTCAACCAGCCGCGCCGCGCCGTCACCACTCCATAGCGCATGAATTCGAAGTGCTCGGGGCTGTGCGCGTCAGTGGAGATGATGACTTTCATGCCTCGATCTCGCGCCAGTTTCACGTGCCGGTCGCAGAGGTCGAGGCGCTCGGGATTGCCGTTCAATTCCAGAATGACAGCGTGTTCCTTCGCGGCCGCGAAAACCTTCTCGAGGTCGAATGCAAATGGGTCACGCCTCAGGATCTGGCGGCCTGTAGGGTGGCCGAGAATCCGGACGTAGGGATTCGCGAGAGCTTTCAGGAGGCGGGCCGTCATCTCCGGGCCCGGCATATTCATGCGGGAATGCACGCTCACGAGCACGATATCGAACTGTTTCAGAATCTCATCCGGGTAGTCGAGCCTGCCATCGCCCATGATGTCGACTTCCGCTCCTGCCCAGATTTTGATTCCACTGACTTTCTTGCGGGCAGCTTTGATGCGTTGGATGTTCTCGACGGCGCGTTTATCGTCCAGGCCGTTGGCAATAGTTACCGCCTTCGAATGATCGGTGATGAGGATGTATTCATAACCGAGCTGTTTGGCGGCTTGCGCCATCTCCTCGACGCTGGCCCTGCCGTCCGAGGCCGTGCTATGCATCTGCAAGTCACCCTTGATGTTTTCCAATTCCACCAGCTTGGGAAGCTCGCCTTTTTCCGCGGCTTCGATTTCACCCAGGTTTTCACGTAGCTCGGGTGGAATCCAGGGCAGATCCAGCTTCGCGTATATCTCTTCTTCTGTCCGGCGAGCCAGAGCTTTTTCGCCTTGGAAAAGGCCATATTCGCTCAGCTTCCAACCTCGCTTTTTGGCGCGCTCGCGTAGGGCTACGTTGTGCTCCTTGGAACCGGTAAAGTACTGCAGGGCGGCTCCGTAGGCCTCGCGCTCGAGCAGGCGGACATCGACCTGAAGGTCATTCTGGAGCTTAACGCTCACTTTGTCTTCACCTTTGGCTAGCAACTGGGCGATGTCGGAATACTTGACAAAGTGGTCTGCGATGCCGGCGTGGTTCTGGCCCGTCACCAGCAGGTCCATCACCCACGGTCTCACGCCCGCGGCGGAGCGAGCCGGCGGGCATCACTTCCTCCACGTCGTTAAACTCTTTGAGGTAACTCGTAAGTTGTTGCGCGGTTTCGTAGGCCGTATCCATGCGAAAGCGTCCGGCGGCTCGGCGGTAAACCTCGAGGGCTTTCAGGATGTTCTCTTCGGACTTCACGCTCATGCCCGGAAGCGTCCGCAGGCGCCCGGCTTTGGCGGCCGCTTCCAGGTCTTCAATGCTCTTGATGTCCGCTTCCTTGTAGAATAACCGCACTTTCTGCGGCCCAACGGTTTGTAGTTGCAGAAGTTCCAGCAGGCTTGCCGGGATTTTTGCCAGTTGCTCCTGGTGGAATTTGGACTTTCCGGTTTCAACCAACTCGACGATCTTCTTGGCCAGGTCTTCACCAATTCCCGGAATGTCGGTCAGTTTTCGGCTGGCATCGCGGGCAATATCCTCCAATCGCTCGGGAAAGCCCTCGATCGAGCGTTTGGCGCGGTCATAAGCCGCGGCCTTGAAAGACCACTTGGGGTCATCCTGGTTGATTTTCATCAAATTCGCGATTTCTTCGAAGATAGCTGCTATTTCACGATTCTCCAATCGACGCCTCCAGTGCCATGCGGGATCGAGTGGGGCTCGCCCAAGTAGCCGAACGCCGTCCGCCTGTAAGAGTTAACTCAAATGAAAACAATTACTTAACTGAATCGGACGAGTGTTCCTTTTTGCCACATGCGGTGCTAAAATCACAGCTTGGCGGAGTTTCGATGACTCAATCGCGTTTTGGCCTCCAAACTAAGATTATCATTATATTCGCCCTTGCGGTTGTCTCGGTAGTGGGCGTTTCGACCTACATCGCCATGCTCTTGACTCGGCAGTCGGTCGAGGAGGAAATCTATGGCAGGGCCTGCACCCAAGCCAGAGCCACTGCTCACCAGTTGGTCAACGAAGACGCCTTCCAGGATACCGCCAAACTCCAGCGAGTGTTGAAGCAGATACAGCACGATATGCCGGGGGTGCGGCAGGTGGATGTTTACCTGCACGGCTCGCCGCACCGGCTCGAGGCCACGACCGCACCGCAGGCAGAGCATCTGGAGTTGGACAATATACCCGGTATTGAACATTACGACGAATTCGAGCGCCCCGACGATGAGTCGCTCACCATTGAGACCGACCACGGCCGGTTTTGGATTATCGGAGTGACAATCCGTTCGCAGGGGCAGCCTGTAGGATGCTTGAACCTGAAGGTCTCAAAGTCACTGAGCAGCGTTGTGACTCGCGAGTTGGTAGTCCGCAATCTGCTCCTGATGCTGGCGAGCCTGGTGGTGGTCATTCTAGCTGTGCATGTGTTCTTCTTGCGGGCTGTCAGGGCTCCGGTGAAAGACATGATTCGCGTCATGGAAGGCGCGGAAAAAGGACAACTGCACGTCCGTGCCAGTCTGCGAAGCACCGACGAGATCGGCATGCTTGCGGCGCACTTGAACCGCATGCTGCGGCGGATTGAGAATTTCAATACCGAGTTGGAGCGTAAAGTCCAGGAGTCGACAGCCGGGCTGGCGGAGGTCAACAAAGAATTACGGCGCATCAACGAGGAGCTTTTTGAGACCCAGAAGAAGCTGGCGCGCTCGGAGCGGCTGGCGATTGCCGGACAGCTCGCCGCCAGCTTGGCTCACGAAATCGGCACTCCACTTAATTCCATATCCGGACACGTGCAATTACTGGCGCGACGCCAGGATGCCGACGAATCCACCCGGCGCCGGCTCCAGATTATCGAAAAACAGATTGATAATATTGTGCGCACTGTCAATCAACTCCTTTCATGGAGCCGCAAGTTTGAACTGAAAGCCGAGATGGTGGATCTGAGGCGTCTTATCGAAGAGGCAGTGCTGCTTTCCTCCCCCGCCCTGCAACTGAGAAGGATCCGCGTGAAACTGGATTTAGCCAAGGACTGTCCGAAGATCTGTGGTGACGGCGGCTATTTGCAGCAGGTCCTCTTGAACCTCATCAATAACAGTATGGATGCCATGCCGCGTGGAGGCGAGCTGAGGATCGAAACACGGCTGGCGGAGGGCGTAGCGCGGCAAGTTGCCGTTCGCGTAACGGACAACGGCTCAGGCATGTCGCCGGAAACCGTGGCCCACGCTTTCGACCCGATGTTTACGACCAAAAAGCTGGGCACCGGCACCGGCTTGGGGCTGGCGATTTGCGAACAGATCGTTCGCCAGCACGGCGGCACGATCGGAGTGGAAAGTGCGCCCGGAAAGGGGACAACCTTCACTTTGATCTTGCCCGTCGATGAGCGTGAAAAGCCCGAGACGGTGGGAGTGGCAACGGCGGCGGAGAGCGGTAAAGGATGAAGGTTAGAGGCGAAGGGTGAAGGATTTGGCGACAACAAAGACTGAAAGAAGCGTCGAAGCTGTCAGGCCCGCGAACGCCAACATCCTGGTTGTTGACGATGACGCCGAGACTTTGGAATTGCTACGCGAGATTTTAGGCGAAGTGGGCTATCGCGTCGTGACTTGTTCAACCGGCGAGGAAGCCCTCGCGGTTGGGAAGCAAGAACTCTTCGACGTCATTGTCAGCGACATGAGACTGGGCACCAATCTCGACGGACTGGACGTCCTGCGTACCTACAAAACCCTCCAGCCGGAGTCGGAAGTAATCCTCATCACAGCTTTTGGAAGCATGGAAACCGCCATCGAAGCCGTCAAAGCAGGGGCCTTCGACTACATTTCCAAGCCGTTCAAGATTGACGAGGTCTTGCTGCAAGTTGAGCGCGCCCTGGGCAATCGGAAACTGGTGCGCGAAAACCGCAGCCTGAAGCGTCAGCTTGGGAGCCAGGGACAACTCTCCAGCCTGGTGGGCCGAAGCCCTAAGATGCTCGAAATCTACAAGAAGATTGCCGTCGTGGCGGACTCGCGTTCCACGGTGCTGATCTGCGGCGAGAGTGGGACAGGCAAAGAACTTGTGGCGCGGGCCATTCATTTCAATGGGCCCAGAGCTGCGGAGCGGTTCTATGCGGTCAACTGCGGGGGGCTGGCGGAGTCGCTGCTCGAGACCGAGCTTTTCGGGCACGTGCGCGGCTCATTTACGGGAGCCGTGGAAAACAAGCGCGGCATCTTCGAAGAGGCCAGCGGCGGCACGGTTTTTCTGGATGAGGTCAGCGAGATGAGCCCCGCCCTCCAAGTGAATGTCCTTCGCACCCTGGAGGAACAGGAAGTGCGGCGCATCGGCAGCAACCAGGTCATCAAGGTGGACGTGCGCATCATCGCCGCCAGCAACCGCAACCTGGCTGCGCTGGTCGAGGAAGGCAAATTCCGGCAGGACCTCTATTACCGGTTGCGGGTGATCGAAATTGACCTCCCACCGCTGCGCGAACGCCTGGAGGATATCCCCTTGCTGGTGGAACACTTTCTTAAGCGATTCGGCGCCGAGCGCGGCAGGGAATTCTCGATCTCTCCTTACGCGCTTTCCGCTTTGATGAGCTACGAGTGGCCGGGGAACGTGCGCGAACTCGAGAATGCCCTCGAATCGGCGGCGGCGCTGACTCGTACCGGTTTCATCGCACCCGAAAACCTGCCTCCCAAGCTGCTCGGCAAGCCGCGCGAAGACAACCGCTTGATCGACTTTTATACCGATTTGCCGGCACTTGCTGAGATGGAAAAACGCTATCTGGCCCATGTCCTGAGAGTTACCGGCGGCAACAAGGTTAGAACCGCTTCCATTCTCGGCATCAATCGGAAAACTCTCTACAGGAAAATTGACGAGTACAAGATCAGAGAATAGGGAAGAGGTGACAGGGAAGAGGAAGAGGTTGAAGGGTAAAGGGTAAAGGGTAAAGGTCAGGCGTTAAGGAGTAAAGCTGACACAGGCCAGTAATGTAGCCCTCTCCCTTGGGGAGAGGGTGGACCGTGAGGTCGATTTCATCAGCCGGAGCGAGCCGGGTGAGCGCCTTCGGCGCTCCGCAGAACTATAAGGGGTTTCTCGCAGGGCTCAAAGACATCCGCAGGACAAGTGGAGGTGTTTGCGGTATCCTGAGTGAGGGGCTACCGCAGCACGTGTCATTCCGAGCGCAGCAAGGAATCTCGCCCTGCGCTCAGATCCGGAGAACGCTGGAGAGACCGAGTCAGAGCGAGATTCCTCGCTGCGCTCGGGATGACACGGTTAAGCGGTCAGACCTAGCTATGCGGTTGCGGCAGCGCGAGGTATTTGGGTGAAGTATTCCTACATCGTCAAATGCAGTCTGAAACATCTCGCGTCGGGTTTCAAACTCCCATACATGGTGATGTTTGAAACCACGCTGATGTGCAACATGTTTTGCGAGTATTGCATTTTCGGCGAGGAGGGTAAGTTCAACGACCTCGGAAGCCGCGCCGTGCGAGAGCGCATCTTCAAGCGCATCGACGAGTTTTGCGATCTGGGCATCTTCGCGCTCAGCTTCTCGGGCGGCGAGCCGCTGCTGAATCCGAATACCTGTGATTACATCGCCTACGCCGAGGACAAGGGCATGTGGACCTCCATGCCCACGAACGGCCTGCTCATCCGCAAGTACGCCGATGGCGTGGCGCGTCTCGGCATGCTGGAAGTCTCCATCGATTCGCTCAACGTACAGCGCTTTGCCAAGCGCCGTGGCATCGACGCGCTGCCCAAAATCGTCGCCAATCTCGAATTCGTGTTGACGAAACGAAAGCCTTTCACTACGCAGATTAACGCCACCGTCAATCTCGAGAATCTCGAAGACCTGCCCGAGCTGGCCGAATTTTGCAGGCAACGGAACTTGGTTTTGCATCCCGAGGCCATTCACAACGTGATGCGAGACGGCGAACTACTTCCTGATGCGGAATTACACGGGGCGGAAATCGATAAGGTCGAGTTGTTTTTGCGGGGGTTACGCGCCACCTATCCCAAGAATGTGCGCTTCTATTCCCACTACTACACGTTCTACCGCAACGGCGGCTTCGGTCCCCGGTTTCCCTGCCGCCACCCTTCCAAGTTGATTTCCATGAAGCCGGACGGTTCCATCCATCTTCCTTGCGCTTTCAAGACACTCCACAAGTCGCAGGCGCCTCTCAGGGAGATCTTCGCTTCCGAAGCCGCCAAGCAAATCATCGCCCAAGAGTCCACGCTGTGGGACTTCTGCAACGGCTGTAAGATCGGCTGTCCCTACGAAGTCAGCGCCTTCACCAACAGCCCGATGCTGGCCCTCGAGTCCGGGCTGAATTTCCTGCGCTTCATCTAATCGATTCGATCGCCCTTCCTGCGGGCCCGGCGAGGACGACGGTCCAGTTCTCGGAAATACGCATCGAGGGAGATGTAATCTCCCCGGCGATCACCCTCGACATGACACTTTGTCCGCTTCTGACACTGCTCTGAAAATGATTGTGCCGTAGGTGGCGCCGACATTGCTTTCTAAGTCGGTGCTACAGGGCGCATACATACAAGGCAATGTATGCGCCACCCCCGAAAGTTCCACCGCCCCCTGCCCCCTCCTCGTCTGAGAAGGGGGCCCGAGAATCCCCTCCTTGGTAAGAAGGGGTCAGGGGCGGTTGATTTCCTAGCCGATCCTTTGTTTTCATAGACATTCTCGCTTTGTTCTCCGAAAAACCGTACGGGAACGGCTCCAAACCAAAGCGCAAAGGACGCAAACATCGCCAAGTCCGCGGCGGAGGCCCGGCAGACTGCGGCATTGCTCGGGTCGGAATTTCATAAGCGTAGCCTACCATCGTCCGATTGATTGTGAAGCGATTTGCAAGGAATCGTCGCTGGCGCCGGGCGAGCGGGGCGGGATCTCGCTTGATCCGTTTCTGGACTGCGACGGGCCGCGCTTCGACCAAAGGGCATCTAATAAGAAAACGGTTTCGGGGCTGCGGGTGTGGGGTTGCAGGGCGCGGACTACGGGAATAAAAAGACGGACTAAATGTATACTATCCCTAGGAAGGGGGAGCGGGGCATGTTAATCAAAAGGATGTCGGAGATTCCTTCGTCGGAGGTCACGCCGAAATGGCTTTATTTGAATCGCCGGAAGTTTCTGTCGAGTGCCTTGGGAGTGACCGCCGGGGCGTTGGTCGGAGAGAGCCTGAAACAACTTGCCTGGCCGTCGCAAAAGGTCTTGGCAGGGACCAAGCTAAATGTGGCGGCGAAAAGCCCCTTCAGCACCACGGAGCAGGTGACGCCCTACAATGACGTGACCCATTACAACAATTTCTACGAGTTCGGGACGGGGAAGGAAGACCCGGCGAAGTATGCAACCAATTTTCGCACCTCGCCTTGGAGCGTGAAAGTCTTAGGGCTGGTGGACAAGCCACGTACGTTTACGGTGGAGGAGCTACAGCAACTGGCGCCACTCGAGGAGCGCATTTACCGCCACCGTTGCGTGGAGGCCTGGTCGATCGTGGTGCCCTGGATCGGCTACTCGTTGAGCGTGCTGCTGAAGGAGGTGTCGCCTCAGCCCAAGGCGAAATTTGTGGCCTTTGAAAGCTACTACAGCCCGGGCCAGATGCCGCTCGGAAGTCGCGCCGGAATCGAATTACCTTACGTCGAGGGGTTGAGGCTCGATGAAGCGATGCATCCGCTCGCGCTGCTCTGCTTCGGCATGTACGGTGAGACGCTGCCCAATCAGGATGGCGCGCCGGTGCGCATGGTGCTGCCCTGGAAGTATGGATTCAAAAGCATCAAATCGCTGGTGAAGATCAAGCTGGTGGGAAAAGAGCCACCCACGACCTGGAACATGGAAAATGCCTCGGAGTATGGCTTCTACTCCAATGTCAATCCCCATGTGGATCATCCGCGCTGGAGCCAGGCCAAGGAGCGCCGCCTGGGCGAGTTTTTCCGGCGCCCCACACTCATGTTCAACGGTTACGATCAGGTTGCGTCCCTGTACGCGGGGATGGATTTGAAGAAGTATTTCTAGCTGCCTGTGGCTGAAATGGCCGAACTAAACGGCGCCGGAATGGGTTCTTTGAAGGCGTGCCGGACCGCGGCAGAGGATTCGAAGCCTCATCAGGGGCGGCAGCATTTAGCCCGCGGCGCGAGAAGGTGTGAAAAAATCAAAACAGCCCACGCCAAGACACTAAGGCGCACAGAAGCGCGAAGGAGGAGTCCTCGCTTTTCTTCGCGAACATTGAGTACTTTGCGGCTTGGCGTGAAGCTGGATTGTCCGTCCATGGATTAGTTCACAGGTTCCGAGCCGTGGGTTCGGTGTGAAGCCCTCTCCCCTAGCCCCTCCCCCGATCGGCGGGGAGGGGAGTGAAAGCGTGGTAGCGCAGACCGCCGTTCTTGCGGTCTGCGGCTTGTGCTAAGAAGAAGCCGCGGACCGCAAGAACGGCGGTCCGCGCTACTCTTCGAAAAATGGAAGAGGTACTCCTTGCGAAGCCTTCTCAGAAGCAAATGGCTGAAGCCTCCAGTGTTCATTCTGTGCCTCGTGCCCGTCGGGCGGTTGGCTTGGCGGGCGCTGCACGGCCAACTGACCGCCAACCCCATAGAGTACATCACACACCAGACAGGCGATTGGACGATCATCTTTATCGTCGCCACTCTGGCCGTGACGCCCGCGCGTAAGCTGCTGCGTTTGCCGGAGCTGATTCGCTTTCGCCGCATGCTGGGTTTGTTTGCGTTCTTCTACGGCTTCCTCCACTTCGGCACCTGGATCGGGCTGGACAAGTTTTTCGATTGGACGGATATGCTGGCCGATGTGCGGAAGCGGCCTTTCATCACCATGGGATTCACGGGATTTGTGCTGATGATTCCCCTGGCCTTGACGTCGACGGCGGGGTGGATTCGCCGCCTGGGAGGAAAGCGCTGGCTGGCGTTGCACCGGCTGATTTACGCGACGGCGGTTGCCGGCGTCGTGCATTACTACTGGCTGGTGAAGTCGGACGTGCGCAAGCCGCTGTTTTACGGCGCCCTGGTGGCTTTGCTATTGGTGTTGCGCGTGGGATTCTGGCTGGCGGCGCGGCGCGCTAAACCATCAGGAAAAACCGTGGAGCCGAAAGTGGCCACCGTGGAAACGGTTTGACGCAGAGCCGGAGAAGAACCGAGGACCTGAAAAGCAGGTCCGCGCTACCCGGCTCTCAAGATATTGGCTCCTTCACATGATCGCTGTGATATGATGCGATGCAACATCAACGCCGAGGAGCATCTATGGCTCGACTGCTGCGCTTCGCGATTGCAGCGGTGGCCTCTACCGCCATCCTCCTACTGCTGACTCTTGGGGCATATAGACTTCATCTTTGGATGGGCGATCATCTTTCCATCCGCGATGGTACTCTCCATACGCTTGAGTTTTTTCCCGTTGTCGTGGGGCTTGTCGCCGCGATCTGGCCGTTGCCACGTCTGAGTCGCTCTTCGTTCGCGGCTGGCATGACAGGAGCAATCGTCGGCTTTGTATATGGCTATTGTGTGACTCGTGCGGAGTTGGCGATGTTCTTGGGACGATGGCTCTGGCGGTATCTTGGCCCAATGAGCTTTGATTGGGAGATCGATGTTGCGGTCTCAGTGTGTGCGGTAGTTCCCGGGGCTTGCGCGGTGCTGCTCGCAGTCACAGCGCGGAGCCGGCGCATAATCGCTGCTGTCGTAACTCTTGTATTAGCCGCCTTGCTTGTGACCGCGCCAGCATTTGATGTCATCACTCACAATCAGGAGTTGACGGTGGCCGTCGTGATTCCGTACACGGCGAGCGGAGCGAAGGAGCCGCGTGTAAGTTCGTTTGCCCGTTCCACTCCAATCGATGTCGACAGTATGACAAAGCATGTACAGGACTTGCTTCAGAATGAGGGAATCACGGGCCATTATCAGGTGTGTCATCTGTGGCGAAGCGGCCGTGGCAAGCAGGCTCTTGCCGTAATCGTCTTCAATGCACCAGTCATCGGCAAGGCTGAGTTACGACAGCCTCGCGGTAGCGAAGTGATCTACCTGCAACAGCAAGACCGATGGAAGCAAATTCCACCACAGATTCCCACTCTCAGTCGCGTTCTTAGGGTTGATCCAGCAATCTCTGAGGATGAATTCGGGTTCTTGCACGCTTACGGAGTGGGCGGTTTTGGTACCGTCTTGCCCATTTTTAAGGTGAACAACTAGCTTCGGCGCGTTCAACGCTTTCCGACTGGCGTCCGCTACTTAGCCTACAGCAACGCTCCGACGCATTCAGAACCAAGCCCAAGAGCCCAGCTTCCCGGCTAATAACAGACATTGACAATCTTTGCTATTGGACCTAGGCTTATTTCCAAGGAGTCTTTCTTATGAATGTTTCTCTCACACCCGAGCTGGAGAAGTTCGTCAGCACGAAAGTGGAATCGGGCCGTTACAACTCCGCAAGTGAGGTTGTCCGGGAGGCCTTGCGGCTCCTGGAGGAGCACGACCAGGCCAGGGCAACGCAGCTTGCCGAGTTCAACCAGGAGCTTTCCGCGCGGCTCGACTCGCTTAACCGAGGTCAAGGGATTGCTCCGGGGGAGGCCCGCGCCAGGCTCAACCGCAAGTCCGACGCACGCCGGAAGTCAGGCGCGTGAGCAGCTACATCCTGGCTCCCGATGCTGTCCTAGACCTCGACAACATCTGGGAATACATCGCCACGGACAACGTTGACGCCGCCGACCGCTGGATCGCCAAACTCTTCGATGCTTTCGAGGCTCTCGCGCAGACTCCGCGCATGGGCCACACACGGGAAGACCTCACCCCGTATCCGGTTTGCTTCTGGCCCGTGGGGGCGTATCTCATCATTTACCGCGCCGAACGCACTCCCATTGAAATAGTCGCCGTCACCCAAGGCTCCCGCGATATTCCCGTTCTCCTGCACCGGCGCATGTTGTAACACAAACCGGAATGGCCCAAGTCAAGGGAAGAAGTTACGCAAGTCGCTGACCACCTGCGCCGGTTCCCAATCGTTTCCGGGATAGACTTGAATGACTTTTCCGTCTGGGGCAATGAGCGCTGTCATTAGCGAGTGTACAATCTGGCCGCGGTCAGTCCAGTATCTAAGGCCGAAAAACTCGGCAACTTTCCGGACCTGCTGAGGCGTGCCCGTGGCAAACTCCCACCGATCGAAAGCATGAAGATTGCCCGCGTAGTTTCGGCCATAGGCGCGCAGGACCGCAGGGGTGTCGAACTCGGGGTCGATGCTGATGCTCAGCAAATGGGTGGAAGAGGAGAGCTTGGGGTCGCTGCGGACCTGCTCCGCAATTTGCGCGAAGTTCCGGCTCATCAGCGGGCAATAATCGGGAAGCGGGCAGCGCGTGTAGATGAAGGTCAACAACAATGCCTTGCCATGGTACTGGTGGAGATGAATCCGCTTCCCATCCTGGTTAACCAGCGAGGGGTCCGGCACTTCCTGCCCCACAGGCGAGGGCACAGACCCGGGAGGCACAAGCGAGTGAATCCCTGGCTTGGCCTCTTCGGTGACCACGAGGCCCTCCAGCCAGGAATGGTCGCCCTCGATCACCAGGGTTGCGGTGATCGACTGGCCCGGCTTGAGGACTTTGAAAGCCCACTGGTCCTTGACGATAAAACTCATTGTCATGGCGCCCATGTAACCCAGAATGGCCTGGTGAGCCACCGTCACCGTCCCTGCGTTCGCATCGACCGCGACCACTTTCCCTCTCAGATCGTATCGCTGCTGCGGCAGAGGTTTTTGCTCGTGACATGATATCAGAAGAGATATTATTGTCAGCACAGTTATTTCAAACGTTAACCACTGCCTCCGCATGTCGGAATCCCTGCTGTGAAAAGGTGTAGGGGTAGGGCTTGCCCTACCCCTTTCGTTAGGGGGACGGCAAGCCGTCCCTTTACAATTGGGTGAGATCACCCGATCAATAGTGGAACCGGTAGCGGACTTCCACATAAACTTGCCGCGGATCGTTCCAGTGAAATCCGCCGAAGGTGAGGCTGTTGTCCAGTTGGACGCGTTTATCCCCCACATTCAGGGCGTTCACGGAAACCGTGAATTTCTCCGCGAAAGTTTTCCCGACCGCAAGGTCAACCGTGGCATGGGCAGGCAGATAGGGCCCGGGATACTGGGCGTTCGGCATCCCATACAAGCCGTTCGTGAATCCAGATCCGTAATAGAGGTTCGCCGAGGCATAGGTATGCCACGGAAGACTTGTATTGTAGCCGAAGTTCAAGGTGTTCCTTTGGTCGTGATCCACGGGCGAAAACCCCGGTGGTACTTCGAAGATCAGGCCTCCGGTAATGGGCGAAGTTGCCTCCGCGATCTGGTTTGAATAGGCGAGGTGA
>Ga0187784_10001050_pt1 | contig 21481 bp, 14 predicted proteins | sample 1015_SJ02_MP15_2_FD_132964 | JGI IMG/M metagenome (GOLD analysis project Ga0187784, IMG submission 132964) | Tropical peat soil microbial communities from peatlands in Department of Meta, Colombia - 1015_SJ02_MP15_20_MG | ecosystem: Environmental > Terrestrial > Soil > Wetlands > Peat | place...
GGGAAAACCCGGTATTTTCCGAATCGTTCTCCCGGGATGATGGAGGTTTCGCGTTAGCTTCGGCTAGAAGCGCTCCTACTATCGATCGCACGCTCGATACTGGCGGCGTCGTTCCGAGCCGCGGCGAGATTGACTGGTCGCCTGACGGTGGATCGATTGTGTTTGCCGGCCCGAGCGGAATCTATCTTGCCGAAGTGAAGAATCGCGAACTTCGTCGCATTACAAAATCCTCGGTGGGAGTGGAAGAGTGGGGACCACGATTTTCCGCCGATGGGAAATTGCTACTGTTCGTTAGAACCCATCCGATCGGGGCGCCAGACGAGGTCTGGACTGTTGCCCTCGATCAAGGTCGCGAGCATCTGATCTTTTCGGAGCCAGGAAAGATCGTCAGTCCGCCGCAGTGGTCATTCGACGGCCAGGCCATTATTTTTTCCTCCAACCGCACCGGCCATCCAGCCCTTTGGCGAATCTCTCTGGACTCTCCTGACAAGGCCATGGAAGTGGCCGAAGCTGGTTCGCCCGCATGGGATCCGGCTGTTTCGCGCCGTGGTTACCATCTGGCGTATGAGCGGTTGATGCGTACTCTCAGTATCTGGCAGATGGATCTCACATCCGCCGACAAGCTGCCCTCCCTTCTTGTTTCTTCAACCAGCAATACAGATCAAGGACCCGGGCCGCAGTTCTCCCCCGATGGTTCGAAACTCGCCTATATGTCGGATCGTTCGGGGACAATGGAGATTTGGATCAGCAACCGCGATGGCAGTAATCCTTACCAGTTGAGCGCAGTCGGGGGAGCGGGCACCCCACGTTGGTCGCCGGATGGACAGTTCGTCGTTTTCGACACCGGCACGCAAAGAGGCAGCAAGATTGTGGCCATGAGCGTTCGTGGGGGCGCACCGCAGATTCTGACTCCAGATGGGTACAACGACGTCTGTCCTAGTTGGTCGCGCGATGGGAAATGGGTGTATTTCGCTTCATACCGCGGAGAATCCTTCCAGGTGTGGAAGGTGCCTGCCAGTGGCGGCAAACCCGCCCAAGTGACGCAACATGGAGGACATGCCGCGCTAGAATCGTTAGACGGAAAATTTCTGTTCTACGCCAAGAATCAATTCGCTGAGCCAGAGATCTGGCGCGTGCCGGTCGGAGGTGGGGAGGAGAATTTGGTTCCGCTCGTACGTCCGGGCACGTGGGCGAGTTGGAGCGTGGTAAAGGGTGGAATTATTTTTGTTGGGCCGGCGCTTGGACATCAAGCGGTGCTCAGTTACTATGACTTCGCAAACAATCGGACCACTGAAATTGCGGTGCTCGATCGCGTTCCGTTCTGGCTTGGAGCCGCCTTTGACGGGCATACCGTAGCTTTCGACCAGCCCGGCCGCGAGCAGTCACAGGCGATGATGGTTGAGAATTTCCGTTAAGCTGTTCGACAAAACTTTCACAAACGGCACGGCCAAACCAAAAAGCAGTTCTAGGCAAAGCGCTGTGATGCAGTGCACCGACCTGTTACCGAGTTGAGCACATATACAGGATCGGCCCTGCGCACCAAGGCATCGGGCATGACGCTATCCTGCGAGCAGGAAAAGCCGCTGTTGACGATGTCCTCGAAGCCGGGATCATGGTCATAGAGCAGGGCGCTGCCAGCAGGTTTCGATCCGGTCTCGGCTGGAAGAATCACCGAATGAAGGCAGAAAAAAGTGGAGTCTCTCGCCTTCATTGTCTTCACTTCGAAGCTCACGACGCTGTCAAACGGGTAGTCGCTTTCTTGCGTTCGGGCAACGTCGGCGCGTCCTGGGTCCAGCGCACAGTGGACGGAATGAACCAGTTCACCCACACACTACCGGGGTCGCGAAAATAAGTGTTGATGCGATAATCCGCCGCCACCTGAGGACGGGTACCCGAACAGCACGGCCATTTGCCGTCGCGATAAATCTTTTTTCCTTTGAAATTGTAGTCAGCATAGTAGAACGTACTGCCGTCGAGTTGGAGAGGCTTGGCAAGAATGGTGTTGTACATCACGCGCTCCATGCTCCAGCGGAGGCTGAGAGGCACCGACGGCCAGAGCCGCAGGAAACCCGCGTCCCGGGATCGCCATCCCGGCCGTGGCCGGCGACGGGCAGTGTACGAACGTTTTGCGGGAGAGAGTTATTGAGGAGAACATAGGCTGATCGGGAGCTTCCTTACGGGCTTCGTTCTGGACTTCGAGAAGGTCAGCATTGTAATCTCATCTCGCTTGCCAGCGCATGACGCAAACAACCGAAATCGCCTCTTTTGTCCTGTCAATCTTTTTCTGTGGTACGTTGCTGGCCGGGCAGCAACAGAAGTCGTTCCCTGTGACCTCCGTAGTGGACGCCACCAGCATAGCGGGGCATCCCGTACAGTTGGACCCTCAGGGAAAACTACTGCCCTGGCCCATGCCTGACAACACGGGCTATTCCTATTCGTCTCACGTTCTTACGCAATGGACCATCCTGTGGGACCAGTACAACCGTCAGCGGCTCCACTATTTCTACTGTTGTTTCGATTATGACCGCACGACTTTCGAATTGGCGCCCGACCCGCACTGGGCTAACTCCACCGGCTACCTGCGCGCCATGTTGCAGGGTTTCGTCGAACGCCTCTATCCGTACACTGGGGATCCTCGCACGGTCGCTTTCCTCGAAAGGTTCGTAGACTACGAACTGGATAACGGACTGACGCCCGAAGGGTACGCTTGGCCGCGAGTGCCTTACGCGTCCGCCAATCCGGGTGCCAAACGCTACACAGGATGGAGCCAGTTGGGCGAAGACTATGTGGAGCCGCACGTCGTTGGCGCCGACGGCTACGGTTATCTCCGCTTGTACGAAATGACGGGGAATACGAAATGTCTGCGGGCGGCAATTCGGTGTGCGGACGCGCTGGTCAAGAATTACAAGCCGGGAGATGAGAATAATTCTCCCTGGCCGGTGCGAGTGTGGGCCCGCGATGGCAAGGCCGAGGGACGGCCGATGGGCCCGTACTCCGCTAACGTCTCTGAGCCCATCATGCTTTTTGACGAACTCATGCGTCTGGGACAGGGCGACATTGCCAGTTACGCGCAGGTGCGGGCTGGCGCCTGGGAGTGGTTTCAGAAATATCCGTTGGCCAACAACGTCTGGGTGGGATATTTCGAAGACACCATCCCAAGCATGGGCAACATGAACCAGGTCATTCCTTTGGAGTTTGCCCGCTACGTCCTGCTCCATCCGGAGAAAGACCCGCAATGGCGGGAGCACGCGCGACAGCTCATCGAGTGGGTCAAAACCACGCCCAAGTGGCCCAAGTACATCGTGCATGGCGCATTAGTCACGAATGAGCAGGGCAACGGCATCAACTTCTGCTGCAATGAGCCCAACCAATGTTGCGACAGCCACACCTCGAGACTGGCGGCAGTGGAGGCGCTGTACTTCGCCAAGACCGGCGATGTTGCCTATCGCGAAGCCGCCTTCCGTTCGTACAACTGGGTTACTTATTTTCAGGGACTCTCTCTCGACGCGCACACTCCCTTTGCTGCGCAGTGGTGGTTCACTGACGAATACGCCGACGGCCCTAGAAGAATGATGGATGCTTTTTGGGCCGTGCCCGAATGGGCTCCGGCGGATGAGTCCCATCTGCTCGGCTCCAGTTCCGTGGTCACGAAGATCACTTACGGCAAAGGCTCCGTGACCTATTCGACCTTTGACCCTCAGTCTTCCGACGTTCTTCGGCTGGACTTCGTGCCCGAAATCATCACGGCAGATGGGAAGCCACTCAGCCGGCGAAAAGACCTTGATCAGCCCGGCTTTAGTTTCGATGATGCCACGAGGGTGCTTCGCATCCGTCATGATGATGCCCGCGATATTGACATTCAGGGCAAGGAAGGCAACCCTCCCGCAGAGTATGTCACTTTTGACGACCCGCACCTCCCCGCCGGGACATTGCTAAAAGGACAGTATCCGTCAGGTATCGTTGACTGGGGCGCCGACACATGGCGAATCAACGTGCCAGAAGGCGGTTTCGGAACCTTCAATCTTGCGCTGGTCGATCCCAAGACAAAAACTGCCGAGTTTCACTTCTATTGGCCCCGCATTTTTGCCGGAGTAGATGTCTATAACGGAGGGACCTCCGAGGCGCGGGTAACGGTCCATTCTCCTGAGATTCGCGAAATCTCGTTTACGATCAAGCCTGGGCAGGTGCAGCGGCTGCGTACCGGATGGCGAGATGCGACTAGTACCGTGATTTTCGAGCTGAAAAACGGGGAAGGTCTGCGATTCGATAATTTGGCGTACCTCCACGAATAACATTCAGCAAGAAAACTTCAGAGGCATCGTTCCTGCGGGGCAATTCGAGGGGCATATCATGAGATTGCTGCGGGTCCAACTCGTGATCGTGATTCTCCTTGCTCGCATTATTTCCAACGCACAAGATACGCATTTCCCGCCCACCGACCAGCAAATCCCGGTTCCCGACTGCGTGGGCGTGGCGGTAAGAGACCTTTGGTTCCCCGGCTCCAAACTCTGCGGCCCAACCGAGCACGAATCATGGCTGGCCGACATCAACCACTGGCGCACCGAACGCCGAATCCGCATCGGTTATGACGGTTCCCGCTATGAGCGACCTGAATTCAAGTGGACGCAATCCAGTTTTGTGCAGCCTCAGATGATGGTTCACGATCGCTATTTTTACGACCCAGCTGCGGGTAAGTACACCGTGGACCGCTACCTCGACGATCTGGAGAACCGATTCGGTGGGATTGATTCGGTGCTGATCTGGCCGACTTATCCCAACATGGGGATTGACAACCGGAATCAGCACGACTTGATTCGCAGCATGCCGGGTGGCGTTGCGGGTGTCCGCCAGATGGTGGCTGATTTTCACCGCCGCGGTGTGCGCGTGCTATTCCCGATGATGATGTGGGATCAGGGAACGCGCCCGCCCAACCACCCGTGGCCGGAAGAGATTGCCGAGCTCATGGCCGAAATTGGGGCAGACGGCATCAATGGCGACACGCAAGATGGCGTCCCGCTTGCCTTTTCACTCGTGGCCGACAAGATCGGCCATCCTCTGGTCTTCGAACCGGAGGGCGGACCCTCCGATGAAGCGCTCGCCTGGAACCTGATGACGTGGGGTCAGTATCAGTTCCCATTTACGCCACTGGTGGACAAGTACAAGTGGCTCGAATCCCGCCATATGGTAAATATCTCCGATCGCTGGAACCGCGACAAGACCAACGACTTGCAGTTCGCTTTCTTCAATGGGGTCGGATGGGAGAGCTGGGAAAACATCTGGGGCATCTGGAACGGAATCACTCCGCGCGACGCCGAGGCCACCCGAAGGGTCGCCACAATCGAACGCGCCTTTGCCCCTTTCCTGGTCAGCAGCGGATGGGAGCCGATGGCGCCCATGCTGCGCTATGGGGTCTATGCCAGCCGCTGGCCGCTCGGCCAGCAGACTCTGTGGACGATCGTGAATCGGAACGAATATGATTTAAACGGCGATCAGATGGAGGTTCTTGCGGGCGCAGGGTCTCGTTTTTTCGATGTCTATCATGGCTCAGAACTCAAGCCCGAGCCACGAGGCCCCGGACGATGGGTGCTGAGTTTTCCAGTCGAAGCCAAGGGTTACGGAGCGGTGCTGGCAACCAGCCAAGCTCCCGGCGCCCAGCTAACGAGTCTGCTGTTGAACTTGAAGCAGATGACCAGCACTCCCTTGGCCCGCTATTCGCATGAATGGAAGGTACTGCCGCAGCAGATTGTTCCGATTCTGCCGGTGAAGCCTGCGGCCACTGCGCCTGGCGGCATGGTGAAAATTCCGGAAGCGGATTTCGTCTTCGAGGTGACAGGGATTGAGGTGGAAGGCCTGAACGACACGGGCGTGGATGTACAGTATCCGTGGGAAGATTCGCCCAGACGTTTTCATCTGCATCCCATTCACGTCAATTCCTTTTACATAGACAAGTATCCGGTCACCAATGCACAGTTCAAGAAATTCGTTGACGATACTCACTATCGCCCCGACGACGACCTGAATTTCCTTCGTGACTGGAAGGATGGGAATTTTCCGACTGGGTGGGAGAACAAGCCCGTGACTTGGGTTTCAATTGAAGATGCGCGTGCCTATGCGATGTGGGCGGGAAAACGCTTGCCACATGAGTGGGAGTGGCAGTATGCGGCGCAAGGCATCGATCGGCGGGCCTACCCTTGGGGCACTGAATGGGATGCGACCGCTGTGCCTGTGCCCGAGAAATCTCGTACGATGCGTAGTCCCGATCCGGTTGACGCTCATCCCAGGGGTGCCAGCCCTTTCGACGTTATGGATATGGTCGGCAACGTCTGGCAGTGGACGGAAGAATTCGTTGACGACCACACGCGCGCCGCCATCGTGCGCGGGGGAAGCTATTACCAGCCGCAGGGAGCGATCTGGTATTTTCCACAAGCCTACAAGCTCACTGAACACGGCAAGCTCCTGCTGATGTCGCCGAGCATGGACCGTTCCGGCACTCTTGGATTTCGTTGTGTAGTAGACGGTCCGTAGCGCCCCGATGCCGGTATGGAACCACTCGATCCCACGAGAATGCATATGTTACAGGTGACAGGGATGACCCCGGTTGCTGCCCCTTTTCACTCGTGGGCGGCGGCGACTGGATCTCAAAACGCCGAATCCGGTTTACCATTTACTGGTGAAGAATCAGCGCACGGCTTTCTCTGGGAAACTTTCAACAGGAGACGCGCCTCGCGGGATGGAGTTTGCCGGGTTCGAGGCCAGGCATGAGTAAAATGACCTTCATCCTGGCCCTGAGTCTACTGGCCCTGCGCCTTACGGTCATAGACACGCCACCATCTGCTTCTCCAATAAAGTTTGAGGAGATCGCAGCTAAGTCGGGGCTTCACTTCGTGACCCAGAACTCGCCCACCGAGAACAAGAATCAGATTGAAACCATGGTCGCGGGCGTCGCGCTGCTCGACTATGACGGCGATGGATATCTGGATATCTATCTGGTGAACGGCGCCAATGTTCCTTCGCTCAAAAAGGAGTCACCGGTCTACTGGAACCGGCTATTTCACAATAATCATGACGGAACGTTTACCGACGTGACTGAGCGGGCGGGTCTGGCCGGCGCGGGCTATGGAATGGGGGTCGCGGTCGGTGACTATGACAACGATGGACGGCCTGATATTTTCCTGGCTAACGTTACGGGCAACCAACTCTTCCATAACAATGGTGACGGAACATTTACTGACGTCACCGCTAAAGCCGGGTTGGCAGGCGCGAAGATGAACGGAAAAAAAATGTGGTCGGTCGGCGCGGGCTGGTTCGACTACAACAATGACGGGTTGATCGACCTGTTTGTCGTCAACTACTGCGTCTGGAATGTCAATAAGGATCCGTACTGCCCGCTCAAGAGCGGCGTTCGCGGCTATTGCCACCCCAAACTGTATCCTTCGCTGCAAAGCACTCTTTACCGAAATAATGGGGATGGAACCTTCACCGACGTCTCCAAGGAAACCGGAATCGCGGGCCACATGGGCAAGGGCATGAGTGTTTCGTTCGCCGACTACGACGGCGACGGTTTCATGGACGCGTTCGTGGCCAACGACACCACCCCGGCGTTCCTGTTTCACAATCTCGGCGGGAAGAAATTTGAGGAAGTGGGAGTGGCGGCAGGCGTGGCATACGCCCCGGATGGGTCCACTTTGTCGGGCATGGGATCGGATTTCCGGGATGTGAACAACGATGGGCGACCCGACATCTGGTACACCGCGGTTGAGCATCAGAGCTTCCCCCTGCTAATCAATAAAGGACACGGCGACTTCGACGATTTGACTCTGGCCAGCGGCTTGCAGCCGACGACAGAAATGTCAGGGTGGAGCAATGGCATCTATGATTTCGATAATGACGGGGCGAAAGACCTCTTTGTTGCCCGGGCCAACGTGCTCGACAACATTAGTGAATTAACCCCGGAAAGGAAATATCCGGAGCCGAATTCCATCTTCCGTAATCTTGGAAACGGGAAGTTTCAGGAGGTCAGTGCGTCGGCAGGTCCGGATTTCCAACTCCCGGGAGCACACCGGGGTGCCGCCTTTGGCGATCTCGACAACGATGGGCGTGTGGATGTGGTCGTTTCAGTGCTGGGCGGTCCGGTCAAACTGTTCCATAACATCACCGAAACTGGCAACCACTGGATCCTGCTGAACCTGGTTGGCACCAAGAGCAACCGCATGGGAATCGGGGCTCAGATTCACATTACGACCGAAGACGGACGCTCCCAGTGGAATGAAGTCACCACAGCCGTGGGCTATACCTCTTCCAGTGACAGCCGTGTGCATTTCGGGTTGGGCAAAAATGAGCACATTAAGGATGTGGAAATTCGCTGGCCGAGCGGCATCCGGCAGGCCTTGCATGATGTTGCCGTGGATCGGGTTCTGACGATTGAGGAGCCGCGGCGGTAGGCAATCATTGGGGAATTTGGGGCAGGTCCCCCAACGGTATCTTTTCCGTACGTGACGCAGGTTTTTCTGACCGGCCTTCGCCGGATGACTTTTCTCCTTCCTGAGTCAGACGCGAAAATGTGGCGCGGGCCTGCGCGGCATCCTGTTTTCGCCCGGCGCGGGAATACGCGGTTCCCAGGGCAGCGTAAATCTTGGGTTCCCGAGGCAGTCCCGCCTTGGCGATCTCCAACTCGGGAATCGCGTTCAGGTAGTCATCCACGTCGAGTCGCAACAAACCCAGGAGATAGTGCCCGAATGGCTGGGTCGGTGCCAGTTTGATGGTCTCCTCGGCATAAGGAATCCCGGCAGCAGAATCGCGTTTATATTCACTGGCAGCGATACGCAAGCGAGAGAGCAAATCTGACGGATTATTGGTTATCTCCTCTTTGAACTGGCTTACGCTTCCCGCGACGTCGCGAAGCTCCAGGAGGAACAGTCCATAGGCGTAGTGAACATTGGGATGCTTGGGGTAATCGCTCAAAACACCATCAAAGCCGGGCCGGGCCTCGTCGTACTTTTTTTCTCCCGCCAGACATTCGGCCCTGCCAATTCGCAGGACGATGTCAGCATCGGCCGAGCCGGCAGGCGGAGGTTCCTTGGCCGTCGAACGCAGCAGCGTCATTCCCAGGACTTTCGCGGCCGTATCGCTTGGACCGGCTTGCAGGCACAGTTGCTCCAGTGTGTCCTGTGCCGACTGGAATCTACCTTTGCGCTGCAGCAGCATCCCTTCGTGGTAGAGCACGACGTGCCGAAGGTCCGGATTGGTTTGCAGGCCTAAGCCGATTCCTTTCTGAATGTGGCGCAGGGATGCCTCGTCATGGCCCAATTCGAATTCGCAGAGGCCGAGCATGGCGAAAGCGGTGCCGTTCTGCGGCTGCGACGCAACCAGCTTCTCGAAAGCCGCTGCCGCTTTAGGGTAATGATCCTGGTCGTATTCCAAAGTGGCGAGCGCCCACCATCCCTCCGCCCACTTTGGCTTGATGGCGAGCGCCTTGGCGTATAGGCGCGCTGCTTCATCCAGACGATTCTGCTCGCTTGCCTTTTGGGCCTTTTCGGCGAGCTGAGCAAAAGTGGCGCCGGAGTTTTGCTGCGCCTCTGCCGCCGCCAGCATGCACAGGAAGAATGTACCGGCAAGCAAGCTTGTAGCGAACCGACGCGTGTATACGGTCCTAGCCGGTTCGACTTCAGTTTGATTGTTGCCGCGAGGCTGCATTCCTGGGTGCACTCGATAGACAAGCTGAATTTCGCAGGATCAATCATAATCCGCGCTTGCCAGAATACGAAAGGGAGGCGATTTCCCTTGCCTCCCTTTCGGTTCCAAGTTGAGGATTGTCTAGAAGCTGAATCTCGCCTGAATTTCGATGACACGCGAGCCCAAGGCACTTTGCGCCTCGCCGAAGTTCGAACTCATAATCTCGCCCTGGGGATTCCAGAGATTCAACTTGTTAAACAGGTTGTAGAAGTTCATGCGCATTTCCAGCTTCGCCGCTTCCCCCAGGACCTTATTTGCCGGAATACCAAACGACTTGCTGAGGGTCGCGTCTATATCAAAATAGCCGGGACCTCGGAAAGAGTTGCGAAGGATTCCGGGAACCGTAGGTAGAGGCCCGAAACCCTGCTGGCCGTTCGGGCAAAGCGTGGCACTTGGGTTGGCGAACAAACACTGAAACAGTGTACCGGGAACGACCGTGGGAGCAGTGAAATATGACGTACCTCCGCTGGGATTGGCAACGTTGCTCCGGAAATCGGGCTTAAATCCGCCGGAATAAGCCGCGGGCAACATAGCCGCCTGGCCCGAGTTGCTGGAGGATCCGCCCGCGTTTTGCCCAAAGCTGAACACCGGGTCGTAGCCGCCGCTCAATTCGCCATTGGCATAACTCGGGGTCCACGGGAACCCGCTGTGAGCATTGAGGATTCCAGAAAGGCTCCATCCGCCGGCTACCTTCTCAATCCAAGACTTTGGGCCGTGGAAGAGTGTCGGCGACCACACCCCATACATCTTAAAGGCGTTCTTCACGTCGTAATCTGAGGTGGCCTCCGCGCCGGCAAAGGTCCATTGATAGTAGGGAGCATTGTATGCGTTGGAGCCGTAGTCGGTGGAGTGGGCCAGACGATATTGCGTATCCAGCTGGAAACTCTGACTGAAGCTGTGCCTCAGTTCGAGGAGCATTGCGTTGAAGGTCGCCGTACTGTTGTCGTTGTAAATAGTGATGCCACCGATCGCGGGATTAAAGCCTATGCCCTGGGCGGAAGCCGGGTTGTAGAGGTTGTAGTGTTGGAGCAGATTGAGAGTATGGCTGCCCTGGTAACCGGCAGATGCGACCCAGTTATGGCCCAAATCGTATTCCGCACCCAGGGTATAGTGGAGGTCTTGCGTCGTCGGGTCGTGCGTCGGAAACATAACCGGGACGATCGGCGCAGAACTGTTAGCGTTAACTGGGAGATGCGTAGTCGAACTAAACTGCACAATCCCAGCCGGGTTGGCAAAGAAGTTGTACGGGCTCTTCAGGTTCGATCCCCAGCTGTCAATATAGAAAATCGAGCAACTGTTGCTAGATGGATTGTTGGGCAATACCTGGCAACCCGACAGCGTGGGTGTGTTGTCTACAAACGGAGGATTGAAACGGGTATCTCCCGTGTTTGAAGCCGAGATGCCGTTGTAGGAGATGCCAAATCCGCTGCGAATGACCAGACGGTTGTTGTAGTCGTGGCCCATTAACTCCCTCGGGCTCCAGGCGAAACCGAGCTGGGGACCGAAGTTTGTCTTTTGGGGAATGAACATGGTGCCACCGACGCTCATGGTGAGGTTGGTAAACTCGTTGGCGCCGCTGCCCAGCACCACGTTGCCTAACTTGTTGTTCTTTTCGCTGGTGCCGCCAAAGTACTCCCACCTCAAACCCAGGGTAACGGTGAGGTTTGGCCGCATTTTGTAATTGTCCTGGATGAACAAGCCAGTCAGGTCTGTGCGCAAATTCTTAACCAGCGCGGAAGGCACGCCTGTTTGCGGATTGAACTGGGCGTTTTCCGAACTGGGGGCGTCGTTCAGGAAATCCCACATGTTGTTGAAGGTGTAACTGGGACGATCGGCCCAGAAGGGTGCGTCCACAAAAAGCAGGCGGGTGAACTCGCCACCCATCTTCAGAGTGTGAGCGCCGTGAATCTTAGTGAGCACATCCTTGCCAGCGTAAGTCCACTGGTCGAACCCATTGAATGATCCAACACCAATGCCATTGACAGTGCTCGTACCGAGCTCACCGTAGCCGATCACGGGCAACCCATAGGCGGCGTTGGGATTTTGTTGCAGGTCCTTTTCCGACCATCCGGCGGCGTTGAAACGCGCCTCGTTCGCCATACTCGCGCCAAACGTATGATCGTAGAGTAGGGTCGCCGCCTTATTCTTGTAGGTCGTGTTGAAAAGATTCATGGTGCGGTCGCCGTCGCCGTTCAGGTAGGCATAGTTGGTCGGGACCCAATAGAAGCTGAAGGCCACAAGATCCTTCTTGGTGACGTTGAAGTCAAGGCGGCCGTTGAACTGGTGCTTGCTATTGGTGTTCGGCTCATTCGTGCCCACGATAAAAGCAATATCTGCAGTGGTGGGGTCCAAGTTCTCCTTACCGCCCGATCCATCTCCGCCGGTCCCGGGACTCAGGTTGCTGCTGTATCCAGGATCCTGCGAGCCCAAGGGAAAGAGTGCCGGGTTTAAGGGGGTGCCGAGGTTCAGACCTTGCCCGGGAATCGTGATGCAGTTTGTACCCTCGCTCAAGCCTATGAATGTGCAATTCAGCGGCTGTCCGTTCAACGAATCCACTTGGTGACCACCGGTTGTTCCTATGCCGGGATACCCCACAATGGCGGCGGCGTTCGTTCCAGAAGCAGCCAGGGAGCGGAAGGCTCCGGTCTCGTACCATGCGCCGGACCCTGATCCCGCCGCGACGTTGTTCGAGATCGTTTCGTAGGAGAAGAAGCCGAACAACCTGTTTTTCAGGAGGGGGCCACCGACGGTTCCGCCGTAGTCATTGAAGTCGTTGGCATCGCGGACGTTTGCGTTGCCGTAGCCGTTGTACCTCGTGTAGGCGTTCAGGCCCGGACGGTGCGCTTTGAGAAAGAAGCTGCCGTGCGGGGTATTGGTTCCGTTCTGCGAGATGATCTCCACTTGAGCGCCGCGGTAGCGTCCGTTTTCGGCGTCGTAGTTGTCGGTGACAACCTTGATTTCCTTGATGGAGTCTTCGTTCGGCGTAATGACCGACGCGCCGCCCCAGGAGACGCTGGTGGTGCCGACACCGTCAATCGTGTAGTTGTTCTCACCGGTACGGGCGCCGTTGGCAGAAATCTGTCCGCCGTTCTCCACCTTAAATACGCCGTCGGTGCTACCGGTACCGCCGATCGTGGTGGAAGGCAGGTTGTTGGTGCCGCCTCCGGAGGATTGCGATCCATCGCCGAACGCACCCGGAGCGAGTTGCAGAAGCTGGAAGGGATCGCGGCCGATCGAGGGCAGCGTCTGGAACTGCGAGGCCTTCACCGTGCCGCTGACATCCGCCGATTCGGTGTCGAGCAGGGGGGCGGCATCACCGTTCACAGTCACCGATTCCGTAGCTTGGCCCACGTCGAGTTGAATGTTCAGCGCGTTGGACTGCTCGGCGACAATGCCGAAGCTCTCGATCTCTTTTTTCTTGAAGCCGGCCTTTTCCACGTTCAGAGAGAACTTTGCCGGTGGCAAGCCGCTGAAGTTGAAGATACCTTTGGCATCGCTAGTCGTGGTTGTGACCCGCCCGTTCTCCAGGTTCTGCAGTGTGAGGGTCGCACCTGCAATCACAGCCCCTTGCTGATCCGATACCACGCCTTGAATGTAGCCCCGGTACTGAGCGTGGGCCATGAGTGAGGAAAGCATGATGCACGCAACCAGCGACGCGGCGCGTAGCGTTGAAGCGCAACGGCTCATTGACGCCCCCCTGTAAATCAAATTTTTTCGGTGTACTAAAACTCTAGAAAAGCGTTTTAGTAATGGGTCGGCAGGTGTATAGCACAGGCTTTTTTCGTAAGTCAAGCATAATATTTTTGTATTACCAAACTGTTCCCGGAAGGTTATTTCCCGGCAGGTCGGCCGTTGCTCGGAGGGCAAGTGGTCTCGCGGACAACCAATTCGGGTTCAACCGCGATTTCGCCGCTGTTGGAGCCAGACTCCGGTCCCCGGATGCGATGCAGAAGTGTTTCGGCGGCAATTCTTCCCATATCTCGCAACGGCTGGCGTACGGTAGTCAGCGCCGGATTCTGGTACGAGGCGCTCTGGATATCGTCGAAGCCCATCACCGAAACATCGACAGGCACACGCAACTTCGCTTCGCGCAAGGCCCGCATGGCCCCCATTGCGGATATATCGTTAAAGGCGAACAGGGCGGTGAAGCGCTTCCCTGCGGCAAGCAGTTTCCGGGTGGCCTGGTAGCCGGGTTCCGGAGTGGGAGAGTCGCCTTTCAATTGGGCGACCAGCGCGGGAGAAATCGGCAGCTTCATTTCTTGAGCTGCCCTTTCTATGTTTGCCCACCGAACTTCTGTATCGGAACTAAACTCCTGCCCTTTGATAAAAGCGATCTGGCGATGACCGAGTTGAAAAAGGTGCCTGAGCGCGCCTTCTGCAGCTCGCTCATGGTTGAGCACGATGTTGGTCACACCGGGAACATGGTTATGTCCGGACACCGTAACCACCGGAATGGATAGCGACTGGGTCCAAGGTGTGTCCACGGCGATGAGGCCGTCAACGGACCGTTCCAGAAAAAGTCTGGGATATTCGTCGATCAGATCGGCCCGGTGCCGATGGCTCACTACAAAGTAAAAATACCCCTCCTGCAGGAGATGGTCCTCCAATCCGCTCATCACCGACGCTGAGTAACCATCGCTGACTTCCGGAACAATCACTCCTATCGTAAAGCTCCGCTGCGCGCGCAGAGAACGCGCGAAAAAATTCGGGCGGTACTTGTATTTCTTGACGGCTGCTAGAATTCTGTCTTTCGTCTCCTGCGGAATGGAGTCGGCGACGCGCGACCGATTGATGACCAGGGATATGGTGGCAGGAGAAAGTCCCAGCCGCTCGGCCAGTTCTCTCAGGCTTACTGGGCTTCGCCCCATGCGAATTTTTGGGCCCCCGCCGGTGACCTTTTTCCCTCTCCCCACGCTGCGCAGTCTCGCACAAACGGCATTGTGGAGCAAGGTTCTTTGATGATATCAGCGCGTAATTTTGTTGACATGGTGAGGAAAAACGTTTTCTATACATCCCTACGATGAGCTACTAACCCGATTTAGTAAATTGTGGGGACCGGGATCAGAAAGTGGCCCAACCGGTTCGCGCGCTCAGAGGATACCAACGGGTTGCGCTATCGGAAGAAACGAGGAAAGTGAAGTTTGAACTAATGCCCTCAGACTTGGCCATCTGGAATGACCGCAATGAATTCGCTGTCGAAGCGACAAAGGTCAGCGTATGGATGAGTCCCGATTCCACCCACGGGTCGGAAGCAAGCCTGAAAGTCCAACCGTAGAGAAAGACCATGAGATTTCTGCGACACGCTTTTATTGTTCTGCTGGGATTAGGGTTATCCCCGAACCTCGGTTGGGCCCAAACGGCCCTGGAAACCGTAGTGATTGACGCCCATGCGCAGGGACGCCCGTTCCCACATTTTTGGGAACAAACGTTCGGTTCGGGTCGTGCGATTCTGGCACTGCGTGAGAGCTACCGCAGCGACCTGCGTGAAGTTAAAAAAGTCACGGAGTTTCGTTACGTTCGCTTCCACAACATTTTGCATGATGAAGTAGGAGTTTACGACGAAGACGAGCAAGGCCGGCCGATCTACAACTTTGCCTACGTAGATCAGATCTACGATGGCTTGCTGAGCAACGGTGTTCGACCCTTCGTCGAGATCAGCTTCATGCCCAAGAAACTGGCGCTGCGCCAGGATTTTCATCCGTTCTGGTACAAACAGGTCGTCTCGCCCCCGAAGGACTATCAGAAGTGGGACGATCTGATGCGGGCTTTTGCGCAACACTTAGTGGACCGCTACGGTCTGGACGAAGTGGCGCAATGGTACTTCGAAGTTTGGAACGAGCCGAACATTGATTTCTGGAGTGGTGATCCCAAGCAGTCCACGTACTTCGAACTTTACGACCACACGGCGCGAGCCTTGAAATCGGTGAGTTCGCGCCTGCGAGTCGGAGGGCCGTCGACCTCTTCCGCGCACTGGGTCGATGATTTCATTGGGCACGCCACCGCGCAGAATGTCCCTACGGACTTTATCTCCAGCCACAGCTATGGGGACGATACTGTCCAAGATCTGTTTGGGAAGGACGAAGATATTCCGATGGATCGCCGGGTTTGTCTTTCCATCAAGAAGGTGCACGATCAGATCGCGTCTTCGGCGCGGCCTGGGCTTCCTCTGATGTGGACAGAATGGAATGTGCCGTCGTTCGACAACCTGAATGCGCGCGATACGGAATACGTTGGTGCCGCCCTCGCCGATGACATTCGGCAATGCGATGGTCTGGTGACCATGATGTCGTTCTGGACGTTCAGCGATGTTTTCGAGGAAGGAGGGCCCAAGCGCGACCCTTTCGATGGCGGCTTCGGTTTGATAGCGCTTGGAGGCATCAAGAAGCCCAGCTATTCAGCTTTTGCCCTGCTGCATAAGCTGGGCGAAGAGAGAATCGCTCAGGATTCGTCCAACGTTTTGGTCACGCGGCGTCGCGATGGCTCGCTGGCGGTCGCCGCCTGGAACCTAGTGGATCCAGATAAAACAGGAAATGCACGCAGCATCGAGCTCAAGATCAATGGTATGCGGCTCGACAGCCTAGTGCGTGTGAGCCGCGCCGACTCTGAACACGGAAACACATTGGCAGCCTACAAACAAATGGGGAGCCCCAGATATCCGACCCTGGTGCAGGTTCGAGAGTTGAACGCTGTGGCGGAAAAAACATCGGCTGAAAGTTTGCGCTTGTCGCACGGCGCGATCCTACTGGAACTCCCTGTGAATGGCCTTTTATTGCTAGAGGTTTTCCCGAAATAATTCTCGCCACGATTGGCCAGGGCGATCAAATCGGAAGGGCTAAATCGTGGATTTCGTTGCTGGCAAGTCCTCTCATCGTCTGCCTGTTTACTGGCAATCTCATGCGGAGCCTTCAACACTCTGAGATCGACAGCTGCTCCTATCCTTCCGATCCTCCAGCAAGAGCGGGCTACCCGTGGTCCTTCGTTTGAGGAGCCTGGGGCGGGTGACTGCTCGCAAACTGCAATTAGATGAGCGCCGGCAGGATCTTCATCTTGCGGAAAAGCCACAGTCTAGCTGTGCCAATGTTCGCCACATCGCAACACCTTGAACGGCTGGGCGAGTCTCTGGCATTCCTCGATGAATTCATCGGGCGCGGCGCTATTGAATTCGAACATTTCGAAATGACACGGGATAACCAACTTAGCGGCCATGTCCTTGGCCAACTGCGCCGCCTCGCGCCCAAACAAATTTCCCGGCACACGCCGTTCCGCGGAACGCCCATTAATAGGAAGTAGCGCGACATCGATTTTGAATGGCCGCAACTTTTCCACCATGCCTTCGTATCGGACCGTGTCGCCGCTGTGGTAAACGGTCCAGCCGCCGAATTCGAGAACATATCCCAGGTATTTGGCGCGTCCACGCTCATCGCGGTCTAGAGTCTCATGAGCCGATGCAACCCCGGAGAACCGGATGCCGGAAATTTCCACAAACGATCCGTCGTCAATGCCGCGCGCAGTCGCAGGGTCAATCTGGAGCCGCTCCGCCACGAATGTCCGATTGGCCTCCGGTATGACGAGCTTGAGCCCTGGGTTCGCCGCAAGGATTGGGCACAGCGTCTCGGCATCGAGATGATCAGTGTGGTTGTGGCTGGAAGTTGCAACATCAGCAAAGCAAAGCCGAACCGGATGGGTCGCCAGTTCGGTCATCCGAACGTGCGGCTTGTCGGTCTCGCTGTATTTCCTGGTTAGCGAGTCAGAAAGGTAAGGGTCGAGCAGCACGTGAACGCCTTGCCATTGCAGCAGGAATCCGCTTTGCCCAAGCCACCACAAGCGAAAACGTCCGTCATGCCGATTCGACCGATGAATGTCCGCGAGTAGGTCGTCGTGCGATTGAATGGGCTGGATCACGAGAGCCCAAGTTCTCCCCGGACGATGTTTACGCCGCGCACCATATTTGCCAGCTTCTGTCGCGCGGCCCAACGGGCGGTTTGGCTGAGTCCGCAGTCGGGCGCGAAGGAGAGCTTCGCCGCAGGAGCGTGCTTCAGGCAAAGGCGCACCCGCTCGGCAACATCTTCGGGAGTTTCGATATAGTAGCTCTTGACGTCAATGACTCCAACAGCTACGTCGACTCCCCGTTCCGTGATCCCCCGAATCACTTCAATTTCGGCGAACTCGCGGCTTGCCATCTCCAGGTGCATTTCATCCACCGGTAACTCAAAGAAAGTCGGAAATAATGGGGCATACCGCCGGGGGCCAACGGCGCGTCCTTTGTAATTGCCGAAGCAAAGATGCGTGGAAAGCCGGCACCGGCCCACGATTGGCTTGACGGTATCGGCGAAGATTTCAACGAAGCGGCGAGGATTTTCCCGGTGCGCATAGCAACTCATGGAGGGTTCGTCGAGCGTGATTTCGCGGCAACCACATTGCACCAACTGCTCCAGTTCTTCCCGCACAATTGGAATCAGTGCTTCGGTCACGTCCCAGCGACTCTTGTAAACGCCGCCCGGATCAATTCGGCCGCTCAACGTGTAGGGCCCGGGAACACTCGCCTTTAAGACGGGGCCGGGCGGGGCAATTTTTTGTAAGCGCTGGAATTCCGACACCGCCCCCAGGCCATGCCGAGAACGCAGGGTTCCGAGGACCTTGTATTTGCCACGCTGATCGTGCGCTGGCGGGCCGAACCGCCGTGGCGAAGCAGGCGTCGGGTTGAGTCCCTCCAGCCGTCCGTAGAACGAGAGGTTGAAATCGTAGCGTGTTTGCTCGCCGTCCGTGATGACGTCCAATCCGGCAGTGTGCTGATCATGAACCGCGGCGATCACCGCGTCGGTCCGCATTTCCTCGATATCGGCCTCGCCGAATTGATCCGGGTGCGCCGATGCAAACTCAAGCCAGCCCGGAAAGGGATAGCTCCCGATCACCGTAGTCTGCAAGGTTCGGCGCCGCTTTGGCGCCTGTCCGTGCTCTGAACTAACTTCCGATGCAAGGCTTGTCGTCTCTGGAGTCATTCGCTCACCGTCCAACCGCCGTCCACCGTTACGACTTGACCCGTGATTAGGCTGGATTCACTCCGCAAAAGGAAGCACGCCGTCTTTGCGATGTCCTCCGCACTCAGCATGCCCTTGGTCAGAGGTTGCTTATGAATCATATATTCCATGATGGGCGCGCTGGCCTGGGCGCGGGCGGTCATTGGAGTGCACACCAGACCCGGTGCAATCACGTTGATGCGGATGCCCCTCGGGGCATAATAGGCCGCCGCGGCCAACGACATTGCCTCAATCGCTCCCTTACCGGCTGCATACCCAACCGTCGCGAAGTGATCGGGTTGCGGATGCCGCGCCAGGACGCTCCCGGTATTGAGAATCACTCCACTTTGCGCGTTTCTGGTCCACACAGTAAGCACTTCGCGGCACATCAAGAAGGTGCCTTTGGCATTCACATCCATGGCGATGTCCCAGGCTTCCGGTGTGCATTCATGAAGAGGGCCATCGCCGGCAGAACGCGCGCTGATACCAGCAACATTGAAGAGAGCATCGATCCTGCCGAAACGCTCCAAGCAAGCGGCGACGGCGTCCCGAACAGAGCTCGCGTCACGCACATCGGCGCTGGCGCAGCCCGCTTCGGAGAACTCTTTGGTGAGGCTTTGGCATTCTTCTTGGTGGATCCCGACGACAAACACGGGATCCTTCGATGCCCACATGCGCGCCGTCGCAGCGGCAATTCCCGACGAACCCGTGATGAGCAGCACTTGCTTCACAGCGCCTTATTCGAACAGGTGTTTAAGGCTCTTCCGATACGCTTCGTAGAAGCATTCTAATTGCTCCTCGGCGCCGGTATGGCCGACGAACTGATGGCTCGGCAGCACGGTCGGCTTAACTCCGCGTTGGAGCAGGGCTTCCGCTGTGGCGCAGCGGATCATATTGATGATCATCGCGCCGGTGATCGTGGAGACAGGCCCGGTTCTCCAGTCAAGCCCTTCCAATTCGACAACGCAATCGCCGGGCGGGCATTGATTGTCGATGACGAAGTCGGCGCAATCGGTGAGTTTCTTCCCAGATGAGTGCACCGCCTTCGCCTCTCCACAATGCGCCTTGGAAACAATGGCAATCACCGATAACCCACGCTTCTGAGCGCCCATCGCCATCTCGACAACCACCGGCCGAATTCCGCTGGTAGAAATAATGATGAAGGCATCGTTGGCTCCGAAATGAAACCCACGCAGAATCTGCTCGGCGTACCCCTCGTAGTTTTCCAGGTATAGCGGCGCGCGCAACCCATTCGAACCAATGATGGCCGCATGATTTGAGATCGCCAGTTCAACCATGGCCACAAAGCCGGCATAACCTCCCTGCCGAGGCGTCATTTCCTCGCACATCATGCGCGAGTGTCCGTTGCCGAATAGAAAGATAAGTCCACCGCCCGCGATCCGCTCCGCACACAGTTCCGCCGCTCTTTGAATTATGTCTGCTTGCGTGCGCTTCAAACCCTGCAGGAGATTGATCGCCTGTTCAAAAAATGTCACCGCTGCTTGCTTGGTGCCGCCAACCGCCCTGTCTGGCTTGAAATCGGGCACGTAGAGTCCTTCTCCTGAACTAGCAAGATCGCCGACGAGTCTCCCAAATGCCACCGGATTGCTCAGTAGAATTGCATAAAGTACGTATAATGCACAAACCCTTATGAACGGCAATCTGTCTTCTGTCCATTCCGATACGCTGCTGGCCATTGGCGTTGACATTGGCGGAACCGTGATCAAGGCCGCCATTGTAGGCATCCACGGAACTCTCCTTGAAAGCTTTCACGCTCCCTCGCCGCGCACGTCGTCGGCGCTGCGCGACTTCACGCATTCTGTGCTCAAGCGGGCAAGGTCTCCGATACGAGGGATCGGCATTGGCTGCAAAGGGATCATTGATTCCGATTCATCTCGCGTCAAGAGCTTGCCAGGAGACCTGCACTTTCTGGAAGGGCAGTTGTTGAGCGAAGTCGTCGATGCCGGCGATCTGCCTATCTGTGCCGAAAACGACGCGCGCACCGCGCTGATTGCCGAGGCGCTTTGGGGGGCAGCTCGCGGACGTCGCAACGTCGTTCTGCTGACGCTCGGAACCGGGGTTGGGGGAGCTGCACTGGTCGATGGCAGAATCATGCGTGGCGCGTCCGGTGCGGCTGGTCATCTGGGTCACGTGACCCTCGACCTTCGAGGCGGGCTGTGCATTTGCGGCAACTACGGCTGTCTGGAAACGCACTTCTCAGCGCGTGCCATCGAATCCGACTACTGGGCACACTTGCACCGCGCGGCGCCGACCAAACTCCCCTTGAACCGCGCGGAGCAGCTCCCGACCACCGAGGAAATCTTTCGTGCCGCCGAGGATGGAGACGAAAGCGCTCGCTGTGTTCTCGATCGTGCCATTGAGTATCTGGCCGCTGCCATCATAGGCTTCCTGCACACATTCGATCCCGAACTCTTGATCCTCGGAGGCACCATCACAGCAGCCGGTCCGCAGATGCTGAATTCGATCAGCGACCAAATAACCCGGCGCACTCGAATACTGCTCGGCCGCGAAGTTCCGATTGTATTTCAGGAGGCAGTCGGCTACGGCGGAGTCGCCGGCGCGGCAGGTTTGGTCTTCTTGCGGCAACACTTGTTGACACTTTGAACTTCACTCCGAGGCCAAAGCGCTACTGGCCAGATCCAAGGACACTTTTGAGGGGTCACTGTTTTCTGGTAGACTCTGCTCCCTATTTCGCAGAGTAGCACCAATGA